>Ga0102953_1000140_pt1 | contig 48767 bp, 59 predicted proteins | sample SalPon2A_C_D2_MG_FD_78509 | JGI IMG/M metagenome (GOLD analysis project Ga0102953, IMG submission 78509) | Soil microbial communities from South San Francisco under conditions of wetland restoration - Salt Pond MetaG R2A_C_D2_MG | ecosystem: Environmental > Terrestrial > Soil > Wetlands | place...
ACAACGTCAGCATATCGGTGAGCCTGATCGCGCCGATCGCGATGGAAGAAGGCCTGCGCTTTGCGATTCGCGAAGGCGGCCGCACCGTCGGCGCCGGCGTGGTTGCAAAGATCATCGAGTAAGGATACAATGCGCGCCCTCGCGTGGCTGCGGTCACGCGATTTGTTCTTTAAACCAGCGGCAATGCCGCATAGAAGCAAGAGAATATTATGCAAAGTCAGAAAATCCGCATTCGCCTGAAGGCGTTTGATTACCGGCTGATCGACCAGTCTGCGCTGCAGATCGTCGATACTGCGAAGCGTACCGGCGCGGTGGTTAAAGGCCCGGTGCCGCTGCCGACCAAGATCGAGCGTTTCGACGTGCTGCGTTCCCCGCACGTGAACAAGAGCTCGCGCGACCAGCTGGAAATCCGCACCCATCTGCGTTTGATGGATATCGTGGACCCGACGGACAAGACCGTGGATGCGCTGATGAAGCTGGACTTGCCCGCTGGTGTGGATGTGGAAATCAAGTTGCAGTAATTTTTTGCAGTTTTGGCAGTACTAATCGGCTGGCCAATTGAAGTCAGCCCCTTAATAAACATAAGGAAAATAGATCATGAGCCTAGGACTTGTCGGTCGCAAGATTGGCATGACCCGCATTTTTACCGACGACGGTGCTTCGTTGCCGGTAACCGTGCTGGACGTGTCCAACAATCGTGTTACCCAAATCAAATTCGCTGATACCGACGGTTATAGCGCCGTGCAGGTGGCTTTTGGCGTGCGTCGTGCCGGCCGTGTCAACAAGGCCGCCGCAGGCCACTACGCCAAGGCAGGCGTGGAAGCGGGCAGCGTTCTGAAAGAATTCAGCATCAACGCCGATGAGGCTGCGAACCTGCAAACGGGCGCGGTCATCAGCGTTGATCAATTCGAAGTCGGCCAGAAAGTGGACGTTACCGGCGTGACCATCGGTAAGGGCTATGCCGGCACGATCAAGCGTTACAACTTCAAATCCGGCCGTGCCACGCACGGTAACTCCAAGGCGCACAACAAGCCGGGCTCCATCGGCATGGCGCAGGATCCGGGCCGCGTGTTTCCAGGCAAGCGTATGACGGGTCACATGGGTGACGTCAAGCGCACCGTACAGAATCTCGAAATCGCCCGCATCGATACCGAGCGTCAGTTGCTGCTGGTTATCGGCGCCGTACCCGGTGCCAAGGGCGGCGACGTGGTGGTGCGTCCGGCAGTGAAGGCAGGTGCATAATGGAACTGACAGTTATTGACGACAAGGGCCAAGCGGCAACGAGCATCAACGCTTCCGACGAGTTGTTCGGCCGTGAATACAACGAGGCGCTGATACACCAGGTGGTGACCGCGTATCAGGCGAATGCCCGTTCGGCCAACAGCAAGCAGAAAGACCGTAGCGAAATCGCCAAGAGCACGCACAAGCCGTGGGCACAGAAGGGCACCGGCCGCGCACGTGCAGGTCGCGCTTCCAGTCCGCTGTGGCGCGGGGGTGGCAAGATTTTCCCGAACAGCCCGGACCAGAACTACACCCAGAAGATCAACCGCAAGATGTATCGTGCCGGTCTGGCTTCGATCCTGTCGCAGCTGGTACGCGAAGACCGCCTCAAGGTGATCGACAACCTGAAGGTCGATGCGCCCAAGACCAAGCTTCTGGCGCAGAAAATCAAGGGTCTGGGCTTGTTGGGCCGCGTGCTTATCATCACCGACAAGCTGGATGACAACCTGTATCTGTCGTCGCGCAACCTGCCGGATGTGCTGATACTTGAGGCACATCAGGCGGATCCGGTCAGCTTGGTACGTTTCCCCAGCGTGCTGGTGACGCGCGATGCAATGGCCAAAATCGAGGAGATGCTGGGATGAGCGTACAGAACTTCAAGGAAGAGCGTTTGATGAACGTGTTGCTTGCGCCGCAGATCTCCGAAAAGGCGACCTATGTGGCGGACAAGAACGAACAGGTGGTTTTCCGTGTGGCATCCGATGCCACCAAGCCGGAAATCAAGGCAGCAGTGGAGCTGATGTTCAAGGTCAGCGTCAAGAGCGTGCAGGTGGCCTGTGTCAAGGGCAAGGAAAAGCGCTTTGGCCGTATGGTTGGCCGCCGCAAGAGCTGGAAGAAGGCCTATGTGTGCCTGACGCCCGGCCAGGAAATCAATTTTGCCGCAAGTGAGCAAGGGTAAACGTCATGGCACTGATCAAACTTAAACCGACATCCCCGGGCCGCCGTTCCGTTGTGCGCGTGGTTAATCACGATCTGCACAAGGGCAAGCCGCATGCAGCGCTGGTGGAGAAGAAAAACCGTACTGCGGGCCGTAACAATAATGGCCACATTACCACGCGCCACATGGGCGGCGGTCACAAGAAGAGCTACCGCGTGGTCGATTTCAAGCGCAACAAGGACGGCGTGCCGGCCAAGGTTGAGCGCCTGGAATACGATCCGAACCGCAGTGCGCACCTGGCCCTGCTGTGTTACGCCGACGGCGAGCGCCGCTACATCATTGCACCCAAGGGTGTTGCCGTGGGTGCAGAGCTGATCAATGGCTCGGAAGCGCCGATCAAGCCGGGCAATACGCTGCCGCTGCGCAACATCCCGGTGGGCTCGACCATTCACTGCATCGAGATGATGCCGGGCAAGGGTGCGCAGCTGGCGCGCTCTGCCGGTGCTTCGGTGCAACTGCTGGCGCGCGAGGGCAGTTATGCCCAGTTGCGCCTGCGTTCCGGTGAGATCCGCAAGGTACACGTCGACTGCCGCGCCACGCTGGGCGAGGTCGGCAACGGCGAGCACTCGCTGCGTTCCATCGGCAAGGCTGGCGCCAATCGTTGGCGTGGCATCCGCCCGACCGTGCGCGGTGTGGTAATGAACCCGGTCGACCACCCGCATGGTGGCGGCGAGGGCAAGACAGCCGGTGGACGCCATCCGGTCAGTCCGTGGGGTACGCCGGCCAAAGGCTTCCGCACACGTCGCAACAAGCGCACCGACAACATGATTGTGCGCCGTCGTTTTCAGAGTAAGGGGTAACAGACATGGCACGTTCCGTTAAAAAAGGCCCGTTCGTTGATGCCCACCTGATGAAAAAGGTCGAGGCAGTGCGCGCGACCAATGACAAGCGCCCGGTGAAAACCTGGTCGCGCCGTTCTACCGTGATGCCGGAGTTCGTCGGCCTGACCATTGCCGTGCACAACGGCAGGCAGCATGTGCCGGTATACATTTCCGAGAACATGGTCGGCCACAAACTGGGTGAGTTTTCACTGACGCGCACCTTCAAGGGTCATCTTGCCGACAGGAAAGCCAAGAGATAAGGAGACATGATGAGCACAACTGCAATAGTGAAAGGTGTTCGCCTGTCGGCCCAGAAGGGCCGCTTGGTAGCGGATCAGATTCGGGGCCTGCCGGTGGACAAGGCGTTGAACCTGCTGACGTTCAGCCCGAAGAAGGGTGCGGCGATTATCAAGAAAGCGCTGGAATCGGCGATTGCCAATGCCGAGCATAACGACGGTGCTGACATCGACGAGTTGAAGGTGAACATTATTTATGTGGATAAGGCAACTTCGCTGAAGCGCATGAGGGCTCGCGCCAAGGGGCGCGGCAACGGCATCGAGAAGCAGACCAGCCATATTACGATAACCGTCGGGAACTGAGGAAAGCTATGGGACAGAAAATTCATCCAATCGGTTTCCGGTTGAGCGTAAATAAGAACTGGTCGTCCAAGTGGTTTGCCAACAACAGCGATTTTGCCAGCCAGTTGCACAAGGATATCGAGGTACGTGACTACCTGAAGAAAAGGCTGGCCAATGCCGGTATCTCCAAGGTAATCATCGAGCGCCCTGCCAAGAATGCCAAGATCACCATTTACACGGCGCGTCCGGGCGTGGTGATCGGCAAGAAGGGCGAGGACATCGAGTCGTTGCGCGTCGAGTTGAGGAAGCGCATGGGTCTGCCCGACGTGGCGCTGAATATCGAAGAGGTGCGCAAGCCGGAAGTGGATGCGCAACTGATCGCCGACAACATTACCTCGCAGCTGGAAAAGCGCATCATGTTCCGCCGCGCGATGAAGCGTGCGATGCAGAATGCCATGCGTCTGGGTGCACAGGGCATCAAGATCATGAGCGCCGGCCGCCTGAACGGCATCGAAATTGCGCGTACCGAATGGTATCGCGAAGGCCGTGTGCCGCTGCATACCCTGCGCGCGAATATTGACTATGGCTTCTCCGAGGCGAAAACCACCTACGGCATCATTGGTGTCAAGGTGTGGGTGTTCAAGGGTGAGCAGACCGGGCAGGACGAAGCGGCTGCCGTGCCTGCCGCGGCCGAGCCGGAAAAGAAAGTGAGAAAGTCGGGAGCTAAGCATGCTACAGCCAGCTAGAAGGAAATACCGCAAGGAGCAGAAAGGCCGCAATACCGGCATTGCAACGCGCGGCAACAAGGTCAGTTTTGGCGAGTTCGGTCTCAAGGCGGTTGGCCGTGGCCGTATTACGGCTCGCCAGATCGAGGCGGCACGCCGTGCCATGACGCGCCACATCAAGCGTGGCGGGCGTATCTGGATCCGTATTTTCCCGGACAAGCCGATTTCGAAAAAGCCGGCGGAAGTGCGTATGGGTAACGGCAAAGGCAATCCCGAGTACTACGTTGCCGAAATCCAGCCGGGCAAGATGCTGTACGAGATGGATGGGGTGAATGAGGATCTGGCGCGCGAGGCATTTCGCCTGGCATCCGCCAAGTTGCCGATTCCCACCACATTTGTGGTCAGACAGGTAGGGGTGTGAGCATGAAGGCAAGCGAACTGAAAACAAAGTCCGTGGAAGATCTGCAGCAGGAGCTGTTGTCCCTGAGCAAGGCGCAGTTTGGTCTGCGCATGCAGATTGCCACTCAGCAGCTGAGCAATACCAGCCAGCTCGGCAAAGTGCGTCGTGACATCGCCCGGGTGAAAACCGTATTGAGAGAGAAGGGTGTGCAGCAATGAGTGCAACTAAGCTGAAGCGTACGCTGACCGGCACGGTGGTAAGCGACAAAATGGACAAAACCGTTACTGTGATGGTCGAGCGCAAGGTGAAACACCCGGTGCTGGGCAAGGTTATTCGCGTTTCCAAGAAATACCATGCGCACGACGAAACCAACGAGTTTCATCCTGGCGACGTGGTAACCATCGAGGAATGTCGCCCCTTGGCCAGGACCAAAACCTGGCGCGCAACCAAGCTGGTACAAAAGGCGCGCGCAATTTAATCGCAACAGGCTTGTGCTTTTTGCCAAGTTTGAGTAAAATGCGCGGCTTCGTTTTACCGCCGCTTGCGGCGGTCTGACCCGAACGGGTTCCAAAACTGGCCGCCGCAGAGGCGGAATAAGTTGGAGAGTAGACAATGATACAAATGCAGTCTGTGTTGAATGTGGCCGACAATACCGGCGCTCGTTCCGTCATGTGCATCAAGGTGCTGGGCGGATCCAGGCGCCGCTACGCCGCAATTGGCGACGTGATCAAGGTCAGCGTCAAGGATGCTGCTCCGCGCGGTCGCGTCAAGAAGGGCGAAGTTTACAATGCTGTGGTGGTGCGTACCGCCAAGGGCGTACGTCGTCCCGATGGCTCGCTGGTGAAATTCGACGGCAATGCGGCTGTGTTGCTGAACAACAAGCTGGAGCCGATCGGTACCCGTATCTTCGGGCCGGTTACGCGCGAATTGCGTACCGAGCGATTCATGAAGATCGTGTCGCTGGCTCCCGAAGTTCTGTAAGCAGTGGCATAACGCAGTCTAAGGATAAATTATGCGCAAGATCAAAAAAGATGATGACGTCATCGTCATTACCGGCAAGGACAAGGGTAATCGCGGCAGCGTGCTGCGCGTGCTGGGCGACCATGTTCTGGTGAGCGGTATCAACAAAGTCAAGAAGCACGAGAAGCCGAATCCGATGAAGGGGACCAACGGCGGCATCGTGGAAATGGAAAAGCCGATTCACGTGTCCAATGTGGCGATTTTCAATGCTGCGGCCAAGAAGGCAGACCGCGTCGGCATCAAGACGCTGGAGGACGGGCGCAAGGTGCGCGTGTTCAGGTCCAACGGCGAAGTGATTGACGCTTGAGAGGTGACAGGTAATGGCTCGTTTGTATGATTTTTACAAGGACTCGGTTGCGCCGCAACTGATGAAGCAGTTCGGCTACAAATCCGTGATGGAAGTGCCGCGCATCGAAAAGATCACCCTGAACATGGGTGTGGGCGAGGCTGTGGCCGACAAGAAGGTGATGGAGCACGCGGTGGGCGACATGCAGAAGATCGCAGGCCAGAAGCCGGTCGTGACCAAATCCAGGAAGTCCATCGCTGGCTTCAAGATTCGCGAGGGTTATCCGGTAGGTTGCAAGGTGACCTTGCGCAAGGATCGCATGTATGAATTCCTGGATCGACTGATTTCGGTTGCGATTCCGCGTGTCCGCGACTTTCGCGGCATCTCCGGAAAGTCTTTCGACGGCCGTGGCAACTACAACATGGGCGTGAAGGAACAGATCATCTTTCCGGAAATCGAGTACGACAAGATTGACGCGTTGCGCGGGATGAACATTACCATCACCACCACCGCGAAAACCGATGACGAAGCCCGTGCGCTTCTGTCGGCATTCAAATTCCCGTTGAAGAACTGAGGGCGAAATGGCTAAGACTGCTTTGATCAACCGTGAACAAAAACGCCGCGACACAGTAAAGAAGTATGCTGCCAAGCGTGCGGAACTGCTGGCAATTATCGCTGACGTCAGCATGAGCGACGAAGAGCGTTTTGCCGCTCGTCAGAAACTGCAGGCACTGCCGCGCAATGCCAGTCCGGTGCGTCTGCGCAACCGCTGTGCGCTGACCGGTCGCCCCCGTGGCACGTTCCGCAAATTCGGTCTGGGTCGCACCAAGCTGCGTGAGTATGCGATGCGCGGCGAAATTCCTGGTGTAACCAAGGCAAGCTGGTAAGGGTGAATTTATGAGCATGAGTGATCCGATCTCCGACATGTTGACGCGTATCCGTAACGCGCAGCTTGCGGAAAAAACAATAGTTGCAATGCCTTCCTCCAAGCTGAAGGTGGCGGTAGCCCAGGTGCTGCAGGATGAAGGCTATGTGGAGGGATACAAGGTGGCCGAAAATGACGGCAAGCCCACCTTGGAAATCGGCCTGAAATACTATGCCGATCGTCCGGTAATCGAAAAAATCCAGCGCGTCAGCCGTCCCGGCCTGCGTATCTACAAGGGCAGCAAGGATATCCCGAAGGTGATGAACGGCCTGGGCATTGCCATTGTGTCGACATCCAAGGGTCTGATGACTGACCGCAAGGCGCGTGCCAACGGTATCGGCGGCGAAGTGCTGTGTATCGTCGCGTAACGGGGGAAACATAATGTCCAGAATTGCTAAAAATCCAGTAGCGGTGCCGTCGGGCGTGGAAGTCACCATGGCGGCCAGCGAAATTTTGGTAAAAGGTCCGCTGGGTACCTTGAAGCAGGCCCTGACGGCTGACGTGTCCGTTACTCGCGAAGGCGATGAGCTGCTGTGCAAGGCAACCAGCGGCTCCAAGCATGCACATGCGATGTCCGGCACCATTCGTGCCCTGCTGGCCAACATGATGCATGGCGTGACCAAGGGTTACGAGCGCAAGCTGACGCTGGTCGGCGTGGGTTATCGTGCTCAGGCAGCCGGCGACACGCTGAGCCTGTCGCTGGGATTCTCGCATCCGGTTGCGCACAAGATGCCGGCCGGAGTGAAGGTGGAAACGCCCTCGCAGACCGAAGTCGTGATTAAGGGCGCAGACAAGCAGCAAATCGGTCAGGTTGCCGCGGAAATTCGCGCCTACCGCGAACCCGAGCCATACAAGGGCAAGGGCGTACGGTACGCGGATGAGGTGGTCATCCTGAAAGAAACCAAGAAGAAATAATTGAGGCGGATATGTTGAACAAGAATGAAACGCGTCAGCGCAGGTCACGCAAAACCCGTGCCCGTATCGCTGAACAAAAGGCCGTACGCTTGGCTGTTCATCGCACCAACCTGCACATTTATGCGCAGGTACTGTCCGCCGACGGCGGCAAGGTGCTGGCCAGCGCTTCCACCATGGAAGCCGAGGTGCGCAAGGAGTTGGGCAATGGCGGCAACGCCAAGGCGGCCGCGGTGGTCGGCAAGCGCATCGCCGAAAAGGCGAAAAGTGCGGGCATTACCGAGGTTGCGTTCGACCGTTCCGGCTATAAATACCATGGTCGAGTCAAGGCGTTGGCGGAAGCCGCGCGTGAACACGGCCTGCAGTTCTAACTTGGGGTGTAAAGATGGCTAAAGCACAAGGAAAGTTACAGCAAGCGGATGATCGCGGCGACGGCATGATCGAGAAAATGATCTCGGTCAACCGCGTGACCAAGGTGGTCAAGGGTGGTCGGATCATGGGTTTTGCCGCATTGACCATTGTCGGCGACGGCGACGGCCGCGTTGGTATGGGCAAGGGCAAATCGAAAGAAGTGCCGGTGGCCGTGCAGAAGGCGATGGAAGAATCGCGCCGCAAGATGGTCAAGGTCAACCTGAAGAACGGCACACTGCATCATGCAGTGATCGGCCGCCACGGCGCAGCCAAGGTGTTCATGCAGCCGGCGTCCGAAGGTACAGGAATTATTGCCGGTGGTGCGATGCGTGCCGTGTTCGAGGCCGTGGGGGTGCGCGATATTCTGGCCAAATGTATCGGTTCGAGCAATCCCTATAACGTGGTGCGTGCGACCCTGAACGGTCTGCAGGCGCTGAACTCTCCGGCTGAAATCGCTGCCAAGCGCGGCAAGAGCGTGGAAGAAATCCTGGGGTAAGAAGTCATGGCACAAACCAAAAAAATCAAAGTAACGCTGGTCAAGAGCATGATCGGCACCAAGCAGTCGCACCGCGATTGCGTGCGCGGCCTGGGGCTGCGCCGTCTGAATCACACGGTCGAAGTGGAAGACACTCCGGCAGTGCGCGGCATGATCAACAAAGTGAATTACCTGGTTAAGTGCGAGGCATAAATGGAACTCAATCAAATTAAACCTGCTGCAGGTTCCAAAAAATCGGCGCGTCGTGTTGGTCGCGGTATCGGTTCGGGTTTCGGCAAGACTGCCGGACGCGGCCACAAGGGCCAGAAGTCCCGCTCCGGCGGTTTCCATAAGGTCGGTTTCGAAGGCGGCCAAATGCCGTTGCAGCGCCGTCTGCCGAAGCGCGGTTTCGTTTCGCTGACGCGCAACGACTGCGTGCAGGTGCGCCTGTCCGACCTGCAGAAAATGCCGGTTGACACCATCGACCTGCTGGCGCTGAAACAGGCTGGCGTGGTGCCGACGACGGCATTGGCCGCCAAGGTGATTCTGAATGGCGAACTGAAGCGTGCAGTCAAGCTGCAGGGATTGCTGCTGACCAAGGGTGCGCGTGCCGCCGTGGAAGCGGCCGGCGGCAGCGTGGCGGAGTAAGGGTAGCAGGTGAGTGCGATGAACAAGCAGGGCGGCGCCAAATACGGCGATCTCAGCAAGCGTATGTGGTTTCTGCTGGGTGCGATGGTGGTGTACCGCATCGGCGCACATATTCCGGTGCCGGGTATTGACCCGGTAGTGCTGGCCGATCTGTTCAAGTCGCAGAAAAACGGCATCCTCGGGATGTTCAACATGTTCTCCGGCGGCGCGCTGTCGCGCTTCACGATTTTTGCGCTGGGGATCATGCCGTACATCTCGGCATCGATCATCATGCAGCTGGCCACCATTGCGGTGCCGCAGCTGGAGCAGTTGAAGAAAGAAGGCGAAGCCGGGCGCCGCAAGATTACCCAGTACACGCGCTACGGCACACTGGTGCTGGCGCTGTTCCAGGCTTTCGGTATTGCCGTGGCGCTGGAATCGCAGAAAGGGCTGGTTCTGGATCCGGGCATGATGTTCCGCCTGACCACAGTGGTGACGCTGGTGACCGGGACCATATTCCTGATGTGGCTGGGCGAGCAGATTACCGAGCGTGGCCTGGGCAACGGCATTTCGCTGATCATTTTTGCGGGTATTGCCGCCGGGCTGCCGCGTGCGATCGGCAGCACGCTGGAAATGGCGCGTACCGGCGCGTTCTCGATCCCGCTGGTGCTGGGGCTGCTGGTTGGCGCCGTGGCGATCACCGCACTGGTGGTGTTCGTGGAGCGCGGGCAGCGCAAGATTCTGGTGAACTATGCCAAGCGCCAGGTCGGCAACAAGATATATGGCGGCCAGAGTTCGCACCTGCCGCTGAAGCTGAACATGGCGGGCGTGATTCCGCCGATCTTCGCCTCCAGCATCATCCTGTTTCCGGCGACGGTGGCAAGCTGGTTTAGCAGCGGGTCGGGCATGCTGTGGCTAAAGGATATCAGCGATAAGCTGGCCCCGGGGCAGCCGATTTACGTATTGCTTTATACCGCGGCAATTGTGTTTTTCTGCTTTTTCTATACGGCGTTGGTATTCAACCCGAAGGAAACGGCCGACAATTTGAAAAAGAGCGGCGCATTTCTGCCCGGCATCCGTCCCGGTGAACAGACTGCGCGCTATATTGAAAAGATCATGATGCGTCTGACCCTGGTCGGCGCAGTGTATGTGTCGCTGGTGTGCCTGCTGCCGGAGTTTCTGGTGATCAAGTGGAACGTGCCGTTCTACTTTGGCGGGACGTCGCTGCTGATTCTGGTGGTGGTGACCATGGACTTTATGGCTCAGGTGCAGTCCTACCTGATGTCGCACCAGTATGAGAGCCTGTTGAAGAAGGCTAACTTTAAGGGCGGATTTGCACGCTGATGACAAAGGAAGACGTCATTCAGATGCAGGGCGAGATAGTCGAGTCCCTGCCGAATGCAACCTTTCATGTCAAACTGGAAAATGGCCATGTGGTGCTGGGCCACATATCGGGCAAGATGCGCATGCATTACATCCGCATTCTGCCTGGCGACAAGGTGACGGTGGAATTGACGCCGTATGATTTGAGCAGGGCGCGCATCGTATTCCGCGCCAAGTAGCGGTTGGTTTTTAGGAGATTGAAATGAAGGTACAAGCATCCGTAAAAAAGATTTGCCGTAATTGCAAAATCATACGGCGCAACGGGGTGGTCCGTGTGATCTGTAGCAGCGATCCGCGCCACAAGCAACGCCAGGGCTGATTGAATAAATCGTTTCTGGTTAATGGTATAATTATTTTTTTGAATGATAGGGTAGCTGCATGGCTCGTATTGCAGGGGTAAACATTCCAAATCATCAACATGCCGCAATCGCGCTGACCGCGATTTACGGCGTCGGCCGCACGCGCGCACGTCAGATCTGCGTTGCGGCTGGTGTTGAGCCGTCCACCAAGATGAAAGACGTCAACGACAGCGAGATGGAAAAGCTGCGCGATGAGGTCGCCAGGTACACGGTCGAGGGCGATCTGCGCCGCGAAGTGACGATGAACATCAAGCGCCTGATGGATCTGGGCTGCTATCGCGGTTTGCGTCACCGTCGCGGCCTGCCGTGCCGTGGCCAGCGCACCCGTACCAACGCACGCACCCGCAAGGGACCGCGCAAAGCCATCGCTGGCGTGAAGAAGTAACTGTAGAGAGGATTTGAGAAATGGTTAAAGGCAGCACGCGAGTGCGCAAGAAAGTCAAAAAGAACGTGGCCGAAGGCATTGCCCACGTTCATGCTTCTTTCAACAACACCATCGTGACGATTACCGATCGTCAGGGCAATGCCCTGTCCTGGTCGACCAGCGGCGGCAACGGCTTCAAGGGTTCGCGCAAGAGCACCCCGTTTGCCGCGCAGATTGCTGCGGAACAGGCTGGCAAGGCGGCGCAGGAATGCGGCGTGAAAAATCTCGAGGTGCGCATCAAGGGTCCCGGCCCCGGCCGCGAGTCGGCGGTGCGCGCACTGAATGCGGTAGGTTTCAAGATTACCAGCATTTCCGATATCACCCCGGTGCCGCATAACGGCTGCCGTCCGCCGAAGAAGCGCCGTATTTAATTTTTGGGAGACAGACCTTGGCTAGAAATCTTGATGCAAAGTGCCGTCAGTGCCGCCGTGAAGGCGAGAAGCTGTTCCTGAAAGGCGAGAAGTGCTTTACCGACAAGTGTGCGGTTGAGCGTCGCGCCTATCCTCCTGGACAGCATGGGCAAAAGAAGAACCAGCGCATATCCGAATATGGCGGTCAGCTGCGCGAAAAGCAGAAGCTGCGCCGCGTTTACGGTGTGCTCGAGAAGCAGTTCCGCCGGGCTTACTATGCTGCCGACAGCCAGCGCGGCATCACCGGCGAGAATCTGCTGCAGACACTGGAATCGCGCCTGGACAACGTGTCCTACCGCATGGGTTTCGGTGCTTCGCGTTCCGAAGCGCGCCAGGTGGTGCGTCACAACTCCATCATGGTGAACGGCAAGCGCGTCAATATTCCTTCCTACCAGGTGCGTCCCGGTGACGTGGTGGAAGTGGCGGAGAAGTCCAGGGCCCAGCTGCGCATCAAGGCAGCGCTGGAAGCCGCAGAGCAACGCGGGTTCCCGGAGTGGCTGGAAATGGACATCAAGGCCATGAAAGGTACTTACAAGGCCAAGCCGCAACGCGCCGAACTGCCTGCCACCATCAATGAACAACTGGTGGTCGAGCTGTATTCCAAGTAATCCACGCGGAGTCGCATAATGCATAACAACGAGTTTTTGAAGCCCCGTATCATCGACGTGCAAAGGCATTCCGCGACCCAGGCACGGGTCGTCATGGAGCCTTTCGAGCGCGGTTACGGGCATACGCTGGGCAACGCCCTGCGCCGCATCCTGCTGTCTTCCATGCCGGGCTATGCCCCGACCGAGGTCAAGATTGCAGGTGTGCTGCACGAGTATTCCTCGATCGACGGCGTGCAGGAAGACGTGGTCGACATCCTGCTGAACCTGAAGGGTCTGGTGCTCAAATTGCACAATGCCCCGGAAGCGCTGCTGACCCTGCAGAAGGAAGGTGCGGGCGTGGTGACGGCCGGCGACATTGAAGCCAGTTCCGACGTCGAAGTGATCAATCCTGACCACGTCATTGCGCACCTGACTGCCGATGGCAAGCTGGACATGGAAATCAAGATCGAGCAGGGCCGCGGCTATGTTTCCGCGATTGCACGCCAAGCGCCGGGCGAAAGTCGTTCTGTCGGTCACATTAAGCTGGATGCCTCGTTCAGCCCGATCAGCCGTGTCAGTTATGCGGTGGAAAGTGCCCGTGTCGAGCAGCGCACTGACCTGGACAAGCTGGTGATGGATATTGAGACCAATGGTGCCATCGACCCGGAAGAGGCCATCCGTTATGCCGCGCGCATCCTGGTCGAGCAATTCTCCGTATTTGCCGCGCTGGAAGGTACGCCGGAACCGGTCGAGAAGCCGGCCGCACCCCAGGTCGATCCGTTGCTGCTGCGTCCGGTGGACGATCTGGAATTGACACCGCGTTCTTCGAACTGCCTGAAGGCGCAAAGCATCCACTACATCGGCGACCTGATTCAGTACACCGAAAACGACCTGCTGCGTACGCCTAACCTGGGCCGCAAGTCGCTGAACGAAATCAAGCAGGTTCTGGCCGAGCATAACCTGTCGCTGGGCATGAAGCTGGAAAACTGGCCGGCTGCGGTCGAGCACTGAGCCGGCGGCTGAAAAGGAAGTAAGAGAGGAATAATTATGCGTCACCGTTTAGGACTGAGAAAACTCAACCGTACCAGCAGCCACCGACTGGCAATGCTGCGCAACATGACTGTTTCGCTGCTGCGTCATGAAGTGATCAAGACCACCCTGCCCAAGGCCAAGGAACTGCGCCGCGTGGCGGAGCCGATCCTGACACTGGGCAAAAACCCCAGCGTGGCCAACCGCCGTCTGGCGTTTGCCCGTCTGCGCGACCGTGAAATGGTCAGCAAGCTGTTCGACGAGCTGGGCCCGCGCTATGCCAACCGCAACGGCGGCTATTCGCGCATTCTGAAGTTTGGTTTCCGCAAGGGCGACAATGCACCGATGGCGCTGGTCGAATTGCTGGACCGCCCGGAAGAAGTACAGCCGGTGGAAGTGGCAGCAGAGTAAGCTGCTGCACAGGCAATCAAAAAAGCCGGGCATGCCCGGCTTTTTTGCGCCTATGATTTTTTTGTTGTGATACGTGCAGCGAAGAACCGCTGCAGGGCTGCGCGGTATTGTGTGGCGCTGACGACAAAAGCGTCGTTATGCCCGCCGTGCAGTACCACCAGCTGTTTTGGTAGCCTGGCTGCCGCCAGCAGCCGCTGCGCATAGTTTAGCGGGAACAATTCGTCGTCCTGACTATGCAGGATCAGTAAGGGGGCATTGATGTGGGCAATTTTGTCCAATGTGTCGAATTTGCTGCGTACCAGCCAGCGCATGGGCAGGAAGGGATACATTTGCTGCGCGACGTCCGTAGCCGAAGTGAATGCCTCCTCCAGGATCACGCCGCCGCTGGGTTGCTTGCTGGCGAGGTCGACGGCAACTGCGCTGCCGAGTGATTCCCCGTACAGGATCAGCCGCTGCGGGGCGATGCCGCGTTGCTTGGTCAGGTAGCGGTAGGCGGCATCCGCATCGTGGTAAAGGCCGGCTTCGCTCGGTTCACCCGTGCTGCTGCCGTAACCGCGGTAATCGAAAGCGAATACATTGACGCCTAGGCCCAGCAGTGCGGCGTATTTGTCCATGCGGTGCGAAATATTGCCGGCATTGCCGTGCAGCAGCAACAGTGTCAGCCCCGATGGCTGAGGGCTGGGCATGAACCAGCCGTGCAGTTTTATGCCATCGTCGCTGTGCAGCCAGACATCCTGATAGGCCAGTCCGGCCTGCAGTGGATGTCCCTCCAGCGTGCGCTCCGGGAAATAGATCAGGTGGGACTCGTTATGGCGCAGCCACAGCGCGAAACCGGCCAGCGCCAGCAGGAGCAGTAACAGGATATGGATGGTGCTTTTCAGTAACGTCACGTGTTCAGGAAAACCAGCGCAGAAAAGCTGCCGCCGCAAGCGCCGTGATGGCCAATGTCGATGAACCTCGCCAAGCGTTCTGCCCGGCAGCTTCACTCCAGTTTGCGCCGCGCCACAAATAGGTGGCCAGCAGAACGGTGCCGGCAGCTACGCAAGCTATTTTAACCGACAGGGCAACAACCGCAATTCCCGCAATATCCGGCAATTGCCGGTAGAAGTAATAGCTGGTCGCTCCGAACGCTGCACCGCTCAACCCCTGGGTTATCCAGCCACCCAGGGCCAGCCAGCCCAGCCTGGTCCTGGTTGCCGGGTTGCGCAGCCGGGTTGCGGCCAGCGAACCGCCGACCGCTGCTATGGCTCCGAAATTGTGTGCAACCTGCACCACCGCATAGGCCAGATTCTGTGCATTGCTCATTTAACGGTGACGTCAATGCACTTTTCCACGCCGGTGGGGATATGCGCGCTGGTGTTGATGGCGAGACAGATGTGGTGTTTGCCTGCGAGCAGCGGGTCAACCTCTTCCGTGCCTTTCAGTCGATGGATAACGTCCATCCGTTTGCCATCGACGTTGAGGTGCAGGTGGTCGCCGTTAGGGCCGGGTACAGCATCGTATTTCAGGACAATCCTGTCGCTGGAATTGAATGTTGCACCGTCCGGCGGCGAGAAAATTGTGACCATGCCCGCTGCGGCAAGAGCGCTGCCTGAGCCATACAGCAATGCAAATAAGACTGGAGCCAGAATCCTGATATTCATGATGGGCCTCCTTGTCCTTATAACTGACTGATGTAGCACGATCAGGCTACGCTTGCCCTAGAAAACCTGTCAAGTAATTCCGTCAAAAGGAATTGCGCTTGCTGGTTTACGCCAATTGGCGGGGATGGGTGTTTCGCCCTAACAAAATGAAATTAATAAAGAAAAGTTTTTGGAACTAATGAATATTAGTTGTGTCTGATGGACTGTATAGCGCAAGCTATTCCCCGTTTACCCTCCCTGAACGGGTGTCCTTAACGCAAGGTTGGGACATTGCTCGCCCCTGGATTACCCCCTTAATCCAGGGGCATTTTTTTGTCCTGGATCTATTCCGATGCCCAGGCAAGCGCCTGATCGTAATCCGCGAAAACGCGGATGTCGGCATCCACAAACAGGCGTGACAACCATGCCTGCCAGGTTTGCCACTGGTTGTCGGTAACGACAGCGATCTTGGTGAAATCGTGATTGTGCTCGCGACGGAAAAATTTGATCTCTTCCCATGCTACATCCAGCGTGTAACCTATCATGTCGCGCAGGTCGAAGAGCAGGTTGATTTCGCCCTGTGACTGCAGTTTATACAGCGCCTGTTCCTCGAATTGCTTGAAATCGGCCAGCGTGAATTCGCCCAGCACGGCGACGTTTACCAGGTTGGCATTTTGCTGAATGGTGATCATGATGTGTTTCCTGTATTTCTATTTGATATTGACGGGCTCCGCATGTCTGGGGGCCAGCTTCAAGCTTAACACACCGCTGCTGACGATGAGCAGTATCCCCAGCCATCCTGTGACCTGCACCACCTCGTGCCACAGCAGCATCCCGAACAGGCTGGCGAAAGCGATGGTGCTGTAGGACAGGCTGCTGACTGTCAGCGTCTGACCCAGGCGGTAGGCACGGGTCATGGCAAGCTGGGCCAGCGTGGCGCAGGCGCCAATGGCCATCAGCAGCGGCAGGCGTTCCAGGGTCAGCGGATGCAGCGGAGAATGCAGCATCCACAAACCGCTGGCCAGGGTGGCGATCACGTTGAAATAGAATACGATGCGCGTAGCCGGCTCGCCCAGCCTGCCAAGCTGGCGCACGTTCAGCAGGGCGATGCCGGCCAGCAGGCCGGAGGTCAGCCCGAGCAGACCGGGCAGCAACTGGTCGTGATCCAGTGTCGGGCGCAACAACAGCACCACGCCCGCAAAGCCCAGTACCAGCGCACTGGTCAGCGGCAGGTGGAAGCGGTCCTTGTACACCAGCAGGGTCAGCGTGGTCAGGAACAGCGAAGAGGTGTAGTTCAGCGTGATGGCGGTAGCCAGCGGCAGCACGGTAAGGCAGTAGAAGAACAGGATCATCGCGGCGCTGCCGGCCAGGCCGCGCCAGAGGTGGCCCATGGCATGCGGCGTGGCGAGCGAAAGTTTCCTGCCGCGCAGCATGACGAACACCAGCAACAGGCCGAACAGCGAACGATAGAACACCAGTTCGCCACTGGAAAAGTGCGCCGCACCGAGCTTGACGAATACGCCCATGCAACCGAACAGGAAACCGGCTGCGAGCATCCACAAGGCGCCCACTGGGTATTATTTCAGGTGAGGTTCGAGGTTCCTGCGCAGGAACTCGTGGAAATGAAGCATGCCGTCTTCGGTCGGCGACTGGTAGGGGCCGACTTCCTCGACGCCCTGCTGGTACAGGGTGCGGCGGCCCTGTTGCATGCGCAGGCAGATGATGTCGTCTTCCACTGCGGTCTCGCGGTAAGCCTGCTTTTCCGCCTCTACGTAGTCGCGCTCGAACAGCACGATATCTTCCGGATAGTAGAATTCGACGATATTGGTGCAGGCGTCCGCGCCGCGCGGCACGATGGTGCTGACCACCAGCGTGTTCGGATACCACTCGACCATGATGTTCGGGTAGTAGGTCAGCCAGATCGCGCCGTATTTCGGCAGCTTGCCGTTGTTGTAGCGCGTTACCTGCTCCGCCCATTTTTCGTACGCCGGGCTGCCCGGCTTGCGCAGTTCGTTGTTGATGCCCACGGTCTGCACACTGCACCAGTCGCTGAACACCCATTCCAGATTGTCGCAGTCGACGAACTGGCCAAGGCCGGGATGGTAGGGCGCGACGTGGTAATCCTCCTGGTACACCTCGATGAAGGTTTTCCAGTTGAAGTCGTATTCGTCGACTTCGACACGGTCCAGCATGTAGCCGGAAAAGTCGATCTCTTCGAATGCCGGAATTGCGGCCAGGTCCTTCGCGATATCGCGCTGGCCCGCGAACAACAGGCCCTTCCAGTTCTGCAGCGGCTTCTTGTTCAGGTGCAGGCAGGGGTTCTGCGGGAAATGCGGTGCGCCCAGCATTTGGCCGTCCAACTGGTAGGTCCAGCGGTGCAGCGGACACACGATGTTCCTGGCGGAGCCGCGGCCTTCCAGCATGATGGCCTGGCGATGGCGGCAGATATTGGACAGCAGTTCCACGCCGTTGTCGTTGCGTACCAGCATCTTCGCCTGGCCCAGGGTGTCCAGCACCTGGTAGTCGCCGAGATTGGGTACCATCAGTTCGTGTCCGACATAGCCCGGCCCCTGCTCGAACAGGACGCGCTGCTCCACCTCCAGTACTTGGGGGTCGAAGAACCAGTTCAACGGTGGCTGTGCAGAAACCACGTTGAATTGTCCGGGTGTTGCAATGTCGGTCATACCCACATCCTCCTTGCGAAAAATGTCGAATACGGTTGGAAAAAGGGAGGGGATTTTCCCCCAAAAACAGGGGGTGGGCAACAAAAAATTGTCCCGGCAGATGGGGGTTGGTAAAATGGCTCCCTTTCGCAACCGGACGGGCGCATGGCCGCTAAGTCGCACAAGACATTGAGTTTCGAGGCAGCACTGGCTGAGCTGGAACAGGTGGTGGCCGACATGGAGGCAGGAAAGCTGTCTCTGGAGGACTCGCTCGCAGCCTATAAGCGCGGCGCCGAGTTGCTGCAGCTTTGCCGCGGGCGCCTGGACGATGCGCAACAGCAGGTTCGCGTGCTGGAAGAGGGCGTGCTGAAGGATTTTTTCGTTCCGGGCGAGGGCGCCAAGCGCGAAGATGTCTGATTTCCAGGGTTGGGTAGCCACCCAGCAACACCGTTTCGAGGATGTATTGCGCCGCCTGCTGCCGCAGGCCGACGAGGTGCCGCAGCGCCTGCATGCCGCCATGCGTTACAGCGTGCTGGAAGGCGGCAAGCGCGTGCGTCCGTTGCTGGCCTTTGCGGCCGGTGAACTGGTGATAGCCGATATCGAGCGCGTCGACGTTGCTGCCGCCGCCGTCGAACTGATCCATGCCTATTCGCTGGTGCACGACGACATGCCGAGCATGGACAACGACGTGCTGCGCCGCGGCAAACCTACCTGCCACGTCGAATACGACGAGGCGACCGCACTGCTGGTGGGCGACAGCCTGCAAAGCCTGGCTTTCCAGTTGTTGTCCGGGCAGCAGCTGAGCGACGACGCGGCCCGGCAGCTGGAAATGGTCCAGCTGCTGGCAACGGCCGCGGGTTCGCGCGGCATGGCCGGCGGCCAGGCCATTGACTTGGCCAGCGTCGGCAAACGGCTCAGCCTGCCCGAACTCGAGAACATGCACATCCACAAGACCGGCGCGCTGATCCGCGCCGCCGTTCTGCTCGGCGCCTACTGCGGCCAGTCGCTGGGAACTGCGCAACTGGAAGCGCTGGATCATTACGGCAAGTGCGTCGGCCTTGCCTTCCAGGTGGTGGATGACGTGCTGGACAGCGAGGCCGATACCGCCACGCTGGGCAAGACCGCGGGCAAGGATGCCGACAACGACAAACCGACCTATGTCACACTGCTTGGCGCCGCGGCGGCCAGGCAGATGGCGGCCGGTCTGCACGACGAAGCGCTGGCCGCGCTGGTGCCGTTCGGCGAGGATGCGCGGCGCTTGCGCGAACTGGCCGACTTTATCGTATTGCGAAAATTCTGATGTATCCATTGCTCAACACCATCAATTTCCCGGATGACCTGCGCCAGTTGGAGCGCAAACAGTTGCCGCAGTTGGCGGACGAGTTGCGCGAGTTCCTGATCGAGTCGGTCAGCAAGACCGGCGGCCACCTGTCATCAAATCTGGGCACGGTCGAGCTGACGATTGCACTGCACTACGTGTTCAATACGCCGCACGACAGGCTGGTGTGGGACGTCGGCCACCAGACCTATGGCCACAAGATCCTGACCGGCCGGCGCGAAGCAATGAAAACCTTGCGCATGCTGGACGGCATCTCGGGTTTCCCCAAGCGCAGCGAAAGCGAGTACGACGCATTCGGCACCGGCCATTCCAGCACCTCGATCTCGGCGGCACTGGGCATGGCCGTGGCGGCCAAGCTGTCCGATTCCGACAGTCGCGCGATCGCGGTGATCGGCGACGGCGCGATGACCGGCGGCATGGCGTTCGAGGCGCTCAACAACGCGGGTACGCTCGACGCCAACCTGCTGGTGATCCTCAACGATAACGACATGTCGATTTCGCCGCCGGTAGGCGCGCTCAACAACTATCTGGCCAAGCTGATGTCGGGCCGTTTCTATGCGGCGATGCGGCGCGGCAGCGAGAAGGTGCTGAAAGGCATGCCGCCGGTGCTGGAATTTGCCAAGCGCGCCGAGGAACACTTCAAGGGCATGGTGGTGCCGGGCACGCTGTTCGAGGAATTCGGTTTCAACTACATCGGCCCGATCGACGGCCACGATCTCGAAGTGCTGACCGATACGCTGCGCAACATCCGCAAACTGGAGGGCCCGCAGTTCCTGCATGTGGTGACCCAGAAGGGCAGAGGTTATGCCCACGCCGAAGAGGATTGCATCCTCTACCACGGCGTCGGCAAGTTCGACCCGAGCAACGGCATCACGCCCAAGGAGGGCGGCAGGCCGACCTATACCCAGGTGTTCGGCAGCTGGCTGTGCGACATGGCCGAACACGACCCGTGCCTGGTCGGCATTACGCCGGCGATGTGCGAAGGCTCGGGTATGGTCGAGTTTGCGCAGCGTTTTCCTGAGCGTTATTTCGACGTCGGCATTGCCGAGCAACATGCGCTGACTTTTGCCGCAGGTCTGGCCTGCGACGGCTACAAACCGGTGGTAGCGGTCTATTCCACCTTCCTGCAGCGTGCCTACGACCAGTTGATTCACGACATCGCGATCCAGAACCTGCCGGTGATGCTGGCCATCGACCGCGGCGGGCTGGTCGGCGCCGACGGCGCGACGCATGCCGGCAGTTTCGACCTCAGCTATTTGCGCTGCGTGCCGAATATGACGGTGATGGCGCCGGCCGACGAGGAAGAATGTCGGCAGATGTTGTCCACCGCCTTCCATCTCGACTCGCCGAGCGCGGTGCGCTATCCACGCGGCATGGGGCCGGGCATCAAGGTCGACAAGACATTGCAGACACTGCCGCTGGGCAAGGGGGAAGTGCGCCGCCAGGGCGAAAAAGTGGCCATTCTCGCCTTTGGTTCCATGCTGGCGCCGTCGCTGCAGGCCGGCGAAGAACTCAATGCCACGGTTGCCAATATGCGCTTCGTCAAGCCGCTGGACGAGGAACTGGTGCGTTCGCTTGCTGTCGATCACGAACTGCTGGTGACGGTGGAGGAAAACGTCGTCGAAGGCGGGGCCGGCAGTGCGGTGGCGGAATACCTGGCCAATTGTGGTGTAATGGTGCCGTTGCTGCACCTGGGGCTGCCGGACCGTTTCGTCGAGCAGGGCGATCCGGCGCAGTTGCTGCGCCAGTGCGGGTTGGATGGCGCCGGCATTGCCGCATCGATAACCCCCCATATATCCGAGTAAATCTATCGGTTATTAGGTATAATTGTCCGGTTGTAGCTATATCCGGAGATTTAAATGAGGACAACCATGACAGACAAGCACACAGCCATACCCGATGTGCAGAATCTGGCCGATACCCGCCATTTGGCGATCGACAAGGTCGGCATCAAGGGCATCCGCCATCCGGTGGTGGTCAAGGACAAGAGCATGGGTGTGCAGCACACCATTGCCGACTTCAACATGTACGTGCACCTGCCACACAATTTCAAGGGCACGCACATGTCGCGCTTCGTCGAGATTCTCAACCATCACGGCCGCGAGATTTCGGTGGAATCGTTCGAGAGCATCCTGCGCGAGATGGTGAAGAAACTCGAGGCGCAGTCGGGCCACATCGAGATGTCGTTCCCGTATTTCGTCAACAAGACCGCGCCGGTGTCCGGCGTGCAGAGCCTGCTCGACTACGACGTCACCTTCATCGGCGAGATCAACGACGGCGATTACCGTTTCACCATGAAGGTGCTGGTGCCGGTCACCAGCCTGTGCCCCTGCTCGAAGAAGATTTCCGAGCGCGGCGCGCACAACCAGCGCTCGCACATCACGCTGACCGTACGCACCCGGAGTTCGGTATGGATCGAGGAACTGATCCGCCATGCCGAGGAGCAGGCGTCATGCGAACTGTATGGGCTGCTCAAGCGGCCGGACGAGAAATATGTCACCGAGCAAGCCTATGACAATCCCAAGTTCGTTGAGGACTTGGTGCGCGACGTAGCGGCGGTGCTGAATGCGGACGATCGTATCGAAGCCTATGTGATCGAGTCTGAAAATTTTGAATCGATCCATAATCACTCAGCCTATGCTCTCATAGAGCGGGATAAGACGAAGAGTTGAGCATGGTGGACAACAATTGAAAATTTCGGTGCAGGCTAACATCGGCCGTATGGGCGATGTTATGCCGGAGCCAAAACTTCGAGTCCATTCATAACCACTCGACTTATGCCTTGATCGAACGCGACAAAACGAAGAGCTGAAGATTCAGTTAACCCTCGGGCTGAATTCTGAGTCCCGAATCCTGTATCCTTGGTTTTAATATGAAACCCGTCGCGATTTTCCGTCATTCCTCCATCGAGGGACCTGGCTATATTGCCGATTTTCTAGATCGGTACGACGTCCCCCTGCAGCTTGTTCGCGTCGATCAGGGCGATGCCGCGCCGGCCGATGCCGCGCAGTTTTCCGGTTTGGTCTTCATGGGCGGACCGATGAGCGTGAACGACGACCTGCCGTGGATAGGGCCGACGCTGGAACTGATCCGCCAGGCCGTCGGCCGCGACATTCCGGTCATGGGTCATTGCCTGGGTGGGCAGCTGGTGGCGAAGGCGCTGGGCGGGGTGGTCGCGAAAAATCCGGTCAAGGAAATCGGCTGGGGCGAGGTCACGGCCATACCTGGCGAAACGGCATCTGCCTGGCTGGGCGATATGCACAGCTTCGACGGTTTTCACTGGCATGGTGAAACCTTCAGTCTGCCGTCCGGCGCGGTGCCGTTGCTGTCCAGCCGTTACTGCGCCAACCAGGGTTTTGCGCTGGGCAAACATCTTGGCCTGCAATGCCATGTCGAAATGACGGAAGCGATGATTCGCAGTTGGTGCGAGAATGGCGCGAACGAACTTGCTGCCAGCGCCGACAGTCCCGGTGTGCAATCGGCCGCCGCAATGCAGGCGGAAATGGCCGCCAGGCTGCCGCAACTGCATGCTGCCGCCGACCGCCTGTATGCCTGCTGGTTGCAGGGCGTTGCACAAGAATGACGGACAGGGCCGCATGGTTTGTTAAAATCACCCATTATCGAATTCAGCACAGGAGCATGACATGACTTACGTGGTTGCAGAACCCTGCATCAAATGCAAATACACCGACTGCGTCGACGTGTGCCCGGTGGATTGTTTCCGCGAGGGCCCTAACTTTCTGGTGATCGATCCGGACGAGTGCATCGACTGCACACTGTGCGTAGCCGAATGCCCGGTCGAGGCAATTTTTGCCGAGGATGACCTGCCGGCGGACCAGATTCATTTCACTGCGCTCAATGCCGAACTAGCCAAGCTGTGGCAGCCTATCGTCGAAAAGAAAGAGGCGCCGGCCGATGCCGACGAGTGGGGCAACGTGAAGGAAAAACTGCAGCTGCTCGAGCGCTAAGTCACGCGTCATGGAATATCCGGAAAACAGCGGCACGCACACGGTGGCCGCTGTTTTTTTTGACGCCGTCACAGACCGCATCCTGGCGCAATATGCGCCGCCCGACCTGCGCGACGTCGTCGTGCTGCTCCCCAACTATCATGCCGCACAGCCGCTGGCGCAGGCATTGGCTCGTGCCGCGCGGCTGCCCGCATTGCTGCTGCCGGAAATGGTGACACTGAACGATTGGGCGCAGCGTCTGCCGCTGGACCAGTCCGTCGTACCAGAAAGCCGTCGTACTGCCGTGCTATACCAGGCACTGCAAGCGAAGCGCTGGTTCGGGCAGGCCGACCTGTGGGGCATGACGCAGGAATTGCTGAAACTGTTCGACGAACTGACCCATGCGCTGGAGGAATTGCCGGCTGATGCGGAGGCCTTCACGGCCGTTGTGGAGCAGGCCTACCAGGCACGGCAGAACAGCGCGCTGCAACTTGAGGCGCGGCTGGTATTCGAGTTGTGGCACGCCATGCAGGAAGTCGATGAACTGGATGCGGCGCGTGCCTACCAGCAGCGGCTGGCGCGGCTGGCGCAGCAGGCCGACAGGCCGTTGTTCGTATTGCGCACCGCCGACTGGGACGCCATGGAACAGCGCTTTCTCGATGCCTATGCCGACCATGCGCCGGTGGAAGTATTCGATGTGCGTGAAATGGAGGTGCCGAACCGGGCGCCACTGTTCTTTGCCGCCACTTCGCTGGAACAGGAGGCGCGCGCCGCCGCGATGCAGGTCAGGCTGTGGCTGGCCGAAGGCAGGCATGACATCGCAGTGGTAGCGCAGGATCGTGTGGTGGCGCGGCGTATGCGCGCCCTGCTGGAACGTGCCGAAGTGCTGGTGGCCGACGAGACCGGCTGGACCTTCGCCACGCTGTCGGTCAGCACGGTGCTCGACCGCTGGCTTAGCGCGTTGCACAGCGACTTCTATCATCACGACCTGCTCGACCTGCTCAAGTCGCCATTCATATTTGCCGACATGGCCGCTGCCGACCGGAAGTCGGCGGTGTACCAGCTGGAGCAGTTGCTGCGCGAACACGGCGTGGTGGCCGGCCTGGAAAGGTTCGTTGAGCTTGCCGGACATGATCCTGTATTGGCGCAGCCTTTACAAAGGCTGCGCCAGGCCACCGCACTGATGGAACGGGACCGGCGCAAGCCGCTGGCGGAATGGCTGCAGGTGCTGCGCAACAGTCTGGAAGTGCTGGGCATCGATGCCGGTTTGCTCAGGGACGATGCAGGCGTGCAACTGCTGCAGGTGCTCGACACCTGGCAGCAGGAACTGGCGGGAGAAAAGGGAAGTTACCGCTATGCCGAATGGCGGCGCTGGCTGGCGCAACAACTCGACATTCAGACCTATCGCGATACCGGCATCGACAGCCCGGTGCGTTTTACCCACCTGGCGGCGACGCGCTGGCGCAGTTTCGATGCGGTATTGCTGCTCGGCTGCGATGCCGACCGTTTGCCGGGGACCGTGGACGGCGGGCGCTGGTTCAACGATGCGGTGCGCGCGGCACTGCAACTGCCGACGCGCGCGCTCCGTGCCGCGCGCCAGCACGACGATTTGCAGGCATTGCTGGCGCTGAACGACTGTGTGCTGGTGACCTGGCAGAAGGAGCGCAATGGCGAGCAGGGCCTGCTCAGCCCCTACCTGCAGATATTGCGCGACGAACACGAGCGGGAAAGCGGCGGCGACCTGGGCGATAAACAACTGCATGCGTATCTGGCGGCGGACGAGCAATACGGCGTCGAACTCTCACCATCAGCGCAGCCGGCACCCGACGTGCTGCGGGAAACGGTGCCTGCCGCAGTTTCGGTCAGTGCCTACAACTCGCTGGTGGCTTGTCCCTATCAGTTCTACGCGCGCCACATGTTGAAGCTCAACGAGCTCGACGAAGTGCAGGAGGCCATCGAGAAACGCGATTACGGCGAGCGCGTGCATGAGATTCTGCAGAAGTTCCATGAACGTTATCCGCAGATAAGCGGACATGCTGCGGAAGAAATGGGAGACGTTCTGCGGCAGATCAGCGAGGAAGTATTTGCCGACCTGCTGGCGCAGGATTTCGCAGCGCGTGCCTGGTTGGCGCGCTGGTTCAAGTCGCTTCCCGCCTACCTTGAATGGCAGTTGCGGAACGAGGAGCAGGGCTGGCGCTATACCGAAGCGGAAACCTCATTCGAGCGTGAACTGCAGGGTGTACGCCTGCGCGGGCGTGTCGACCGCATCGATCGCAAGGACGATGAACGACGGGTCATCGATTACAAGACGCAAAGCGACCAGCAACTGCGCAACAAGCTGAGAGAGCCGGGCGAGGACGTGCAGCTTGCCTGCTATGCCTATGCCGGGCAGGCAGATGAAGCTGCCTTCCTTGGTATCGAGAACGGCAAGGTGAAAATGATTGCGCCGGTGCATGATCTGGAGGAACTGGCGCAGGCCAATATCGAGCGGCTGCAGCAGGTGATGCGGCAGGTGCATGACGGTGCGGGTTTGCCCGCCAACGGCATTGACCAGATATGCGGCTGGTGCGAGATGCGGGGAATCTGCCGCAAGGGAGAATGGATCGATGGATAACTTCCGCGCTCTTGATCCCAATAAAAGCGTCGTGGTCGAAGCCTGTGCCGGCAGTGGCAAGACCTGGCTGCTGGTGTCGCGCATCGTGCGCCTGCTGCTCGATGGTGCGCAGCCCTCGCAGATACTGGCCATCACCTTCACGCGCAAGGCAGCGCAGGAAATGCGGGCACGCCTGCAGGCATGGCTGCGTGACCTGGCGCTGCAGGATGATGCACAGGTGCGCGAGTTTCTTGCCGAGCGCGGTCTGGAAAACCTGAGCGACGCGCAGCTTCAGCGTGCGCGCAGCCTGTACCGCAGCGTGCTGCAGGCACAGCCCGGCATTACCATCAGTACTTTCCATGGCTGGTTCATGCAGGTGGTGCAGCGCGCACCACTCAATTCCGGCGTGATGCTCGGCATGTCGTTGCTGGAACGTCCCGGCAGCCTGCAGGAAGAAGCCTGGGAAGAATTGCTGGAACAGATGCGCAAGCAACCGGAAGGTGTCGAGGCGCAGCACATGCAATGGCTGTTCGGCGAATACGGTTTGTTCAATACGCGCAAGCTGCTGTTCGGTTTTCTGTACCGGCGTGCAGAATGGTGGGCCTATGTGCAGGGGCAACAGGACGCGCTGGCATTTGCGCTGGATAATTTGCGCGACGAGCTCGGCGTGGACATGGAATTCGATCCGGCTGCTGCATGGGGAGCCGGTGGTGAAAGTGAGCAGGCATTGCTTGTATTTGCGCAGCAGCTCGCGGCCGGTGGCACCGCCACGCAGCAGGGCAAGGCCGGCGAACTGGAACAGGCATGGACCGATACGGAGTCGGCGCGGCGTTATGAAAGCATGCTGCCGCTGCTGTTCACCCAGGCCGGCGAACCGCGCAGTTTCAAGCCGACCAAAAAACAGGATGCGGAAGCTTACCTGCTTGCGCGCGATGCCTTGTTCGACAGTCTGCAGCAGGTGCGCGACACCTTGGCCGAGCAGCAGGCATATCGCCTGAACGAAGCGGTGTTGCATTGCGGTGCTGCCTTGCTTGACCACTACCAGGCGCTGAAGCAGCAACGGCAGCAGATGGATTTTTCCGACCTGGAATGGCAGTTGTGCGATTTGCTGCAGAACAGCGAGCATGCCGAAACCATGCAGTACAAGCTGGACAGTCGCTACCGCCATGTGCTGCTGGACGAATTCCAGGATACCAATCCGCTGCAATGGCAGATCCTGCGTGCCTGGTTCGATGCGGCGGTGGCGGTGGAGTCGCAGCCCACGGTGTTTGTCGTCGGTGACCCCAAGCAGTCTATCTATCGTTTCCGCCGTGCCGATGCGCGGCTGTTCGGCATGGCGCGCGACTATCTGGTCGACCACTTCAATGCCGAAGTGATCATGCGCAATCGCACGCGCCGCAACGCGCCGTCCGTTGTCGATGCCGTGAATGCGGTATTCCGCGAACAGCCGGAAGGCTTCGAGTTCGTCGAGCACGAAACGCATCAACATGAATTGCCGGGCCATGTACAGGTGCTGGAGTTGGCTGTCGCCGAGGCAGAAGATGAGGCGGAAGAGGAAAGCGAAGTACTCGTACTGCGCAACCCGTTGACCACGCGGCGTGCCGAGTCGGGAGAGGATGTGCGCCAGCTGGAGGCGCAGCAGCTTGCGGAAAAATTGCAGGCTATCGTCGGCGAGTGGGTTGTGCGTGACAAGGAAATTGAGCGCCATGCCGGCTATGGCGACATCATGGTGCTGGTGCGCAAGCGCACGCATCTGCAGGTGTATGAGGATGCATTGCGCGCCCGCCACATCCCGTTCATCAGTTCGCGCCGCGGCGGCCTGCTTGATACGCTGGAAGCGGAAGACGTGCAGGCACTGCTGATGTTTTTGATCACGCCGTTTGCCGATCTGGCGCTGGCCCAGGTACTGCGCGCGCCGCTGTTCGCCTGCAGCGACGAGAACCTGATGTTGCTGGCGCAAACCGGCGAGGGCAGCTGGTGGGCGCGCCTGCAGAAACTTTCCGATCCGCCGCCTGTATTGCAGCGGGCGACGCACTTGTTGCGGAGCTGGCTGGAGCTGGCCGACAAACTGCCGGTGCACGACCTGCTCGACCGTATTTATTTCGAAGGCGACGTGCTGGCGCGTTATACGGCAGTGTTGCCGCCCGAGATGCGCGCCAAGGTGGCTGCCAATCTGCACGCCTTCATGGAAATCGCGCTTTCCGTCGACGCCGGACGCTATCCGAGCCTGCCGCGCTTCCTGCAGGAGTTGCGCGAGCTGCGCGACAGCAGCGATGACGCGCCCGACGAAGGCCGCCTCGGCACGGCGGGCAATGCCGTACGCATCTACACCGTGCACGAAGCCAAGGGGCTGGAAGCGCCCATCGTCTGGCTGCTCGACGCGAATGCCGAGCAGCGCGGCAGGGAAGGCAACGACGTATTGCTCGACTGGCCAAATGATGCGCCGGCGCCGGTGCACTTCTCGATGTATGCCGACCTGGCCTCGCGCGGCAGCAAGCGCGCGCCATTGTTCGAGCAGGAAGCTGCGCTGCAGCAGCGCGAGGAAATGAACTTGCTGTACGTGGCGATGACCCGCGCCCAGCAGGCGTTGATCGTCAGCGGCAACGGCAATGGCGGGGAAAACAAATTGCCGTCCTGGTACGACCGCATTGCGGCGGCGGCGAGCGAGCAGGCGAACCCGTTGCAGGCAGCCGTGCCGCAAGCGGGTGCGCAGCAGCCACAAACAGAAACAGAGGCAGTTGCCACCTTGCCGCCGGTCGCGCCTGTCGGCCAGCATGCGGCACGTGTCAGCGAACAACAGCAGCGCGGTATCTGGCTGCATGCGTTGTTGCAGCATCTGACCGATGATGCCATGCCTGTCGTCGCGCTGGAACTTATGCAGCGCCTGGGAGTCCCTGATGCAGAGATGGCGGTGTTGCAATCCCGGGCGCAGCAATTGATTGCCAGACCGGAACTGCAGCGCTATTTCGATGCGGGGCAGTATCGCCGTGCCTGCAACGAAATGCCCTACGTCAATGCGCACGGAGAGCTCAAACGCATCGACCGTCTGGTGGAATTCGACGACGAAGTGTGGGTGCTGGACTACAAAACCGGCGAAGCGGCGGAACCGGCAAAATATCGCGCACAGATGGCCGAATATCACAGCGCGATGCAGGCGGTGTATGCCGAAAAGCCGGTACGTTGCGCACTACTGTTCGGTGATGGCATATTATGCGAAATCGAATGATACAAAGGCACTGAAATGTTCTCCTGGCTGGAAAGCAAACCCGATCACCCGATGTTCGACGTCGACGAAGCGAAGCGACTGCTCGCGGAGTTGCCGAAAGACCAGCCGCTGAAAGCGTTGGAAGAGGTTTCTGCCTGGTTTGGCTCGTTCCGGGGTACGCTAGGTTTCCACCTGGAGCCGCGCATCGCGGTTGCCATGCTGCTCGACCAGACCGGCCAGCCGCTGTGCGCCGAATTGCTGCACCAGTACCTGGCCGAGCCACATCTGCAGGATTTTCACGGCCTGCGTCTGTGGCAGGCAATCCACACTTTCATGCAGGAAATGGCCGAGACCTATGCGCTGTGCGTGGACGAATACCGTAAAGAGAAGTCGCCGCCGGAAGAAATCAGGGAACACATGGCGGTGGTCTGTGTGCGGCTGCTGCGGGCGCGGGCCGAGCAAATGAAACTGGAACTGATGCGTTACCTGGACTTGGAGCAGGAAATCTGGGAAGGGCTGTACCGCTATTACCACTTTGCCGAAGAGAACGACTTTGCCGATGTGATGGTCACCGCCTATCCAGGGAACGCCATTCATACCAGCCCCAAGCGCGAGTTGTTGCGTGCGCTGGCGCTATCTCAGTCTTCTCCGGAAACACTGGCGCCGGACCAGGTCGAAGTCAGTTCCCGCATTGCCGCGCGCATGGTCAGTTTCTTCGGCTTCACCGACAAGCCGGACGATGCCTGCCCGTATTTCATCGATCTCGATCACCCGATGGCACCGGGACATGCCGGCAAGGAACCCGAATTGACACCCGGTATGCGTTTTTTCGGCATGGCCAAGGCGATTCCGCGGCTGGAGGAAATCGCCCATCAGAACGAGCGCGGCATGCTTGGCGAGGAACGGCGCTTCGGCAACGAATTTACCCCGGACGGAAAACTTACCGTGCTCAAGCATCTGCAGCAGTACTGGGGCGGCGTGTATCTGCACCGCCTGCAGGAGCGGCGCAACATCCATGCCGACATCGAAGTCGTGCATGGCTTCAAGACCATCAGCAAGCTGGTGGCGCACATCGAACTGGATCAGGTCGTCGGTCTTTCCGCCGACGAAGTGAGTATGCTGAAAGAGCGTTCCGGCGTCGGCTTGGCCGAGGTCGAGGAAAAATACACTTCGGAAAACTGGCTGGTACAGGACCTGAGCACCTCCGGCCTGGGAGCCATGATGCCGCAAGTGGCGAGCCGCTGGGCAAAGATCGGCGCACTGTGCGGGCTCAAGGGCAGGAATTCCGGCCTGTGGTGGGTCGGCATGATCCGCAGGCTGAAGACCGACAACCGCAACAAGGTGCATGCCGGTATCGAGATTCTGACCAAGAAACCGCTGTCGGTATGGCTGCGCGCACTGGGCAGGAATGTGGAGAAAGCATCCAACTGGGAAACCAGTTCCGGTTCATTCGATTACGACTACCTGCCGGTGATCCTGCTGCCGGACGCGCACAATTCCTACGTCAATGCGACCATATTGATGGAAACCGGAAGTTATGCACTCGGGACCATATTCGAAGTGATGATGGGCGAGAAGAGCCGCAATATAAAGCTCACCGGGCTCTTGGCCGAAGGCGATGATTACGAACAGGTGAAGTTCGAGTGGCTGGAGGCGGAGTGATTGCTGCAACGAGTGCCGGCCACCTTCAGCAGGCAGGCACTTCCTTAAAAAACCGATGTGCCGGCGGTTAAACCGCCACCCAGAATACGATGCCGACCAGGCTGACTACGACAATGAGTCCCAGGAAAAACAGGATACTGTCCCTCAGGTTCGAGGCATCCTCTGCGTGTAGTTCCTCAACATATTTACTCATGGCAGCTATCTCCTGTGCATGATTGACGCGACAAGTGATGCTTTCTGTAACGATTGTTGCCGTCCGTGTTACCGGCCATTTACTGCGTTTCCATCCTAGTATTCCTGATCAATATAGTCAAGAAATAAATTTCGCCTCTTTTGGCTTTAAACTTGTCGTTCCAGACAGCTTTGAGTATTAAGTCGTGAAACATGAAGTGGCAAAAGGCCGGGGCGCAACGCTGCAGATCGAAGGACGGTTCGAGAACGTGGCGCGCGAGCGTTTCGACGACGGCTGGAGTGCAATGGACGAAGAACTGCCGCCGTTGCGGACCACGGTTGCGGTGGAACAGGCGCGGCGCGTGATCCAGCGCCATGACTCGCCCGACCTGCCGTTCGAGCAATCGTTGAATGCCTACCGCGGTTGCGAGCATGGTTGCATCTATTGCTATGCACGGCCTTCGCATGGCTACCTTAATCTTTCGCCAGGGCTGGATTTCGAAACGAAGCTGTTCGCCAAGCCGGACGCGGCGCAACTGCTGCGCGCGGAACTGGCCAAGCCTTCCTACCGCTGCGCGCCGATCGCGCTCGGTTCCAACACCGATCCCTACCAGCCGATCGAGCGCGAATGGCAAATTACGCGGCAGATTCTCGAAGTGCTGGCAGAATGCAGGCATCCGTTGTCCATCGTCACCAAGTCCGCGCTGATCGAACGCGACCTCGACCTTCTGGCACAACTGGCGCGGGACAAACTGGTGCAGGTATTCGTTTCGGTGACCACGCTGGATGCGGGGATCGCGCGCACCATGGAGCCGCGTGCCGCCTCGCCGCGGCGCAGGCTGCAGACGATACGGCGGCTGAATGAGGCGGGCATGCCGTGCGGCGTGATGGTTGCACCGGTGATCCCGTTCCTGACCGATGCCGAGCTGGAAAACATCCTTGAAAAGGCACACGAGCACGGCGCGCGCAGCGCGGGCTATACCTTGCTGCGCCTGCCGTATGAACTGAAAGACCTGTTCAAGGACTGGCTTGCCACGCATTACCCGCTGAAGGCAGAACACGTGATGAGCCGGCTGCGCGAGATGCGCGGCGGACGCGAGAACGACCCCGAATTCGTTTCCCGCTTTCGCGGGAACGGCCTGTTTGCGGACTTGCTGTCGCAGCGTTTCCGTAAGGCTTGCGAGCGGCTGGGATTCAATCGCGACGATGCGACGCTTGATGTGAGTTGTTTCAGGCCACCGCTCAGGGGTGGACAAATGAACTTGTTCTAACCGGCCACACAGCACAAAAAAACCCGGGAATGGCCAATCGGCCATTCCTGTTGCAATCATTGAAGTTCAGATTTCGGAAAAGTCTGGTAGATGACGGATATTATTATTCAGACCTGGTCGGCACGATCAATCCTGCTCCTCATGCGCAAAGGCTCGACGACCATATCGATGCTGGTCCACGGTTTCCGTGAAAGGATTTCCGTTATCTCGTCAGTATCGAGGTCCGTAGCATCTGCAATGTTTCTGATTGCACTTTCCAGTATCCGGCCGAGTTTCGCGGTATCAGGATAGGACAACTCGCCCTGGGTCGCCAGGTCGTCAAGCATGTCTTTTATTTGCCCGACCATTTCTATTCGCAGTTTTCCCAGTGTCGACATCACTTCGTTTTCTGTCATACCGGTTTGATAGCTGACGGATGAAACGACTCCCTGGACTATATTGGCCAGCTTTTCCATGTCCACACGCTCCATTTCCGCCAGCACTTCGGGCGAGGCATGGAACTGTGTTCTTACAAATGATGTTGAAGGCATGATGAACACCTCCTTTGAATAAATATTGGGTGCGACGAAATGCAGAATTCAGCCATTTCTGCCCCACTTTTGACTATGTCCCTGTTGAAAATTGGGGTGGCTTCTATATAACATAACCATACAAATTAGTCAAGTATTTAAGTGGAGGCGCAATCGTTAGGGACGGAGTCTGTTCACTGCTTACCTGGCATCGGGAAAGGTTGTGTGGATGATTGCCACGCAGCCAGCCTGGCCTGCATGCGTTTGTAATGCGAACCGCGCCAGTACACCCGGCCGCATACCGGGCAATGCTTCAGCGGTTCGCCAGGCCTTTGCGCATCCTGTGGCGCGCGCGCCATGGCTGCATCGTCCGCCACCACCAGCAGCGTGTTGTCCATCAGGCAGCGACTAAAGGCGCGGGCTGTCCAGTCGAGACCGAAATGTGCGCCGACCCGTGCGGCGAGTTTATCCAGCGTGGTGTGCGGCAGGATCAGCGCAATGCCGTTGGCCGCCTTGTGTTCGCGGATCAGCGTATCCTGGGTCAGGAAATAGCGCCCCTCGGCATGACATTGCCGCAGCAATTCGGCGTCGCTTGCACCGTTGTTGGCCAGCAGCGTGTCGTAGCCGGCGGCGCGCAAGTAGCGGCACAGATGGCCGAGCATCTCGTCGCACAGGAAGTGGAACGTATCAGTCATCTCAGGGGTTAATAACACCGAAATAAATAGGCGATAATTTCACTCAACCATTGTTTGTGTCCGGTTATTTGGCTACAATTTACGGACCCCTGCAATTTACCCCTAAGGAGAACCATATGGAACATACTTTGCCCGCATTGCCTTATGCGACGGACGCGCTGCAGCCGCACATGTCCAAGGAAACCTTCGAGTACCACTACGGCAAGCACCACCAGGCCTACGTGACCAACCTGAACAACCTGATCAAGGGTACCGAATTCGAGAATGCGGCCCTGGAAGACATCATCAAGAAGGCTTCCGGCGGCATCTACAACAATGCTGCGCAGGTTTCCAATCACACCTTCTTCTGGAACTGCATGAAGCCGAACGGCGGCGGCGCACCTGCCGGCGCGCTGGCCGATGCGATCAACGCCAAGTGGGGCTCGCTGGACGAGTTCAAGAAGGCATTCCAGGCTTCCGCCGTGGGCAACTTCGGCTCCGGCTGGACCTGGCTGGTGAAAAAGGCCGACGGTTCGCTCGACATCGTCAACATGGGTGCTGCCGGCACGCCGCTGACCACCGGCGACAAGCCGCTGCTGTGCGTGGACGTGTGGGAACATGCCTACTACATCGACTACCGCAATGCGCGTCCCAAGTTCGTCGAGACTTTCCTCGCCAACCTGGTGAACTGGGATTTTGTGGCGCAGAATTTCGCCTGATCGGCGGCGCCATTCGATTCGCAAAAGCCCGGCCTCTTGCCGGGCTTTTGCATTTGGGCAGTTAAGTAATTGGCATATTGACAATGACTGTGCCGGATGCCTGGAAAACAACTAATCCGCTGCCTGTCGTGGATGGAGCGCGAATTACCCGAAAGCGCGGCTGTTCTGGTGCAGTGCAAAATGCCAGTGTGGTGCGTGCGCGCACTATTCGGGTGTCTTGTGTTGTGCGCAAGACCATAATATACAGAATGGTATTTGCCAGTTGACATGGTCGTTGCATTTTGCCAAGCTGCCTGCATGTCCAGACTGACCAGAAAGTTCATCGCCCTGTTGCTGTTGTTGTGGCTGCCATTGTCCAGCGGCAGCGCGCTGGCGGCGACGGTTTCCATGCAGATGCATGATGCTTGCCACGACATGACTGTGCCGACAATGCAGCATCAGTATGCAGGCGACCATCATGCTGTTGTGCAGCATGGCCATGGTGTGCCGTGCAGTATATGCGGCGTTTGTCATCTGGTTTGTTCCGGTTATCTGGCAACACTCGCACCAGAACTTGCCGCAGTGCAGTTCGACGACAAGCTGATGACGCCTTATCAGGTTTCATTCAAATCCATTACCACGGCGCCGCTCGATCCGCCGCCTCTCGCTCGTTCCTGACAGGGGACGAGTCCGTCTGCCGGTTCTGAAACCGGCGCAACCATCGATGCACGACTGAATCGTCCCGCCCCGCGGCGGCCTGTTTGAGGCCGTCCGCCTGCCGTGGAATTCCGCGGCCATTGAGATTCAACGATTCATCGAGAGGCAAAAATGCGAAACAAATTGATGAGCATGCTGGTGCTGGTCCTGCTGGCCGGCTCCGCCGCGGCAGCGGACAACGGCATGCTGACGCTGCAGCAGGCGCTGCAGATCGCCGTGGCCAACAATCCCGGTCTGGCACAGGCAGGTGCGAAGGCGCGCGCTTTGGCCGAAGTGCCGTCGCAGGTCGGCACGCTGCCCGATCCGGTGCTGTCGCTGAATGCGCTCAACCTGCCCACCGACACCTTCTCGCTGTCACAGGAGGCGATGACCCAGATGCAGGTCGGCGTCGGCGTCACGCTGCCGTTTCCCGGCAAACTCGGCCTGCGCAGCAAGGAAGCGGGTTACGAAGCGCAGGCGGCACAATTCGGCGTGGACGAAACCCGGTTGGTGCTGGGACGCAACGTGCGCGCAACCTGGTGGAACCTGTTCTACCTCGACCGTGCGGTTGACATCGTCCGGCACAACCAGGATTTGCTGCGCGAGTTCGTGAAAATCGCCGAGGCCAAATACAGGACCGGGCAGGGCATGCAGTCCGACGTACTGCTGGCACAGGTCGAACTGTCCAGGCTGCTCGATGTCGGCATCGGCCTCGACGCTGCGCGCCGCAGCCAGGCGGCGGTGTTGAATGCGCTGCTCGGCAGGCCGGCAAACAGCGCGGTGCTGCTGCCGCACAAGGCCGACGAAAAGCTGCCGGTCGTACCCGAATTTTCCGCATTGCACGACATCGCTCTACAGGCCAGGCCGCTGCTGTCGGCGCAGCGCGAACGCGTGCATGCGGCGCAGTCGCAGGTTGCACTGGCGGAAAAGGATTACTACCCCGATTTCAGGGTAGGCGCGGCCTACGGTTATCGCCGCGGCTACAACCCGAACGGCAGTCCGCGCGCCGACGTTTCCAGTTTCACGCTCAGCATGAACCTGCCGATCTTTTCCGGCAGCAAACAGGACCACGCGCTGGCGCAGCGCAAGGCGGGCGAGCTGGATGCGCAATACGGTCTGCAAGACCGCCTCGTGCAGGTGGACAGCCAGATCGAACAGGCGCTGGCCGACTACCGTGCCGACCGCGAGAAGGCGCTGCTGTTCAAGACCGGCATCATCCCGCAGGCCAACCAGACCACGGCCGCCATGCTTGCCGCCTACCAGGTGGATAAGGTGGACTTTCTCAACCTGATCCGCGCCCAGGTCACTCTCTACAACTACGAAACCCAGTACTGGAAAGTGCTCAGCGCCTCATGGCAAGCCTGGGCCCGGCTGCAGGCAGCGGTCGGCAAGCCGCTCGCGCAACAGGCGGCAGACAAGGAGAATCAATAATGAATAAAAATTTCATCGCAACCGCCATTGTGGCACTGCTGATCGGCGCTGGCGCCGGATACTGGATTTCCGCCGGCAAGGCGCCACCGCCGGCCGCGCACAAACAGGTCGCAGAACACAAACCGCTGTTCTACCGCAACCCGATGAATCCGGCGATTACCTCGCCGGTACCGGCCAAGGATGACATGGGCATGGACTACATCCCGGTTTATGCCGACGACAAGGCGGGTACTGCCGAACCGGCGGGCACCGTGAAGATTGATCCGACAATGGTGCAGGACATCGGCGTGCGCACGGCGAAGGCCGAGCGCACCGTGCTGTCGCGCCACGTCCGCACCATCGGCCGCGTCACTTACGAAGAGGAACGGGTGGCGCGGCTGCACCCGAAATACGACGGCTGGGTGCAACATCTGTTCGTCGACAAGACCGGTGAGAAAGTGAAGAAGGGCAGCATGCTGCTGTCGATCTATTCACCTCTGGTGGTAGCTACCGAGGACGAATACCTGCTCGCACTGAACAATGAGGATAAGCTGAAGCAAAGCCCGTTTGCCGATGTGCGCGAAGGCGCGGCCAGCCTGCTGCACTCGACGCGCGAGCGGCTGCAACTGCTCGACATGCCGGCGCACCAGTTGCGCCAGCTTACACGCGAACGCAAGGCGATCAAGGCGGTGCATATCCATTCGCCGTTCGACGGCATCGTGATGAACATCGGCGCGCGCGAAGGCGCACGCATCACGCCCGACACCGAGCTGTACATGATTGCCGACCTGTCGCGCATCTGGGTGCTGGCCGACCTGTACCAGGACGACATTCCGTGGGTGCATGTCGGCGACACCGCGCAGATGCAGGTTTCCGGCATTCCGGGGCGCACCTTTACCGGCAAGGTATCGTTCATCTATCCCTATCTCGAAGCGAAGACGCGCACCATCAAGGTCCGCCTCGAGTTCGACAATCCGGACCTGGTGCTGAAGCCAGAGATGTATGCCAACGTCGACATCCATGCCGACAGACAGGTCGATGCGATTGCCGTGCCGTCCGCAGCCATCGTGCGCACCGGCACCGAGGACCAGGTGTTCGTGGTGCGTGCGCCAGGCAAGTTCGAACCGCGCAAGGTTACGCTCGGCGTGGCCGCCGACGGCAAGACGCAGATCGTCAGCGGCCTGCAGGCAGGCGAAACCGTGGTGACTTCCAGCGAGTTCCTGATCGACTCGGAATCCAAGCTCAGGGAAGCCACGGCCAAGATGATGGAGCCGAAGCAGCCGGCTGCACCAGCACCGGAAGCGATGCCCAACATGCAGGGAATGGAGGCAAAGCCGTCACAACCGGCGATGCCTGATATGCCTGCGATGCAGAAAGAATCCCCGACACCGCAGCAGCCGGCCATGCCGAAAAAACCTGCAATGTCCATGCAGCATGACGGCAACATGCAGATGGGAGCCAAACCATGATCCGCGCGCTGATAGCGGCTTCGCTGAAGAACCGCTTCCTGGTGCTGATCGCGACGCTGCTGGTCATCGTTGCCGGCGTACAGGCGATGCGCAGCATGCCGCTGGATGCGATTCCCGATCTGTCCGACGTGCAGGTGATCGTGTTCACCAAATATCCGGGCCAGGCGCCGCAGGTGGTGGAAGACCAGGTCACCTACCCGCTGACCACGGCGCTGCTGTCTGTGCCCGATACCAAGGTGGTGCGCGGCTATTCGTTCTTCGGTTTTTCCATGGTGTACGTGATCTTCAAGGACGGTACCGACATGTACTGGGCGCGCAACCGCGTGCTCGAATACCTGAACTATGCGGCCGACCGGTTGCCGCGCGGCGTCTCGCCCAAGCTTGGGCCGGACGCTACCGGCGTCGGCTGGATCTATGAATATGCGCTGGTCGACAAGACCGGGAAACATGACCTGGCACAACTGCGTTCGATCCAGGACTGGTATCTGCGCTATCCGCTGCAGACGGTGGAGGGCGTGTCTGAGGTCGCCTCCGTTGGCGGCTACGTCAAGCAGTACCAGGTCGAGGTCAGGCCGGATGCGCTGCTCGCCTACAACATTTCGCTGGATAAGGTGCGCCGCGCGATCCAGCGCAGCAACAACGACGTCGGCGGCCGCCTGGTAGAGATGGGCGAGACCGAATACATGGTGCGCGGCCTCGGCTACATCAAGAGCATCAGCGATCTGGAAAACGTGCCGGTCGGCGTCGATGCCAACGGCACGCCGGTCTACCTGAAGCAGATCGCCAACATCCATCTCGGTCCGGAGTTGCGCCGCGGCGTAGCCGAACTGAACGGGCAGGGCGAAGTGGCCGGCGGCGTGGTGGTGATGCGCTACGGCGGCAATGCGCTGGCTACCATCGAGCGCGTGCGCGCCAAACTGGAGCAACTGAAAAAGGGATTGCCGCAGGGCGTGCAGATCGTGCCGGTATACGACCGCGGCCACCTGATCGAGCGCGCGGTCAGCAACCTGCAGGACAAGCTGATCGAGGAATCTGTCGTAGTCGCGCTGATCTGTCTGCTGTTCCTGATGCATGCAAGGAGCGCACTGGTGGCCATTGTCAGCCTGCCGGTCGGCATCCTGATTGCGTTCATCATCATGCGCTGGCAAGGGTTGAGTGCGAACATCATGTCGCTGGGCGGCATTGCGATTGCCATCGGCGCGATGATCGACGGCGCGATCGTGATGGTGGAAAACGCGCACAAGCATCTCGAAAAGATTCCCTCTCCCGCTGGCGGGAGAGGGGAGCAGGAAGCAAGATGGCGTGCGATAGCGGAGGCTTCCAAGGAAGTCGGTCCCGCACTGTTCTTCTCGCTGCTGATTATCACCGTGTCGTTCCTGCCGGTGTTCACGCTGCAGGCGCAGGAAGGCCGGCTGTTCGCACCACTTGCCTTCACCAAGACCTATGCCATGGCCGGCGCCGCTCTGCTTGCGGTGACGCTGATCCCGGTGCTGATGGGGCTGCTGCTGCGCGGCAAAATCCCGAACGAGGAAGACAACCGCATCAACCTCTGGCTCAGGCGCGTGCATACGCCTTCGCTGGAGCGCGCGGTGCGCCACCGCAAGACCACCGTGCTGCTATCGCTGCTGGTGCTGGCCGCGACGGCATGGCCGGTGATGCATACCGGTTCGGAATTCATGCCGCCGCTGGACGAGGGCGACATCCTGTACATGCCGACCACCTATCCCGGCATTTCCATCACCAAGGCGAAGGAGTTGCTGCAGCAGACCGACAAGATATTGAAAACCTTTCCCGAGGTTTTGTCGGTGTTCGGCAAGGCCGGTCGCGCCGACACTGCGACCGATCCTGCGCCGTTGTCGATGCTGGAAACCACGATACGTCTCAAGCCGCGCGATCAGTGGCCGGACCCGCACAAGACGACGAAACAGTTGATGCACGAGATGGACCAGGCAATCCATTTTCCGGGCCTGGCCAACGCCTGGACCTACCCGATCAAGACGCGCATCGACATGCTGTCCACCGGCATCAAGACACCGGTCGGGATCAAAGTCTCCGGGCCGGACCTCAACGTGCTGCAGCAGGTGGCGGGCGAGATCGCGAACAAGGTGAAGACCTTGCCCGACACGCTGTCGGCATTCGCCGACAAGGCGGCTGGCGGCTACTACCTCGATTTCGATATCGACCGCGAGGCGGCAGCGCGCTACGGCCTGACCGTGGGCGATGTGCAGGACGTGCTGCAGAGCGCGGTCGGCGGCATGAACGTGACCGAGACCGTGGAAGGGCTGCAACGCTACCCGGTGAACTTGCGCTACCCGCGCGAACTGCGCGACAACATCGAGTCGCTGAAACGGGTGCTGGTGCCGACCCCGGGCGGCGCGCAGATTCCGCTGTCGCTGGTGGCGACGCTGCACCTGCGGCGCGGTGCACCGGTGGTGAAGACCGAAGACGCCACACCGAATGCCTGGATCTACGTCGACATCAAGACCGGCGACATCGGCGGCTACGTGGCCAGGGCAAAACAACTGATCAACCGCGAAGTGAAAATTCCATCCGGCTACACGCTGTCCTGGTCTGGCCAGTTCGAGTACATGCAGCGTGCGGCCGAGCGGTTGCAGATGGTGGTGCCGCTCACGCTGCTGATCATCTTCCTGCTGCTGTATTTCAACTTCCGTAATTTCACCGCACCGCTGGTGGTGATGCTGTCGATCCCGTTCGCGCTGGCCGGCGGCTTCTGGCTGGTGTGGCTGCTCGGCTACAACCTGTCGGTGGCGGTGGCGGTCGGCTTCATCGCGCTGGCCGGGGTGTCGGCCGAGATCGGTGTGCTGGTGCTGACCTTCATCGATCAGGCCATCGCCAGACGGCGCGAGGAAAATGAGGGGAAACTGACCTCGACTGACATCGTCGGCGCAGTGCTGTTCGGCACCACGCGTCGCGTACGCCCGATTGCGATGACGGCCACCGCGATCATCGCCGGCCTGTTGCCGATCATGTGGGGCAGCGGCACCGGTTCCGACGTGATGCGACGCATCGCGGCACCGATGATCGGCGGCATGGTCAGCGCCACCGTGTTGTCGCTGCTGGTGCTGCCGGTGGTGTACGGCTGGGTGCTGCTGATCCAGGAGCGGCGCCGGGCGGCAGCACAGCAAACATTGAGCGGGCAGGAAGAATGAGATGCTGACAGTTACGGATTGCGGGTCCATACTGCCCAAGACGGCAGCAGTCGGATACCTGCAGCCGGAAAGGAGTCAATCATGACACCCGAAAAAGATCCGGTCTGCGGCATGACGGTGAAACCGGAATCGCCGCATCGCTATCAATATCACGACACAGAATATCGCTTCTGCAGTGCGAAATGTTTGGCCAAATTCCAGGCAACGCCCGAGGATTACCTGAATAAACCCGCCTCACCTGAAACTCCTGAAGCAAAACATGCGGGCGTGATCTACACCTGCCCGATGCATCCGGAAATCCACCAGCCCGGCCCCGGCGCCTGTCCCAAGTGCGGCATGGCGCTGGAACCGGAATCGCCGACTTCCACAGAGGACAACAGCGAACTGAATGACATGACCCGCCGCTTCTGGTTAAGCGTGGCTCTGGCGTTGCCGGTGTTCGTGCTGGCGATGGGGGCGGACATGCTGCCGCAGGCGCTGCCGGATTTCCTGTCGATGCGCGTGCTGCAATGGATCGAGTTCGCGCTGGCGACGCAGGTAGTCGTCTGGGCCGGCTGGCCGTTGTTCCAGCGCGGCTGGGCCTCGGTGGTCAACCGCAGCCTCAACATGTTCAGCCTGATCGCACTCGGCGTCGGCGTGGCGTGGAGCTACAGCATGGTGGCGCTATTGCTGCCTGGCCTGTTTCCGCCTGCAATGCACGGCACGGGCGGCACAGTGCCGGTGTATTTCGAGGCGGCCGCAATGATCACGGCACTGGTGCTGCTGGGCCAGGTGATGGAACTGCGCGCACGCAGCCAGACCAGCAACGCGATCAAACTGCTGCTTGGCCTGGCGCCGAAGACCGCGCGCATCGTGCGCGACGATGGCAATGAGGAAGACATCCCGCTGGAGCAGGTGCAGCCGAACGATGTGCTGCGCGTGCGCCCCGGCGAGAAGGTGCCGGTGGACGGCGTGGTGCTGGAAGGATCGAGCGCGCTCGACGAATCCATGGTCACCGGCGAATCGATCCCGGTGGAAAAAACCAAAGACGCGCGGCTGATCGGCGCCACGGTTAACGGCACCGGCAGCCTGTTGATGCGCGCCGAGCGCGTCGGTGCCGATACGCTGCTCGCACAGATCGTGCGCATGGTCAGCGAAGCGCAGCGTTCGCGCGCGCCGATCCAGCGCCTGGCCGATGTGGCATCGGGCTATTTCGTACCGGCGGTGGTGATCGCCGCGCTGATCACACTGGTGGTGTGGTGGCTGATCGGACCCGAGCCGCGGCTGACCCATGCCATCGTCAATGCGGTGGCGGTGCTGATCATCGCCTGTCCTTGTGCGCTCGGTCTGGCCACGCCGATGTCGATCATGGTCGGCACCGGGCGTGGTGCCACGGCCGGCGTGCTGGTGAAGAATGCCGAGGCACTGGAAGTGATGGAGAAGGTCGACACGCTGGTGGTGGACAAGACCGGTACCCTGACCGAAGGCAAGCCGAAGCTGGTATCGGTGTCGGCATTTGCCGGCTTCGACGAAAATGCCGTGCTGCGCCTGGGCGCCAGCCTCGAGCGTGCCAGCGAACACCCGCTGGCCGCGGCCATCGTGAGCGGCGCACAGGCCAAAGACATCAAACTCACGGCGGTCAGCGAGTTCCGTTCGATCACTGGCAAGGGCGTAGTGGGTACGGTCGAAGGCCGCGTGGTTGCACTGGGCAACCTGAAGCTGTTCAAGGAATTGCTCATCGATGCAGGCGACTTGTCCGCACACGCCGAGGCATTGCGCAGCGAGGGGCAGACCGTGATGCTGCTGGCCATCGACGGCAAGGCTGCCGGCCTGATCGGCGTGGCCGACCCGATCAAGGAATCCACGCTGGAAGCGGTGCGGGCGCTGCACGCGGAAGGCGTGCAGGTAATCATGCTCACCGGCGACAACCGCACCACGGCGGCTGCGGTGGCGCGCAAACTGGGCATCGACCAGCTGGAGGCGGAAGTGCTGCCCGAGCAGAAGGCGGCCATCGTCAAACAGCTGCAGGCGCAGGGCCGCATCGTGGCGATGGCCGGCGACGGTATCAACGACGCGCCGGCGCTGGCGCAGGCACAGGTCGGCATCGCGATGGGCACCGGCACCGACGTGGCGATGGAAAGCGCGGGCATCACGCTGGTCAAGGGCGATCTGCGCGGTATCGTGCGCGCGGTGCGGCTGAGTCGCGCGACCATGCGCAACATCCGCCAGAACCTGTTCTTTGCCTTCATCTATAACATGCTGGGCGTGCCGGTCGCGGCGGGCGTGCTGTACCCGTTCTTCGGTCTGCTGCTGTCGCCGATCATCGCGGCGGCGGCGATGAGTTTCAGTTCGGTGTCGGTGATTACGAATGCGCTGCGGCTCAGGCATGTGCGACTGTAGATGACGAAAAGCAGTTAGCCACGGATTAACACGGATGGACACTGATTAAACATCCTGTTGCCTGGAGTAGCTTGCCGCTTACCCGGAAGGTGATCGGCGCAGTTGGTCAAGCCGCCGGTAATCCGTGGCCGATTCAGGTTTGGTTTGTATGTGGCAAAAGGAGGTGTGTGATGTGGAGATATTCGGGCAAATCTGTTTTCGGGTTTTCATCCATGGCGCTGTCCATGCTGTTGCTGGTTTCAGGTAATGCCTTTGCCATGGGAATGATGGATGGGCAGGGTATGGGCATGATGAGGGGCCAGGGCATGATGGGAGGCTCCCAAGTACGCCATCGCTATGTCATGCGCAACGGGTTGTCCCCGGAATATGCCGGAAAGACCAACCCCCTGCCGGCCACGGCTGCAAACATCAAGGAAGGGAAAGTGCTGTATGGCCAATATTGCACTGCCTGCCACGGTGATCATGGGAATGGTGACGGTGCGGCCGGCAAGAGCCTGACTCCGCCGCCCTCCGATCTGGCCAGGGTGGTCAGGATGCGCATCGCGAGCGACGACTATTTGTACTGGTCGATTTCCGAAGGCGGTTCGCAATTCAATACGGCAATGCCCGCGATGAAGGGATCGTTGAAGGAACCGGATATCTGGAAGATCGTTTTGTACCTGCGGAGTTTGTAGAACCGGATCGTAACAGCCTGCCGGTCATGTCCCATGCGCATATGGGCGTCAGCGGAGGCGAAAAGCTTGTATCATGTCTGCATCCCTGACGTAGCATGACCTCCCGGGTGAAAACAGTGCGCAAAAAAATCCTGCTTGTCCTCGTTGCCATCGTCTTGCTGGCAGCCGCTGGTGCCACCATCTGGCATCTCAATAGTCGTAATGGAAACAATGCCGACAAACTGGTGCTGTACGGCAATGTCGACATCCGCCAGGTGCAACTGGCATTCAACGGCGCCGAACGCATCGACCGGATGCTGGCCAGCGAAGGTCAGCAGGTCAAAACAGGCCAGTTGCTGGCGACGCTGGACACGGCCACGCTGCAGCAAAAAGTCCACAAGGCAGACGCCGATGTGGAGGTTGCGCGCCTTGCCGCCGCTAATGCCGCACACACTTACCGGCGCACCAGGGCGCTGGTTGCCAAACATTTCGTCGCACAACAGCAGGCCGACGATGCGCGCACCGCATCCGATGCGGCACAGGCGAAATTACAGGCCGCCCAGGCCGCGCAGGAACTGGCGAACCAGGCGCTGGCCGATGCCTCGCTGTATGCGCCGACCGACGGCGTGATTCAGGATCGCATTCTCCAGCCGGGCGACATGGCTACGCCGCAACGCCCGGTGTACACGCTGGCGCTGACCAGCCCGCTGTGGGTGCGTACTTACGTGCAGGAAACCGACCTGGGCCGCCTCAAGCCGGGCATGGCTGCCGAGATTTCCACCGACAGCTATCCCGGCAAGCATTACCGCGCCTGGATCGGCTACATTTCACCTTCCGCCGAGTTCACCCCGAAATCGGTGGAGACCACCGAAGTGCGCAGCAGTCTGGTCTACCAGGTGCGGGTGTTCGTGTGCAATCCGCAGAACGAACTGCGTCAGGGCATGCCGGCCACAGTCACCGTGGCGCTGAACCAGCCCCCATTACCGGATGCCAACCGCTGCGCGCATGACTGAGTCTGCCGCAACCAAGGGCAACAATGAGATCGCGTTCGAAGTAAACGGCGTCAGCAAAACCTTCCATGTCGGCAAGCGCGAAGTGGTTGCGCTGCAACAGGTGGATTTCCGCGTGCGCCACGGCGTGGTCACCGGCCTGGTCGGCCCGGATGCCGCCGGCAAGACCACATTAATGAGACTCGCCGCCGGCCTGTTGCTGCCGGATGCCGGCACCATCAGCGTGCTTGGCCTGGATGTCGCTACCCAATCGCTGGCAGTGCAAAGCCATATCGGCTACATGCCGCAGCGCTTCGGCCTGTATGAAGATTTAAGCGTGCAGGAAAACCTCGATCTCTACGCCGACCTGCAGGGTGTGCCCGAAGCAGCGCGCCCGGCGCGCTATGCCGAGCTGATGCAGATGGCCGGACTGGCACCGTTCACCAAACGCCTGGCTGGCCGGCTCTCGGGTGGCATGAAACAGAAGCTGGGGCTGGCCTGTGCGCTGGTGCGCCAGCCGCAACTGCTGCTGCTCGACGAACCGACCGTGGGCGTCGACCCGCTGTCGCGGCGCGAACTGTGGGAAATCGTCTACCGCCTGGTGCGCGAGCAGGGCACCAGCGTGCTGCTCAGTACGGCTTACCTGGACGAGGCCGAGCGCTGCGACGACGTGGTGCTGCTGCACGATGGAAAATTGCTGGCGCAGGGCGCACCCACTGAACTGCGCGAGATCATGCACGGCCGCAGTTACGAAATTTCTTCGACCGATATCGACAGGCGCGCGCTGCAATTGCGCGTTGCGCAGACACCGGGCGTGCTCGATGCGCTGATCCTGGGCGATAGCGTGCGCGCGGTGATGCAGGACGAAACAGCACCCGTAGTCGAGGGGGCACAGATTGAAGCCGTGCCCCCGCGCTTCGAGGATTACTTCATCATGCTGCTCAAACAGAAAGTCGATGACGTACAGCCCGTACCTGCAGCGATGCTTGCGGGTAGCGTACAGGGCGACAACGGCAAGGCCATGATCGAAGTGCACGAACTCAAGCGCCGCTTCGGCGATTTCTACGCGGTCAACGGCATCAGTTTCGCGGTGCGACAGGGCGAGGTGTTCGGCCTGCTCGGCGCCAACGGCGCGGGAAAATCCACCACGTTCCGCATGTTGTGCGGGCTGTTGCCGCCGAGTGCAGGCACGCTGCGCGTGGCCGGCGCAGATCTGCGCAGCGCGGCCGCCGCCGCGCGCGAGCGCATTGGCTACATGTCGCAGAAATTTTCGTTGTACGGCAACCTGAGCGTTTCAGAAAACCTGAATTTTTTCGGCAGCGTCTACGGTTTGACTGGCGAGCGGGGAGCTGCACGCATCGCCTGGGCGTTGGACGAGTTCGAGTTGCGCGACATTGCCGACTTCACCAGCGGCGACCTGTCGCTTGGCTACAAGCAGCGTCTGGCGCTGGCCTGCTCGCTGATGCACGAGCCGGAAATCCTGTTCCTCGACGAGCCGACCTCCGGCGTCGATCCGCTGGCGCGGCGCGAATTCTGGGCGCGCATCAACGCACTGGCCGCACAGGGCGTGACGGTGATGGTTACCACCCACTTCATGGAAGAAGCCGAATACTGCGACCGCATCGCGATCATGGTGGCAGGCGAAATTCTCACCCTGGGCACGCCGGGTAGCATCAAGCAGCAGGCGCGTTCTGCCGAGCTGCCGCAACCGACCATGGAAGACGCGTTTGTCGCGCTGATTCAAGCGCACACACAACAGGAGGCGGCGGCATGAGTAGTCGCATGAGATTGCGCGGCCTGGTGCGCAAAGAGTTCCTGCAGATCATGCGCGACCCGAGCAGTATCGCCATCGCCTTCCTGATGCCGCTGTTCCTGCTGCTACTGTTCGGCTACGGCGTGTCGCTGGATTCCAGGCACCTGCCGCTGGGCATCGTGATCGAGCAGCCGAGTGCCGACACCGCAGACTTTGCCGCCGCGTTCCGCCATTCGACCTATTTCATTCCGCACGACTATGCGACCACGAGCGCGGCGGAACAGGCGATGATGGCCGGGCGCATCAATGCCATCGTGGTGCTGCGCCAGGACTTCGCAAAGCGCCTGCGCGACAACAATGGCGCGCCGATCCAGCTCATCGTCAACGGTGTGGACGCCAACACCGCGCGCATCGTCAGCGGTTACGTGCAGGGTAGCTGGGGCAAGTGGCTGGAGCATTATGCGCAACAGCGCGGGCAGAAGCTCCAGGTGCCGGTCGACATGCAACAGCGCGTGTGGTTCAACAGCGAGCTGCGCAGCCGCAACTACCTGGTGCCGGGCCTGATCGCGGTGATCATGACGCTGATCGGCGCGCTGCTGACGGCGCTGGTGATGGCGCGTGAATGGGAGCGCGGCACCATGGAGGCCTTGCTGGTCACGCCGCTGTCGATGCGCGAAGTGATCGTCGGCAAGCTGTTGCCGTATTTCATTCTCGGCATGGGCGGTCTCACACTGTCGGTCGCGATGGCGCTATTCCTGTTCGAAGTGCCGTTACGCGGCTCGTTGTGGGTGCTGTTCGCGACATCCGCGCTGTTCCTGATTGCCGCGCTCGGCATGGGCCTGCTGATTTCCACCATGGCGCGCAGCCAGTTCGTCGCCGGGCAACTGGCGATCATCACTACCTTCCTGCCTGCATTCATCCTGTCCGGTTTCATCTTCGACATCGGCAGCATGCCACCGGTGGTGCAATTCATCACCCACCTGATCGCCGCGCGCTACTACGTCGCCATCCTGCAGACCGTATTCCTCGCCGGCAACGACTGGAGCGTGATCGTGCCCAACGCACTGGCGCTGGTCGCCATGGCCGCATTCTTCCTTGGCGTGACCTGGAAGAAATCGCACAAGCGGCTGGAATAGAAATAAGACTTGACATGCGTATCCGAATGGATACGATGCGAACATGAACACATTTCTGAAATCGGATGAGTTCGACAACTGGCTGACAGGTTTGAAAGATCAGGTCGGCAAGGCCATCATAGCCAAGCGTATTCGTGCAGCAGAAGCCGGACACTTTGGTGATTGCGAGCCGGTGGGAGAGGGCGTCTCCGAAATGCGTATTCATTACGGCCCCGGTTATCGCGCCTATTTCACTCGACGCGGAGAGGTGGTCTATTTGTTGTTACTGGGCGGAGATAAATCGACCCAGAAACGCGATATCAAGCGCGCCAAAGATATGGCGCGCGCCATACCAAAGGAGTAAGCCATGACCCGATTCACCCAATTTGACGCAGCAGATTACCTCGATAACGACGAGGCCATTGCAGCTTACCTCACCGCCGCACTGGAAGACGAAGACCCGGACATGTTTCTCGTCGCCGTCAAGGATGTGGCACGCGCCCGTGGCATGAGCCAGTTGGCCAAGGATACCGGCCTCGGGCGCGAGAGCCTGTACAAGGCGCTGGCTCCGGGCGCCAAACCTCGCTACGACACGGTTCTGAAAGTGTTGCGCGCGCTTGGCGTTTCGCTGCAAGCGAAAGCTTTACATCACGCATAGAGTCTACAAAAGATGGATCAGTTACGAAGCTACGCGGACGAGCGGTTGATCACCGTGCTCGGCATAAACAAAAAACAGGGTCTAGTTACATAGCATGAAAAATGTGCTTCATAGCTAGAC
>Ga0102953_1000141_pt1 | contig 48703 bp, 39 predicted proteins | sample SalPon2A_C_D2_MG_FD_78509 | JGI IMG/M metagenome (GOLD analysis project Ga0102953, IMG submission 78509) | Soil microbial communities from South San Francisco under conditions of wetland restoration - Salt Pond MetaG R2A_C_D2_MG | ecosystem: Environmental > Terrestrial > Soil > Wetlands | place...
TTAAATGAATTATTTAAAAGGTAATCATTTTATAAAGTTCTTTCAAAATAGTTAGTTGAAACTATGGCTCAAATGTCTAAAAGACGAATAGTAAGAGAAAAAGTTCTTCAGATTCTTTATGCAAATGAAATGAATCCTGATTCTCTTCAGGCAAATGTTGATGGAATGTTGTCTGATGTTTCGGATCAAGCTGATAAACAGTTTGCAAAAGATCTTGTAAATAGAGTTATCATTAATAATGATGTTCTTGACGACAAGATAAAAATGCGGGTTGCAAACTGGGAAATGAACAGGATAGCTCTTATTGATAAACTGCTGCTGAGAATGGGTATTTGTGAATTGATTTATTTCCCGGATATTCCACCAAAGGTTTCAATTAATGAAGCAATTGAAATCGCAAAATTATTTAGCACTTCAGGCAGTGGCAAATTTATTAATGGAATTCTTGATGCGATTTTGTCTCAACTTAAAGATTCAGGTGATTTAAATAAAACCGGCAGGGGATTAGTAGAGGAATCTATTTCAAAAAATTCTCCTAAGAAAAATTGATGAAAGATAAAGGAAGAATCTTAAGCTGGGCTTTTTTTGATTTTGCAAATACAGCCTTTTCGGTAATTATCGTTACAGTAATTTATTCAAAGTATTTTACTAATTATGTAGCGGGCGGTCATAAATGGATATGGGGTTTAGCCGTCAGTATTTCAATGGTTCTGGCAGCGCTTTTAAGCCCTCCGATGGGAGCAATTGCTGATGTTTCAAGAAACAGGAAAAGGTTCCTTTTGCTTTTTACGCTTGTTTCAGTTATTTGCACTTCTCTAATGTTTTTCGTAGAAAAAGGCGACATTATTTTAGGACTTATTTTATTCGTCTTTGCAAATATTGGATTTGAAGCTGGACTTGTTTTTTATGATGCCTTTCTTCCCAATATAACTTCAAAGAAAAATTATGGCAGGGTATCAGGATATGGTTTTGCTATGGGTTATGTCGGTGCGCTGGTAGTTTTGTTAATTGTGATGTTTCTTCTCCCTTCTTCAAACTCACCAACATATTATTTTTATATCAGGTTGTCATTTGTAATTGCCGCTATGTTCTTTTTAACATTTTCTATCCCGCTATTTGTGTTCGTTAGTGAACCCGGATTAAAAAATCCTGTTAAGAAAGATTTGCTGAAAAAAGGGATAGATAAAAGTTTTGAAACTCTGAAATCAATATTTGTTAAAAGTGAATACCCATCTATTAAAAGATTTCTCATTGCATTTTTCCTTTATAATGATGCCATTATCACAATTATTGCTTTTGCCTCAATTTTTGCAACAAATATTTTGCATATGACAGATGAAGAAATCATTTATTTCTTTGTTATAGTGCAGAGCACAGCTGTAGCAGGTTCATTTATTTTCGGAATAATTTCAGACCACATTGGACCGAAAAAGACCATCACAATTACGCTTATCATTTGGATAGGGGTTATAATCGGTGCTTATTTTGTTGGTTCAGTTATTGAGTTTTATATTGTAGGTTTGCTGGCAGGCTTTTCAATTGGTTCTTCACAATCGTGCAGCAGAAGTTTAATGGCTTTATTAATTCCCAAAGAAAGAGAAGCAGAATTTTTTGGATTTTATGATGGTTTATTTGGCAAATCCTCCGCTGTTGTAGGTCCGCTTTTTTATGGTATAATATCAGATATATCAAATGAAAGGGTAGCTGCTTTAGCGATTGGTTTGTTTTTTATTTTGGGACTGGTAATACTTCAAAAAGTTAATGAGCCGAAATTAATAAATGAAATGAATTAAATATTATTTAGAATTTCCGAAGCCTTCATTAGAACTTCATCATTTTTAGCAAAGCATACCCTAATTATTTTCTTCTCCTTGTCAATAGTACAAAATGGTGAAATTGGAATAACTGCAACACCCTTTTCTTTTGCAAGATAAATAGCAAATTCCATGTCGTTTTTGTCAGATATATTTGAATAATCCAATAACTGAAAATAAGTCCCTTTGGTTGGAGAAAACTTAAATCGGGATTTTGTAAGGGAATCAATCAGAATATCCCTTTTCCTCTGGTAAAATGGACTCAGATTTTGATAATGTTTTTCTTCATTCATGTATTCTGCATAAGCCAATTGAATGGGTGTGTTTACTGCAAAGACGATAAACTGATGAATCTTTCTGAATTCTTCAGTTAAGTGTTCTGGAGCTGCACAGTAGCCGATTTTCCAGCCGGTTGTGTGGTATGTTTTTCCGAATGAAGAAATTACAAATGCTTTAGCCGATAATTCTTCTGATTCACTAATACTAATATGTTTTTGTCCATCAAATATTATATGCTCATAAACTTCATCACTTAGAATAAGAATTTTAGTGTCCCTGGTAATTTCTTCTAAAATCTTTATATCAGAATGAGTAATTATACTACCTGTTGGATTGTGAGGTGAATTGATAATTATCATTCTCGTTTTATCAGTTATCGCATCTTTAATTTTATTCCAATCTAATGTAAAGTCATTTTTATTTAGAGGCACATAAACCGGATTTCCACCATTTAGTATTACAACAGGGGAATAGGAATCGTAAGCAGGTTCAGGGATAATTACTTCATCATCTTTTTTAATTGAACAAGAAATAGCTGTATAGAGAGCCTGAGTTGCACCGGATGTTATAGTAATTTCACTTTCAAAATTATATTTTTTACTATATAATTTTTTAATTTTCTTTGAGATTTTTTGTCTTAATTCAAATACTCCCGGCATTGGGGCATACTGGTTAAATCCTTTCTTTTGATATTTATTAACAAGCTCTATTAATTCATCTGAGCAATTAAAATCCGGGAATCCCTGTGATAAATTTATCGCTTTATTTTCTTGTGCTAATTTTGTCATTTTGGCAAAAATACTTAGTCCAAATCCCGGTAATTTTGAATTGATATAATTTGGTGCTTTTTTACTCATAATTTGTATGATATCTAAATCTGAGATGAGCTTGCGAGAATTCATTTAACATTCGGGAGAGTAAAAATAAACTTGCTTCCCTTGTTAAGTTTACTTTCTACCCAAATATTACCACCATGTTTAGCGACCATTTCTTTGCAGAGTATTAATCCCAAGCCACTACCTTTTTCATCCTGAGTCCCTGGTTTTGAGTGTTCAGCTTTTTTAGAAAATATATTATCTCTGGCCTGGTCTGTCATTCCTATTCCATTGTCAGCTACGGTGATGGTAACAAAATCAATATTCTTATTTACTTTAGCTTCGAGCATAATTTCCATATTTTCGAAAGAAAATTTAATAGCATTTGAAACAAGGTTTTGAATAATTGATCTAAGAAAATTTCTATCTGCAAATACAAATATATCTTTATTGACTAAATTATTAAATGATATTTTCTTCTTAATTGCATTTTCTGATAGTATATTAGTCACTTCAAAAATTGTTTCATATAAATTTATCTTTTTTTGCTGAAATCTTATTGAGTTACTTTGTAATCTTGCCCACTCCAACAAATCTTCTAATAAAGTGTATTGTCCTTTCAACAGCTCAAAAATTTCATTAGTATAATTTTTAATTTCTTCTTTTGTTAAAGTGTCTGATTCTGTAGCTAGAATTTTTGCTAATCCAAGCAAAGGATGAAATGGACTTCTTAAGTCATGCGAAATAATAGAAAGGAATCTGTCCTTGTTTTTGTTTAGAATTTCCAGTTCTTTAGAATATTTTTTAATAGAATCATTTGATTTTTTCCTTTCAATTGCCGTAGCAACATGCTGGGAAACAAAAGCTAATAGTTCTTTGTCCTTTTCAGTATATCTTATTTTTTCCGTATAACTTTGAATTACCAATACACCAATAGTCTTATCCAGAGTTTTTAGAGGCACACCAAGCCAATCTATACTTGGTGCACCGATATCATCAATTTCTTTACTGGAGATTAATTTTTTCACAACTTTGGGTGGCGCCAATAATGATTCTCCATTTTTAAGAACATATTCACTTAACCCTTTTCCCGGTCTTTTGGGCTCCGGGGGGCTATCTACCTCATCAATAAAATATGGAAATGTTAAATTTCCAGTCGTTTCATCAATAAGTGCGATATAAAAATTATCTGCATACATCATTTCTTTAATAATGTTATGCATAGATTTATAAAAATCATTTATATCATCTGTGGTATTTGTTATTTCAGCAATTGAGTAGAGTGAGTTCTGAATTGTTTCAGATTCAATCCTTTCAGTAATATCTCGGGCTATTGCTATTGCCACATTTTGTCCTAAAAACTGACCTCTATTTAGAACTACATCTTTTGGGAATACTTCTCCATTTTTTCTTATCCCCCACCATTGGAATCTTTGCACTTCTCCATTTAATGCTTTTGCTATATAATAATTTATCAATTCAATTTTATTTTTACCAGGAGCAGATATAAATTCCGGTGTTTGATTTATGAAATCCTTTCTTTCATAGCCATACATATTTAAAGCGCCTTCGTTTATATCCAGAAACTTCCCGGATGAATCCTGAATAAAAATTGCATCACTTACAGAGTTAACGATGTCCCTGTAACTTTTCTCTTTTTCCCGGAATTTTTTTTCGGTTAGTTTATGAAGGTCAGCTGATTGATTTAATTTTTCAATTTTTAATTTTAATCTTTTTATTTCATCCAAAAGCTCAGTATTTGAATTATCAATAATATCCATAAAGTCTTTTGATTTTCCCTTTTAACAAGAAATGAAATAAAAACATAACAAGGGTTTTAGTTCCCTTAAACCAACCAAAAAATACTAAATTTTTTTAAAAATTGATACTTAATTTTCGTCAAAATTTGGTGGTCTAATTTCGTCATACATTCGCTTCAATTCACTGTACGCGTACCTGTTACCGCGTTGTGCTGCCATTCTGTAATATTTTACAGCGTCGGGTTTGTTTTCTAAAATACTGATTCCATTTTCGTAGCAATAAGCTAATGCAACCTGTGATAAAACAGATCCATATTTCTCATATTCAAATAGCATTTTAACTTCATCACTCAATTCATCATTTTTATTTCCTCCAAAAACTTGTGCGGCGGCTAGCCTTATTTCAGCTTCCAAACTGCCATAATTTTTAGCTACCCTCCATATTTCTATGCCCCTTTGTTTGTCCTTATTTACAATTTTACCTGTATAAAAATCTGTACCTAGTTCAACCATAGCAGGGAGGTAATTAAGATTAGCAGCTTTTTGAATTAGATCTATTGCATCTCTATCAGTGAATTGATGATCAAAATTTAAAACGTACAAACCGTACCATATGTACATTGCTTCCGGATTGTTTATATCTACCATTTGTTTTAGCTTTTTGAAGTAATCTTTGTTTTGAATTATATTCCATAAAAGTGGGGGAGCTATTGGTGAATCGAATCGTGTTGCTCTTATATAAAAAAGTGAAGCAGTAAATATGTCCTTTTTAAAGTAAATTCCTTTTTCATAAAGTCTCCCTAGTAAAACCAGAGCTTCTGGATTACCTGCTTCAGAGCATTGTTCAAGATAAGTTAGGCCGCTTTTCTTAATTTTTGTTAGTTCAAGGCTGTCTTCAACTAAACCCAGAGTATCTGCCAGATTTTGATTACTGTTGCGCCATAAGGTTTCTAGTACCTGCTTATCAGTTATTATCGGGATAGAATCAGATTCAGTATTAAAATCTATAAAAACCAAGCCCAGGTTTGTTGCTAACGATTCATTACCCTCAGACTTTGAGTTTATGCTTTTATCCAAACTATCTTTATTTATTGAATTGGTTGAATCCAAAAGTGCAGGAGATACTTTTTTCTTTAGTTGTTTTAATACGTCTTTTGCAGGATCATAACCGGATTTAGCAGCTTTATTAATCCATAGATAAGCAAGGTCCCAATTTTTATTTGCAATAAGATCATTTGTATTTAATATTCCAAAAATATACTCTGCCTGAGTCATTCCTGCCTTTGCTGCTTCTTTAAAATATTTGTAGGCTTTAAATGGATCCCAATCAACGCCCCAACCGTTGTTTAAAAGAATTCCGTAATTATACTCCGCAGCAGTTAATTTTTTATCTGCTGCTTTACCTATCCATTTAGCACCTTTTATAGTATCCGCAGGAAAACCGTCTCCAAGCAAATATCTCAATCCTAATTCGTGCATTGCCAGTGGATCTCCGGTATGAGCCTCTTGAAGTAGTTTAAACTGTTGCCATATCTGATATGAAAGATCAGGCTGGTAAAAAAAAGTCCTTCTTCTTTCAGGCTTGTTGTTTTTAAAAGCCAGACTGGATGTAGTATCCTGCCCAAAAAATTCAGTAATAGGAATTACAATAAATATAATAGTTGTGAATACAAAAAGGCTGCGGATTTTCAATCTATTTTTATTTAATAAGGTTATAAATTTTAATTTTGTTTTATACTCTGACCTATAAATTTAATAATAAATACAATTAAATTGGCTAAAAAGGTATTTAACTAGTATCCTTTTTGTCAGATTGTCACAATTTTATTAAAAATGCATAATATTATTAAGTCAATAACCAGTTAAATAAATTTACCAGAAAAGGCACCATAAATTATGATCAAAATAAGATAAATCAGAATTTGATATGTTATAAATTAATGATTTTCTACAGTACATAAGATTGAAGTTTGGAGAAAAGAAGCCCGGGATATTTTATTTAGAAGAAGCTAAAAATTGTTGGAGGTTATTGTGTCACAAACATTTGAAGGATGTGGAGTATTTGCTTTTTAATTTGTAGTACTTAATGGGTTCTGAAGGAATCAATGGCTAACAATTTATTGGCATTCAGTTTGAGTATCTGAGTAGTGTGCAAAAGATCTAATAGCTTATTTATTTTTTCCTATTAATAATAGTAAAATCTCAGATTTTATAACTGAAAATTAAATTTATTTATACATTTCTCATTTTTTAAGGCTTCCAAAATTGTATTTAGAATTTATTTGATCTATATTTAAACACAAAAACAAAAAACATGGCCGCCAGGAAAAAAGTAAAATTCATATTCGTTACGGGTGGTGTCGTTTCCTCTCTGGGAAAAGGAATTACTGCCTCCTCACTTGGACTACTTCTTAAACAACGTGGTTTTAAAGTTACAATTCAAAAATTTGATCCATATATAAATGTTGATCCCGGAACAATGAGCCCTTTTCAGCATGGTGAAGTATATGTAACTGATGATGGTGCTGAAACCGACCTTGATCTTGGACATTATGAAAGGTTTCTTGACGTAAATATGACGAGATCAAACAACACAACCACAGGACAGATTTATTATGATGTAATTACTAAAGAAAGAAGGGGAGATTATTTGGGTGCCACAGTTCAGGTCATTCCGCATATTACTGATGAAATTAAACAAAAAATGACAAAATTGAGTGAATTAGGTGAATATGATATTATTATAACTGAAATAGGCGGGACAGTTGGTGATATTGAGAGTCTTCCTTTTATTGAAGCAATGCGCCAGATAATGCTTGAGTATGGTAGAAAGAATGCCATTAGTATTCACGTTACACTTGTTCCCTATATTCCATCTGCCGGAGAAGTAAAAACAAAGCCAACACAACATAGTGTTAAAAACCTGTTGGAACTTGGAATTCAACCTGATGTTTTGGTATGTAGATCTGAAAAAAAATTGTCAAAAGATCTTAGGGATAAAATTGCTCTATTTTGTAATGTTGATACTAAATCAGTTATTTCAGCATATGATTGCAGTTCAATTTATGAAGTTCCGATTGTTTTGTTTAAAGAAAAGGTAGATCAGATAGCTACTAAAAGATTACATCTGCCCGAAAGAAAAATTAAGCTGGATAACTGGGAAAATTTTGTGGATAGTGTGAAAAATCCTGAGAAAACTATTGAAATTGCTTTATGCGGTAAATATGTTGAGCATCTGGATGCCTATAAAAGTATTATGGAATCCTTTGTTCATGCAGGTGCTGAAAATAAAGCCAAAGTAGTAGTAAGAGCAATTAGCGCTGAACAATTAGAGGAAGATGATCCAGCCAATTTCTTTAAGGGTGTAAGCGGTATTTTGGTCCCAGGTGGATTTGGTGAAAGAGGCATCGAAGGGAAAATTAAAACTGTAAATTATGCCAGGATAAATAATATTCCTTTCTTTGGAATTTGTCTTGGCATGCAATGTGCTGTTATCGAATTTGCAAGAAATGTTTGTAATATTAAAAAAGCAAATAGTTCTGAATTCAAAAAAAATAAATTCAATGTGATTGATTTAATGGAAAACCAAAAAAGCATTAAAAATATGGGTGCTACTATGAGACTAGGAGCCTATCCGTGTATTCTTAGTGAGGGTTCTTATGCAGCGAAAGCATATAAAAGTGATTTTATTTCGGAACGCCATAGGCATAGATTTGAATTTAATAACAAATTCAGAAATAAACTTGCAGATAAGGGAATGTTGCTTAGCGGATTATCTCCTGATAAAGAATTAGTTGAAATTATTGAAATACCTTCACATCCCTGGTTTTTGGGATGTCAGTTTCATCCTGAGTTAAAATCACGTGCTACAAAAGCTCACCCTTTGTTCAGGGATTTTATAAAAGCAGCAATAAAATATTCTGATAAAATGGATGAAGAAAAATAAGAGAGCAGTATATTTCTGTATCTTCTGGCAAGTAAAAGTTCTTAGAGAAAATGAAACCTAGAAAAATTACTTTTTTTACAACGGTTGCAATTCTTTTATCATTTCAGGTAATTTATCCCCAATCTGAAATAAAAAACAATGTTTTAAAAGGTCTCAATTATTATTACAATTTTAATTGGACACAAGCCGAATCCATTTTTCAGAAAATAATTGACAAATATCCCGATGATCCCAGGGGTTATTATTATGGATCAAGTATTTATTTTTGGTATTATTTCAGCAATAAAGACAAAGATGACCTTAAAAAGTTTTTTGAATATTCAGAGATGGCAATTGATAAAGCTGTTGCCCTTATAGACAGCCTGAATGATGATCCTGCATTGCTTTATATTTTGGGTGCCAATTACAGCTACAGGGCTATGACGTTCGCTCAAGTGGGGAAATTTCTCGATGCAGTTTGGGCTACAAAAAAATCCGAGACTTTTTTAAATAAAGTTATATCAATAGATCCAAACTATTATGATGCCTACCTTGGACTTGGCCTTTACAATTTTGCTATGGGGCAGATCCCTAAAGCTTTTCAATGGGCATTAAGTCTGGCAGGTATGAAAGGTGACAAGGAAAAAGGTCTAACCTATATAAAAACTGCTGTTGATCATGGTACATTTTCGAAAGTAGAAGCGAAATTTTATTACTCTCAAATTCTTTCCGATTTTTTTGCGGATAATAATACAGCTATAAGCTATATGAATAGTTTAATTGCAAAATATCCAAATAATTTATTATTTAAATACTCGCTTGCAATTTTTTATACTAAGGAAAGAAAACTTGACCATGCCGATAGGATATTAAAAAAAATTGTTTCCACAAGCAGCAAAAAATTTAATCAACTTATAGCATACTCTAATTTTTTGATTGGTGATAATTTTTTCAAAAAAAATGACTTTGACTCGGCCATCGTATACTATAATAGGTTTATACTTTCTACGAATGATAATGATTACACAGGAATTGCTAATTTTAGACTTGGTGTATGTTACAAATTCTTAAATCAGGACGATGTTGCACAGACTTATTTTAAAATGGCTGATCGGGGTAATTTGGGTATTGATGACGATATATATGCAAAAAGAAGAGGAAGCCATTTTAGTAGTGCAAAATTTACTGACGATGATTTAAAAATGGTTCTTTTTAAACATTATGTTGAAGCAGGAAAATATAATAGTGCAATTGATAGTCTTTCGGAGTTAGTCGCAAGAACCAAGTCTAATGATGTAAAAGCTGAGGCTTTGCTGTATTTAAGTGATGCTTTATATTCAATAGGACAGTATAAAGCATCGATAGATACTGCTAAAAGTATAATAGATATTGATGTGGCAAATGAGGACTGGGTTAAACCCTATGCTTGTTATTTTTCTGCTAGGAGTGAGCAAATCCTGGGAAACAAGGAGGAAACAATGAAATATTTGGAAAAAGCAGATGATTATTCCAACTATGATTATCAGAATAAATTAAAAAACTTGTTGTTTGCTATGAAGAGCCAAGAAAAAAAGTAGAAAATCTATTATAAAAAACTACTTTAATTGACAATTTTTTATTATTTAGGTAATTTTAACAACTTTTTAAGGCATTTTATATTGAAAATAGCTGTTTTTGTTTCTGGCAGAGGATCCAATCTGCAGGCTATTTTAGAATCTCGATTAACAAAAGAATCAATTGAAGTTATTGCAGTAATTAGTAACAAAAAACAATGCGCGGCATTTGAAATTGCTGAACTGAATTCAATTCCAACCTTTACTGTCGGCAATGAACCTGAAAGTAAAAGTTATTCGCAACTAGTTTCAATATTGACTGAACTAAAAGTTGAGTTAATAGTACTTGCAGGCTATTTGAAATTAATCCCTTTAGATTTTATAAAAAATTTCAAGGAAAAAATAATAAATATCCATCCAGCATTGTTGCCATTGTATGGCGGGAAAGGGATGTACGGGTTGAATGTTCATAAGGCTGTTTTTAATTCCGGTGATAAATTCTCTGGTCCAACAATTCATTTTGTTAACGAACGATACGATTCAGGTACAATAATAGCACAGGAAAAAATTGATATCTCCGGAGCCAAATCTCCTGATGATATATCTGATATGGTTCTGAAAAAAGAACATGAATTACTCCCTTTTGTAATAAATAAATTTGCAGAAGGAAAAGTGATAATAGAAAGTAATAGGGTTAAAATCCTATAGTAATTTTTGAAAAAAGAAATTTTAGGTTTGTAATTTGAAAAATTTAGCACTAGTGAGCGTTTCCGATAAGACAAAAATAATGGAATTTGTAAAAGGCCTGGTAAAAAATAATTTTGGAATTATTGCTACTGGAAATACCGCAAAAAAATTAAAAGAAGGGGGCATAGAGGTTACAGAAATTAGCGATATTACTGCCTTCCCGGAAATTTTTGATGGACGGGTAAAAACGCTACATCCTAAAATATTCGGGGGCATTCTCTTTCGACGTGAAAATAAATCAGACCAGAAACAGGCAGATGAGAATGAAATTACTCCAATTAATGTGGTCTGCGTTAATCTTTATCCATTTGTAAAAACAGTTGAGAACCCTGATTCAACTAGAGAACAAATCATTGAAAATATCGATATTGGAGGACCGAGTCTTATAAGAGCTTCTGCAAAAAATTATAATTATGTGTCTGTGTTAACCAGTCCGGATCAATATGATGATTTTCTTGACGAATTGGATACAGGAAATATAAGTGATGAGACCAGGCAAAAATTAGCAGCTGATGCTTTTTCTCACACAGCTTTTTATGATACTTATATTGCAAATTACCTGGAAAAGGAATTTAAATTGTCCCAAACACATATTAGAATAAATTACCCAAAGGAAAAAGAACTACGCTATGGGGAAAATCCTCATCAGAAAGCTGCTATTTACGGGAATTTTCAGAAATATTTTGAACCCTTTCACGGTAAAGAACTTTCTTATAATAATATACTGGATTTAGTTGCAGCAGTTGAACTTGTTGAGGATCTGGGTGAAACTTCCTGTGCAATTATTAAGCATAATAATCCTGCTGGTGCCTCTACTAGAAATACTTTATTAGAAGCTTATTTAAATGCATTAAAGGGAGACCCAGTTTCAGCATTCGGGGGAATCGTAACTTTTACTTCAACTATTGATGTAGAAGTTGCAGAAAAGTTAAATGAAATTTTTCTGGAAATTGTATGTGCACCCTCATTTACAGATGAAGCTATAAAAATCTTAATGAAGAAAAGAGATCGAAGATTATTAAAACAATTGAGACCTTTAAAAGGAAATCGTTCTATTTTGAAAAATATTCCGGGTGGAATTATTGCACAGGATGTTGATGATATTACAGTAATAAACAATAAACTGAAAATTGTATCGCAGAAGAAACCAGCAAATGATGAAATGGAAGATCTTTTATTTGCTTGGAAAATTGCTAAGCACACCAGGTCGAATGCAATTGTATTTGCTAAAGATAAAGCAGCACTCGGTGTAGGGGCAGGTCAAATGTCGAGATTGGATTCATCCAAACTTGCAAAAATGAAAGCTGAAGAGCATGGACTTGATTTGACAAATTCAGTTGCAGCTTCGGATGCATTCTTCCCATTTGCAGATGGGTTAGAAGAAATAATTAAATGCGGGGCAACAGCTGTAATTCAACCAGGCGGTTCAGTTAGGGACGCTGAAGTAATTGATGCAGCAAATAAACATAATATTTCCATGGTTTTCACCGGTATCAGACATTTTAAACATTAAGAGGCAATATGGGAATTTTTGATTTTTTTTCCGCTGATATAGCTATAGATCTGGGGACAGCCAATACCTTGATTTATGTAAAAGGGAAAGGTATTGTTTTGAATGAACCTTCAATTGTAGCCTTCGATAGAAATACGAAAAAAATTATTGCTCTTGGTAATAAGGCTAAAGAGATGCAGGGAAGAGAACACAAAGAAATTAGAGTAACTCGCCCGATGCGTGACGGAGTTATTGCTGATTTCGAAATAGCTGAAGGAATGATAAGAGCATTTATCAAACAGGTTAGAGCAGGTGCATTGTCAAGCAGGAGGGTAATTGTTGCGGTTCCAAGCGGAGTAACTGAAGTTGAAAAAAGAGCTGTGCGTGATAGTGCAGAGCATGCCGGTGCAAAAGAAGTACATTTAATTGCAGAACCAATGTCTGCTGCTATAGGAATTGGAATTGACGTTGAAGCCCCTGTTGGAAATATAATCATAGATATTGGTGGCGGCACAACTGAGATTGCAGTAATTGCGCTATCAGGAATTGTAAATGAGGAGTCAATTCGTATTGCGGGAGATGAAATGAATTATGCGATAATGCAATACTTTAAAAAGAATCATAATATTTTAATCGGTGAAAGAACCAGCGAAGCAATTAAATGTGAAGTTGGGTCAGCAGTCCCGCTTAAAGAAGAAATTACAATTCAGGTAAAAGGAAGAGATCTCGTTGGTGGAGTGCCAAAAACTACTGAAGTAAGTTCAGTGGAGATCAGGGAAGCCTTGAATGAATCAATTTCACAAATAGTTGATGCCGTAAAGCAATCACTTGAACGAACACCACCCGAATTATCTGCTGATATACTTGACCGTGGTGTAATGTTAACTGGAGGCGGAGCTTTATTAAAGGGATTTGACGAGAGAATTAGAATGGAAACTAATTTACCGGTGCACGTTGCTGAAGATCCGCTTACAGCTGTTGTAAGGGGGGCTGGAAAAGTAATCGATAATCTAAATCATTATTCGAAAGTTTTAATTCGAAATAGAAGATATTAATGGTAAGATTTTTCTTACGAATTTGGGAAAATTTTAAAGAGTATATTATTCTCGTTATACTCCTAATTACAAGTCTTTTTACAATCTCGTTTAACAAATCACCTGCTGTAAGAAATGTCAGAGCTACTGCTTTTGGAAGTTTTGCCGTTGTTACATCTTTAGTTTCTGATCTCACCAGTATTGCAAAGATTAAAAGTGAAAATAGAAGATTAAGAGAAATTAACGCTGAATTAATGATGCAGGTTAACAGGCTGCGTGAATTTGGAATCCAAAATGCGGAATTGAAAAATTTGCTTGTTTTAAAGGATTCCAGTGGTTACCCATTAATTCCTGCAAGTGTAGTCTCAAAATCCATAAGTGCGTCTCAAAGCACAATTACCTTGAATGCAGGAAAAAATGAGGGTGTTAGGCCAGGAATGCCCGTAATTAATGATCTTGGATTAATAGGTATTGTATTCAATACGTCAGATGATTTTTCAATAGTAAGAACATTGAAAAATATAGATGTAAAGATTGCTGTTAAAGATGAAAGAACCCGGATTGACGGGATTATGAAATGGAATGGTGATGAACTTGTTATTATTAATGTGCCCAAAACTTATGATGTGCAGCCCGGAGACAGAATAATAACTTCTGAAATAAGTTCCATAATTCCTGTACCATTGCCTGTTGGAATTGCAACAGGAATTACAAAGGTATCAACAGGAATTTTTAACGAAGTAAGGGTTAGGCCTTTTGTTGATTTCAATAGGGTAGAACATGTCTTTATATTAAAGCTGGTTGAAAGTGTTGAAAAAAATAATTTAGAATTAAATTTTTATAATCGGAAATAAATGAGAGCAAAATATTACATCCCGATACTCTTATTTTTCCCTGTTCTTGTCATCCAAATTACTGTTATACCTTTAATTGCAATTAATGGTATAATCCCGGATTTGATTATAATTTTACTTGTATTCTACACGATGCGGAACAATCAGATATACGGAACTGTATTGGGATTTATTTTTGGTTTTCTTTTTGATCTTCTCACTGGTACTTTGTTGGGGAGTTCTATGCTGGCAAAGACAACCTCTGGATTTATTGCAGGTTATTTTTCCAATGAAAATAAAAGAGAAAATTATTTTAAGTCCTATAATTTTGCTCTAATAGTTTTATTGTGTTCAGTATTGAATTCTGTAATAATTTCCTTTTTCAGCAGTGTTGACGTAAATACGAACTTGGTGGCTATGATATTTCAGTTAGGCCTGTTACCTGGTTTTTATACTTCAATAATTAGTTTAATTATAATAATTTTTTATCCTCGCAGGAGTTTTTCTTGAGGTCTGAAAATTTTGCTTCTCTCAAAAGACGATCTACTCTTTATTTTATTATAATTGGAGTTTTCTCTTTACTGATCTTCAGGCTATTCCAAATGCAGATTCTTCAATATACAAGTTATGATGAAAAATCTGCTAATAACAGCATCAAGAGTATTGAACAAATACCACTCCGTGGAATATTCTATGATAGAAATATGAATGTTATTGTTAGTAATATTCCAGCTTATACAGTAAGAATAACACCATCTGAATATGATAGAAAATTAAATCACCTTCTTGAAACCGTTTTGGATGTTGATTCTGGCTATATAGATAAAATATTGAAGGATAACCGAATCTATTCGAGATATAACCCTATAAGAATTAAGAGAGGAGTTGATTTTAAGGTTATTTCATGGCTGGAAGAAAATTCTGAAAATTTGCCGGGTGTTGATTACATAGTTGAGATGCAAAGGGGATATCCTAGTGATATTCGGGGTTCTCAAATGTTCGGATATACAAAGGAAATATCACCTCAAACACTACAGAAGGATACATCAGGATATTATAAGCCGGGAGATTATGTCGGCAATAACGGAATTGAAAAATCTTACGAAGATTTCCTTCGGGGTGAAAAAGGATACAATTATATCCTTGTTGATTCAAAGAGGCGCGAACTTGGCAAATTTAAAGACGGTGAAATTGATAAGCCTTCAGTAAAGGGAAATGATCTTGTTTTAACAATCGATGAGTTTGTTCAGCAGGTTGCAGAGGAAAGTTTAAAGGGAAAACGAGGGGCGGTGGTTGCTATTGAACCTAAGACGGGTGAAATACTTGCTCTTGCCAGTGCACCTGATTTTAATCTAAAAGAATTTTCATATGTAACATCTAAGGACTATTTAAATGAACTATATAATGATCCAGCCAAACCATTTTTTAATCGTGCAACAATGTCTGCAAAACCTCCAGGTTCTACATTTAAACCGCTGGAAGCATTAGCTGCCCTTGATATGGATATCATAAGTACCACAACAACTTATAATTGCACTGGTGGACAAACGTTTTTCGGCAGGTACTTTAAATGTGATGATGTGCATGGCAAATTGAATGTAGTGCATGCAATAGAAAAATCCTGTAATGTATATTTCTATAATCTTATTTATAAAATAGGTATGGTAAAGTGGCATGAGTATGCCAATAAATTTGGTTTTGGAAGTGAAACACATCTTGATATTGGAAATGAAGTTGCAGGATTGTTACCTGATGCAAATTATTACGAAAAATTATATGGAAAAGAGTGGCCTAAAAGTATAATGGCAAGTCTTGGAATAGGACAAGGTGAAGTAAATGTAACTCCGATTCAACTAGCACAATATACAGCCCTTCTTGCAAATAATGGAATATCCTTTACACCTCATCTTGTAAAAGGATATATTGATAACCAAAGCAAAAAACTAGTTCCTATTAAAAACGCAAAAAAAATTAATGTTCACATTGATAAAAAAGCTTTCGATATTGTTAAGGAAGGTATGTTCCTCGTTGTAAATGGTTCCGGTACTGCGGCAGCAAGTCGAATAAAAGATATTCAGATGGCGGGTAAAACAGGCACAGCACAAAACCCACATGGCAAAGATCATGCTCTTTTTATCGGATTTGCTCCTTTTAATGATCCCCAAATAGCAGTTGCTGTAGTCGTGGAAAATGTTGGATTTGGGGCAACCTGGGCAGCTCCTATTGCAAAAAAAATTGTTGAGGCTTATCTGAAGAGAGATGAGTATAAAAATGATCTTCTCTCAGATGATAAAATTGCTTTAGGAAATAGCAGTCAGAATTCGGGGGCAAAATTTGAGAATTGATTACAAACTGCAAGATAAATTTGACCTTGGATTGTTCATTCCGTTGATATTACTTTATTGCCTTGGACTTGCTGCAATTTTTAGCTCAACTATTAATAATCCTCTGGCAAATGGAAATTTTGAAAAACAGTTAATATTTGGAATAGGTGCCTTAATAGTATTTTTTATTACTTACTCACTACCGACAAATACATTCAGATTTATAGCAGTACCCACTTATTTACTTTCATTGTTATTTCTGCTTATTGTTATTCTTATAGGCCGTAGAATTGCCGGTCAGAAAAGTTGGTTGCATTTCGGACTTATTGGGTTCCAACCTTCTGAACTTGCTAAAATTGGTATGATAATGGGCGTATCCTATTTTTTGAGCAAAAGAAATACTGATATTGATACTTTTAAAGATATTCTTCTGTCACTAGCCATTGGGTTTATACCGGTTGCATTAATATTATTAGAACCGGATATGGGAACTGTTATAGTTTTTATAGGGACAATCTTAATCCTACTTTTTTGGAAGGGGATAAGTTTGTTTGGAATGTTTGTTGTGCTTTCCCCAGGTGTTGTTGCATTTGCTTCGATATTTGGGAAAGTTTATTTTGTGGTTGCTCTGGTAGTAGTTGCAATTGGATTATTTCTCTTTAAAAAAGACCTGTTCTTCAGCGGATCTATTTTTGCAGTAAACCTTGGTGCAGGATTTTTTGCTGATTACGTATTTAAAGCTTTAAGTCCTCATCAACAATTACGTATTCAATCATTCCTAAATCCCTCTGCTGATCCTCTAGGAGCTGGATACAATTCAATACAAGCAAAAGTTGCAATTGGATCCGGGGGGTTTTGGGGAAAGGGTTTTTTAAATGGGCATCAAACACAGTTACAATTTATACCTGAACAATGGACTGATTTTATTTATTGTGTAATTGGTGAAGAGTTCGGTTTCATTGGAAGCATATTTGTTCTTGTTTTGTTCTTAATATTATTGATGAGGATCTTTAAAATTGCAGCGACAACTAAGGATGAATTTTTAAGCCTTATTATCATAGGTATTTTTTCAATATTTTTTATTCACCTAATTGTAAATATTGGAATGACAGTGGGGATTATGCCTGTAATTGGCATACCATTACCATTTGTTAGTTATGGAGGAAGTTCCTTGCTCGTAAATATGTTTATGCTTGGTATTGTTGCAAATGTATACAGAACTAGAAGAAACTATACATAAGAAGAAATATTGATCCTATCAGATACAAAGTTCTTGAAGAAATGAAACGGGAAACGATAATAATTGAACCTTTTAGAAGGAAAAATCTTGGGACAAATAGTTACGATGTCCATTTAGGCAAATAGCTTACAGTTTATGAAAATGAAATTCTTGATGCAAAATTCATAACAAAGTTAAAAAATTTGAAATATCAGATGAAGGAATAATCCTTTTGCCTTCAAAATTATATCTGGGTGTAACGGAAGAATATACGGAAACAAGAAACTTTGTTCCTTTTGTTGACAGAAAATCTAGTACCCGGGATATTAGGAATTGATATTTATGCAACTGCGGGAAAGGGTGATGCAGGTTTTTGCAATTATTGGACTCTTGAAATTTCTGTTAAGGTTCCTGTGAAAAATTATAAAGGAATGCCAATAGATCAGATAATTTATTTTGAAATGAAGAACGGAATATTAACAACATACGATAAAAAGAAAAGCACTAAATATAATCAAAGGACAGAATATCCTGTCGAATCCATGATGTTCAAAAATTTTAATCCTTAATGACTGCATTAGAAAAGCTGAAACTAAAAAATGAGCGGAATAAATTTATCTGTGTTGGTCTTGATACCGATATAAATAAAATCCCGGAACATTTAAAAAATTTTTCTAATCCAATTTTAGAATTCAACAAATCTATAATTGAAGCCACCACTGATTATGCGGCAGCTTATAAAATAAATTTTGCTTTCTATGAAAAAGATGGCGAAAAAGGTTTTGATAATATCCTGAAAACTATTGAACTTATTCCTAATGATGTTTTAATCATCGCGGATGCAAAAAGGGGAGATATTGGAAATACATCCCAGATGTATGCAGATGCAATTTATGATTACTTCAAATGTGATAGCCTGACTCTTCACCCATATATGGGGCGCGATTCTGTTATTCCGTTTTTAGCAAGAAATGACAAACTTAATTTTATTCTTGCTTTAACATCAAATCCCGGATCAGCTGATTTTGAAAAATTAGAATTAGAGGATGGAACATTTCTTTTTCAAAAAGTTATTTCAAAAGTTAAAGAATGGAATGTAAATGAAAATTGTGGAATTGTATTCGGTGCTACAAAAAGTAGTGATTTAAATAACAACATGGGGTTGATTTCAAATCTGCCGGTTCTTTTGCCTGGTGTAGGCGCGCAGGGAGGAAGCCTTGAGGATGTAGTGAGTGTATTCAAATCAAAATCCAGGAAAAATTATATAATTAACAGCAGCAGGGGAATTATATATAAAGGCAGTGGTAAAGATTTTGCATTTGTTGCCAGGACTGAAATTATTGCGTTAAATGAACGGGTTAAAGAAATTCTGAATAAATAAATGTTAAATATGAGTTAAAATCTTCATTAACAATAATTTACATAAATAATAGATCTCGCTTTAAAGATCAGCATATTACTAAAAATCTGGTCAAATCTATGAAAAATTCTGCTTAATTCATTAAATTAAAAAAAATCGGCTGAAATTAATGCCATCATTATTTCTAATTCAGTGATTATTAAAAAAATTGTATAGCAGTGGGGACAACAAAAAAAATACAGGAAAGATTCTTATACAAAATCTGGAAAGAACAACTTCAGAATATTCCAATAAAGTCGCAAGATGAAAAAATTGTTGAAGTTATTGATCCGGGTGCAGAAAACCACGATAAGGAAGGACCGGATTTTGTAAATGCCAGGGTTCAGATAGGAAATATAAAATACCAGGGCGACATTGAGATTGACAATTACCATTCAGACTGGAAACTTCACGGACACAACTTCAATAAAAACTACAACAAAGTTATTCTTCACGTAATCTTTAGCCGGGATTCAAATCAAAAATTCGTATTCTCGAGAGATGGGAGGAAAATTCCCAATATAACAATTGGTGATTTTATTAAAGCTGATTTAAAAGAATCTATACAAAAATCTATTTTGCAGGAAAGAGAAGCGAGATTACGTCGCATACCATGTTTCGAAGTTTCAAACAAGGTGGAAGAGGAATACAAAACGGCTTTTGTTAAAAAACTTGGTAAGGAAAGGTTTATAAATAGATGCCAAAGAATGCTAAACAGGTTGAAAGAACTTGTATATCTAAATGAATTAAATCTTAAAGAACCAGTAGTCAGATATGACCTTGATAAAAAATTTGTTAATAGAAAATTCTCTTATGAGGACTTTTCAAACCCACAACTTTGGGAACAGCTATTTTATGAATCAATTTTTGAAGCTCTTGGGTATACAAGAAATAAAGATATAATGAGAAAACTTGCTCGTTCAGTGGATCTTAATTGGCTAAAAGAATTTAGTAAGAATGAAAATAGTTTATTACAATTGGAATCAATATTTTTTAACATTTCTGGATTGATACCGTCAAGTAATAAGTTTGAGGATGAAGAAACTTCCGTTTATGTACGCAAATTAATTGAAGAGTGGGATAATTTAAAACCTAATTATGACGGGAAATTGCTATATAAAACCCACTGGCATTTTGCAAAACTTCGTCCTCCAAACTTCCCAGTAATAAGAATTTCCGGAGGAATTAGAATATTATTAAAAATTATTAATGAAAAGCTGGTTAAAAATATATTTGATAAATTTGAGAAAGATACGGATAAAGAGCATCTGGCATCCTTTTTAAGAGATAGTTTCATTATAAAAAGCGATGGATTCTGGAGCCATCATTTTGTATTTGAGAAACAAGGAAAAGGTAAAATAAAATATTTTGTAGGACTTTCCAGGGCTGATGACATAATAATTAATATTGTATTTCCAATAGTTTCAATTTATTTTGAAATTTTTGGTCGAAAAAATCTTTCTGAAAAAGTATTTAGTTTTTATTCAACTTACACACAAAAAGGTGAAAACCATATTGTTACAAACATGATTAATTCATTGAGTCTGCAAAGCAGTGAAAGCTACAGTCTAATGCATCAGGGGTTAATAAATTTATACAGAAACTATTGTTCTAAAGACCAGTGCCTGACGTGTGAGATAGGAAAAGAAGTTTTTAATTAATTATTGTTTGTTAGTCTTTGAATATCATCCCTTAATCTTGCAGCACGCTCATATTCTTCAGATTCAATTGCCTCCCTTAGTTTTGATTGTAATGCTGCTATTTTTGCTTCTTTGCTGTTAGCAATTGGTTGCTCGTCTTCTCTTTGACTTGGTGTATAATCTTCTTTTCCGGGCTCTTCGGATGGAATAAATGCCGCAGCATCCATTACATTTTCTGCAACATAAATAGGAGCTTGAGATCTAACTGCTAAGGCTATTGCATCACTAGGTCTGGCATCTATTTCGTTTGTTAAAGTGGATACTTCCAATATTATTTTTGCGTAAAAAGTATTTTCCCTTAATTCATCGATCACAACTTCTAAGACCAAGGCTCCGATGTTATCAACAATACTTTTAAGAAGATCATGAGTTAAAGGGCGAGGAGGTTTAATACCCTCAATTTCTAATGCTATAGCCTGTGCTTCAAATGCTCCAATAATAATCGGCAACCTCCTGCTCCCATTAACTTCTTTCAAAAGTATAGCATAAGCCCCTCCAGTAGATGGACTTGAAGATAATCCGAGTATTTCACATTGAATCTTATTCAAAAAATATTACCTAATCCTTTATGATTTAAGCTTTTTAATCTCTTCAGTTAATGCAGGTAATACTTCAAAAACATCGCCGGCAATCCCGTAATCAGCTACTCCAAAAATTGGAGCATCCTTATCTTTATTGATTGCAACTATGTATTTTGATGAAGACATCCCTGCCAGGTGCTGAATTGCTCCTGATATTCCACAAGCTATATAAAGTGAAGGTGTAACGGTTTTTCCTGTTTGACCTACTTGCTCCCTGTGAGGTCTCCAACCTGCATCAACTGCTGCTCTAGAAGCACCAACTGCTGCACCAAGTGCATCTGCAAGGTCTTCAACCAGTTTGAAATTTTCAGGTGCTTTTAATCCTCGTCCTCCTGACACAATAATGTCAGCTTCTGCTACATCAAGTTTGCCCTCAGATTTTTTAAATTCAACCACTTTTGTTGAAAGGTCAGGTGAATCAATATTTTTAACTTGAATATTTGCTTCTCCCGGTGATTGTGATTCTTCAGCAGGAAATACATTTGTACGTAATGTAATAACCTTTACTTCACTTTTAGGCTTTACGTCCATTAAAGCTTTTCCCGCATAAATTGGGCGAGTTGCAACAACACTACCATCTTTTGCTTCAAGATTTATACAATCAACTAGGCAGCCTGCATTTAGTTTTACTGCTACTCTTGGGGAGAGGTCTTTTCCAAGAGCTGTATTTGAAAAAATTAAATATTCGGCAGAAACTTCTTTTGCCAGATCTGCAATTCCATTAGTGTATGCATTTGGTGAATAATTTTCAAGATCCGCATTCTTTAGGTGAGAAATTTTCGAAACACCATATTTTGAAATCTCATTTAATCCGTCAATTTCATTTCCTACTACAACAGTTTGCACGTCCAACCCAAGGTCTTTACCAAGCTTGGCTGCTGTTGATGTTACTTCGAATGATGATTTTTTTAACTTACCTTCTCTCTGCTCTAATATTGCTAATATTGTGTTTGCCATTTTTAAATTCCTTTTTAGATAACTTTTGCTTCTTCTCTTAATAATTTTACTAATTCAGGAACTACACTTTTATCAGTTCCAAGTATTCTGCCTGGCTGTTTTGGTGCAGGTTTTTTAAGACTTACCAATTCAGTCAGGTTTTCAAAAGATGCTGCCGGTTTTTCTTCAATAGTTTTCTTTTTGGCAGCCATTATACCTTTAAGAGAAGCATATCTCGGTTCATTTAGTCCTTTTTGTGCTGTAATTACAGCCGGCAATTTTGATTCAACTATTTCTTTACCACCTTCAATTTCTCTTTCAGCGGTAATCTTATCACCTTCAAGTTTGAAATCTACAACAACTGAAACACAGCCGTAATCAAGCATAGTTGCAGTAAGTTGACCGGTAATTGAGTTATCAAAATCGACAGATTGTTTTCCAAAAAATACTAATTCACATCCCTGTGCTTTTATTTCTTCAGAAAGGGCTTTTGCTATTCCAAAGGAATCTCGTGGATTCTCATCTTTCAGCAAAATTCCCCTATCAACACCCATTGCGAGGGCTTTTTTAATAGTTTCTTTACTGCTGTCACCGCCAACACTAATTGCAACTACTTCACTATCTTCACCAATTTTTTCCTTAGTTTTTAAGGCTTCTTCTACAGCAAATTCATCGTATGGATTGATTATATAAGTTACCCCATTTTGATCAATTGCTTTTTCACTTGAATCTATTTTAATCTTTGTGGCAGTGTCAGGAACATGGCTGACACATACTGCTATTTTCATTTAACCTCCGAAAAATCTTTAATTTTGTTCGAAAAAATAACCATAAATAGCTATAAATTCAATTAAGCTATTTTGAACCATACTGTAATAAGAGTAATTTTTGGTGAAAAGATTTTTTCTTTTTATGTTTATTCAAATTTTTTAATTTAATAATATGATTGAAGAAGAAAAGACAAAGCCCGGCGAACCGGGATTAGAAATTCTTGAAGAAACTACAACAACAACCGGTCTTCTAAGCAGGGTTGTGCTGTTTAATGACGACTGGCATACATTTGATGAGGTAATCGTACAGCTAATTAAAGCTATACACTGCAGTTTTGAAAAAGCCAGGGCTCATGCTTTTGAAGTGCATATTAAAGGAAAATCCATAGTTTATAAAGGAGAAATGAAGGAATGCCTGAGAGTTTCCTCGATACTCGAAGAAATATTACTCAAAACAGAAATAATTACATAAGTAATTGTATATTCTCTCTTTCTCCATAATTATCCTGCCTTAAATTCATTGTTTGTACCCCGCTTTCTAAGTATATTTGGGATTCAAATTTAATATTAAAAGGACTTTGTGTGAAAAATTTCAGGACAGATATTAGGAATATTGCGATTATAGCTCACGTTGATCATGGAAAAACCACTCTTGTTGATCATATGCTTAAGCAAACTGGTGTATTCAGGGAAAACCAGCAGGTTGAAACCAGGATTATGGATTCAAATGCACTTGAAAAAGAGAGAGGAATTACGATTCTTGCCAAAAATTTAAGTGTTACCTACGAAGGAGTGAAAGTTAATATTGTTGATACACCCGGTCACGCGGATTTTGGTGGGGAAGTTGAAAGAACCTTAAGAATGGTTGACGGAGTGCTTTTATTGGTTGATGCAGCAGAAGGTCCTTTGCCTCAAACAAAATTTGTTCTGAAAAAATCACTTGATCTTGGATTAAAACCGATTGTTGTAATAAATAAAATTGATAGAAAAGATGCACGACCCGATGAAGTCTTAAATGAAGTATTCGATTTATTTGTTTCACTTGGCGCATCAGAAGAGCAATTGGACTTTCCGTATGTCTGGGCAATTGCAAAACAGGGAATAGCAAAGATTAACTTAGAAGATGAAGGAAAAAATCTATTCCCATTGTTTGATGTAATTTTAAAATCAGTTCCTTCTCCGGAAAATGAACTCGATAAGCCTTTCCAGATGCTAATTTCAGCAATCGATTATAACGATTATCTTGGAAGAATTGGTATTGGAAGAATAAATAGTGGCAAATTAATAATGGGTGATAATGTAGTTCTCATTAACCGGGAAGGGGAGAAAACAAATGCAAAAATTACAAAGCTTTATTCTTACCGTGATTTTCATCGTGTTGAAATAGATGAACTCTCCGCAGGTGACATTGGTGCAATTGCCGGATTGGAAGATGTGAATATTGGGGAAACAATTGCCAGTCCACAAAAACCTGAAGGGCTCCCATTTGTTGCAATTGATGAGCCGACAATTACAATGAATTTTATTGTAAATAATTCTCCATTTGCCGGACAGGAAGGAAAATATGTAACAACAAGAAATATTAGCGAAAGACTTTCCAAAGAATTAAAATCAAATGTTAGCTTAAATGTTGAAATGACGGATTCTCCTGATAGCTTTAAAGTAAGCGGAAGAGGGGAATTACATCTTGCGATATTAGTCGAAAATATGCGACGAGAAGGATACGAGTTTCAGTTAAGTAAGCCACAAGTTATTCAAAAAAGAATTGCTGATGTTTTATGCGAGCCGGTTGAACACGTTATTATTGATGTTCCTGAAGAATTTGTTGGTATTGTAATTGAAAAACTTGGTAAGAGAAAAGGCGAGATGAAAAACATGCTCACTTTTAATGAAAATACAAGAATTGAATTTATAATTCCTTCACGAGGACTTATTGGTTACCGCGCTGAATTTATGACTGATACGAAAGGAACCGGAATTCTTCATCATAATTTTCATGCTTATGAACCATATAAAGGAGAAATTCAGCAAAGGCAGCGTGGTGCACTTGTAGCAATGGAAAACGGAATTGCTTCGGATTATGCAATGTTTAAATTGCAGGAAAGAGCAGTGTTTTTTATTGCAGGCGGTACAAAAGTTTATGAAGGAATGGTGGTTGGTGAGAACTCGCGCGAAAATGATATGCGGGTTAATGTTACTAAAACAAAGCAGCTTTCTAATATGCGCTCTTCTGGAGCGGATGAAGCAATAAGGCTTGAGCCACCGATCATAATGACTTTGGAACAGGCTATTGAATGGATTACTGATGATGAATACGTTGAAGTAACACCGGAAAGTATTCGTATCAGGAAAAAATTCTTAACAGAAATGGATAAGAAAAATGCTAGGTTAGCGGCAAAACAAAAATCAGAAGAAGCTATTGCTCAATAATTTATTGAGGGGAAAATAAATAAAAACAAGAGGTGAAATTATGTCTGATTCAGCTATTAAAGGTTTGAAACCGGAAATTTTATGGAAGAGATTTTATGAAATCAGCCAGGTTCCCAGGCCTTCAAAAAAAGAAGAAAAAATATTAGATCATTTAAAAAAACTTGCAGCAGAACTTGGACTTGAATATAAACAGGATAAAGTCGGCAATATTGTATTTAAGGTACCTGCCACAAAAGGTTATGAGAAATCACCAACTGTTATAATCCAGGGACACGTTGATATGGTTTGTGAAAAAAATAAATCAAAAAAACATGATTTTGAAAATGAACCGATAACTTTGCTAAAAGAAGATGGATGGATTACTGCGGACGGAACAACTCTTGGTAGCGACAATGGAATTGGTGTTGCTGCAGGATTAGCAGTTGTAACTGATAAAGATGTCGTTCACGGACCACTTGAATTACTGATGACAGTTGATGAAGAAACCGGGCTTACTGGAGCAACGAATCTTAAAAAAGGAATGATTGAGGGTAAAATATTATTAAATCTTGACTCAGAGGAAGACGGGGCTTTTTATGTAGGTTGTTCAGGCGGTGTTGATACAGTTGCAGAATTTAAGCTTGATTTAACAAATGCTCCATCAGGTACTGAGGCATATAATGTCCTTGTTACAGGGTTAAAAGGTGGGCATAGCGGACTGGATATTCAAGCCGGAAGAGGTAATGCTATAAAAATTCTTGCACGTGCCTTAAAAGAATTAGAAAAAACAAATTTTGCAGTTTCAACAATAAATGGTGGCAGTTTAAGAAATGCTATTCCAAGAGAAGCTGAAGCTACAATCTTTATTAAAAAATCCGATGCAGGAAAAGTAAAGAAAATAATCAATGATTTTTACGGAAAAATATTAAATGAGTTTAAGACAGCAGACGGCGGATTAAAAATTGAATTTACAAAAGCAAAAGATCCTGTAAAAAAAGTATTTAAAAAGAAATTCGCACAAACTGTAACTGATACGCTATTAGCATTACCGCACGGTGTAATTGCAATGAGCCAGGATATTGAAGGTTTAGTTGAAACGTCAACTAATCTTGCAACAATAATAACTAAAAATAAATCAGTTGTTGTTGGAACAAGCCAGAGAAGTTCAATAAATAGTGCTAATCAATATATCGCAAAATCAGTAGGCTCGATCTTCAGTCTTGCAGGTGCAAAATACAATACTACAGATGGTTATCCTGGCTGGAAACCAAATCTTGATTCTAAAATTCTGAAAATATCAAAAGAGGTATTTCACGGATTATTTAACAAGGAACCTGAAATAAAAGCAATCCATGCTGGTTTGGAATGTGGAATTTTAGAAGGGAAAAGTCCGGGACTCGATATGGTTTCATTTGGTCCAACTATCGAAGGAGCACATTCGCCCGATGAAAGAATAAATATTAAAACTGTAGAAAAATTCTATGATTTGTTAAAAGGAATTCTTAAAAGAGTTGCAATGCAGAATTAATTAAAAAAGGGCTGCTAAATTTAGCAGCCCTTTTTTTACAAAATTATTTTTTCTTAAACTTCATAAACATTACATCTTCTGCAATTACAATCGTCATATATTTCTTCATACCCATAATCAATTGTAATCTCTTCGCCTGCTTTTATGCCTCTTACAGTTATTAGTTCCAGTCCAAATTCATCAGCTTCTTCAATATCACAATTATACTCACAATTATGATTTATGTATTTTATCTTTTTTGTATTAGCTGTGTCTATATAAGTTTCTTCATCATACCAGAAAATGTAAACATTATCCTCCTCTTCTTCTCTTCTCTCACACTCATCACCGGAAATTATTTCGCCTGAAATATCCATAATTTTACTATTTGCCGGGATATCTACTGAAGTAAAAATTCCAGCACCGTGTATACCAGAAGATTTTACATAAATAAATTCCTCAAAATCCTTAAATTGGACATTCAATTTTTAGATACTCCTTGCAATACTATACAGAATTTTATATATCATTTCAAAACAACATCATTTTTTTTGAAATAATATGAGTTTGAAATTATTAAATATTATTGGGCTTCTAAAATAGATATAATTTATGATAGTTGGTATTTTATTTACATATCAAAAACTAATTATTAAGATTTGTACATTTATTGACGTGTCAGCTACTGAAGGCAAATTTGATGATGATTTATTAAAATTGTATTATATTGTATAAGCATTTAACCTGAATAAAAATTTTATTATAAATTATGGACAAAATAGTATTGGTGGTAGATGATGATAAGGCCAGCCGTGATATTACCAGGTTGTTTTTAAGAGAAATTTGTGAGGTAGAAACAGCCGAAGATGGTCAAACGGCGATAACAAAAGCATCTGGAAAAAAATTTGATGCTATTTTAATGGATATTGGTCTTGGGAGGGAAATGAATGGGCTTGAAGCTACAAGAAGAATTCGAAAAATAGAAGGTTATATCGAAGTACCTGTAATTGCTGTGACAGCTTACGCAATGAAAGGTGATAAAGAAGAATTTTTAGAGGCTGGCTGTACACATTATCTATCAAAGCCATTTGAGAAAGCCATTATTTTATCTTTGATGAAAGATGTACTTTCTATTTAATTAAAATTCATAGGTCTACTTAAGGATATAATAGAATTAAGTTTTGCTTTGTTCAAAACTTTAAATTTAAAAATTCCAATCTAAGTTTTTATTTGAAAATTTAACCAAATGTTGTAACAGGTGAAACAGGTTGATAAAAAAAATCTTTACAAAATTCTTTTTGAAAAACATCCACATCCACTTATTGTTTATAATCAGAAGACACTTAAAATATTAGCTGTAAATGACGCGGCAGAAAAATTTTATGGCTACAATGAAGAAGAATTTGTTAATCTAACTATTAAAGATATCCGCCCGCCGGAAGAAATCCCCGATCTGCTTGAATATTTAAAATCCAGAAATCTTTTTCGAAAAAAATATACCATATGGTATCATTGCAAAAAGGATGGAAGTGTAGTCCCTGTTGAAATTTCATCAAGTGAAATTGAATTTGAAAATATTCCATCAAGATTGGTTTCTGTTACTGATATTAGCAGACGGCTAGAATCAGAAAAAGCTCTGAAGAAAGAAGAATTAAATTATAAATCCCTGGTTGAAAATATAAATGAAGGAATTGTTCAGGCAGATAATGATGATGTTATTCAGTTTGTGAATAAAAGATATTGTGAATTGCTTGGATATAGCAAAGATGAATTAATTGGCAAAGTAGGTTATGAAGTGCTTCTCGATCAAGATGGGCAGGAATTAATTAAAAAGAAAAATCAGGATAGAATTAAAGGTGTTACTGATAAATATGAAATAAAAATGAAAAAGAAAGATGGTACGCCAATTTATATGGAAGTTAGTGGCACACCAATTTATGATATTAATGGAAAAGTTATTGGTTCTTTGGGGGTTCATTCAGATGTAACTGAAAGGAGAAAAAATGAAGAACAATTAAGAAGACTAGCTTCATTTCCTGAGCAAAATCCAAATATAGTAATTGAACTGGATCTTACGGGAAATATTAAATTCATGAATCAAAGCGCTAAAATTACCTTCCCCGATCTTAAAGAAAAATCTATTAGTCATCCGGCACTTTTTAAATTTCAAAAAATTATTAATAATTTAAAAATCAGTCCAATACAATCTTTTTCAAGAGAAGTTAAGGTATACGAAAAGTATTTCAGGCAAAAGTTTTTCTATTTGCCGGACAATAATTTAATCAGAATATTTTCATTCGATATAACAGAAATTAAAAAAGCCAAAGAATCGATTGAAGAATCTGAAGAGAAATTCAGATCACTGGTTGAACATTCCTTGGTTGGAGTTTACCTGATACAGGATAATATTTTTAGATATATAAATCCCAAATTAGCTGAAATATTCGGTTACGCAATTAAAGAGATAGTTGATAAGCTTGGACCAAAAAATATAATACCTGCGGAAGACTGGCTGATTGTAGGTGAAAATTTAAGAAAGAGGATTTCCGGCGAGGTAGAATCAGTGAGCTATTCATTCAGTGGTTTGAAAAAATCCGGAGAACTTATAAAAGTTGAAGTTTATGGGTCACGGACTGTTTACCAGGGAAGGCCGGCTGTTATAGGTACATTGATTGACATCACAGAAAGGGAAATGGTTGAGAATGAAATTAGGGATAAAGAAAGAAACTACAGGAACCTTATTAATTCTTCAATGGATGCAATATATGTTTTAAAGGATAAGAAATTAGTGCTTGTTAATCCTTCGTGGGAAAAACTTTTTGGTATATCAGCCAAAGAAGCAACCTCGGATAATTTTGATGTTATGTCAATAGTAGCTGAAGAAAGTAAAAAATATATTGAACAAAGATTTATCTCAATAGATCTAAATGATTTTGAAAGATCAAAGTACGAGATGAAAGCGATTACACGACAAGGTATTAGAAGGGACCTTGAGGTAAGTGTTTCAAAAATTATTTGGCAGGGGGAGGTAGCTGTACAGGGAATTTACAGAGATATTACAGATAGGAAAAGGGCAGTTGAGATATTGAAAAAATCGGAGGGTAAGTATAGAGATTTATTTGAATTGGCGCCTGTTGGAATTTATCAATCAACACGCGATGGTGGAATTATAACAGCAAATATCCAGTTAGCCAAAATTCTTGGCTATTCTTCAATCGAAGAGTTGATGGAATTAAATATTAAAGATTTATATCCTGATAAAAACTTAAGACAAAAGTTAATTTCGGAATTTGAACCTATAGGCTCAATTGCAAATCTTGAAATTCAATGGATCAAAAAAGACGGGGAAAAAGTATGGATAAATCTTGATGCTCACGTTATTCGTGATGTCGCAAACAAAGAGATATATTTTGAAGGATTTGTTCGTGATATTGACTTTAGAAAAAAAGCGGAATTTGAACTCTTAAATGCAAAGGAAAAAGCCGAGGAAGCAAATAGACTAAAATCAGCATTTCTTTCTACGGTTTCTCATGAGATCCGGAGCCCTTTAAATGCCATATTGGGTTTTAACAGTATACTTAAAGAGATTTATTATAAAAATGCTGCTGATGATGAAAAACAATTTTTCAATTCAATGGAAGAAGCCGGTACAAGATTGCTCGATACAATAACACAAGTGTTGGATATATCTAGACTTGAAGCTGATGATTTCTCGCTGAATGTAAAGCCATTATCGGTCAATAATGCTATAAAATCTGCTTATAATTTGCTTATTATTCAAGCAGAAAAGAAAAACCTGAATATTAGACTAGATTTGCCTGATAAAGAAATAGTAATTGATTCAGATGAATATTGTTTCGGTGGCGTTTTGGTGAACCTGATTAGCAATGCTTTAAAATACAGTAATAAAGGTGAAATTACAGTAAAGCTGAAAGAAATTACCGATTCGATTATTTGTTCCGTGCAAGACCAGGGAATTGGAATGTCAGATGAATATAAAAAGCATCTTTTTGAAACATTCAGCCAGGAAGACGTAGGACTCAGTAGAAGGTATGAAGGTGCAGGGTTAGGTTTAGCAATTACAAAAAGATATATTGATTTATTGGGTGGTACTATTCAGGTGGAAAGTAAAAAAAACGTGGGCACAACTATGACCGTAAAAATTCCCAAAATTAATCCGACTTTTCTATCTTAACTTCAAGCCAGGATACAAGTGCTTTATAAATTTTCTGTTTTTCTGGTTCATCAAAATTTCTAATCCTCGTTCCGTGAGTCCCATATTTTTTCATTGCTACGAATGAATTAGTCTTACCAATTAGCTTCATTCCCGCACCATCAGACCAGGGGTCATTTCCTCCATTAATATAAATTATATTATTGCCATTATTCTGCAACCAGCTGTTTATCTTTTCAAGTACTTCCGGATGATAAACCACCTTAACTCCTTTAGGCAAAAAAACTTTATATGTCGGAAATGGTTTTGAAATTATTAGATCAGTTACAGAAGGCGGGTTATAATAAAAATTATAATAACCCAATTCAGAAAAGGATTGATAAAATAAAGGAGCTAAATATTCGCCTGTATTATCTGTAAAAAGGCTAAATCCGGAAACTTTTTTCAGCTCTTCAAAAATTTCTTCAGGGGTTAAATTAGTTTTAGGTGTTTTATCGCAGCTGCTTGGACTCGTCTGCCAGAATGAATATGGATATTCCAATACAGCAAACTCAAAAGCCGAGTTTAATCCAATTGAAAATTTATATCCTTTTTCTTCAGCATATTTTTTTAGAATCGGAAGTATTTCGTTCCTGTTATTTAATGCATCAACCTGGAAACTTGTTATTTCATCCCTGCATTCTATTGTTCCAACTTCTTCGGCTATAAATTTATTTATTGCAGGATTTTCCTGGGCAAGGTTTATCGGGGCTACATATGCAATAGTAGCATTTACATCATCCGGGTAATAATACCTGTAGAATAGGCATGTTTGTCCTCCTTTGCTAATTCCTGTACTTACCCATTTACCTTTATATAGTTCTTTAAATATTGAGGTAATATGATGGAGATCAGCGGCACATTGTTCCGAAGTAAGAAATTCCCAGTTAAGACTATCCGGTTTTGATTCGTTAAAAAATCTGTTCTCAACAATTATTTGATTAGCATTTAGAATAGAAGCTGGTTCTGTCTGGTAATTTCTGAATGCAGCATAACCTTCTGTAGAAATTACCATTGGCGATGAAAAATTTATATGAGAAAGAATTACTTTCTGAGAAAAAGTTTCTCCACCAGGATTATTATGATCTAGTGGCTGTTGTACCTTTATTACAAATGCATCTGAATAATTACTGTTGTGATCGGTTGAGATAACTTCAAGAACATCCGGAAGTGATTTTATCTTTTCGGCTAGTGAGGATTCACTTTGCCCAAAAGATATTGTTGATATAATTAAAAGAGCACAGAGTAAAAAACGAAGTTTACTGCTATTTATTTTCATAATTTCCCAGAGAAAATTAATTATCAAAAAGATTTATCCTAAAATTTGTTTAAGTGCGGATAAGCAGGAATTAATGTTATTTTTATTAGAAGTGTATCCCATTAGTCCTATTCTCCATACTTTCCCTGCTAAAGCACCAAGTCCGGCACCAATTTCAATATTAAATTCATTAAGTAACCTGGTTCTTGCAGCAGCATCATCAACGCCTTCAGGAATTGAAATTACAGCAAGCTCAGGAAGCCTCTGTCCTTCTTTAACAAATAATTTCAAACCAAGTTCTTCTGCACCTTTTACAAATAATTCATTATTTGTTTTATGTCTTTCCCAGGAATTTTCAATTCCTTCTTCCTGCAAAATCACTAATGATTCGTGTAAACCGTACAAAGAATTTATAGGAGCAGTATGATGATAAGATCTTTTAGACTGGCTTCCCCAATAGCTAATCACAAGATTTATATCCATAAACCAGCTCTGTACTTTACTCTTCCTGGTTTTTATAGCTTCAATCGCTCTATCACTAAAAGTGACAGGAGATAATCCGGGAGGGCAGGAGAGGCATTTTTGCGACCCGGAATATGATGCATCTATTCCCCATTCGTCTACAAGAACAGGAACTCCTCCAAGTGATGTAACAGTATCCACGATTGTAAGGCAATCATATTTATGTGCTAACTCTACCAAAGTTTTTGCATCTGAAAGTGCTCCGGTAGAAGTTTCTGCATGAACGAATGCTAAAATTTTGGTATCGCTATTTTCCTTCAATGCAGTTTCTACTTTTTCAGGTGAAACTGCTTCTCCCCATGGTGCATCAACAATTACAGGTGTTGCTCCGCATCTTTCGACAATATCTTTCATCCTGCCGCCGAAAACACCATTAATACAGACAATTACTTTCATTCCCGGTTCAACAAGATTTACAATACAGGTTTCCATTCCAACACTACCGGGACCTGATACAGGAAATGTTAAAGAGTTTTTTGTCCGGAAAGCATACCTTAATAGTTCTTTTAGTTCATCCATTAACGTTATGAATTTAGGATCGAGATGACCAATTGTTGGTCTGGACATTGCTTCCAACACACGTGGATTAACATTTGATGGACCGGGACCCATTAAAATTCTTTTTGGTGGATTAAATGAATTTACTGGCATTAATAACTCCGTATTTTATTTAAATAAAAGTTAAATAAGATCAGCTTCTGAAAGTATTGTTTCTAAATCTTCTAAATCTTTTTCACTTATTTTATTTAACGGTGAACGCGGTTCGCCTCCAAAATATCCTCGCAAATCAAGAGCTGCTTTTAATCCTGCAACACCATATTTGCCTGTTACGGCTTTGTTGACCGGTATCATTCTGCATTGAAGTTCAAGAGCTTCTTCTTTCTTCCCGCTTTCATATATCTTTTGAATTTTCACGCATTCATCAGGTGCTATGTTAGCCAAAGCTAAAACTCCACCTACTGCTCCAACACATAGTCCCGGGTATAATACAGAAGCGGTTCCTACAAGTGTTTCAAAATTATTTCCAGCATTATAAATAATCTCAGCAAGATGAGCTACATTTTCTGAGCTACTTTTTAATCCTGCTATATTTTTATGATCTGCTAATTTTGCAACAGCAGGGGACTCAATATTTACTCCAGTATATTTAGGGACATTATAAATTATTACAGGGATATCAACATTATCTGCAATTGATGTATAATATTTCTCAAATGAAATATTATTCATTTTTTCTTTGAAGAATGAAGGCGTAAGTATTAAAGCATAGTCAGCCCCATTATTAGCAGCAAGATTTGTTAGTACAATTGTCTCTTTTATTGAATCAGAACCGGTTCCGGCAATAACCAGTTTATCTTTTGAACTATTTTTTTTTACTTCTTCTATTAATCTTAATTTTTCATCGCGGGTTAAAAAAGCGCTTTCGCCATTGGAACCCATAACTACGTAACCTGATAGTTCGGTCTTATTCCATTTTTCTAAGTTTTCAGATAATTTATCGAATGCAATTTCATCATTAATAAATGGAGTTGTGATCGGGGGGAAAATTCCTTTAAGCATATTTTTACTTCTTTAATTTGAAAATAAATTCTTTAAGACAAACGTAACATTTGCTGGTCTTTCAGCAAGCCGCCTCATATACCAGGGGTACCATGCAGATCCGTAACTAATTAAAACTCTCACTTTATAACCCTCATTAGCTAGCCTGTACTGCTCGCTTGATTTAATTCCATAAAGCATATGGAATTCATATTTATCTTTAGAAAGTTTAATCGATTCCGAATATTCATTTATGGCTTTAATTAAAGTTAAATCGTGAGTTCCGAAAACAGCTTTAGTACCATTCTCTTTTGCTGCATTTAACATTTTTTGTGATAGATCAAGGTAATTTTCATCAACCCTGAATTTATCTTTTAAGGCAACCTCAGCAGGTTCTCTATAAGCTCCCTTAACTAATCTAATGGCTGGCTTTATTTTAATAAGTTCATTTATATCTTCGTGAGTTCTGAATAAATATGCTTGTAGACATAGACCAATATTATCTCTTTCTTTTTTTACTTTTTCATAAAATTCAATTGTTTTTTTTGTGTATGAACTTCCTTCCATATCAATCCAGAGATTATTATTTAATTTCTCCTTCACTCTATCAGCAATCAAAAGGAAATGTTTAAACGTTTCTTCTTCGGAAAGATCAAAACCCAATTGGGTAAGTTTTAGTGACACCTCAACATCAACTTTTTCTGCGGATATTTTGTCAATAAGTTTAAGATAATGATTGGTTACTTCTTTTGCTTCTTCTAAATTTGAAAGGTTTTCACCAAGATGAGTAAAAACTGTTTTAATATTTTTCTCATTTAAAATTTTTGAAGCATTTATAGCATCGTCTTCTTTTTCACCCGGCATAAATTTTTTCAACGCTTTCTGAACAAATCTCATACGAGGCACTCTTTCTTTTAGAGTTTTATTTTCAGAAGCCCACAAAAGGACTGACCTCATTATGCTCATATTGTAATTCTCCGTAAAAGTTTAATTCTAATATCGCACAATTTAATAAATAAAGCATTAATCAATTTATTTAACATTCAATTAAATTGTTCGTACACTGAGGTTTAAAATCATTTGCAGATATTAATAAAAATCCTTCTGCATAGTTATAGATATTTTGCTACGCAGAAGGATATAAAATTACTTGCTAATTCTGATTAATCTCTCATTGAAGCAAGTTCTTCAACTTCTTTAATAGTTTTTGGTATTGATTTCCCGAGTACCGTGCAGCCTGTTTTTGTTACAACCACATCGTCTTCAATTCTGATACCATGGAAATTCTTATGCTTCAATACATCTTTATAATTAATAAACTGAGTAAATTTCTTTTCTTTTTTCCAGAGGTCTATAAGTTCAGGTATAAAATAAATTCCGGGTTCAACTGTTAAAACGACACCGGGCTCCATTTCTTTTCCGTATCTCAGGTAGGCAAGTCCGAATTGATCACTTCTTTTAGTCATTTCATCATAACCGGTGTTAGCTTCACCAAGATTTTCCATATCATGAACATCAAGTCCCATCATATGTCCGAGTCCGTGAGGGAAGAAGAGTGCATGAGCACCATTTCTTACAGCTTCTTCAGTATCGCCTTTCATTAATCCCATTTCTTTAAATCTTTTTACAAGTACTTTTGCAGCACCTAGATGCACCTGCCTGTACTTTTTCCCCGGCTTTATCATTTTTATTGAGCTTAATTGCATTTCCAGAACAACCTGGTAAATTTCTTTTTGTATTGTTGAAAATTTACCATTTACAGGAATAGTTCTTGTAATGTCGCTTGCATAATGCATAGAAGTCTCAGCACCGGAATCATTCACAAGAAGATCACCGGATTTTAATACATTGCCCTGGTAATGATTATGAAGTGTTTGCCCATTTCTTGAAAGAATAGTAGGGAAGGAGAGTCTTCCGCCAGCAGCAACCGCAATTCCTTCCATAATTCCTGCAAGCTCTCTTTCATTTTTGCCCGGTCTCACAAGTTTCATAACCGTGGTCTGCATATCATAAGCTACTGAAATTGCTTTTTCTATTTCTTTTAATTCTTCTTTTGCTTTAATAGATCTTTGTTCAGAAATTGCTTTTATTAATTTTAATGAAGAATATTCTTTCATCCTTTTGGGATGAATGCCGAGCAGTTGTTCAATCTTTAAAATATTAAATGCCCGGTATTGAGGTAGGTAATGTACTCTTCTTCCCTGGGCAAGAATTTTTTTAATCATCAATGAAAGATCAGAGTCAGAAGCAGTATTTTTGACTCCAACTTCTTTAGCTCTTTGTTTCACTGTGGATTGTGGTCCCATCCAGATTATATCACTAATAGTAAAATCATTTGCGAATATATATTCCTTGTTTTCATCAACATCAATTGCTCCGGAAAAACCCGGTGCATCAATCCCAAAATAATAGAGGAATGTACTATCCTGCCTGTAAGGAAATTGATTATCAGTATAATTCATCGGACTTTCTTCATTACCAAGAAAAAGAATAAATCCTGAACCAACTAATTTTTTTAATTTTGCCCTTCTTTGCGCATAAACTTTAGTATCAAACATTTAGAAGCCTCGTATAGATTTTATTTAACAATTTCGATTTATAATTTAAGAATATATTAACTTAAAGAATTTCGTTCACAGTTTCTATATTATCAATATCTTAAATAAAAGTGATAATTACAGTCCAAGTTTTTCTCTAATTTCTTTAGGGATAGCATCTTTATGCACCATAATTGCTACTGTGCGTAATCTTACAAATGGCTCAGACATATACCAGAAGCCGTCGTATTTTTTATCTTTAGTTCCCCAGGAATTTTTAGTGTAATAAAATTTTGTACCTGCCTGATCTTTTGCTAATCCCGTAATGTGCATCAGATGATCATCGGTTGTTGTATAATCATCAAATGATTTTTGTCTTAACTCCTGTGTAATTGTTTGTTCTTTCTCCGGTCCTGTTTTAGAAGTATCATTTTCAAAAGGTACAACTGCATATTCTTCTTTTCTGTAAAAATTATCTCTTCCAACATCGCCATCCCAATCTATTGAGTATCCGTTTTGAAGTGCATTATCCATAATTTTTATCAGGTCATCTAATGGGACATTATAATATTCTCCTTCTGTCCAGTTATCCGGAACTTCTAAAATAAATTTTGAATAGAATGGATGGTGTGTGTAAGAAGTTATTTCAACATAATCATCAGTGTTAATTCCCAGGCTTTTTGCAAAACTCTTCGGAGTATATTTTTTACCCTCGTATTCAAATTCTGATGGAACTTTACCCAGGTAAATATCACAAATTGAACTTATGATATCTTTATAATGATCAGAAATTTTGTTTCTTTTAATAATTGTATTTAGAACTGATCCCAATACTGCATCCATTTCAAAATTATTATGAAGCGAATCACCGGGTTCAAGTCCGGGATAAACATTTGCTGGCACTGCACCGAAAGTATCAAATATTTTTATTACATCATGAGCCTGTCCGCCCGGTCCAAATTGCCATTTACCATGATACCTGATATATTTTTCTGCCTTTAGAGGATATGTATAACGAACATTAAACATCTCTGACAAATTATATTGACCTTTGCCCATTCTTAATAATTCACTTTCAAGGAATGATTGAGTTGCAAAATCCCAGCAGGTTCCTGTCTGAGCCTGGTTTTTTACTGAAGTTGTTGCTACGTCAGTTATCATTTTAAATGTATGTCTTTCTTTCTTTTCTTCTTTTTTATCCTGTGCGCTTATTGTGACAGTTAGAATAGAAAAAATTAAAAGTCCATAAAAATATAATTTGCTCTTCATTGTTTCTCCATTTTTTTAGAGTATTGTATGCTAATAAACAAATTTAGGAATATTGAATATTAAAAGGGAAGTAAAATTGATGAATGGAGTACAAAATTAATACTGAATTGAATACCAAATAGAAAGCTGATTATTAATTATTTGTTACCGTCTTCCTGGTAAATAATACTATATTTATTAATTAGCCGGTGAATAGATCTTCTGTCAAGCCCGCATTTTTCAGCAGTTTGAGTAATGTTTCCCTGGTTAAGTTTCAGATGATGGGTTAAATATTCCATCTCAAATTTTTCAATAATTTTATCCTTTGCATTTTTATAGCTATCAGATAAAAATTCATTTATTCTATTTCTGTTTCCCGGTTCAACAGTAATGGGCAGATCATTTTTTTGAATAATTACAGAAGAACTTAAAATGTAAGTCCTGTTAATTATGTTTTGTAATTCCCTTACGTTGCCGGGCCAGGGATAATTTTTTAATATTTCTTCTGCTTCCGGTGAAAATCTTTTTTGTTGTTTATCGTCAACTGCACATAAGTTTGTCAAAAAATGTTTTGCAAGAGGGAGGATGTCGTCTTTTCTTTCTCTCAAAGGTGGAATTTCTACCTGGATTGTGTTCAATCTATAGTAAAGATCTTCCCGGAAAATTTTTTCTGATACAAGTTGTTCGAGATCTTTATTGGTTGCAGCGATTATTCTAACATCAATTGCAATTTCATTTTGACCGCCGACTCTGCGTATTTTTCTTTCTTCCAGCATTCGCAATAATTTAACCTGTAATCCCTGGCTCATATCTCCGATTTCATCAAAAAAGAATGTGCCGTGATTTGCAAATTCCAACAGACCGGGTTTTGTTTTAACTGCACCGGTAAAAGCACCTCTTTCGTGTCCGAATAATTCGCTTTCAAACAGGTTCTCTGGAAGTGCACCGCAATTTACAGGCACAAAGGGATTGTGATTCCTTTTGCTTAAATTATGAACAGCACGAGCAATTAATTCTTTCCCGGTTCCACTTTCACCTGTAATTAAAATGTTTAAACTTCCGGTGGCAACTTTTTTGACTATATCAATAATTTCATCCATCTTTTTGCTTTTATAAATGAAGTTTGAAATTTTTGAAAAATTCTCATCTTCATTCTTAATAGTCGTTTCTTTTGAAACTCTTTCAAGTGCCCTGTCTATACATTCAAATAAAGTTTTTGAAGTAAAAGGTTTTTCAATAAAATCAAAAGCACCTTCTTTCATCGCTTCAACGCTTGCCTCTATTGTACCATATCCTGAGATCATAATTACAATTGATTCGGGATGATATTCCATTGTTGTTCTTAAAATTTCAATTCCGGAAATTGGCTTCATCTTTAAATCTGTAATGATAATATCGAACTGCTCTTTTTGAATAAGTTTATTAGCTTCAGTTGAGTCTGAGATTGTTGCTATTTCAAAATCTTTTTTATAGGAAAGAATTTTGCTCAGACTTTCCAGCATCTCAGGTTCATCATCGATGATCAATATCTTTTTCATTTTTCAGCTCCGTTAAAAGTAATTGTGAAAGTTGTCCCCTTTCCTGTCTGACTTTCACAATCAATTTTTGCAAAATTATTATCGCAAATCTTTTTAATAATGTATAGCCCCAGTCCCGTTCCTTTATCAGTATCCTTTGTTGTAAAGAAGGGGAGAAATATCTGGTCAACTATAGAAGCTTTTATTCCTTCTCCATTATCTTTAACCATCAGCTTAATATTATAACTTTTATCTTTTGATATAAATATTTCTATCTCGCCTTTATCATCAATTGCGTCCATTGCATTAGTAATTAAATTTGTAAATGCCTGCTCTATCTCAAGCTGATCTGCAAAAATAATCGCTTTATCTATGTCATAATTTTTAATTATTTCAACATTCTTTTTTCGAATTGCAGGCTTTAGCATATTTAAAGATTCGTCAATAATTTCAATAAGATTTATATTCTGCTTTGTCTTTGCAGGTTTTTTACTGTGCTTCAAAATTTTCCCGGTGATTTTTGAAACATTGTCCGTCTGTTGCAAAATAGTATCCAGATCTTTTGAATATTTTTTCAGGTCTTTGTTATTCATTGATTCCAGTTGAAGATAATCAGCGCGTGACATTATAATTCCGCTGTGATTATTAATTTCGTGTGCCATTTCAGCAGTAAGTTCACCCAGGGTTACCAGCCTGTCAGCTCTTTGCAGTTGATCTGTGTGGAGTTCTTCTATCTTTTCTTTTGATTCCTTTAATTTACTGATCATATTATTAAACCTGGTGTATAGTAAACCTATTTCATCTTCTTTCCTTTTTGGAAGGACAATATTCATATCACCATCCTTAACTCCATCAAGCGCCAGAATAAATTTTTTCAAAGGACTGTTTATAAGGAAATTATAAAGGAAATAGAATGCAACAATTAATAGAACAACAATTAATGCTGAGAGTAAAAGCAGATCTGTTGTCCCTACGTAAAATTTGCTTTCAGCATCTTTAAAGTTTGTCTTTACATCCATAAAGGCGATGATATTATTTTTGTGGCAAGACTGGCATCTTGCTTCATTAATAATTGGTTCTGAAGCTGAAAAAATAAAATTGTCAAATGAAGGTTTTATTGTTCGGGTATTTATTTCTAATATTTCAGGACTGCCGTTTTCAACATTTGCAACCTGCATATTAATCTCTTCTTTATTTGAAGCATATTTAACAATTCCATTATGGTTTATTATCCTGATGAAGTCTATACTTTTATCATTTGATAAATCATCGATTATATGTTGAATATTTTTTTTCTTACCTGCCATCATTTCGTGATAAAGACCATCTTTCAATACATCAAGTGTTGTTCCAAGGAGTAGGATTGTTTGTTGATTAAAATTTTGACGAAGCTGACCGGTAATAAGAATATTGCTTATTGTTGTACCGAGTACAATTATAATTATGGTAAGGAAAATAAATTTACTTCTAATTGTGGTAAACATAGATATATTATTCAGATGTGATTGTTTAATTTTTGAGCTCCCCCGCCATTGAATTTCAATAGAACATATATTGTTAATTCAAATTTAATTAAAATGCCCTGAAAAAACTATGATGAAATTGTGAAATACATGTCGCATAGAGACAATTAAGTCACAGTTCATTTTAGCAATTCTCTTTAATTTCTTTTTCAATTCCAGCTTTCTTCATTAAAAACTTCGATTAAATTCAAAAATCAAATTCTTTTAATAATGTGCTTTTTTTGATCAAAAAAACATTTATGGCACGTTGATTGAACATGAGAATTCACTATGAAGATATTATTGATTTCATCTGACAAAGCTCTAATCAACAAAGTAGGAAATCCGGAAGTTATTCATGACAATAATTTAGTGATTTTTAATAAGAGCAATGATTCTCTGGATGTTATGTCTTTTGTACTTAATACACATCCTTCACTTTTGATATTAGATGATGATTACCTGAAGCCTCTTTCCGGGAAAATTCTAACGTCAATTAAAAATGTTTTGCCCAATATTGCCATAATATTTATTACATCAGATGACAGCCATCAATTGGGTCGGGAAATTACACCTATTGGAGTTTCGTATTACACTTTGAAGCCAATACGTGTGGAAGATCTTAAAGCTCTCATTAGTTCGTTGTTTAAAACAAAATCTAATCAGGAAGTTAGTTGAAATTATTAAATAATAAATATTTGGACACCGTTCCAAAAAATATAAATAATCCAGTTCATTTAGGAGGAAATAGTAACATGAAAAAATTGTTTCTTTATTTAATTCTGCCTCTCTTAATGTGTATGGCTACAGGATATGCCCAAACATTGACTGTAAGTACATATGGCATTTCACCAAGAGATGAAGCAAGAGATACGTTGGTTACACCAAAATTTTTTGATAGAGCCTATAATGGTTTACAAAATGTTGGTAAGGAAACCAAAGTATTTTTGTTAGCCAAAAAATCTACATCTTTGAGTTCACCTGTTTGGTCATTTACTACAAAACCTTTTGGTTCTGTTGCCGCTTTCGGAACTACCAGGGATTTGGATACTTCCAATCAGGTTATCAGTTTTATACCTGATTTGGTTGGAACTTATGTTATAAAAGTAACAGATGGTACTTTAACCAGCAGCATAACAATTAATTCAGCTCTGTATGTCGGAACTGAAACGGGTGCTTGCTATTTGTGTCATAACGGTGCTTTCCGTCCTGTTGGCGTAGATCTCTTTAGCAAATGGCAAAATACAGGACACGCTACTATGCTTGTCCGTGGTTTGAATGGCACATTAAGTGACCATTATAGTGGAGCCTGCATAAGTTGCCATACAACAGGTTATGATGCGGACGCAAATAATAATGGGTTTGATGACTATCCATTTGTTTTCCCCGATACTTTAATGGCAGGTATGTATGATTCAATGAAGGTTGTTTTCCCACAGGCTATGGCTTTAGCTAATATCCAGTGCGAAAGTTGCCACGGTCCGGGTAGTGCTCACTATGGTGCAATTAATGATAAAAAAATGACAAAAACCTTGTCAGCTGATAACTGTGCTTGGTGCCATGATGATGGCACTCATCACTTTTTCCCGGAACAATATGATGCATCACGTCACGCTAATCCTACAACACTAGCTCGCGGAAGCAGCACAAGTTGTGCTCCTTGCCATAGCGGTTCAGGTTTCGTAGCTTGGGTTAAAGGCGGGAAAAATGCCTTAACATCTTCTCCGGCATTAGAAGGAATTTCCTGTGCAGTTTGTCACGATCCACACGATGCAACAAATACTTTCCAGATTAGAACAGTTACTGCAACTTTTGAAAATGGCGTTATAGCAACTGAAACAACGGCTGGATTAAGTGTTCTTTGTATGAATTGTCATCATGCAAGACAAAATGCTGTAGAATATACAAATGATTATCTGAATAATTTAAGTTCACATTTTGGACCACATCACAGTCCTCAGGGTGATATGCTGATGGGAATAAATGCAATTGAATTCGGATGGAAATTCCCGACTTCTCCGCACCTACCAGCAGGCGGCTGCGTTGCATGCCATATGTCATCAGCAACCTATGATCAGAAAGTTGGTGGACATTCACTTAATATGGTAGACCCGATAACAGGTGATGACAATGTTGCGGCTTGTACACCTTGTCACGGGACAATCGGAACTAATTTTTCAGACAAGAAATATTACGTAAATGGTAATGCTGATCTTGATAAAAATGGGACTGCTGAAGGTCTTCAGATCGAAATTGAAGGCTTATTACATCAGATAGCAATGAAATTACCTCCTATTGGTCAGCCAACAGTTTCTGTAGCAGATTCTTCAGTTACATTGCTTCAGGCACAGGCTGCTTATAATTATTTATTTGTTGAAGATGATTTGAGTTTTGGTGTACATAATCCAGCTTATGCTTATTCATTGTTAGCAGTTACTTTACAGAAGCTGGATCCAACTACTGCAGTTGAACTGATTGATGATACTAGACCACAATCTTATTCACTTGAACAAAATTATCCGAATCCGTTCAACCCGACAACTAATATTAAATATACTATTCCAAGAGAAGGAAATGTTAAAATAGAAGTATTTGATATTACGGGTAAACTTGTTACCACATTGGTAAATCAATCAATGAATAGTGGTACATACAATGTGACATGGGACGGAAGAAATCTGTCAGGACAGAATGTTGTATCTGGTATTTACCTTTACAGAATTCAGGCTAACGATTTCGTTTCTGTAAAGAAAATGATAATGTTAAAATAATTCTTTGATAATAGTTTAAGTGTGGGCATCTATGATTCCCATACTTAATGTTCTAACCTCTGAAAGGATTAGAATAGTACTAGAAATAGAAAGTAGTAAATAACTAACCGTCATATTCTATTTCTTCCTACTGCCTTATTGAATGCGGTATTGACCCCACTGCAAACAGTAAGGCAGTTTTTTTTAAACCATCCCTTTATACCAGATTTATTTAATCAAATATCCTGCGCTGAAAAATAAAGCATCGAAGCATCTCTATAAATAATTTTAAAATAATGACTTGAAAGTTTTGGCTTTTTGAAATATAATAAATGATTAAAGAACAGATCGATTTTTTTGAGATTATATGATTTCAGAGGTAGAGATATGAACGCATTAAAGAAAGTAAGTTTGCTGTCAGTATTATTTTATTTATTTACTGCCTCGGCTGCTTTCCCGCAGAATTATTTTGGCAGGAATAAAATTCAATATCAGGATTTTGATTTTAATATACTTAAAACGGAAAATTTTAATATATACTATTATAAAGAAGAGAAAGAACCCACAATTAATGCCTCGATTATGCTTGAACGCTGGCGGAACAGGTTTAATAAAATATTCCCCGATTCATTAATTAAAGATCAACCTGTTATCCTGTATGCAAATCACGCTGATTTTGAACAGACTAATGTTATTGAAGGTTTTTTATCTCAGGGAACAGGCGGGGTTACTGAAGCTTTAAAAAACAGGATTGTTATTCCTTTTACGTCTGTAAATTTCGATAACGATCATGTCCTCGGTCACGAACTTGTCCATGCCTATCAATATAATATTATTAAAAGCATTAAAAATGGATTTAATAAAGCTTCTGCACTTCCTCAATGGTTTATAGAGGGAATGGCAGAATATTTATCTCTTGGCAGAAAGGATCCTTTAACATCAATGTGGCTCAGAGATGCTGTTTATCATAATGATCTGCCAGACATTGATCAGATAGGTCGTGATCCAAAATATTTCCCTTACCGTTATGGTGAGGCTTTATGGGCTTATATTGGAAGTCAGTGGGGTGATAAATCAATTGGAAGACTTATGTCGCAATCATTGATTGCAGGTTTTGATTCTGCATTTGTAAGAGTTAGCGGAATATCTATAGATTCTCTTTCAAACAGGTGGAAAAATGATGTTACTAAAACTTATAAAAAAGAAATCCAGGGAAGAACTGATCCGGATAGTGTTGGGCACAACATAAGTACTGAAGAAGGCGAAATAAATTTATCGCCTATAATAAGTCCCGACGGTAAATATATCGCAGTAATTTCACGCCACGATCTGTTTACTCTTGATCTTTATCTGATTGATAGCAAAACCGGCAAAGTCTACAAGAAACTTGTTAGCTCAAATAGTGACGCACATTTTGATGCACTTCAATTTATTAATTCTTCCGGAAGCTGGGCGCCGGATGGGAAAAAATTTGCTTTTGTTGTATACGAAAACGGAGACAATGCAATTTCAATAGTCGATATAAATTCCGGAGAAATAGAAAAAACTTTCAGGCTTAACAAAGTTGACGGTATCGATCATCTAGCATGGTCACCTGATGGAAAAAAGCTGGCTATAGCGGGAACATACGGGGGAAGGGGAAACATCTACCTTTATAATTTTTCAGATAATTCTGTTTCAAAAGTTACTGATGATAAATATTCCGAAATCCAGCCTGCTTGGTCCCCGGATGGAAAAATACTCGCTTATGCTACGGATAAAGGTGGCAAAACATATCTGGACAAGCTGGTTTTTGGTTCGATGAAAATCGCGCTTTTTAATTTTGATACAAGAAATACTGATTACTTATCTATCAAGGAAGATGCAAAAATGATCAACCCTCAGTTTTCACCAGACGGGAATGATCTGTATTTCGTTTCCGATCCTGATGGAATAAGTAATATTTACAGGTATTCATTTATAAGTAAAAAATATTACAGAATTACAAACGTAGCAACCGGCATAAGCGGATTAACCTATTTATCTCCCGCATTGTCGGTGGCGAAAAATACGGGGCAGCTTGTTTTTAATGTATTTAACAAGACTGATTTCGACGTGGTCGGTCTTGATCCTGATAAAGCTGCTGGTGTTGAATTTACAGACAGGGCAAATGATTTCATACAAAATATTTCTCTTCCTGAAGTAAGTAAAACTGATAGTGGAATAGTAGAAAATTATTTGGCCGATTATTCGGATGGATTGGAACCTGCTTCGTCTTTTACAAACACCGACTATTCTCCTTCGATGCAGTTGATAAATGTTAATCAGGCTTCGGTTGGTGTGGGCTTTGACAGGTTTGGAACTTACCTGGGCGGATCTGTAAATCTTTTGTTCAGCGATATGCTTGGCAACCATTTAATAAGTGCGTCTTTAATTGCAAATGGCCAGTTTAAAGATATCGGAGGAGGAGCTGTTTACCATAACAGGAGAAATAGGTTTAACTGGGGAGCATCTATTGCTCATATTCCTTATTTAACAGCATCCGTCGGGCAGGCAATTGACACTGTTGATTATGGGGGTACAAAATATCTGGCAAATGATTATATCTTATACAGACAAAGAGTATTTGATAATTCGTTAGGAGTTTTAGCCGGTTATCCAATTTCAACAAACAGAAGGATTGAAGGAGGGATAGGATTCAGGAGAATTAGTTATGATGTAGAAGCTGAGCATACTGTTGTGCTCGGAGGAACTATTGTAAATGATTATACAAATAGTCTTTCAGCACCGGAATCTATTAATCTATTCCAGGCCAACCTGGCTTATGTTGGTGATTATTCTTTTTACGGATTTACTTCCCCTGTTGAAGGAAGCAGGTACAGGTTTGAGGTTCAATCCAATATTGGCTCTATAAAATTTTATAACATTACTGCAGATATAAGAAAATATTTTTTCTTTAATCCATTCACACTTGCATTTCGTTTTCTTCATTATGGAAGGTACGGAGAAGATTCAAACAGTGAAAGGCTGGCTCCTTTAATTCTTGGTTACCCTGATTGGATAAGAGGCTACGATGTAAATTCATTTGACAATGCAGAATGTCAGAATTCAGCTCAGGGGCAAAACGGATGTCCTGTTTTTGACAGGTTGATCGGGTCAAGAGTTGGAATTTTCAATATGGAATTCAGGATTCCCTTATTCGGTAATGAGCAATTGGGCCTGATTAATTTCCCTTATCTCCCTACGGAAATTTCGCTCTTTTTAGATGGTGGGGTTGCCTGGTCCAAAGGTGATAAACCTAAATTTACGCTTGAAACACGTTCTACAGAAAGGATACCCGTTTTTTCAGCCGGTGTTGCTGCCAGATTTAATGTCTTTGGTTACTTGATAGGGCAGGTTTATTTTGCCAAAGCATTCCAGAGGCCAGATAATAGCAACCAGTTCGGGTTTTTAATCTCTCCGGGATGGTAGGATATGAAAATTTCTATTAGCAATTTTAAATAAATTTATTATCTTATTTCCTAAAAGCAGTAATATACAGTTAATAAGGATTTTGACAGACAAGTTTTTATAATAATAGGAGGCAGCTATGCGAACTGTCCGTGAAATATTAATAAACAAAGGTAATAAAATTTGGAGTGTTCTGCCAGACTCAAATGTTTTCGACGCTCTTTTATTAATGGCAGATAAAGGTATTGGTGCGCTACTTGTTCGGGATGAAGCGGGGAAACCGGTTGGAGTGATGTCAGAAAGAGATTATGCCCGAAAAGTAATTTTGGTTGGAAAAACTTCCCGTGAAACTAAAGTAAAAGAAATAATGTCCTCAAAAGTGATATATGCAACACCTGAAATGACTCCTGAGGAATGTATGGCATTGATGATCGGTAAAAGAATTCGCCATTTGCCTGTGATTGAAAGTGATGAACTTGCTGGCTTTATTTCAATAGGAGATATTGTAAAAGCAGTTATAGATGAAAAAGAATTTACTATTGAACAACTTGTGCATTATATAAAAGACACACCTCAATTGAGTTAATGTTTTATAAATTATTGTTGAATTTCCTTCGGAAATTTTAATGGAGAAAATTAACAGGAAAGATTTTTTAATTAAAATATTTTTTAGCGGATTAGCTGCAACAGGATTCGGATTTTTTATAAATAGTTGCAGTGAAAATAAAACCAAACCGGCTGAAACAAAACCTTCTGATCAAAGGGACGAATCAAAGAACAATGATCCTTGTAATGACATAAACGATTTAACCCAGCAGGAAAGACAGGTAAGAGAAGCCTACCAATATACAAGCAAAAGTTCTAAACCAGGCCAGAATTGTGCAAACTGTAATTATTACCAAATTGCTAACCCGGGAGAAACCTGCGGAACCTGCCAGGTTGTAAAGGGGCCAATAAATTCAAAAGGGCATTGCACAATCTGGACAAAAAAGCTAAGCTAAAACTTCTTATTCCCGTCATTCAAATAGAAGTTACGAAATCTGCAACAATTAATTATTTTGGGACACTTCAAAATCATAAATTATAGTAAA
>Ga0102953_1000142_pt1 | contig 48156 bp, 37 predicted proteins | sample SalPon2A_C_D2_MG_FD_78509 | JGI IMG/M metagenome (GOLD analysis project Ga0102953, IMG submission 78509) | Soil microbial communities from South San Francisco under conditions of wetland restoration - Salt Pond MetaG R2A_C_D2_MG | ecosystem: Environmental > Terrestrial > Soil > Wetlands | place...
GCTCTGGCTGCAGGTGGCGGCCCAACGCGTGGAGTGGGAGGGCGGTCCCGCCGTACACTGCTCCTACTCGGACATCAGTGACCGCAAGCGCGCCGAGGACGAGCTGCGCACCTACCGGCGCATCATGGGTGCCGCACTGGATGCGCTGCCGCTGTGGGTGGCGGTCAAGGACGCGCGGGGCCGCTTTCTGCTCGCCAATCGGGGGCTCGCCGGCGCTTATGACAAGCGCAGCGAACAGATGGACGGGCTCACCGCGGCCGAGTTGGGCTCGCGGCATCCGGACATGCTGGCCAAGGTGGACGCCATCGACCGCGAGGTGCTGGAGCACGGCACGACTGTGGAACAGGAGGACTACCGCGTAATGCTGCCCGATGGCTCCGAGCAGGTGCGGCACCTCATCAAGACGCCGCTGCGCGACGAGGCCGGGCAAATCATCGGCCTGGTGGGGGTCTCGTCGGACGTGACGGCTCAGCGGCGTGCCGAGTACGAGTTGCGGGAGAGTCGCCGTCTGCTGCAGGTGGTGATGGATTCGGTGCCGCTGTGGATCATCCTCAAGGATCGCCAATCTCGCCACGTGCTGGTGAACCGGGCCTATGCCGATGTGTTTGGGACAACGCCGGAGCGGATTCTGGGCACGTCCCCCGAGGCGTTTGGTCCGCGGGAAGCCTCGGAGCGGGCGGTCGTCTCGGAGACGGACCAGATCGTGTGGGACACGGGCCAACCGCTCACCTACCCGGCATTCCCCTACACACTGCCGGACGGCACGAAGCAGGTGCGGCACGTGATCAAGGTGCCCCTGCGGGATGAGCAAGGCGAGACTTCCGGGCTTATCTCCGTCTCGCTGGACATCACGCGGCAACGGGCCGCTGAAGAGCAGCTCCGACAGAGCGAGGAACGGTTGCGTTCGCTGGTGTCGCAACTGCCCATCGTGATGTGCGCCTGCGACGCCGAGGGCGTCATCACTGCGCTGGAGGGCGCCGGGCTCCCCGGCATGGGCTGGGAGGGCGCCCAGTTCATCGGTCGCTCCATCTTCAACGTGATGGCCCAAAGCCCCACGGCGCAGGAGAATGGCCGCCGCGTGCTGAAGGGCGAGTATGTGCAGACGACCTGGGAACGTGCCGGGCGCGTTTTCGATACGCGGCTCACCCCCTTGCGCGATGCGGACGGGCAACCCGCCGGCGCGATCATGATGGCGCTGGACATCACGGAGCGTGTGGAGGCCGAGCAAAGGCAACAGGCGGACCGGCGCCTGCTGCAGGCCGTGTTCGATGCCATCCCGAGCTGGCTGTTCGTGAAAGACAGCGCGGGTGCCTTCCTCATGGTCAACCATGCCCTGGCCCGCGACGCGGGCGGCGCGCCCGCCGAATTCGGCGGCATGCCCCACGACGAGGTGCCGCTGGGTACGCCGGAGCAGCGCGCGGAGATCTGGGGGGACAACGAGCGCATCCTGGCCGAGGGCACGGCCATCGACCGGGATGAGGACATTACCCTGCCCGATGGCCGGCTCAGCGTGCGGCACGTGCACAAGGTGCCGCTACGCGACGAGGAGGGGTTGATCGTCGGCATCGTGGGCATATCTGAGGACATCACCGAGCGCCGCGTGATGGAGGAGCAGGTGCGGCGCATGCAGCGCATGGAGGCCATCGGCACGCTGGCGGGTGGCATCGCGCACGACTTCAACAACATCCTGTTCCCCATCATCGGTTTCACCGAGCTGACCATGCAGACGCTGGAGCCCGGCTCGCGCTCCCACCACAACCTCTCCATCGTGCGCGATGCGGCCCTGCGGGCCAAGGAGATCGTCGCGCAGATCCTCACCTTCTCGCGGCGCTCGGACAACAAGCCCGAGGTGATGCGGCTGCAGCCGCTGGTGCGCGAGAGCCTACGCTTCCTGCGCTCCACGCTGCCGCCCACGGTGCGCGTGGAGGAGGACATTCCGCCGGAAGTGCCGCACGTGCACGCGGACGCGGTGCAGATGCACCAGGTGCTGATGAACCTGTGCGTCAACGCGGCCCACGCCATGCCCGAGGGCGGTACGCTGAAGGTGGCGCTGCGGGAGGTGGAGCTGCGCGACTTCCGCGGCTACACCGGCGGGGGCACCAGCGGCCCGCACGTGTGCCTGTCCGTCTCCGACACGGGCGAGGGCATGGATGCCGATACCCTGGCGCACATCTTCGAGCCCTTCTTCACCACCAAGCCCGTGGGCCAGGGCACCGGCCTGGGGCTCTCCACGGTGCTGGGCATGGTCTCCCAGCACAAGGGCGTCATCGACGTGCGCTCCGTTCTGGGACAGGGAGCTACCTTCGAGATCTACCTGCCGGTCGTGGCCGCGCCGGTCTCCGACGAAACCTCCGCCGCGGCCGACCCCGCGCAGCACGGCGAGGCCTCGATCCTGTTCGTGGACGACGAGCCGGCCGTCACGGAGCTTGCAGAGCACGTGCTGGGGGAGCTGGGCTACCGCGTCCATGGCTTCACCAGCAGCAAGGCCGCCCTGCGCGCCTTCGAGGCCGATCCGGACGCATTCGACCTGGTGATCACGGACCAGATGATGCCCGGGCTGACCGGCGACAAGCTGGTGCAGGCCATCCGCGCCGTGCGCTGCGACGTCCCGATCCTGCTGGGCACGGGCTACAGCGAGGTCATCACGCCCGAGGGCGCGCGGGAGCTGGGCATCGCCGAGGTGTTCTACAAGCCCATCACGCCCCGGCAGCTTGCCGACCTGGTGCAGAAGACCCTCGCGCCGCACGCCGCCGGCGCCTCCAAATCCCCGCCCGTCGCATCCGCCTGATCACGCAGCCCTCCGAGCCGATCCGCCGCGCAGCCCGCACTTGGCAGGTGGGGTGGCGCCGCGGTAGGACTCGCAGAAGCATGCCACGCAGCGGCGATGCCGCAACGGCCTGCCGCGCGGCGGGCCCGCCTTCCACCAGCCAGCGGGGGACGCCATGACCGATCTCAAGACGCGGGGCGCCGGGCTGTACAGCGACGAGCGCCTGCACGAGCTTTCCGGCGGGGGTTGGCTGTTCCGGTTCATGGAGCAGTTCCCCCAGGTGAAGCAGGTGCAGCGGGGCGTGGAAGACGCCTGCCTGCGCGGCGCCATCGACATGCATGTGCACGCGGACCCCTGCAGCCTGATGCCGCGCAACCAGGACCTCACCCAGGTGGCCATCGATGCGGCAGGCGTGGGCATGCGCGCCGTGGTGCGCAAGGACCACTTCTACTCCACCGTGGGCGAGGCCTACGCCGTGCAGCGACACATCGACCACCTGGTGGAGACGGAGGCGCTGGCCCACCGCATCGAGGTGTACGGTGGCGTACCGCTCGCGCAGACCCTGGACGCGGCGCAGATCGAACGGGCCGTGCGCCAGCCCCAGTTCAAGATGATCTGGTGCAATCCCGTGGGTGGCGAGCCGCTGGTGGCCGACGGCCGGGTGCGCCCGGAGATGGAGCGCATCATCCACCTGGCCGCGGAGCACGGGCTGGCCTTCAACCTGGGCCAGCCCAGCCACAGCGCCGCCAAGAACCCCGGGGTGAGCGACTACGACGGACTGGCGCCCCTGTGCGAGCGCATCCGCGAGGTGGGCGCCCGGGCCGTGCTGGATCACCCGCTCAGCTCGTTCACTGCCGACCAGATCGAGGCCCTCAGCGGCGGCAGCGTCTACGCCGGGCTGTTCTGCTACCCCACCCTGCCCAGCGTCATCAAGGCGCCCGTGGTGGACCCCGCTCGCACGCTGGAACTGGTCAAGCGCCTGGGCCCGCAGCGCTGCCTCATCGCCAGCGACGTGGGCATGCTGCTGGAGCCCACCGCCCTGGAGGCCTACCGCCTCATGATCCGCCTGCTCATCGTGCTCGGCTTCTCCGAGGCCGACGTGTCCGTGATGATCCAGGACAACCCCGCGCACCTGCTGGGGCTCAACGGGCAGGGGTAGGGAGCGGCGTCGCGCCGCAACTGCAAAAGCGTGCGGGGGTACACGTCCCCCCGCGCCCCCTTCAAGGGACTACCAGGAGTCCGCCTTTCGGCGGCGATGTGCACGAAATCGGATGGGGTGCAGGGGGCGTAGCTCCCTGCCAAGGGTGTGGGGGCAGCGCCCCCACGCACCGCAGCCGGGCGGCGGGTCAGTCCGCCGCGCCGACTTGGGTGGGCTCGCCTTCGGTGTACTTCTCGATCTTCACCGCGCAGAACTTGAACTCGGGGATCTTGCCCCAGGGGTCGATGGCGGGGTTGGTGAGCACGTTGGCCGCGGCCTCGCGGAAGTGCATGGGGATGAAGATGTTGCCCGGCGCCGGGTGATCCGTGACGCGCACCTTGAGCGTGATCACGCCGCGGCGGGAGGACACCGTGACGTAGTCGTCCTCCTGCAGGTCCAGGTTCTCCGCATCCTGCGGGTGCATCTCCAGGAAGGCCTCGGGCTCGATGGCGCTCAGGGCCGCGGAGCGGCGGGTCATCACGCCCGTGTGCCAGTGCTCCAGCACGCGGCCCGTGTTGAGGACGAACGGATAGTCGTCCGAGGGCAGCTCGTCCGGGTCCAGCGCGGGCGCCGGCACCAGCTTGGCCTTGCCGGAGGGGAAGGTCTTGTCGAAGACGATGCGCTGACCCTCGCTGGTGGCCGGGTCGGGGCAGGGGTACCACTTGCCGAACTCGCCCAGGTGCACGTAGTTGAGCGTCTTGTAGGCGTTGGTGCTGGCGGCGAACTCGTCGAACACGTCCGAGACCGAGTCGTAGTGCATGGGGAAGCCCATGCGCGTGCCCAGCTCGCAGATCAGCTCCCAATCCTGCCGCGCCTCGCCGGGCATGGCCAGCGCGGGCCGCACGATCTGCACGCGGCGGTCCGTGTTGGTGAAGGTGCCCATCTTCTCCATGGCGCTGCTGGCGGGCAGGATCACGTCCGCGAACTCCGCGGTCTCGGTGAGGAAGATATCCTGCACCACCAGGAAGTCCAGGGCGGCCAGGGCCTCGCGCACCTTGTTGGTGTCCGGGTCGGAGATGAACGGGTTCTCGCCCATGATGTACATGCCCTTGATGCTGCCATCCAGGGCGCCATGGGTGATCTCCGTGACCGTGAGGCCGCTCTTGGGCGACAGCTTGACGCCCCAGTAGGCTTCGAACTTGGCCTGCACCTCGGGGTTGGTCACGCTCTGGTAGTCCGGGTACACCATGGGGATCAGCCCGGCGTCCGAGGCGCCTTGCACGTTGTTCTGCCCGCGCAGGGGGTGCAGGCCTGTGCCGGAGCGGCCCACGTTGCCGGTGATCATGGCCAGGGCGATCAGGCAGCGGGCGTTGTTGGTGCCGTTGGTGTGCTGGCTGATGCCCATGCCCCAGAAGATCATGGCCGCGTTGGCTTGGCCGAACATGCGCGCGGCTTCCACCACCTGCTCGGCCGGGATGCCGCAGATCTTGCTCACGCGCTCCGGCGTGTACTCGGCCACCAGGGCCTTCAGCTCCTCGTAGCCCGTCACGCGCTCGGCGATGAAGGCGTGATCGACGAGGTCCTCCTCGATCATCACGTGCATCATGCCGTTGTAGAGCGCCACGTCCGTGCCGGCCTTGTGCTGGATGTAGAGCGTGGCGTAGTCGGCCAGGTCGGGCCGGCGCGGATTCACCACCAGCAGCTTGGTGCCCGCCGCCGCGGCCTGCTTCATGAAGGTGGCTGCCACGGGGTGGTTCGCCGTGGGGTTGCAGCCCGTCACCAGCGCCACCTCGGCGTTCACGATGTCGCGCACCACGTTGGTCACGGCGCCCGAGTTGATGCCCTCCATCAGTGCCGCGACGGAGGAGGCGTGGCACAGGCGCGTGCAGTGGTCCACGTTGTTGGTGCCGAAGCCGGCGCGCACCAGCTTCTGGAACAGGTAGGCCTCCTCGTTGGTGCCCTTGGCCGAGCCGAAGCCGGCAAGTGCATCGCCGCCGTGGGCATCGCGCAGCGCCTTCAGCCGCTCGGCGGCCAGCGAGAGCGCCTCCTCCCACGAGGCCTCGCGGAAGTGCGGCATCACCTCGGCATAGTCCACCAGCCCGCCCGGCTTGCGGCGGCCGGTGGAAGGCTGGGCGCCCACGGAGAGCGGCCCCTTGGGGTAGCTCGTCTCCTTGCGGATAAGCGGTTTGGTCAGGCGGTGGCCGTGCATGGCGTAGTCGAAGCCGTAGCGGCCCTTCACGCACAGGCGGCCGGCGTTGGGGGCGCCGTCGCGGCCCTTGGTGTACAGGATGCGGTTGGCCGCCGGATCCACCACGTAGGTGAGGGCGCAGCCCACGCCGCAATACGGGCAGACCGAATCCACTTCCTTCACCTGGAGCGCACCGGAGCCGCCCGCCTGCTGTTGACCGCCGAGCGCCTTGACTGACTTCATGGGGTCTCCTCCCGCTGTGCCTGTGCGCAGCCCGTTCCGGGAGCGCCGGGCCTGCCGCACGATTGCGGCCGCCTGGAAATCGGTCGAATCGGTACCGGATTCAGCCTATCATATGCCCCCCGCGCGGCAAGCCGCACGCTCCGGGCTTCGAGCGCCCTGATGTGCTGCGCCAAGCCTTATTGTTCGACCAAGCGAAGGGGGAAGGCGCTGCCTCCCTCCTCTCTCCGGCAGGGGCCGGCGGCCCCTGCACCCCGTAAGCGAATGGGGTCCAGGGGGCTTGCTCCCTGGCGGGGGTTCCAAGGGGGCAGCGCCCCCTTGGGCCACGATCGCATCCGAAACGCCAAGCCTTTTCGCCCTGCTAGGACTCCGCCAGCACGCGCATGCCGGCCACTGCCTTGTTGGTCAGGGCACCGGTAGGGCAGGAGGCCATGCACTCGCCGCAGGCCACACAGGTGCTCTGCCCCATCGGGTTGTTCAGGTCGAAGGCGATGCGGGCGAAGTAACCCTTGCCCGTGCGCCCGATCACGTCGTTGTGCTGCAGCTCGTCGCATGCGCGGATGCAGCGGTCGCAGAGGATGCACGCCTGGTGATCCACGGCGATCACCGGCGAAGAGTCGTCCTGCCCCCGCGGCGCCCCGGTGGCCCCATCGGGGAAGGGCACCGCGTCCACGCCCAGGTCGCGTGCCAGGGCCAGCAGGGCGTCGTCGCCCGTGGTGCCCTCGCGCCGGCTCTGCTCGGGGTAGTCGGAGAGCAGCAGTTGGGTCAGCGTGCGGCGGTGCCCCAGCACCTCCGGCGTGGCCGTCTGCACCTTCATGCCCTCCTCGCAGGGCCGCACGCAGGAGGCCGCCAGCACCCGCTCGCCCACGTCCACCACGCACATGCGGCACACGCCCACGGGCGACATGCGGGGGTTGTGGCAGAGCACGGGGATGTCGATGCCCAACTCCCGCGCCGCCTCCCACAGGGTTGTCCCCCGGGGCACGGTGACGGAGCGGTCGTCGATGGTGAGGGTGACCTGCTTGCCGTCTGTGCTCATTGGCCCTTGCTCCCGTGGCTGCCGTTGGCACCGCCCAGCCGCTGCGCGGCCTCCTGCGGAAAATTGGTGATCACGCTCAGCAGGGGCCCCAGCGCCACCTGGCCCAGCCCGCAGATGGAAGTGCGCGCCAGCGTGCGCCCCATCTCCTGCAGCAGCGGCACCAGGCCATTGGCGGGCTGTCCCGCCAGGGCGCCCTCCACCAGCGTCACGGCCTTGTGGCTGCCCACGCGGCAGGGCACGCACTTGCCGCAGGACTCGTTGCGGAAGAAGCGCACCTCGTTGAGCGCCAGCTCCACCAGGTCGCGGCCCTCGGCCACGAAGATCACGGCGCCGGAGCCCAGCATGCTGCCCGCGGCCTGGAGCGCCTGAAAGTCCAGCGCCACGTCCGCCTTGGCGGCCGGCAGAAAGTTGGAGCTGGCCCCGCCCGGCGCGAAGGCCGCCAGCTTGCGGCCACCCGGCACGCCGCCGCAGATCTGCAGCAGCTCGGCCACGGTGGTGCCCATGGGCACGCAGTAGACGCCCGGCGTGGCTACATCGCCCGAGACGGAGAGGAACTTGAGCCCCTTGAACTCGCCCTTGCCCTGGGCCGCCCACCAGTCCGCGCCCTTGTCCAGGATGATGGGAATGGCGGCGAAGGTCTCCACGTTGTTCATCAGCGTGGGTTTGCCCCACAGGCCGAAGTTGGTGGGGAAGGGCGGCTTGTTGCGCGGCTCCCCGCGTTTGTCCTCCAGCGCCTCCAGCAGGGCGGTCTCCTCGCCCATGATGTAGCCGCCGGGCGACACGAAGATGCGCAGGTCGAAGGCCCAGCCGCTGCCCAGCACCGAGGCACCCAGCACGCCCGCCGCGCGTGCGGCCTGCAGTGCCTGCTCCAGCGCCTTGCGCTCGCGGCCGTACTCGTGGCGCAGGTAGATCACGCCCTGCTGCGCGCCGATGACCCAGGCGCCTAGCACCATGGCCTCGATCAGCAGGTGCGGCAGCTCCTCCAGGATCACGCGGTCCTTGAAGGTGCCGGGCTCGCTCTCGTCCGCATTGCACACGACGTATTTGGGCTCGCCCGCGGCCTTGGCGGTGAATTCCCACTTCATGCCGGTGGGGAAGCCCGCGCCGCCCATACCCCGCAGCCCGGAAGCCTTCAGGGTTTCCACCACCTCAGTGCGCGCGGCGTCCACGTCGCTCCGCTCCAGCAGCCGGCGCAGCATGGTGTAGTGCGCGCGTTCGTTGGCGTAGGGATCGGTGGGCCAGTGCCGGGGCGTGTGGGTGGGCTCGTTGGAGGGCAGGGGCCGCTGTCCCGAGGCGAATGCTGCGATCACCTCCGGGCCGCCGCTGACGGGCACCTCGTTGACCGCCGCGGCCGGGGCGGTCTCACAGCGCCCAAGGCAGGACACCTCCTCCACCTCCACGTCCGGCAGCCCTTGCAGCGCTTTGGCCACGTCCACGCAGTGTCCTTCACCGCCTTTCATGGCGCAGGCGATGTCGCGGCACACCTGCACGTGCGTCTTGGGGCCCGGTTGCGTGCGGAAGACCGGATAGAACCCGCGCAGCCCCTCCAGGCGATACAGGGGCACCCGCAGCTCCTTGGAGAGCTGACGCAGCATTTCGTCCGTGACGGCGCCGCGTGCCTCCTGCAACTCCATCATCCTGGTGAGCAGATCCATCTCGTCCCCGTGGCGGTGTCTCTGGCGGCCGGCCCCCGGCAGACCGCGCGTTACGGCACCTGTCTATCGCAGGTCGGCGCTGTATACCACATACAAAATACGCATCACAAACGCGGGGCGCCCGCCATCGCGCCGGGGCGGGCGCTCCACGGTGCCGCGGCAGGGCGGCTTCCGTTCATTCTCGCGCGGGGCCGCGGGGTGCGCAAGCGAAGCGGCCGGATGCGGCACGTCCGGCGAGGCCCCTCGGGCGGGCGGCGAAAATGGCGGCCGGGCACGTGCTCATGGTTCCCTGCGGGCTGCGAGAGCGCTATGATGGGCGAGGCACGCCATGCAGGCGCGCTCGCCGGTTCGGGACGATCCGCGGCAAGGCCAGGAACAGGCCGTGTTGACCCGATTGGGGAGGACCTGCCTTGACCACGAAGGTGCTGTTGGCATGGAGCGGCGGCAAGGACAGCGCCCTGGCTCTGCAGCGGTTGCAGCGTGACCCGCAGGTGGTGGTGCTGGGTTTGCTCACGACGTTCGTGGAGCGCTATGGCCGCGTGCAGATGCACGGCATGCGGCGCGTGATGCTGGAGGCGCAGGCTGAGGCGCTGGGACTGCCCCTCTACCCCGTGTGGCTGCCTCCACAGGCGAACAATGCCGTGTACGAGCGCGCCGTGCGGCAGGCGCTGGCGCCCCTGCAGCGCAGCGGTCTCGATGCCGTGGCCTTCGGCGATCTCTTTCTGCAAGACATCCGCACCTTTCGCGAGCAGTTGATCGCGCCCACCGGGCTGAATTCTCTCTTTCCCCTGTGGGGCGAGGATACGCACGCGCTGTCGCGGGAGATCATCCGCGAGGGCTTCCACGCCACCGTCGTTTGTGTGAATCCCGCGCGCGTGCCGGCCACGTTGCTGGGCCGCGTCTACGATGAGGGGCTGATGCGCGAGTTGCCGGACGGGGTGGACCCCTGCGGTGAGAACGGCGAGTTCCACACGTTTGTGCAGGACGGACCGAACTTCGCCTGGCCCCTGGCCACCATGGTCGGCGTGCAGCGGCAATGGGAGGGACACCTCTTCGCCGATCTGCTGCCCATCGCCATGCGCGTCCAGCCGCGCGCCTGATTCCCTCGATTCTGTCGGCCGCATGGACGGCCGTTTTGCGCCGCTCGCTTCTCTTCAGGCCGCGGCTGGAGTGACTACTTCATCCACGCAGTCGTAGGATCTTCCGCGCAATCGCCGCAGACGCCCGCCTGAAGCCCCTCCACAGGTGCCCGCCCCCGCCCGAATTTTTCGCTGTACATCCTGAGGAATAACATATTATGTATGCCACGCAGAAAATCCCGACTTGCCGTGGCCTTGAGCCTTGAGGGAGCGTCGCAGTGGCGTCCAGGGCGGGCTACCGGCAAGGCTGTGGACCGAAACCCCCGCAGTCCGTGGCGGCACCGCACGCGGTGACCCCACGCAGCCGGGGTGTGCCAGGGCGTGATGCTTGGGAGCGCCCGGCTTGCCAGCACGGCAAAGCGTTGGAAGTGAGAAGTCGTGCGAACCCGCCCTTGGGCGTGGGGACGCGGCACAGCGGGCCATTGGCCCTGCGTACCCGCGCGTCAGCGGGGCATGGCAAGCGCGTGCCCACCGGCACTGTCCGGCACGTGTGAATCAGGTTGCCCTGGATCGGGGGGGCTTCCCGTCAGCGCAGACGGGCCCATGCTGGCCCGATGCAAGCAACGCCTGAGGAGGCGAGCCGTGCCCGGAGGGGGCGGCTGTCCTGGTCAGGCCCACAACCCAATACCACGGGGGAACACCCATGCGTACGTCTCTCTTCAACGGCAAGGCGCTGCTGCGCGGTCTCGTGCTGGCCCTTTCCGCGACGATGCTCTTCGCCGGATCGGCGCTGGCGGACTGGACGCCGCGGAAGCCCATCGAATTCGTCATCATGGCTGGGACGGGCGGCGGTGCCGACCGGCTGGCGCGGTTGATCCAGAGCATCATCCAGAAGAACCACTACTCGCCGCAGCCCTTCATCCCCATCAACAAGGGTGGTGGCTCCGGTGCGGAGGCGCTGCGCTACCTGGTGGACCACAAGGGCGACCCCTACGTGGTGATGGCGACGCTGAACAGCTACTACACGACGCCGCTGCGCGACCCCGCGCTGGGTGTGGACATCAAGGAATTCACGCCGATCGCCCGGCTGGCGTTGGATACCTTCGTGCTGTGGGTCAACGCGGATACCAACATTCATACGCTGAACGACTACGTGAAGGCGGTGAAGGCGGCCAACGGCCAATGGAAGATGGGCGGCACGGGCACCGGCCAGGAAGACTCGCTGGTGACGGGTATGCTGGAGAGCGAGTTCGGGCTCAAATACACCTACATCCCCTACAAGGGTGGCGGGACGGTGGCCAAGAACCTGGCCGGCGACCACGTGAACTCCACCGTGAACAATCCGTCGGAAGCCATCGGCTTCTATGAGGCGAAGAAGGTGCGCCCCATCGCGTCCTTCACGCCCAATCGCATCGACGTGCTGAAGAGCGTGCCCACCATGAAGGAACTGGGGCACAACCTGCAGTATTTCATGCAGCGCAGCGTGGTGGGCCCGCCCGGCATGCCCAAGGATGTGGAAGCCTTCTACGTGAACGTGTTCCGCAAGGTGAACGACTCGACCGAGTGGAAGCAATACTGCGAAAAGCACGCGCTGGATCGGGCCTTCCTGACCGGCGATGCTCTGCAGCAATTCTTCCTGGCGGAGCGCGACCACCACCGCAAGCTGCTCAAAGAGATGGGAGAGATCCACTAGCATGAAACGGATGGATGCAATTGTGGCCGCCGTACTGGCGGCCTTTTCCGCATACATGATGTGGAAGAGCACAGAGCTCCCCATCGGTTGGATCCATGACTACGGTCCGGGCGGTGGGGCGTTTCCCTTCTGGCTCTCCGCAGCAATGCTGGTCTGCACGCTGATCATCCTGGTGCGAACGGGGCTCGGGCTCACGCCCGAATCGCAGTCCGACGCGCCGTTCTTCGTGGATGGGGAGGCGCGGCGCCTGGTGCTGATCGTGGGCGCCGCGCTGACCATCATGATTGTGCTGACCAGCGGAATCTACATCGGCGAGGTGACGATCCTCCCGGCGGTGGGCGTGTATGTGGCCATCCCGCTGTTCATGATTTTCTACATGCGCTACCTGGGTCACCACTCATGGCCACTGGTGCTGGCGATCAGCATCCTCACGCCCGTGGTGACCTTCCTGTTCTTCGAGAAGCTGCTGCTGATTCTGCTGCCCAAGGGAATCACGGACGCATGGTTCTACATCTTCTTCTAGGGCACTGGAGACGTCGGGGTGCCCGCCCTGCTTGCGCCGGCCCGTGGATGGTCGGCTGCTGGCGGAGCGGTCGCCCGCCCGACTGAAGCCGGGGCCGACGCACACGCTTATGGACGTTATCTACAATCTGATTGCCGGCTTTCACCAGTCGCTGACCGGCTTCAATATCCTGATGATGCTGGTGGGCAGCACGGCCGGGCTGTTCATCGGCGCCATGCCCGGGCTGGGCTCCATCAACGGGGTGGCGATCCTGCTGCCTGTGACGTTCCTCGTGCCACCCACGAGCGCCATCATCTTCCTGGGCGCGATCTACTACGGGGCCATGTACGGGGGCGCGATCAGCTCCATCATGCTGGGCATCCCGGGCGCCTCCACCGCCGTGGCGACGACCTTTGATGGGCGGCCCATGGCCCAGAACGGTGAGGCGGACGTGGCACTGGTGGCAGCGGCCACCGCGTCGTTTATCGGCGGCACGATCTCCATCATCCTGTTCACGCTGTTCGCTCCGCCCCTGGCGGATTTTGCCCTCAAGTTCGGCCAGCCGGAGGAGTTCACGCTGATGGTGCTGGCGTTCTCCACCTTTGTGGGCCTGGGCGGGGACGACCTCGTCAAGACGCTGTTCTGCATCTTCATCGGTCTGGCGCTCAGTGCCGTGGGGCTGGACGTGATCAGCGGCCGTCCGCGCCTGATCTTCATGAACCTGCCGGGCTTCTACCACGGCATCAACTTCCTGGTGCTCGCCATAGGCATCTACGGCATCGGCGAGGTGCTGTGGACGATCGAGACCAACCGCGGCGCCCCCATGATGGCCAAGGCCGAGATCAGTGTGCGTCGCATCTGGAACGCGCTGAAGAGCCTGCGCCACTCGTGGGGCACCATCACGATGGGCTCGCTGCTGGGCTACTTCGTGGGCGTGTTGCCGGCGGCCGGGGCCACCCCCGGCTCCCTGATGGCCTACGGCATGGCCAAGAGCATGTCCCGCACCCCCCAGAAGTTCGGCACGGGCTTCGTGGACGGCGTCGTGGCACCCGAAGCGGCGAACAACGCGGCCAGCACGGGCTCCATGCTGCCCATGCTGACGCTGGGCATTCCCGGCTCGCCCACCACGGCGATCCTGCTGGGCGGCATGGTGATCTGGGGCCTGGAACCGGGGCCCATGCTGTTCGTGGAGCACAAGGACTTCGTGTGGGGGCTCATCTCCAGCCTCTACCTGGCCAACGTGGCGACGGTGCTCATCAACATCGGCTTCATCCCCGCGTTCATCATGATCCTGCGCCTGCCGTTCACGATCCTGGCGCCGATCATCTTCGTGCTGTGCCTCGTGGGTGGCTATGCGCCCACCAACGACCTGCACGACGTGTGGCTGATGCTGATCTTCGGGTTCGGCGGCTACATCATGCGCAAGCTGAACTACCCCATGGCGCCCATCGTGCTTGCGATCGTGCTTGGGCCACTCTCCGAGCGCTCCCTGCGCCAGTCCCTGATCGCCTCGCACGGGTCATGGTCGGTGTTCGTGACGCGTCCGCTGTCGCTGACCTTCCTGCTGCTCTCCGTCGGGCTGTTCGTGTTGCCGTTCGTGAAGGCTCGCATCAGCGCCATGAAGCGCGCCGGGGCCTGACATCCGCGGCCCTGCCCGATCCCCAGTGGACGGGCAGGGCTCAGGTCATGACTTGTTTTTTTGTATCTGGTATACTAAATACCAAGCGCTTGGCGCCGTTGGCGAATGCGGTCCAGGCTACGTGTCCATGGAAGAAGGGGACCTGCTCGTGCAATCCCAAGACCGCTCGACAGCCACGGCCCGGCTGGTGGTCGAGCCACTCGACGTGAACTACAGCCTGCGCGACAAGGTGTACGACGCGCTCAAGCAGGCCATCATGTCGATGAACCTGTATGCTTCACGGGATGAGCCGCGCCTGGACGAGCGCCAGCTCTCCAGCGACCTGGGCGTGAGCCGCACGCCGATCCGCGAGGCCATCTCGCGCCTGGAGCAGGAGGGCTTCGTGCGCGTGGTGCAGCGCCGCGGCGTATTCGTCGTGCGCAAGACCAAGCGCGAGATCCTGGAGATGATTACCGTGTGGGCGGCGCTGGAAGGCATGGCGGCGCGGCTGGTGACCCTGCACGCCACGGACCGCGAGATCGCGCAACTGCGGGAGATGTTCGCCACATTCGAGAACAATCAGCTCCGGGCGAAGATCGACGAATACTCGGACACCAACATCCGCTTTCATCAGCAGTTGCTCAAGCTGAGCAAGAACGACCTCATCAATCAGATCGCGGATAACCTGTTCGCGCATATGCGCTCGATCCGCTTGGCCACGATCGGCGAGAACGACCGCGTGGAGCGCTCTATCATCGATCACATGCACATCATCGAGGCGCTGGAGCGGCGCGATACGGAACTGGCCGAGCAGCTTGCGTGTCAACACACGCTGCACTTGGCCGAGCACGTGGAAAAGAACGTCCATTACCTGGACTGACGGGATTCTTAGGAGGCTCAAAGCCATGACGGAAATTTCCGGCGGCCACCTGGTGGCCAAGGCGCTCAAGAATGAGGGCGTGGATACTATCTTCACGCTTTCCGGCGGGCACATCATCGACATCTACGATGGCTGCCTGGACGAGGGCATCAAGATCATCGACGTGCGCCACGAGCAGGTGGCAGCCCACGCGGCGGATGGCTACTCGCGCGTGACGGGTCGCACGGGCGTGGCCGTGGTGACGGCCGGGCCGGGCACCACGGATGCGGTGACCGGCGTGGCCAACGCCTACCGCGCCCAGAGCCCGATGCTGCTCATCGGCGGCCAGGGCGCGCTGACCCAGCACCAGATGGGCTCGCTGCAGGACCTGCCGCACGTGGACATCATGAAGCCCATCACCAAGTTCGCCTCCTCCGTGCCCAGCACGGCCCGCGTGGCGGATATGGTCACGATGGCCTTCCGTGAGTCTCACAATGGGGCCCCCGGGCCGTCGTTCCTGGAAATTCCGCGCGACGTGCTGGATGCCAAGGTGCCGCTGGAGAAGGCGCGCATCCCCGAAGCGGGCAAGTATCGTTGGTCCACCAGGAGCATGGGCGATCCGAAGGATATCGAGAAGCTGGCGGGCATCCTGGCCAAGGCCAAGCAGCCCGTCGTGCTGCTCGGCACGCAGGTGTGGACCTGCCGCGCGGCCGATGAGGCGACGCGTTTCGCCAAGACCGTCAACATCCCCGTGTTCATGAACGGCGCGGGCCGCGGCACGCTGCCGCCCGGCGATTCGCACGGCTTCCAGCTCACCCGGCGCTACGCCTTCAACAAGGCGGACGTGATCGTGATCGTGGGCACGCCCTTCGACTTCCGCATGGGCTACGGCGCGCGGCTCAGCAAGTCCGCCACGGTGGTGCAGATCGATATGGATTACAGCACCGTCGGCAAGAACCGCGACATCGACCTGGGCCTGGTGGGTGACGTGGGCGTGATCCTGGGCGCCGTGGCCGATGCCGCGGGCAAGGACGGCGCCGAGAGCCGCAAGCCCTGGCTGGCCGAGCTGCGTGCGGAAGAAGGCCGGCTGGAAGAGGAACGCCTGCCGAAGATCAAGTCCGACGCCACGCCGATTCACCCCTACCGCCTCGTCTACGAGATCGACCAGTTCCTGGACGAGAACACCCAGTACATCGGGGACGGCGGGGACATCGTGACCTTCTCCGGCCAAGTGGTTAAGCCGCGCGGCCCGGGCCTGTGGATGGATCCGGGCCCGCTGGGCACCCTGGGCGTGGGCGTGCCATTCGTGATGGCCGCCAAGCTGGCGCGGCCGGACCGCAATGTGGTGGCCCTGTTCGGCGATGGCGCCTTCGGGCTCACCGGCTTCGACTTCGAGACGCTGGTGCGCAACAAGCTCCCGTTTGTCGGCGTGGTGGGCAACAACTCGGCCTGGAACCAGATCCGCTTCGGCCAGATCGCCCGCTTCGGCAAGGAGCGCGGCGACGTGGGCAACCTGATGGGCGACGTGCACTTCGAGAAGTTCGCCCAGATGCTCGGCGGCTATGGCGAGGAAGTCCGCGATCCCAAGGACATCCGCCCTGCCCTGGAACGGGCGCGCGAATCCGGGCTGCCCTCGCTGATCAACGTGTGGATCGATCCCGAGGCCTACAGCCCGGGCACCCAGAACCAGACCATGTACAAGTAGGCGGCGCGGCGCCCTGCGCCAGCCCCGTCACGCCGCCGGTGCCGCCCTGCAGTCCAGGGCGCGCCGTGGCGGAACCTGCACAACGGCAAGGAAGGAAGCACCATGGGCAAGGCACTGGAAGGTATTCGCGTCCTGGACATGACCCACGTGCAGTCCGGCCCCTCCGCCACGCAGATGCTGGGCTATCTGGGTGCGGATGTGATCAAGGTCGAGCTGCCGGGCCGGGGCGATATCACCCGCTCCCAACTGCGCGACCTGCCGGGCGTGGACAGCCTGTACTTCACGATGCTGAACTGCAACAAGCGCAGCGTCACGCTCAACCTGAAGTCCGAGAAGGGCAAGGAGATCTTCACCGCGCTCATCAAGGCCTGCGACGTGATGGTGGAGAACTTCGCCCCGGGCGTGCTGGATCGGCAGGGCTTCTCCTGGGAGCGCATCCAGGAGATCAACCCGCGCATCATCTACGCCTCCATCAAGGGCTTCGGCACGGGGCCGTATGTGGACTTCAAGGCGTACGAGTCTATCGCGCAGGCCATGGGCGGCTCCATGACCACCACCGGCTTCGACGATGGGCCGCCGCTCTGCACGGGCGCGCAGATCGGTGACTCGGGCACGGGCATGCACTGCGTGGCGGGCATTCTGGCCGCCCTGGTGCAGCGCACCCGCACCGATCGCGGTCAGCGCGTGGAGGTGGCGATGCAGGACTCGGTACTGAACCTGTGCCGTGTCAAGCTGCGCGACCAGCAGCGCCTGGCCCATGGCCCGCTGAACGAGTATCCGCAGAACAAGTTCGACAACTTCGTGCCCCGCTCGGCCAATGCCTCGGGCGGCGGCCAGCCCGGCGCCGCGCTGCGATGCGCACCCGGTGGGCAGAATGACTACATCTACGTCATCATCCAGCCGCAGCTCTGGGCGCCGCTGATGAACCTGGTGGGGCGGCCCGAGCTGATCGAGGACCCTGCCTACGCCACGCCCGAGGCGCGGCTGGACAAGCTGGACCAGTGCTTCGGCGTGATCGAAGCGTGGACGATGAAGCACACCAAGTGGGAAGTGATGGAAGCGCTCAACCCGCTCGACGTGCCCTGCGGCCCGATCATGAGCACGAAGGAGCTGATCGAGGACAAGGGGTTGCGCGAGCATGGAATGATCGTGGACGTGCCCCACCCGACCCGGGGCACCTTCACCAATATCGCCTGCCCCATGAACCTGTCCGACTCCCCCGTGGAGGTGAAGGCCTCGCCGCTGCTGGGCGAGCACACGGAGGAGATTCTCGGCGAGGTTATGGGCTACAACAAGGAACAGGTCGAGCAACTGCGGGCCGAGGGCGTCGTCTGACGGCCTGTCCGCAGCGATTGCCCACGCAACCCGCCGGCCCCACCTCCGGTCGCTCGCGCGGCCGGGCCCCGCCGTGCTCGCAGCCGTTCCCGGACACGACCAGAGAGGACGTCCCATGCGCATCATCGTTCATGGCCAGCAGGCCTTCGGCAAGGCCGTACTGGAGGCCCTGCTGAACCGAGGCGACGAAATCATCGCCGTGTATTGTGCCCCGGAGAAGGAGGGACAGCGTGCGGACCCGCTCAAGGAGTTTGCCGAGTCACGCAAGTTGCCCGTCTACCAGCCCAAGTCCTTCCGCAAGCAGGAGGTGTGGGAGGAGTTCGCGTCGCTCAAGCCCGACCTGTGCGTGATGGCCTACGTCACGCTGTTCGTGCCCGAAGAGGTGCTCAACATCCCCACTGACGGCACGATCCAGTATCACCCCTCGCTGCTGCCGCGGCATCGCGGCCCCAGCTCCATCAACTGGCCGCTCATCTGGGGCGAGGAGAAGACGGGACTGACGATCTTCTGGCCGGACAACGGACTGGATACTGGGCCGATCCTGCTGCAGAAGGAAGTGCCCGTTAAGCCGGACGACACCCTGGGCAGCCTGTACTTCGATCACCTCTTCCCTATGGGTGTGGACGCCATGCTGGAGGCGGTGGACCTGGTCAAGGCCGGCAAGGCGCCCAAGGTGAAGCAGGACGAAGCGCAGGCCACCTACGAAGGCTGGTGCAAGAAAGAGAACGTGCAGATTGACTGGACCAAGTCCGCGGACGAGGTCTATAACCTCATCCGCGGCGCCAACCCACAGCCCGGCGCCTGGACCACCTTTGGCGGCAAGACCGTGCAGATCTTCGAGAGCCGCAAGGTGAGCGGCGGCGGCACACCCGGCGAGGTCACGGTCGTCTCCGGCGAGACCTTCACCGTCGCTGCCCAGGGCGGGCAGATCGAGGTGCAGCGCGTCCGCCCGGAGGGCGCGCCCAAGCAGACAGCGGCCGAGTTCGCATCCGGCGCGGGCATTCAGGCGGGCACCAGGCTCGGCGGGTGATGCCGGCCGGGCGGGCCCACCGCGGGTGGCGAACCCCTTTCCCCATGTAGCGCAAGCGTTCCAACCCTGTTCACTGGGAGGCAGGCTTTGCTCAGCGATATTGAGATCGCCCAACAGGCGAAGACGGAGCCGATCACGGCCATCGCGGATAAGTTGGGCATTCCCCAGGCGCACCTGGTGCCCTATGGCAGCAACAAGGCCAAGGTGTCCCTGGAGTTCTACAATCAGGTGAAGGACCGCCAGTCCGGCAAACTAATCCTGGTGACGGGGATCAACCCCACCCCGGCCGGCGAGGGCAAGTCCACCGTCACGGTGGGGCTGGGCGACGGCTTGCGCCGCCTGGGCAAGAAGTCCGCGGTGTGCCTGCGCGAGCCCTCGCTGGGCCCATGCTTTGGCGTGAAGGGCGGGGCGGCGGGCGGCGGGTACTCGCAGGTGGTGCCGATGGAGGACATCAACCTGCACTTCACGGGTGACCTGCACGCCATCACCACCGCGCACAACCTGCTGTCGGCGATGATCGACAACCACCTGCAGCAGGGCAACGAGCTGGGCCTGGACGTGCGGCGCATCCTGTGGCGGCGCGTGCTGGACATGAACGACCGGGCCCTGCGCAGTGTGACCCTGGGTCTGGGCGGCATAGGTAACGGCATCCCGCGGGAGTCCGGCTTCGACATCACCGTGGCCTCGGAAGTGATGGCGGTGATGTGCCTGGCGCAGGACCTGAACGACCTGAAGAAGCGCTTCAGCGACATGGTGGTCGCGCAGCACAAGGGCGGCGACATGGTGCGCGCCAGCGACATCAAGGCCCACGGTGCCATGACCGTCCTCATGCGCGACGCGCTAGCGCCCAACCTGGTGCAGACGCTGGAAGGCACCCCGGCGTTCGTCCACGGCGGGCCCTTCGCCAACATCGCCCACGGCTGCAACTCCGTGGTGGCCACCAAGCTGGCGCTGGCCCTCAGCGAGTACACCGTCACCGAGGCCGGCTTCGGCGCGGATCTGGGGGCGGAGAAGTTCTTCGACATCAAGTGCCGCAAGGCGGGCCTGACGCCCGCGGCCACCGTGATCGTGTGCACCGTCCGCGCGCTCAAGATGCACGGCGGCGTCCCCAAGACCGAACTGGGCACGGAGAATGTGGCGGCCCTGGAGGCCGGCGCGGCCAACGTGCGCCAGCACGTGGAGAACGTGCGCAAGTTCGGCGTGCCGGTCGTGATCGCGCTCAACCACTTCACCGCGGACACCAAGGCCGAGGTGGACACCATGCAGCGGCTGGCCAAGGAGTGGGACGTGCCGCTGGTGGTCAGCGAGGGCTGGGCCAAGGGCGGTGAGGGCACCAAGGCCCTGGCGGAGACGGTCGTCAAGACCATCGACAGCACGCCCTCGCAGTTCAAGCCGCTCTACCCGGACGACATGCCGCTGTGGGAGAAGATGCGCACGATCGCCCGCGAGATCTACCGCGCGGACGACATCGAAGCCCCGCCGGTCGTCAAGCGCCGCTTCCAGACGCTGCAGGACAAGGGCTACGGGAACCTGCCCATCTGCGTGGCCAAGACGCAGTACTCCTTCAGCGCCGATCCCACGCTGCTGGGCACGCCACGGGGCTTCACCGTGCCCGTGCGCGACATCAAGCTGTCCGCGGGCGCGGGCTTCTGCGTGGTGCTGACGGGCGACATCATGACCATGCCGGGTCTGCCCAAGGTGCCCTCCGCCGAGAAGATCGACATCGACGACAGCGGCAACGTCGTCGGGTTGTTCTAGCAGGCGCGTAACCTACAAGGTGGTTGTTGTCGGGGGTGCTGCCCCCGAACCCCGGCAGGGAGCATTGCCCCCTGCACCCCAATTGGACCTCAGGCTTTCGCGGCTGTGCAACAGCCGCGAAAACCCGCCACCGGTTGACAGGCTTCCGGGCCGTAGCCTATACCTGCGCTTTGGGGGCGTCCCCTGCTGGCCTGGACGGACGCGTCCTTGGCTTGCCTCCCTGCCGCCGGCTGCCCCTCGTGAAGAATCTGCTGATCCTGCGCCACGGCTCCGCTGAAACGCGTGGCCCGGACGGCAGGGATTTCACCCGCGCTCTCACGCCCAAGGGTGACCGGGAGGCGCGCGTGCAAGGCGGGTTTCTGCGGGAGGCGGGCATCGTGCCGGAGTTCATCGCGACCTCTACCGCCGTGCGGGCCCACACCACGGCCGAGGTGCTGCTGGAGGCACTGGGCGCTGCCGTGCCGCTGACCCCCGAAGAATCGCTCTACAATGCGCCCGGCGAGCTGCTGCTGGACTACGTGCAGCGGCTGCCCGAGCAGGCCGGCATCGTGCTGCTGGTGGCCCACATGCCCGGCGTGGCGGAGTTGCTGGGGCTGCTGGCCAGCGACCCAGCGGACATGGCCGTGCCGTTCAGTCCGGGCACGCTGGTGGGCGTGAGCCTGGAATCGTGTCCGCACTGGGCGGAGGTGGTGCCCGGCTGCGGCGTGGTGGAGTGGCTGCTGCCCCCTTTGTACCTGACATGAGCGCGTCCCCTTCCCCATCGACGCCGGGCACGACGCCGGGAGCGGAGCGGCCCCTGCCGCCCTGGCTGGCCGAGCTGCCGCCGCTGGCCTACGGGAGCCTGGCGGACTTCCTGGCCGGCGCGGTGGCATGGGTGGAGCGTGGCCTGCCGCGCTACCTGCCGGAGCGCGAGCCGCGCGCCTATCTCTACGACCTGGCGCGGGACTACCCGGCGCGGGGCGGCAAGCGCTTCCGGCCGGCTCTGCTGCTGCTGTGCGCGGCCCTGGCCGGGGGCGATCCCCGCAGGGCGCTGCCCTCGGCCGTGGCACTGGAGCTGTTCCAGAGCTTTGCGCTGGTGCACGACGACATCGAGGACGGCTCCCTGATGCGGCGCGGCAAGCCCGCGCTGCACCGCCAGCACGGCATCCCGCTCGCCATCAACGTGGGCGATCTGCTCTTCGGGCTGGTGTACGAGGCCCTGTTGGACAACGAGGCCCTGCTGGGGCCGGAGATGACGCTGCGCGTGCAGCGGCTCTTCGCCGAGGTGTTCCGGCAGACCTTCGAGGGGCAGGCACTGGACATCGGCTGGGTGCAGCACGACCGCCTGCCCGACCGCGCGGAGTTCGAGGGCATGATCCGCCGCAAGACGGGCTGGTACTCCGGCCGCGGACCCTGCCAGCTCGGCGCGCTCATCGGCGGGGCCCCCCCCGCGCTGGTGGAGGCGCTGGGCACCTACGGCGAGGCGCTGGGCATCGGATTCCAGCTCCGCGACGACCTGCTCAACCTCACGGCCGATTCCGCCGGCGAAGCGCCCGGCGTGCTTTCCGGGGGCTACGGCAAGGAGCGCGGCGGGGACTTCGCCGAGGGCAAGCGCACCCTGATCGTGATCGAACTGCTGGAGCGGCTGCGCGAGCCGGAGCGCAGCCGTCTGGTGGAGATACTGGTGCGGCCGCCGGACGAGACGGCGCCCGAGGACATCGCCTGGGCCATCGAGCGCGCGGAGGCCAGCGGCGCCCTGGCGGCTGTGCGCGACTATTGCGCGGAACTGGGGGCCCGGGCCCGCGCCGCGCTGGCGGGGCTGCCGGCCTCGCCCCAGCGCGCCCTGCTGGAAGCGCTCACCGACTGGCTGGTGCTGGAGCGCGCCGCGTAAGCGGGCGCCGCCGCGGCTTAACTTCGCTGCCCGCTTGCCTTAGAATGGCGCTGGCGTGAATCGCCGCTGCGCCTCCGGGACGGCCCGGTGGGCCGAGCCATGACGGCCGGTCCCGCCGCCACCGGTGTGGCGCGCCCAGGAACTCCATGTCTCACGATGCACTGCTGCTGTTGTTGCGCTGGTTGTTCGCGATCCTGGCCGTGATCGCCGTGGCCGTGTTTATCGTGCGGCCGCTGCTGAGCATGCTGCGCCGCAAGCCGGACATCGACTTCAGCGTGCCCGACTACACGATGGAGGGCGAGGAGCTGGAGATTCCCACGGAGAAGGAAGAGGAATTCAACCGCAACACGGCGATCCAGCAGGCCCGTGCCGACCCCCAGGCCACGGCGATGATGGTGCAGCGCTGGCTGAAGCAGAAGAAGTAGCCCAGGACGCTGCCCATGCCCGAGTTGCCGGAGGTTGAGACGATCGTGCGCGAGCTGGACGCGGCCCTGCCGGGGCGCCGCATCCGGCGCGTGCAGGTGTTCCGTGCGGATGCGCTGGGCGGCGTGCCCGTGGCGCGGTTCCGGGCGGCGCTGGAGGGCCGCACGTTCCGGCACGTGCGGCGGCAGGGCAAGTTTCTGCTGTTCGAGCTGGAGCCGCCGGGCTACCTGATCGGGCACCTGCGCATGACGGGCAAGTTCGCGGTGTCGCCCCCGCTCCCGAAGCCGTTGCCGTACCACCGGGTGTGGTTCGAGCTGGAGGACGGGGCGCTGCTGGTGTTCCAGGACATGCGGTGCTTCGGCACGCTGGCCGTGGTGGAGCGGCTGCGGGATTACGCGCCGCTGGCCGCGCTGGGGGTGGACCCCTTCTCGCGGCACTTCACGGCCCATTGGCTGGCCGAGGCCCTGGCCGCCAGCCGCACGCCGCTCAAGCACTGGCTGATGGACCAGTCCAAGGTGGCCGGCCTGGGCAACATCTACGTGGCGGAGATCCTGTACGATGCGCGGCTCTCGCCCCTGCGCACGGCGAACACGCTGATCGCGGCGGAGGTGGAGCGGCTCTATCGGGCCGTGCGGCGCATCCTGCGCAAGGCCATTCACAAGAGCGGCACCACGATCCGCGATTTCCGGCGGGTGGACCAGAAGACGGGTCAGTTCCAGAACTTCCTGCGGGTCTACGGCAAGGCGGGCCAGCCGTGTCCGTCTTGTCGCACGCCCATCGCCCGCGTCGTGCAGCAGCAGCGCAGCACGTTCTACTGCCCCACCTGTCAGCGATGAGACGCCCCCGATGAGCTTGGAACCCCACAGGCATCCCCCCCGGCGCAGGCGGCTGCTCGCAGCCGCGGCGCTCTGTGTGGCGCTGCTGCTCCCGGCACTGGGGCTGCTGGTGGGCGCGCGATCGGCGCAGGCGGAGCCGGACGGGCTGCGGGCGGCGCTGGCGCCGCTGGTGCAGGAGGGTGGCGTGGCCGTGGGCGAGAACGGGCATCCGGTGTTCGTGTACCACCCCGGCGCTTACGTGCCGGCCTCCATCCTCAAGCTGGCCACGGCCGAGACGGCCTTCCACGTGCTGGGCACGCACTACCGCTTCCGCACGGCGTTCTACCGGGACGGCGATCTGCTCTACATCCGCGGCTATGGCGACCCGATGCTCGTCTCCGAAGAGTGGGCGCTCATCGCGCAGGAGCTCAAGCTGGCCGGGCAGTTCGCGCACCCCATCCGCGCGCTGGTGCTGGACCAGAGCGCCTTCGCCACGGACCTGGAGGTGGATGGCGCCTCGGATTCGCTCAATCCCTACGACGCCAAGCTGGGGGCGCTGGTGGCCAACTTCAACACGGTATTCGTGGACGTGGATGCCGCGGGCCACGTCACGTCCGCCGAGCCCCAGACCCCGCTGACGCCCCTGGCGCGGCAGGCCGGGCGCCAGCTGGGCCCCGGCCGCCAGCGCATCAATTTCACGGCCGAGGGCATCCCCGGCGTGCGCTATGCGGGCGAGCTGGCGCGGGCGGTGTTCGAGCAGGCCGGCGCCACCATCCGCGAGCCCTCCCGTACGGGTCGCGTGCCGCCCGGCCTCAAGCCGGTGCTGGTGCACCACAACAGCCGCACGCTGGAAGAGGTGGTGCAGGCGATGCTGCACTACTCGAACAACTTCATCGCCAACCAGATCGTGCTGGCGATGGCCCTGGAGACCGCCGGGGAGCCCGCCCGGCTGGAGCCGGGCGTGGCGCTGGAACGCCGCTACCTCACCAAACAGCTTGGCCTGAAGCCCGACCAATTCACGCTGGAAGAGGGCTCGGGCCTCTCGCGCAAGAACCACATCCGGCTGACCGCGATGCTGGCCGTCGTGGATGCCTTCCATCCCTGGGCGGACCTGCTCAAGCCCTACGGGAAGCCGCCGCTGGTGGTGCCCGCCAAGACCGGCACCCTGACGGGCGTCTACACGCTGGCGGGCTTCCTGCCCGCGCCGCCCGGTGTGCGGCGACCATTCGTGATCATGCTCAACCAGCCGCGCCATACGCGCGGTGCCGTGTTCCGGCGCCTCGCGCGGGCCTTCGCGCACGGTGGCGCCGCCGCATCGTCCCCCGCGGCCGCTGCGCGCTGAAATCCCGCACAACCGCAAGCCAATCGATGCGGGGGCCTTGAGCCCCGGCACCCCCATACGCGCCCGCACCAAGCCGGGCGCGGTTTCACCCGCAAATGGAGCCCAGGGGGCTTTCCTCCCTGGTGGGGGTATGGGGGAGAAGCCCCCAATGCCCGAATGCCATTCAATTTCCGCCGCTAGCGGTGACGCAGGTAGGGATTGAGGCGCTCATAGTCGCGGCCGGCCAGCCGGCCCCCGCAGACGATCTGGTCCCCATCGTTGGCCAGCACGTGCATCAGCAGCCGGGCGCACAGCACGTGCGCTTCCTGGAGCGAGAAGGGACTGGTGCGGAAGCACAGCTTGTAGCCGCGCTCGATGGAGTAGCCCAACGGAATCCAGGTGTGGCCCGTGGCGTCCTCCAGGAACTCGCAGTGGGCCGCGAGCGCCTGCCAGTCATCTCGGGGGATGGGGCCTTGCAGCACGGTGCCCAGCCCGATGCGCTCGTAGTAGCGCGCCCAGCTGTCCGCGGAAAAAATGTCGATGCGATATTGATGCGGTCTGGCGTGGCCGATGCTGGTGCCCAGCATCAGCAGCAGGGTCGCGGAGAGGGCAAGCAGGCGCATGGCGGCTCATCGCGGCGCGGGCATTGTGACCGGCGGCTCGTTGCCGCCCACTGTACGCGAAAACCCCGCCTGGGGCCCCGATATTCCACCGGCGCCCTGCCAAGCCGCCCGCGCGGCCACGAAAAAAGAAACCCGGCCGGGCCGGTCACCGCCGAAGCGGTGCGGCCCTGGCCGGGTTGGCCTGCGGGACGATGGAAGCCGGGTGCGGCTTACATCATGTCCATGCCACCCATGCCACCCATGCCGCCGCCCGGCATCGGCGGGGCATCTTTCTTGGGCTCGGGCTTCTCGGAGATGGAGGCTTCCGAGGTCAGCACCAGGCTGGCGATGGACGCGGCGTTTTCCAGGGCGACGCGGGTCACCTTGGCCGGGTCGATGATACCCTCCTTCACCATGTCCACGAACTCTTCCTTGGCCGCGTCGTAGCCCTCGGTGTCCGTCTTGGCCTTGCGCACGTGGTCCACGATCAGAGCGGCTTCCATGCCCGCGTTCTCCACGATGTGGCGGATCGGAGCTTCCATGGCCTTGAGCACGATGCGGGCACCCACCAGCTGGTCACCCTTGAGGCCCTTGTCCTTGATGCCCTTCTCCACCGCGGTGATGGCCCGCAGTAGCGCCACACCGCCGCCCGGCACGATGCCTTCCTCGATGGCCGCGCGGGTGGCGTTCAGCGCGTCTTCCACGCGGGCCTTTTTCTCCTTCATCTCCACTTCCGTGGAGGCGCCCACGTTGATGACGGCCACACCGCCGGCCAGCTTGGCCAGCCGCTCCTGCAGCTTCTCGCGGTCGTAATCCGAGCTGGTGTCGTCGATCTGCTGGCGGATCTGGTTGATGCGCGCCTTGATGTCGTCCGCCTTGCCGGCGCCGTCGATGATCGTCGTGTTGTCCTTGTCGATCACGATGCGCTTGGCCCGGCCCAGTTGGTCGAGCGACAGATCTTCCAGCTTCATGCCCATCTCTTCCGAGACGACCACGCCGCCGGTGAGAATGGCGATGTCCTGCAGCATGGCCTTGCGGCGGTCACCGAAGCCGGGGGCCTTGACGGCCGCGCCTTTCAGCGTGCCGCGGATCTTGTTCACCACCAGCGTGGCCAGCGCCTCGCCGTCCACATCCTCCGCCACGAGCAGGAACGGCTTGCCCGACTTGGCGATCTGCTCGAGGACGGGCAGGATGTCGCGCATGTTGCTGACCTTCTTCTCCGTGATGATGATCAGCGCGTCTTCCAGCACCGTCTCCATGCGGTCGGCATCGGTGATGAAGTAGGGCGAGAGGTAGCCGCGGTCGAACTGCATGCCTTCCACCACGTCCATGGTGGTGTCCGCGCTCTTGGCTTCCTCAACGGAGATCACGCCATCCTTGCCCACCTTCTCCATCGCCTCGGCGATGATATCGCCGATGGTCGCATCGCTGTTGGCGGAAATGGTGCCCACCTGCGCCACTTCGCGCGAGTTGCTCACCTTCTGCGCCGTCTTCTTCAGGTGCTCCACCGCCACGCCCACGGCAATGTCGATACCGCGCTTGAGCTCCATCGGGTTGGCGCCGGCGGCGATGTTCTTGTGGCCTTCCGCCACGATGGCATGGGCCAGCACGGTCGCCGTCGTCGTGCCGTCACCGGCAACATCGGAGGTCTTGGAGGCCACTTCGCGCACCATCTGGGCGCCCATGTTCTCCACCTTGTCCTCCAGTTCCACTTCCTTTGCCACCGTCACGCCGTCCTTGGTCACCAGGGGTGCACCGAAGGACTTCTCGATGACGACATTGCGGCCCTTGGGGCCCAGCGTGACGCTGACCGCATTCGCCAGCTTGGTGATGCCCTGCAGCAGGCGCACACGGTTATCGGTCGAAAAAAGGATCTGTTTTGCAGCCATGGTTCCGGTTCCTCTTCAGAATCTGGGTAGGTTTGATCGGCCGAGGCTAGTTCAGCACGCCGAGGATGTCGTCCTCGCGCATGATGATAAATTCCTTGCCGTCGAGGGTGACGTCGCTGCCAGCGTACTTCGAGAACAGGATCCGGTCGCCCGCTTTGACGTCCAGCGCGGACACGGACCCGTCTTCACGGCGCTTGCCTTTGCCCACGGCCACGACCTTGCCTTCCTGCGGCTTCTCCTTCGCCGTATCGGGGATGTACAATCCGCCGGCCGATTTCTCCATGGCCTCCACGCGCTCCACTAGCACGCGGTCCTGCAACGGTTTGAGGTTCATCTACCTTTCTCACTCCTCGAAAGGGTGGATGGACGATCTGTGCGAGGTCGGCAAAGCGCCGCCGATGCCAGGGGCAACGACGACTCACCAACGAGCCGACGCCCGCTGTTTTGAAACCCTGTACACAGTAGGGAACGGGGACTTGCCTGCCCGACCAGCCATCTACGGAAGGCGTCGGTATGGCTGATCAATCCGCACCAGAGCCCGGAATGGGTCGGCATTCCGGACCCTCAATGGAGGCGCGTCAGGCCGCGTCCCACCGAATTATTAGCACTCTATTCGCATGAGTGCTAAAAGTCAACGGATTTTTCCAAGAATTTGATCCGATGCAACTATTGGGGGAATTGCACGCAATTCGGCGAAGTTTTCGGAGGCGCCCCGCCGTTCCGCACGCCCATCGCCCCGACCGGACATTCCGCAGGGCCTGCTGCGTGCGGACGCCACGCTCCGGCGATAACCGGGCGGCCTCCGGCGCGCCGCAGCGCGCAGGGGTGGGTTGCGGCTCGCGAGGGCTCGCGCTCAGCGTTCGGTAGCGTAGACGAAGTCGCGCTTGTCCGCGCGGGCATGGCAGGCCTTGCAGAACTGCATCGGGCCGTCATGGCCTTCGCCGATCACGTCCAGATCGTTGCGCGTAAAGCCGTACTGCCAGTCGCTGCCGGCCGCATCGTAGCCCGGATCCTGTTTGCGCATGAAGAACACCGGACCTGGTTTGCCGGGGCCGCCCAGGTCATTGCGCACCCAGGATTCCTGCACGATCTGCGTGCCGGGCGGATACACTTGGTAGCCCTCGGTCTTTCGCTGGCGGGCCAGCTCGGCGTTGTGCTTGTACACGCGCGCGGCCGCCGAGGGGTAAACGTAGGTCTGCACGAGCCGATTGCCGTGGGAATGGCTTGTTACGTAGCCCGTCACAACGTCCCAGCTTCGGAAATTGCGGCCCCAGCCGATCTTGACGCCGTTGGTCTGGAAGCCCACGCGCACCGGTGCGGCGGCGTTGCTCGCATGCCCCGCATTGGGATTGCAGGGGTTGCCGGCCTTGGCCGCCCCCGGATTGCACGGATTGCCCGCCCGAGCGGCGTTGGGATTGCAGGGGTTGCCGGCCTTGGCTGCGCCCGGATTGCAGGGGTTGCCGGCCTTGGCTGCGCCCGGATTGCAGGGATTGCCCGCCCGAGCGGTGTTGGGATTGCAGGGATTACCCGCCCGCTTCGCTGTGGGGCTGCACGGATTGCCTGCATGCCTCGCGCCGGGGTTGCAGGGGTTGCCCGCCCGAGCGGCGTTGGGATTGCAGGGGTTGCCAGCCCGCGCGGCGTTAGGGTTGCAGGGGTTGTCGGGCTTGGGCGGCGCGGCCCGCGGCTGCCGCTCAAACAGGCTCCAGGGTGCGAACTCGGAGCGGAAGCTCCCCACCACCGCCCACAGGAAGGCTGCGCCAATCACCACGCCTGCTAGCGTCCACCATCGGTTGCGCCGCATGCGGTCTCCGCGGATGTGAAAGTGAAGTCACCGCCCGGCGTCGGCCTGTGCAGCCGGCCAGAGGGTGCGGGCGCCATTATAGCCGGCGCGACGGCTGCTGGGAATCTCGGCTTGCGCCGCGCATCACCGGCAGTGCGCCATTCGAGTTTCGCGCTCTTGTCAGACTTGGTCGGCCAGCGCGCGCGAATGTTACAGGGTATCGCATCCGCCAACGGCACAGCCCAGCCGCGATGGCTTGGCGGGCCCGATGGACGCTATCGTGGGCGCAGTATCGTCGGCGCCGCGCATCCGTGCGGTAAGGCGGCTCACCGTTGCCGGGCGCCGGTGGTGCCCACGCGCGGACGCGACAGAGGGGTCAGCGCTCGGTAGCGTAGACGAAGTCGCGTGACTGCACGCGCGTATGGCACTCCTTGCAGAACGCCATCTTGCCCGTGTGACCTTCCCCCATCAGGGCCAGGTTCGGCTCCGCGATGGCGTATTCCCAATCACCACCGGCGGGGTCGTAGCCGGGCCCGTGCTTGCGCATGAACACCACGGGCCCGGCCTTGCCGGGTGCGCCCAGGCCGTTGCGCGTCCAGGACTCCGCCACGATTTCCGTCCCTACCGGGTACGGCTCGAAGCCCTTTGTCTTGCGGAGCAGCGCCAGTTGGGAGTTGTGCCGGTACACCTCCGCCGCCTTGTGCGGATGGATGAAGGTCTGCAGTAGCCGATGGCCATGGGCATCGCTGAGGACGTAGCCCGTCGCCACGTCCCAGGTGCGGTAATCCTGGGCCCAGTCGATCATGTCGCCGGGCGCCGCGGGCGCCATGGGCTCCGCACTGGCGGCCGGCTCCTTGGGAGGCTCCGGGGCTGCCATGGCTGCCGGGGCCTCCTTGGCCGGCTCCGCGGCGGCTTTCATGGGTTCGGCAGGGGCCTCGGGCTCAGGCTTGGCCTCGGTGGCGGCGGGTTCCGCCTGCTCCGGCTCGGCCGGGGGCTGCTCCGCCGTCGCCTTCTCGGGCTCGGCGGGGGCCTCGGGCTCCTTCTTGGCTTCGCTGTCGGCCTTGGAATCGGCGAGCCACCACTTGGCGGCCAGCGCCCGCTGTGGAGCGATCGTCGTACCGAGTCCGCCGGCCAGCGCCCACAGCAGCGCCGTGCCGATCAGCACGGCCGCCAGTCTCCACCATCGCTTGCGTTGCATGCAGCCTCCGCAGAGGGAAGGATCGGCAGCACACGCCGCAGGTCTGCGCGCGTGATACGGGCCGGTCCACGGCGCCATTATATACAGCGCGGCGCCTCGATGCATTCCCGCGCGGGCGTGTTGTCGGGCTCACGCGGGGAGCCTCAGATGCGCAGCGCGATCACCACCGCACGGCGGTCCTCCGGGTTTTCACCAGGCCGGCTGCCCTTTTCCACCGTGTAGCGGCCGAAGCCGATCTCGAAGATGGACACCCGGGTGAGCACGCCCACGCTGAAGTGTGTGGCATTCCAACCGAACAGCAGCGAGAACAGCGCCGTGCCGTCTTCGTGAGGGCCGACGCCGATCTCCATGCCCACGCGCGTGCGGTTGTTCAGGCTGCGGCCGTCCAGGGCCTTGTACCCCAGGTCCACCAAGTCCACGTCAAACGTGTAGCGGATATCGTTGTAGGTGGGCGAGACGGCGAAGCCGGCCACCACGTTAAGCGGGAACTCGCCATAGAGCGGCCGCGTGTTGGCGTCCGGCGGTGTCCCGAACTGGATGCCGTGATAGCCGCTCTGGCTGTCGTGTCCGCCCAGGTTCAGCACGGCCAAGGCGAGCCGCGGCTGCCAGTTCTCCGCACCGGGAAACCGGTACACCATGCCCAGATCCAACCCGCCGCGCACGCGCGTCTGCCCCTGCTCCAGCGCCTGAAAATCCGGGTCGTTGGCAAGGTTCAGCGAGCCTCCCGAGGCATACAGCGTGGCGAAGTCGATGGTCTTGTCGATCCCAGCACGGTTGATGAGCTTGGCAGTGAGCCCCAGCGAGAGCGGGCCGAACTGGCCATAGCTGCTCCACAGCACGGTCTCGTCTACGAACGCCTCGAGCTGCAGGGCCGGAAAGCCCAGGCTATCCTGCACCACACTCACGGCCCCCAGCGTCTCCGCGCCGATGCCGAACGCGGTGCCCTGCTTCGGATTGTAGAGGAACGGCGTGCGCAGCGAGACGTTGTAGAACAGCGACGTACCGACCTTGTTGGCCAACTCGGTTGGGGAGAGGCCGCTGTACTGGTTCTTCACGGCCGTGGGGTCGAGCAGCAGTCCGGTCAGATTGCGATCCGCGGCGAAGTGCAGGGGCGTGACCTCGATCGTGCCCGTCTTCAGCCCCGCCAGCCCCGCAGGGTTGTACATCAGCACGGAGGCCTCGTCGGCCACGGCGGAATAGGCGTTGCCCATCAGCATGGCACGCAGGTAGGGCATCTGGCGGCGCAGCTCGCGCGCGCCGGCCGCGTGCGGGGCCAGGGGCAGCAGCAGCAGCGCCAGCAGGAGCGTCAGCAGGCCGGCCGGGCGCCACGGGAGGCTAGGAGGCTTTGGCCTGGGCTTGCCATGCATCGCTGATCTGCTTGAGGTCGATGCGGCCCTGGCGGCCCAGCTCCTGGAACTTTGCGACGACCGTGCGCCGGGCCTCCGATACCGTCTCGGGGTCGGCGCGGGAGGCGCGCAGGGCGGTCACCAGGCCGGTGCGGGCCTGCTCGGGGAAGCCCATGATGACCTTGCGCTGCAGGTCCGGCGACGCGCCCTGCATGGCCTGGATCACCACGGTGCTGGGCAGGGTGCGCACGGCCTGCGGGATCATGTCGTCCGGCACCAGCGGAATGGCCTCGAACAGGAAGAAGCGCTTCTCCACCTCTTGCGAGAGATGGGCATCCTTGGCCTTCATCGCTTCCAGCAGATAGTGGCTGGTGGCAGTGGAGGTGCGCGCCATCAGGTCCACCAGCGCCGCCGGGCCCTCGATGTCCACCATGCGGGCGTCCGGGGCGTAGCGCGCCTTTTCGGCCAGGCCGGTGCCCACGCTTTCCGCCATGTCCAGCGGCAGGTCACGCAGGTTGCCGATGGCGACGGCGATCTCGAGCTGCATCTCCTTGGGCAGGCCTTCCAGGATACGCGCCGTCTCCTCCGGCTTGAGCCGGCTCAGCACGACGGCCTTCACCTTGACCGGCTCGTCCTTGATTATGTGCGCGATCTGGCCCCAGGTCAGCTCGTCCAGGAAGCGGAACGGATTGGGCCGAATGATCTCCGGGTTCACGATCTCCTGGGTCATCATGAACAGGTTGGCCTCGCGGAGCGTGTTGAGCATCCGGCTCGCATCGGGCGCCTGCTCGCCGTACACCTTCTCCTCCAACGCCTGGTAATCCTCGCGGCTCAGGTTCGGCAGCAGGGCCTGGCGCGCAATGGTCAGGCCCAGGCCGTGCGCCAGGTCGCCCAGCTTGTTGGGCGTGCCGGCCCAGCCTTGGATCAGGGCGCGCCCCAGCTCCGGTCGGGCGAACAGCCGCTTGATGACGTTGTGGCGCAGCTCGGCCAACTGGCGTTCCTGGTCGGCGCGCCGCTGGTCGGCGGCGCTCATGGCCGGCTCTTCCCGTGCGGGGGCCGCCGGGGCCGGTGCGGCGACGGGTTGCGGGGCTTCCACGCGGCGAGGCGAGGCCAGCCGCCACATCAGCACCAGCAGCATCAGCAGCATCAGCACGAGCACGCCCCCCAGCAGCCATTCCTGCATCGAGAGCCCCAGGGGCATGCCGGCAGCGGGCGAGCCGAAGGGCGGACGCGCCGCCTGCCCGGGTTGGATCACTTGCAGATCCAACCGGTCACCGCGGTCGGCATGGAAGTCCGCCAGGATCGGCACGATGGTGCGGATGTATTGCAGCTCGCTATCCTGCACGGCCTGGTTCAGCACGATGCGCACGACGACCTGCTGCACACGGTACTTTTCCACCCCCGGCACCGCATCGCTCACGGTGGGCCGGAAGCCCGGCAGGTCGAGGTTCGTCCCGGATACGGCCGTGTTGGGCACCCGCTCCTTCGTGCCCTGTACGTCCGCCCGCACCACATAGTTGCCGCTGGGCAGCAGGGCGGAGAGACGCTCATTGATCAGGCCCTCGATGCGCTTCTGGTAGGCATCCAGGGAATCGACGTATTGGGCCTGGGTTTGCTGGGCCGGGGCAGGACGCGGCACGGCGCACAGCAGGGCGGCGAGCCCTGCGGCGGCCAGGAGCGCCGGCAGCCTTGCGTGCAGTCGCAGCATCATCGTGCCTCGGCGACCCCGTGCGTCATTGGGTGGGGCTGGAGCGCAGCTTGGACACTAGGTCCTGGACCTCCCGGTTGTCCGGATCCAGGGTGAGTGACTTCTCCCAGTATTTCAACGCGAGCTGCTTCCAATCCACCGCATAGTACAGCGAGCCCAGCATGGCATAGGCCTGCGGGTTGTTGGGATTCTGCGAAATGGATTGCAGAATCTGGTCCAAAGCGCGGTCGTAGTTCCCATTGAAGTACGCCTGCCGTGCCTTGATGAGAAAGGTCGTGGACTGCGCCTCGGAAAGCGAGCCCTGGGCGATCATCTTGCCCAGCTCCTGCTGCTCGCGCTGGCGATCCTGCTCCCGCTTCAGGCGATCGGAGAGCTTCTTCGCATCGTCGGTGAGCCCGTCGTCCGCCTTGGGCTTCACGGCGGCCATGCCCGGGCCCTGCTCCGCCTTGCCGGCTTCTGGCACCTTCACCACGCGCACCAGATCGCCATGGGCCGGGTCGAACTGTCCCTGCGTGCGCAGCTCGCGGGCCAGCACGTCGGGCGCGGTCTCCACGCTGTTCGCAACCACCACCAGGATCTGCCGCACGCGCACCTGGCCGGCCACGATGTCCGTGCCGGTGCCCCCCCCGGCCGAGGGCACGATGTAATGGCTCACGCCCGGCAGCTTGATGCGCTCGCCCGTGGTGCCGTCCGTGCGGACGTAGCGCACGCTGGCCTCCACATCCACCAGCGCATCGCCCACCAGATCGCGTGCGATGCGGGTGACCCGTGCCTTGAGCACGGCCTCCTGGCTCTGCAGGTCGATGCCGGGCGGCGTGACGAATTCGGCACCGCGCGCCGGCCCGCCGGTGAACAGCCACACCAAGCCCAGCGCGGCGAGGGCAATCAGTAGCCACACGTGCAGCGGTCGGCGGCGGATGCGGATGCGCATGGGTGCGGGCCATCTCATGGCTTGGCGCCTCCCGGCTGCGGTTCCAGGTAGTTCAGCACCTTGTGCACTTCCATGTTGGACGGATCATAGGTGATCGCCCTACGCCAAGCCTCCTTGGCCGCTTCCACGTTGCCCTGGGTATAGAAGATCGAGCCCTCCAGGCCCAGATAGTAGCCCCGCTCGCGATTCGTCGTGGCGGTCTGGAAGCCGCTCTCCACGATGCGCAGCGCGTCCTGGTAGCGACCCTCGTCGTAGGCCTCCTGCGCTGCCTGGGCCGGACTCTGCGCGGCCTGGGGCGTGAACGCGGCGGGAGGCATGGCCACCTGCGGGGCGATACCCCCCGCGGCGGAGGGCACGGGCATTGTGGGCGGCATCTGTCCCGGGGGCGGCGTTGTGCCGAGCTGCTTCATCAGCTCTTTCTCGGGCAGCGTGGGTGGCGGTTCCTCCTCCTTGGGCAGCACGGGGAAGGTCTCCTTGAGCACCACCACCTGGTCGCCCCGGTTGAAGTCCATCCGCGCCACGATGGGCACCAGCTTGCGCACGAAGCGCTCGTAGTACTCGGGCAGCGTCTCGTCGATGAGCACCTTCACCTCCAGGCGCACGAACGGCGGTGTACCGTCATCCGCGGCCGGGCTGTCCGGCGAGCGCACGAAGATGGGGAAGCCGGGCAGCTTCTGCTGCTCGGGCGAGAGCTTGGGGTTCTGGATCGCGGGCACGACGTTCGGGTTCCAGATCACCTTCACCGCCAGCACGTACTGCCGCTTGGAGATGTAGCGGGAGAGCGCCTTGTTGAGCTCGGCCGTCAGGCGGTCCTCGAACTTCTGCATCTTCTCGTTGGAGATGCGATTGATGAGGTTGTCCTCCTGCGCCGCAGCGACGTGCGGCAGCACGACGGGCACGACGCCGGCCGCGCCGGCCAGCCCCGCGGCGGTCGCCAGGGACGTCAGGACGCCGCCCACGCGTCGAGCGTGCTTGCGAATCTTCGAGCGCCGGCTCATGGCTGGCGGCCTCCTCCCGTTGCGGGCGGCTTGGCCCCGCCGCCGGCAGGGGGCTGCGCCCCGCCTGGCGGAGCGGGCGGGGCCTGGGTGCCCTCAGGCGCGCCCGGCAGCTTGGGCGGCTTTCCACTGGCGCGATTCTTCAGGAATTCCTGGAAGTCCAGCACCTCCTTGTTGGTGGGGTCCTGCGCCAGCACGTATTGCCATTCCTGGTTGGCCAGATCGTAGTTCCCAAGCGCGTAGTACACCGAGCCCTTCATGGCGTGGGCCTGGATGTGGTTGGGCTGGATTTGCAGCACCGTATCCACCTGCTTCAGGGCTCTGTTGTAGTCGCCGGCCAGCATGGCCTCCTGGGCCTTCTGCAGGTACTGCGCGATGAGAAGGTCCTGGAACTGCCCTTCGGGACCGCGCACCTGGGCCGATCCGGCCTGCGGGATCACCTGCTCCATGGACAGCGGAATCTCCACCTCGTAGACAGGCTGGTCGATATCCAGCTTGACGACGTTCTCCTGCCCCCTGAACACCGTTTTGACCCGCACGATCTGGTCGCCGTTCTCCTCGGACTCGGTGACCTGGATCGAGCTTTCGCCCTTGCGGGTGAGGAGGATCGTCTTCTCGTCCTTGGCGCCACCATTGCCGCTGCCGCCGCCCATCGCGGAGCAGGCCGCCAGCGCCAGCACCAGCAGCCCCAGGGCCGCCGCGTGCAACGGAGCGGACAGGCGCCGCTCAGAACCGGTAGCCGAACCGGATCTCATAGCCCGCTCCTTGGAGAGTGTCGGTGCCCGAATTGACCTGGGCCGCCTGGAAGAAGTCGTTATAGGCGAACATCACGGAGAGCTGATCGCCCACCACCATTTCAACGCCGGCCCGCGCGAGGTTGGCATAGTCCAGTTGGGGGGAGATCAGCTTGCCGATGCCGACGAAGCCGATCAGGCGCGATGTGCTGCTGGGTACCTGCAGTATATCAAACCCCAGCGTTGGAACCAGCACCACACCTGTATTGAGCGTGATGTGCGTATTGGGGTTGTTCTGGTTGTTGTCCTTGTAGAGGATCAGGTCCACCCCGAACGAGAAGCGGCCCGTCAGCTTGACGGACTCCTGCAGCCCCAGCGCCAGCGCCTTGTGGTTCACCTTGGTGCCGCTGATCGTGATGGGGAAGTTCAGCTCCCCAAAGCTGACCGTGAGTGCCCGCCGGCGCGGCGCGCGGCGTCCGGCCAGCTCGTCCACCAGGATGATGGCGCCGCTCTTGGCCTCCACCACCTTCAGGTACACGGTGAGCTGGCCATCGGTGCGGAACATGCCGATGTCGATGAAGCCGTCCACCCCCAGCTTTTCCGCCAGGGCGCGGCGGGCATCCTGGGAGGGAATGCCCTTGCGCAGCTTCAGCACGCCGTGGGTAATCTTGGTTTCCAGCTTCTGGCACTCCTGGCACTGCACCAGGCGCACGTTGGGGTTGTACTGGAACAGCTTATCGAGGATGACCACCTCCGCCTTGCGCCGGAAGTCCGGATCCACCTCTTTGCCGAAGTAGAACGAGTTGATGGCGAGGGTCGGCGTGCGGTCGGCCACCTTCTGCAACGAGCGGGCGATCAGGGACATCGCCTCGTCCAGCTGGTACAGGTTCTCGTCCAGCACGATGGAAAACGACTCGTCCACCACGGGAAGTCCCGGGTTCACGACAGGCGCCGCGGCTGGCGTGCCGGCTGCGCTCTGGGCGCCTCCCGTCGCAGCACTCTGGCCGGCGGCCGGGGCCTCCGCGGGCGGCGCGGGCTGCTTGCCGGCGCAGGCGGAGAGGGCCACGGCCAGCACCAAGGCCGGCAGCACGGCCCGTGCGATGGCCAGGGCCCGGCTTGGCCGCCGTGGCCTGCGCGTGGGGATCGCCGAATGGCTCGGCATCCGGTTTGTCATTGACCCTCCCTGGTCAACAGTGGGCCCCGGCTCGGCGGGGCGCCATGAACTCCCGAACTCCCGGCGGCGCTAATGGAACAGCACGCCGTATTCCTCCAGCTTGGTTGGCGGATTGACCAGTGCGATCTCCACCCGCCGGTTCTTCTCGCGCGCCCGCTGCAGGGCGTTGCCTCTCAGCGGCTTGCCTGCCGCGTCCCTATAAGGTACCAGCGGGCGCTGATCGCCATAGGCCCGAATGGAGAGCTGCTTTTGCGGCAGGCCCTCCTTGAGCAGAAAGTCTGCCACATTGGTGGCCCGAGCGGACGACAGCTCCCAGTTGGAGCGGAACTTGCGCGTGTGGATGGGGACGTTGTCCGTGTTTCCTTCCACGATGATCAGGTCGTTCTTGTGCTCCTTCAGTTCCTTGATCTTCTTCACCAGCGGTTCCAGGCGCCGCAGAGCCCGCGGTTGCACGCTGTCCTCGCCGGAGCGGAACAGGAAGTCGGATGGCAGCGTGATCACGCATTCCAGTTTGGAGTTGCGCAGCTCGAAATTCTGGTAGAGCCGCCGGTTGTCCTCAAAGTACTTCGCCAGTCCGTTGCAGTTCTTCGGCGCTGTGGAAAGGCTGGTCAGCAGCGCGAAGAACGAGAACAGCAGCCCCATCAGGTCGCCGAATGTGACGATCCATTCGTCCGCGGAGGATGCGCTCCGGCCTCCGCTTAACACCCGCGTCCGTGCCATGGCTCAGATCCCCAGATCGCCCCGCGCCAGGGCCGCGCGTCGTTCCTCGCGCATGCGCATGCGGCGCTTCTTGGAGAGGTATATCTGCAGATCCTGCTCGATCACATCGGGCCGCTCGCGGCGTTGCAGATACAGGATGCCCTCCTTGATCATCTCGTAGAGCCGGACGTAGCTCTCCTTGTTGCGCTCCAGCTTGGCCGCCACGGGCAGGAAGATGAGCTGGGCCAGCAGCACCCCGTAGAGCGTCGTGATGAGGGCAACGGACATGCCGCCCATGATGTCCACGATCTTGGCGTTCTCGCCCGCGGCGCGGCCCATCAACAGGATCAGCCCCACCACCGTGCCCAGCATGCCGAAGGCCGGACCCACCCGGCCCATGTACTCCATCACGGCGATTTCCTGGTTTTGCGTCCAGTCGTAGTTGTCGATCTCCGAGTTGATGATCTCCTGCGCCATCTCCTCGGTGACCCAGTCCACCTGCACGAAGTTGTTCATCGCATCGCGCAGGAAGTAGATCGGCACCTGAGCGATGCGCTCGTCGGGAATGATCTCGTTGCGGTAGCGATAGTCCGCGAATTCGAGCATGGCGTTGTAGACGGCCTCGAACTCCTCCTCCCGGCGCTCTCGGGCGAAGACGAGGAAGATGTACCAGAAGGTCGCGACGGCACGGCGGAACGGGAAGGCGATCAGCACCGCCGCATACGAGCCCCCCAGCACGATCCCCGCGGACTTGAGGTCGAGGAAGCGCATGATCCCCGCCGACCACGAGTTCTTGAAGTTCTCTTCCGCCTGCTGCAGTGCCTCCACCTGCTGCCGGGTGCGGCCCTCCCGGCGGGCGATGTCGATCTGCTGCTCGTATTGGGTGATCTGGTAGACGTAGTAGTTCGAGAGGTGATCGGGCCAGGTGATCCCGAACAGGATCAGCGAGGCTCCGATCAGAAAGCCTACCAGTGTCCCCAACCGGTCAATCATGCCGGGCCTGCATTCAGCGAGTGGCCCCGCGGCACCGCGCACCGCGGGCAATGCGCCGGTTCGCACCGGTGGCGGATGCGCCGCGCGCGATCGGGCCGATTCCGCCGCTGCACCGGTTTGTCCAGCGTTCTTAGTGCGTTAAGCAAAGCAAACGACATTCCAAACCGCGCAGTTTGCGCCGCAGGTCGCGTTTTCCTGGCGTGCGGTGACGGGTGCGGGGCGCCTCCGGCCCGCGCAGGGCGGCCCGGGGCGGGGGCTAGCGGAAAATGCTGGGTGATGCGGGTGCCGGGGTGGTTTCAGGCCCGTTCGAGACCGTGGGCGGAGAGGAACTCGTCGGCGAAGCGGCCGCAAGCGATGGCGCTCACGTCGCCCTCCATCTCCACCTGGAAGTCGGGGGCCACGCGGATCTCCAGCGCGCCCCCGGGCATGTGTACGGTCACCGGACTTTCGCACAGCCCCAGGCGGCAGGCCACCGCGGCGCAGGCGCAACTGCTGGTGCCGGAGGCCAGCGTATAGCCCGCCCCGCGCTCCCAGATCTCGATGCGGATGGCGTGGCGATCCAGCACGCGCAGGAACTGCACGTTGGTGCGCTGGGGAAAGCTCGGGTGACGCTCGATGAGCGGTCCCACACGCTGGGCCAGTGCCGGCGTGGGCTCGTCCGCCAGCACCACGCAGTGCGGATTGCCGATGTTCGCCGCATTGATGGTAACGTCCTCGTCTCCGGCGCGCAGGGTCTCACGCAGCACCTCGCGCGGCGCTCCGGTCATGGGGATGCGCGCGCTATCGAACGTGACCTGCCCCATCTCAATGGCGATGCGGCTGCCGGCGGCGTTCAGCACGCGCACACGCACCTGGCCCCCGGGCGTGTGGATGGAGAACGGCGTGCCGGCCACGTGGCCGTGTTCCCACAGGTAGCGCGCGAAGATGCGCAGGCCGTTGCCGCTCTTCTCGCCCTCGCTGCCGTCCGGGTTGAAGATGCGCAGCGCCGGGACGTCCGCGGGCAAGTCGGCCGGTCGCAAGGGGTGCCCCGGCCGCAACGGACCCAGCAGCACGCCGTCGCTGCCGATACCCTGGTGCCGGTCACAGATTGCCCGCACCTGCTCGCCTGTCAGCGGCGCCTTGAAAGCTGTGGGGTCGATCACAACGTAATCGTTTCCCAGTCCGTGGTATTTGCAGTAGTCGTGATCGGGAACAGCCGCGGGGTCGGCACGGGGAGGCGAGGGGCGCTGCGGGTCTCTCATCGGCGGGCTTGGGCTCGCTTGGGGTTGTCGGGGCCGCCGGGAATGGCCGTCGCTGCCGGGGTCCTGCCAGAGTCCTGCCGGATCATGAACCAGTCCACCCCGTGAACACAACCGCCACCCTCTATGCCGAGACGCCCGTGAACCGACCGCGCAGACCTGCCGCGCGCCCGGTGCCGGGGCTCGTGGCGCGGATCTGGACAAGGCCGTGGCGTGCGCTGCGCGGCGAGTTCGGCAGCGCGCTTTGGGTGCCCCCCTGCGCGCTGCTGCTGCTGGCGGCGTTTCCCCCGCTGGAGTGGCGGGGTCTGGAGTGGCTCGCGCTGGCACCGCTCGCGGCGGGCCTGCTCGGCCGCCGGGGCAGCGTGGCGGGCTGGACGGCGGCGGGCTGGGGCTATGGCGTGCTGTTCTTCGCGGTGCAGTTCGCCTGGCTGCACCACGCCTTTGTCGGGCTGGCGGGCATGGCTTGGTGGCAGTTCGCCGATGCCTTCGCGTTGCTGATGGCCGTGCTGGGCCTGCTGCCCGCCGCGGCGCTGGGCGGTGCGCGCTGGCTGTGGCGGCGCTGGGGGCTCTCGCCACTGGTGGTGCTGCCGGTGCTGCTGGCCGGGCAGGACGCGCTGCTGGGCGTGTTCCCCTTCGGCGGCATGGCCTGGGGCTCGCTGGCGGGCCCGCAGGTGGGCACGTGGGCGGCGCGCTTGGTAGTGCCGCTGCTGGGGGGCGCGGGCCTGGTGCTGCTGGTGGCACTCGTTGGAGCGGGCTGGGGCGCGTGGGGCTGGGCCATGGGGGTGCGCGGCCCCGGGCGGGCAAGCTGGGCGGCCGGCGCGGCCCTGGCCGGGGTGACCCTGGTCTGTGCTTGGCCGGCGCCCGTGCCGTACGCGCCGGCGAATGCACCGCGGGTGCCGGTGCTGCTGGTGCCGGGTCAGCTTTCCATCGCGCAGCTCAACGCCCAGCGCGACACGCCAGGCCCCCTGCGCTACTACCTCGCCCGCACGATGGAGGCGCTGCCGGGCGGGGCGGGCCATTACCCCGCCGCCGCGCCGCCGCGCCTGGTGGTTTGGCCGGAGAGCGCCGTGCCGGGGCAGGTGGAGCGCGGCAAGACGCTCGTGGAGCTTTCCGAGCTGGGCGGGCTGTGGGGCGCGGACCTGCTGCTGGGCTCTAACGGGCTGGAGGCGGGCCGCGAGTACAACTCGCTGTACCTGGTGAACGGCGGCCGATTCGACTTCTTGCGTTACGACAAGCAGCGCTTGGTGCCCTTCGGCGAGTACGTGCCCGCGGGCTTCGGCTGGCTGTTCGCGCGCAAGGTGACCGCGGGGCCGGGCGACTATGCCGCGGGCTCCGGCCCGCCCGTGCTGGCATGGCGGGGCACACGGCTGGGGCTGGCGATCTGCTTCGAGAGCATCCTGCCCGCCCACGTGCGAGCCGAGGTGCAGGCCGGGGCCGCGCTGCTGGTGGCCGCGGCCAACGATGCTTGGCTCACACCGGCTGCGCGCCGGCAGCATCTGCAGATCACAGCCCTGCGCGGGCTGGCCGTGGGCCGCGACGTGGTGCTTGTCGCCAACGGCGGCTGGAGCGGGCTGCTGCGCGGTGGGCGCGCGGTGGCCCTGGAGTCGGACGGCACGCCGCTGCATGTGTGGGCCGCGCTGCGCGAAGGCCGCACACTCTACGCCCGCTGGGGACTGCTGCCGCTGGGACTGCTGAGTGTCGGCCTGCTGCTGGGTGCGTGGCGTCCGCGCCGAGGAGGACGCCCATCGCGTCGTACGTGACGCCGAGCCGACCCCGCAAAGCGACGTCCTGCGGGGCTTGGCGGGGCGCGGCGCGGCGCCGCACGGGGATTGCATTCCCCAGGGGAGATTGAAACAATAAGTGCGCGTGGGCTGTTCCCGCGCGCGCCACCATCCCTGGCCAGGGAATACGCATGGAACACCAGACCCGCCCGGGCGCCACCGCGGCGCACTTCGACCGCGAGCTGCCGCCGGACTTCCACCAGCGCATCGCCACGAAGGTGATCTTCACCAACGAGCGCGAGCGCGACCCGGAAGCCGCCCTGGAGAAGATCGGCGACCTGCTTCTGCGCAACCTGTCGCGGCCCACGCGGATTCACCACTTCATCGACGTGGTGGAGCACCTGGAGAACGACCCGGAGACGCTGCGGTTTGCGGGGTTGTGCTTCGTGTCCATCGTGCTGGAGCGCACGGAGAGTCCCCGCTACGAGAAGTTCCTCGACGACATTCTGGAAGCGGTGATCCAGGATCACCAGCAGGAGGCCAAGGCGCCCTTCCAGGCGGAGTACCGCCGGCGCCACTTTTCCGCCTACGCGCGCATCATGGGCGATGCCTTCATTGCCATGATGCAGATCAACAGCGAGCTGTACGAGGTCGTCAGCCAGATCTTCACGATCCTCATCCGCAAGGAAATGGAGCAGGAGCAGGTGCGCAAGGACGCCCGCGATGGCGGCGGACGGCGCATTTCCATTGCGCGCGATGAGGGCTCGCCCAAGGTGGGCAAGAAGCTCTTCGACGACCTGGTGGACTACGTGCACGACCGTGGCGAGCAGCGCACCGGCACGCTGCAGCAGCAGAATCCCAACGAGTTCATCGCCATTCTGGCGGACCGCCTGCGCGGCACACGCCGTTACGTCATTCAGGACATTCTGAACCAGCAGGCCCTGGATCGGCGCAAGGAGGCGGAGAAAGAGCTGAGCGAACGGCTGGCCAGCGCCGAGGAGATCATCCTCGCCAAGGACGCTTTCCGGCGCGCGATCCAGCTCTACTGGACGGAAAAGCAGTACAACTTCAAATACATGGCCGTGGAGAAGGTGCGCGTCACGGTGCAGGTGCTGTCGGTGATCGTGGGCATTGCGTACTTCCTGGTCAGCTACCTGAGCCTGATGGGGATGCGCTGGTGGGAGGGCGTCCTCGTGACGGTGGGCATGTACGTCTTTGCCCGCGTGTTCGGCTCGCGGCAGTACTTCCGCCGCTTCTTCCCGGACGATGTGACCAAGGAGCTGGAGGTGGTGGTGGGATCGTTCACGCCCACCTTCCGCAAGATGGGCAAGGATCAGATCGACGCCTTCATGCACCGACAGGTGCGCGACCCGCAGAACCTGTACTACCTGACGCTGCTGCCCGAATTCGTGCGCTACGTCTTTGCCGTGATGCCGGATCGCACCAGCGTGGTGCTCGAGCGGGAGGAATTGGGCGAGATCCTGCAGAACATGGAGATGGACATCGCCCGTGTGCTGCGCACCACCTCACCCAGCATGCTGCTGGGCGAGTGAGCCTGCGCGATTCCAAGCGCCGCCGATGGCCGCCCGTGCGCTGCCGCAGGCGTTACGGCGCGCCGTGTGACGGCGGCTGGGCGTGCCGCAGGAAGGCCACGGCCAGCACCCCGGCACAGAGAGCGATGGCAGCCATTGGCACCGTCGGCAGCACGTCTCCCGGCTGTCCCGCAATCCACAGCGCGGCTCCCATGGCCACCAGCGCTGCCCCCACCAGTCCCGCCAGCACCAGCATCAGCCCACCCAGCACGTAGCCGGCCGGATGTCGCCGCCATAGCAGCAGGCCGCCGATCAGCAGCGCCGGCACCGAGAACGCCAAGTCCAGCGCATAGATCGGAGCGGTGGGGAACTCGAAGCGGGTCACGATTGCCGGCAGGCGACCCGTCCAGAGAGCGCTGACAATATCGGCCAGCCATAAGCCCGCGAAGACCAAGCCCACGGCCATCAGGAACCCTGCCACGGCACGCACGGGGGCGCGTCCCGCGAATGCGGCCGCCACGCGCTCGGCCTCCAGCCCCATCGCCCCGGTGACCAAGCTGAACACCGATAGGCCCAGCACCGCTGTATAGAGCATGAACAGTGGATTGTAGGGGTAGCCAAACGTAATCAGCGCGTAGAAATAGGTTCCGTAGGCGAGCGTGCCTAGCCACACCAGATGGCCCGCCACGGAGCCCCGGCCTGCTGCGCGCAGGCTTAGCAGCAGGAGCGGAATCACGCCAAAGAGCGTCAGCACGTCCTGCCCCACGGCTTCCACGTGCGCCCAGGGGGGCATGGGCAGATAGGCGGTGTAGATGCTCGGCCATACCACGCCCACGGCGGCCGCCAGCGCCATCAGGGTCGCAGCGGCCAGGGAGGTGCGGTGCGCAAGATGCAGCGCGGACGTCATGGATGGAGCCTCCGTGCGAGGCAGGGGACTGCGGGGAGCGTCCGGCGCCCGCGGCAATCCGCCACGGGCGCCGGGGCGGAGCGGCCTAGTGGAACAGGACGTACTCGAAGTCCAGCCCGTGGCTGCCGAAGCCGCGCGTGGGGGGCGCCACCCAGCCGGCGACCTTGCCCGGTTCGTACACGGGCACCATGCACTGCAGCACATAGTCGTAGTCGTCCTGGGAGGGCATCCAGCGGGCAAGGCCCTTGTTGTATGCCGCCTCGTCCACCGGGTTGCCTTCGGGGTCGTAGTGCTGGTCCGCGTACAGGCCCACGCTGCGGTTGAAGCGCGTGCTGGGCAGCGTGAGGCGCTCGCTGAGCCCGTGCTCCTCCAGGATGCCGTTCCAGCGCGTGAGGGCGCGGTTGCAGTCGGCCACGTAGTCGTCCAGCAACAGTGCGTTCATGGCGCGGCGCAGCGGGATCTCCTTGTCGCTCCAGCGTTCGTTCTCCCACACCTTGGCGCCATAGGCCGCATCCAGGCCATTGTGGTCCGGGTAGCGCTTGTCATTGATCTCGTCGAAGCGCCCCTTCAAGCCGTTGGCAAAGTATGTGGCGGCGTTGGAGGAGTCCTCCCCGCCGAACAGGTCGTAGCAGGCGGAGGCCCACTCGTTGAAGTACTTCTGGATGACCTCCAGCGGAATGGCGCCCACGCTGCGCGGGTCCTTGCCTTCCTTCATCACCTCGGCGGTGCGACGCACCACGCGGCCCACGCCCGTCTCGCCCACGGAGAGGTGGAAGGCCTCCTCCATCAGCATGAACTGGGTGGAGCGGGCGAGCGGATCGAACGCGCTTTCGGACAGGGCGGCGAGCTGATACTTGCCGTCGCGGTCGGTGAACATGGTGAAGCAGAAGAAGGCCAGCCAGTCCCGCTGCGGCTTGTTGAAGGCCTGGAGGATGCGCGGGTGGTCCTTGTGCCCGCTGCGCCGGGCCAGCATCTCTTCGGCTTCCTCGCGGCCATCCTTGCCGAAATGGCTGTGCAGCAGATACACCATCGCCCACAGGTGGCGGGCCTCCTCCACATTCACCTGGAAGAGATTGCGCAGGTCCAGCAGGCTCGGGGCGATCTTGCCCAGCAGGCGCTGCTGCTCCACGCTGGCGGGCTCCGTATCGCCTTGGGTCACGATGAGCCGGCGCAGCTCCTTGCGGTATTCGCCGGGCACCTGATCCCACAGCTTCTCGCCGAAGTGGTCGCCGAAGTAAACGTGGTCCTTCTTGCGCGGGTTGGCCAGGAAGATACCCCAGCGGTAGTCCGGCATCTTGACGTAGTCGTACTGTGCCCAGTCCCCGGAGCCCATGCCCACGGCGGTGCGGAGGTACACCCGATCCGCCTGGAAGCCTTCGGGCCCCATTTCCCGCCACCAGTTCAGGAAGTCCGGCTGCCAGCGCTGCAGGGCGCGCTGCAGCTTGGGGTCGCCCTCGAGATTGACGTTGTTGGGGATCGTATCCAGCATGTCAGGGCCTCCAGAATTTCAATGACAGGATGAACTCCGAATGCAGCTCGTGACGGGCGGGGCGCTGCGGCGGCCCGCCGGGATTCATGCGGTTCCCATGCGGGGGATGACCTCATCCACCATGAGGTCCAGCAGCTTGCGGTCGAACACATCGCCCAGGGTGAAGTAGAAGCGCTGGAAGCCCATGTGGGCCGCGACTTGGCTGCGCTCCAGAATCTCCGCCGCGGACGCATCGGGCGTGACGCGGCCCAGCAGCGTCTTCTCAATGCTGTCGTAGTCGCGGCCCACGTCGTCGCAGTGCCGCTTGAGCGTGTCCAGTTTCTGCCGCAGCGTGTCCGGGCCCAGGAACTCGAACAGGTTGCAGGCGTCTGCGTACTGCGCCACCAGACGCAGGGTGCGCCGCTCGCCGCCACCGCCCACGAGGATTGGTGGGTGCGGCCGACTGATCGGTTGAGGCACGCACAGCGTTTCGGCGAGCTGGTAGTGCCGGCCCTGGTAGGGCCCGTTGTCCGCCGACCACATCTGCCGGCAGACCTGCAGCGTCTCCTCCAGTTGCTCGAAGCGCTCCTTCAGGGGCGGAAACGGAGCGCCCAGCCCGCGCGCCTCGCGCTCGAACCACGCTGCGCCGATGCCCAGGTAGGCGCGCCCGCCAGAGAGCACGTCCAGCGTGGTCACTGCCTTGGCCAGCAGCCCAGGGTGGCGGTAGACGACGCCGGTCACCAGCGTGCCCAGCTTCACGCGCGACGTGTGCGCCGCGATGTAGCCGAGCGTGGTGTACGAGGAGAGCATCTCCATGTCGGCCGGGCCCACGTACTCGATCTGGAAGAAGTGGTCCATCACCGAGAGGCTGTGGAAGCCCCCCTGATCGGCCGTCTGCACGATATCCCGCAGCGTCGTGCCCAGCGCGTGTGGCGCGGGATAGGTGTAGTTGGGCAGGTGCAGCGCGTATCGCATGACGGCGTGGCCTCAGGTGCGGCGATAGTCGAACTCGGGGCTGCCGGGCTCCCCGTAGAGTGTCAGCGCGCCCCGCTCGCCCGTGGCGTTGGGCCGCTGGAAGATCCAGTTCTGCCATGCCGAGAGGCGGCCGAAGATCTTGGTCTCCATGGTCTCCGGCCCGGCAAAGCGCAGGCTGGCCTCCATGCCCGTGAGGGCATCGGGAGAAAGGCTGGCGCGTTCCTCCACGGCGATGCGCACCTCGTCTTCCCAGTCCAGATCGTCCGGGGCGGCGGTGACCAGCCCCGCGCTCATGGCATCGGCCGGGGTGAAGCGCGCGGGCGCCTCCTTCAGCATCGCCTCGGCCCGCTTGGGCTCGGCCAGGAAGCGCTGGGCCAGCCGCGAGAGGCCGTTGCCCATGGGGAATGTGCTGCCGTTGAGCGCGGTGAGGGCGATGTGCTGCGGCCGGTCGGGATCGTCCAGCATGTAGATGCGGTCGCTGGCCAGCGCCGTCTCGTACAGGAAACCGCCGAAGCACGAGCCCGGCTCGATCAGCGCGAAGGTCGTGCGGGCTGTCAGGTCCAGCCGCTTCAGCGTGCGCTTGAGGAACAGCAGCACCTCGCGGCCAAACCAGTGCTCGCGCACCTGCTGGAGCTGCCGGTCGATTTCCAGCACGCGCTCCAGGTCGCCCTCGCTGCGCAGCAACAGCAGCCCCACCTCCTCGAAGTTGAAGCGCAGCTCCACCAGCGCATCGTCCAGCTCGCGAAACAGGGCCAGCGGATACCAGCCCGCGCCGAGCTGGGCGGGATCGTCCGGCAGGGCCGGCACGTCGTCCGGCCCCAGCAGGGTCAGCGTGGCGGTGCGCCGGGCGGGGTCCACCTCCAGGCGCAGGTGATCATAGACGAGGGCGTTCTCGCTGCGCTCCTTGCGCAGGGGCTCCAGGGCAATGCCTTTGCGCCCGGCGTGGTCGCTCGCGGCGGCCTGCAGCTCGGCCACGCGCTGGGCGATGGCCTGCTCCCACTGTGAGGGTGCGTGTACGGCATCCACCAGGCGCCACTCCACGGCGCGCTCGCCCTTGATGCCCTCGGCGAGCGTGGAGAAGACATCCGCTAGGTCGCGCCGCACGAGGCGCTTGTCCACCAGCCGGGTGAGGCCGCCCGTGCCGGGCAGCACGCCCAGGAAGGGCACCTCGGGCAGGCTCACGGCCGAGGAGCGGTCATCGATGAGGTGGATCTCCTTGCAGGCCAGCGCC
>Ga0102953_1000143_pt1 | contig 48138 bp, 46 predicted proteins | sample SalPon2A_C_D2_MG_FD_78509 | JGI IMG/M metagenome (GOLD analysis project Ga0102953, IMG submission 78509) | Soil microbial communities from South San Francisco under conditions of wetland restoration - Salt Pond MetaG R2A_C_D2_MG | ecosystem: Environmental > Terrestrial > Soil > Wetlands | place...
GGGTTTTGCTTTCTCTGGTGACCTGGCTGGGGCTCGAACCCAGGACCCTCTCCTTAAAAGGGAGATGCTCTACCAACTGAGCTACCAAGTCAATAAATAGGTGAGGGCTTGCCCTCCGAAGCCCCGCCGCGGAGGGCGGGGCGAAGGAGGGTGCAAATATACTATCAATATTTAACTTTTCAAGAAGGAGCCTGCATAATTTTACCTTTTCTTTGAATTCCCTGATTTTTGATTCATTTTTACCAAATGAAGATCGTCCTCCTCGGATATATGGGCAGCGGGAAATCCACCGTCGGCAGGTTGCTGGCCGGTCGGCTGGGAATCCGGTTTATCGATCTGGACACCTATATCGAAACCAAACTGGGGATGGACATCCCCCGGATTTTTAAGGAAAAGGGCGAACTATTCTTCCGCAAAAAAGAACACGAACTCCTCCGGGAAGTGCTCGCTGATCCGGCCGATACCGTCCTGGCCCTGGGCGGGGGTACCCCCTGCTACAGCGGTAACATGGAGGCCATCCTCAAACAAACCCCCCACGTGTTTTACCTGATGCTCCCGGTGGCCGACCTGGTCACGCGGCTGCTGAAGGAAAAGGAAGACCGTCCCCTGATCAGGGATATTGCCGATAAGGATTTGCCGGAATTCATAGGGAAACACCTCTTCGAACGGCGGGAATTCTATTCCCTGGCCCCCCACACCGTGCCGGCCGCAAACCGGGATGCCGAATCCCTGGCTGCGGGGATCGCCGGGCTGCTAGTCTAAATATACCCCGTCATTCTTTGCCCGGAATTCCACCGTAATGTGCTCCTGCAGGGAAGTGGAAAGGGAAATCCCTTTGTAGTCGGCCTTGACCGGGAATTTTTTGTGGTTCCGGTTGACCAAAACCGCGGTCTTCAGCTGCTTCAAAGGGGTGTTTAAAAAATGGCGGACCCCGTAGATCAGCGTATTCCCCGAATTGAGGACGTCATCTACCAGGACAACCGACTTGTTGCGGTATTCCTTTTCCGGGATGGAAGTCTGAATCCCGCTTTCCAGCGGGTTCTTCTTGTCCATCGTCACCTGGCACAACAGGATCTCGGCCCCGGTGATCTTTTGCAAAACCTTGCGGATCTTTTCCGCAAATTTGAGTCCGCCCCCCGCAATACCTGCGATCACCAGCTGCTTTTCGTCCACATTGGCTTCATAGATCTGGTAGGCGATCCGTTCGATCTTATACTCTATCTGTTGGTGCGAAAGGATGCGGTTCTTCATACAGGTCCTGGTTTACAGCTTCTCAAAGATAAAAAAGAGTTCGTTTCCCTGCCGAGGGGGAATGGAATTATACGCTTGCTCCAGGGTGCGGATGCGGAACAGGGGTTCAAACAAGGCCCGGTAGGCCTCCCGGTTCCCGCCAAAGGGCGGCCCGTCCGGGGCGAGGGGAAATTCAAAGAAAAGCCCGGCCAGGGTCCCTTTTTCGGCCAGCAGGCTGTGCATTTTTTTAGCGTAATCGGGGCGCTGGCGGGGGAGGAGGGCGCAAAAGAAGGTCTGTTCCAGGATCAGGTCGAACCCGTCTTCCTCCAAAGCGAAGAAGTCAGTTTGCAACAACCGGGATTCCGGAAAGTCAGGTAATTGTTCCTTTATGCGCTTCAGGGAACTTTTGGCAAAATCCAGGGCATATACATTTGTAAACCCCTGCCGGTGGAGGTAGGCCACCTCGTAGCCAGACCCGGCGCCGGGGACCAGGATTTTCTGGTCATGATCCTCCAACTGGTCGATGTAGGCCTGCAGGGGAGGGGACACGTACCCGATATCCCAGCCCATGGCCCCTTCCTTATACCGTTTTTCCCAAAAATCGCTATCCATCGTCGTCCAGGTAATCTTCTATATCTCGGCGGTCTTTCTTGGTGGGGCGCCCCGTGCCTTTCTTGCGGTAATATTCCCGTGCCTGTTGTTGTATGTCGTGCTGTTCGAAGGCTTCGGCTGGGGTTGTGTCTTCCCGGTAAATGTCTACGATCTTCGCGCCAACCCGGCTTTTGGGCAGGTCCCGCACCAGGAGTTCAAAATTGATCTGCCGTTTCCGCACCACTATAGCATCCTGGGGGAATACCTCCCGGGAAGGTTTGGCCACCTGCCCGTTGATGCGCACCTGCCCTTTCTTGCAGGCTTCGGTAGCCTGGTTCCGGGTTTTGTAATACCGGGTGCACCACAAGTACTTGTCTATCCGCATATCCGCCTAAAAACTTTGTTAAGTACTTCCGCAAAAATAGTGGAAAATTGTATCTTGCCCCCCTTAATTGATACTCCATGCAGATGCCAAAGCCCCTTTTTTTTATAGCCGTGTTCCTTTTGTTAGCCGCCTGTAAAAAAGATGGTGGGAATGATGTTACCCGGGTCCCCCCCCGCCTGCTGTCCGACGTGGCCGTCGAAGATGAGACCGCCATCCAGGAATACCTGCAGACCCATTTCTACAACTACGAGGATTTTGAAAACCCGCCGGCCGGTTTCGACTATCAGATCATCCTGGATACCATCGCCGGGGATAATTCGGGGAAAAGGCCTCTGGCCGATGATGTACAGTCGGTGACCATCTCGGTCTCTTCCGATGAATTCGACCTGAGCCAGGAAGAAACCGTGAACGAAAAACTCTATTACCTCGTTGCCAGGCAGGGGATTGGCGAAAACCCCACCATTGCTGATTCCGTTTATGTCCGTTACCGAGGCTCCCTCCTGAATGGCGACGAATTCGACGGGGCCTTTACCATCCCCACCTGGTTCGACCTGGCGGGCATTCAGGGACCGCAACAGGGTGCCCGGGGATTTACGGAAGGCATGCCGGCCCTGAAAGCCGGGGGCACCCCCATCGAAAACCCGGACGGTACTTTTAGCGTGGAAGATTACGGGGTGGGGATGATCATCATCCCTTCCGGGCTTGCCTATTTCAACGTGGCCCGCGGGATCATCCCGGCCTATAGCCCCCTGATCTTCACGGTAGATCTCTATGCCATGAAGACTACGGACCACGACGGGGACGGTATCCCCTCCATCCTGGAGGATGTGAATGGGGATGGGTATTTGTACAATGACAATACCGATGCCGCCCAGGAAAAAGCCTCCGGCTCCTTCCTCCGCTATGTGGACTACCTGGATGCAGATGACGATAATGACAATACCCTGACCCGGGACGAGATCAACCTGGATGCCAACGGCAACCTGGTCCTGCCGTTCCCGGATGCGGATGGGGATGGCGTCCCGGACTACCGCGACAGGGATACTCCGTGACGGGCACCCCGCCCTTTGGCGGCGGGAATTCATACTGCCCCTGCAACTTGTTCAATATTCCATGGGATTTCTCACCTTCACTTCGTTCGGTTCGCAATGATGGAGGCTTTTTTCATTTCTTTGCTCGCCCAAAGAAACGAAACAAAGAAAAGGCGCCTTTTGCGAGGAATTTTTGTCCGCTCAAGCGGACAAAACCTGCTACAAAACTGCGCGCTGCCCTTCTGGCAGCTGCATCTCGCAGTTTTTGATCGCATATTCTGTGCAAAAGGTTACCCCAGGATTCTAACTTTCCTAGTAAATAGTTAATTAGAAGCAATAATACTCCTCCCCTTGGCAAGGGGAGGTGGACTCCCGCATTGCGGGAGGACGGAGGGGTTGCAAATCAGAATCCAACCACCCCGGCCTTCGGCCACCCCCGCCGCTGACAGGCGGGGCAGGCTTCTCCTTCAAAAGGGGGGACGCCCAAAAAAGTCCTCCCCTCCCTGAAGGGAGCCTGCCCCGACCGAGCAGAGCGAGCGTCGGGGGGTTTGGTAACTGAACAAATAAACCTAGTTCCTGCCGCCCACTGTTTACTGCCACTGCCTACTGCCAACTGCCACTGCAACCAAAGCAAATCTCATAAAAAAACCACCCCGTGAAAGAGTGGTTTATTATTGTTTCGATGTGCTCTGTGATTACAGAGCTACTGATAAACTCAGGATCAGCTGGTCGGGCCGGGTGTCGATCCGGTCGGGCCCCACATTGGTAATATGGGTATTGATAAAAGTGGCTTCGTTTTTGCTGAATCCCCTTTCATACCGCAGGTCAACCCCGATTTTACCAAGGTTAAGGCCCGCGCCGATATTTAGGCCTACCGTGAAATCGTGTTCCACGTCATCAATGGTGATGCCGTCAAACTTTTGGTTCAGGATATACTGGAACGCCGGGCCGGCAAAGATGTTCAGCGGCCCGATTACTTTTATTCCAACCAGAGCGGGGAGATCCAACTTACTCATCTTAAAATCCCCGTCGTTGTAATCCGAAGAAGTATGGGTATATACCAGTTCGGGCCTGAAATACAGCCTGTTTCCAAGTTTCCCGAAGACCCCGAGGTGGTAGCCGACATTCCAATCAGGGTGCTGCGCCGCAGCCTCGGCCGATTCAAAATAATTTCCGTTTCCGTTGTAGTTAAGGCCTCCTTTGATCCCGAAGGCGGGGCCTGTTTGTGCGTAGAGGCCGGTGCCAAGCAAGGCAATAGCCAGGGTAAGCAGTGTTTTTTTCATGATGTGTTCTTTTTTTGGAGCATAATGTTAGCCAATCCATAGGAGGACGGCATGCTGTTATGCCTTTCTTTTTAACACATCTAGAACGGCGGCCTCAATCGCTTTATTGTTCAGGCCGTACTTCTCCATGAGTTCTTCGGGGGTGCCGCTTTCCCCGAAGGTATCCCGGGTGGCGACGAATTCCTGGGGAACCGGGTAGCGGGAGGTGAGGGTACGCGCCACACTTTCCCCTAGTCCGCCCAAGTAATTGTGTTCCTCGGCAGACACCACGCAGCCGGTTTTCTTAACGGAGCGGATCAGCGCCTCCTCATCCAGTGGCTTGATGGTATGGAAATTGATCACTTCAGCCGAGATGCCTTTCTTTTCCAGGTTGTCAGCCGCGAGCAGGGCCTGCCAGACCAGGTGGCCCGTGGCCACGATGGTAACGTCGCTGCCCTCCAGTAAATGCACGGCCTTCCCGATCTCGAAGTTTTGGTCTGCCGGGGTGAAATTCGGCACCACCGGTCGGCCGAACCGCAGGTAAACCGGCCCTTGGTGTTTGGAAATGGCAATGGTGGCCGCCTTGGTCTGGTTGTAGTCGCAGGGGTTGATCACCGTCATCCCGGGCAGCATTTTCATAAGCCCCAGGTCTTCCAGGATCTGGTGGGTGGCCCCGTCTTCCCCCAGGGTTACCCCGGCATGGGAAGCACAGATCTTCACGTTTTTACCGGAATAGGCAACGGACTGGCGGATCTGGTCGTATACCCGGCCGGTAGAGAAATTGGCAAAAGTGGAGGTATAGGGGATATAGCCGCCAATGGTGAGGCCGGCCGCAATGCCCATCATATTGGCCTCGGCAATGCCTACCTGGAAAAACCGCTCCGGGTGTGCGTCAATAAAGGGTTGGATCTTCAGGGAGGCCACCAGGTCAGCACAAAGGGCCACGACCCGCGGGTTGGTTTCCCCGAGTTCGGTCATCCCCGCCCCGAATCCACTACGCGTATCCTTACTGCCTTGATCTGTATATTTCATATTGATTGGTTGTCGTATAATTAATAGTCGCCCAGGGTTTCCGGGTTTTGTTCCAGGGCGCGTTCGAGTTGCTCGTCGTTCGGGGCTTTTCCGTGCCAGGCGTGGGTGTGCATCATAAAATCCACCCCGTTGCCCATGACGGTGTGCATGATGATGCAAACCGGCTTGCCCTTCCCGGTGCGGGTTTTGGCCTCCTGTAGGGTGGCGGTCACCTGCTCCAGGTCATTCCCGTCCGGGAGGGCCAATACTTCCCATCCGAACGAACTGAATTTGGCCCCCACATCGCCCAGTGGCATCACTTCTTCTGTGGCCCCGTCTATCTGCTGCCCGTTGCGGTCGACTGTGGCGATCAGGTTGTCTACCTTCTTGCTGCCGGCGAACATAATCGCCTCCCAGTTCTGGCCTTCCTCCAGTTCCCCGTCCCCGTGCAGGCTGTAGACCAGGTGGGGATCCCTGTTCAGTTTTTTGGCAAGGGCCGCCCCGATGGCAACGGACATCCCCTGTCCCAGGGAACCTGAGGCGATCCGCACTCCCGGGAGCCCCTCCGCCGTAGCCGGGTGGCCCTGCAGACGGGAATCCAGCTTCCGGAAGGTATGCAGTTCCTCAGTGGGAAAATATCCCCGCCGGCTCAGGACGCTGTAATAAACAGGCGAAATGTGGCCGTTCGACAGGAAAAATAAATCCTCGTCCCGCCCATCCATGTCAAAGCCCTCCTTGAGTTCCATGACCTTGTAAAAGAGGGAAACCAGGAATTCGGTGCAGCCCAGGGAGCCACCGGGGTGCCCGGAATTGACCGCGTGTACCATGCGGACAATATCCCGTCTGACCTGAATAACCAGATCGTTTAATTCTTGTAAATGCGACATGTGCAGGGGGGGTTAATGGTTAAGCGCCAAATGTAATCGCAATCTTTTTTTTCTACAAGGTTCCCATTCACTTTTTGTCCCGGGCGGCATTGCCAGGGGAAACTTTATTTTTTCGTTAAGGCATTCGTGGGGGCAGGATGGCTATCTTTGTGGCTTCATACCGAGATTTGAAGTTTACGCTCCAACATACCGATCCCGGGTCCGGCGCCAGGGCCGGCACCCTGGAAACTGCCCACGGGCCGATTGAAACCCCCATCTTTATGCCCGTAGGCACCGCGGCTACCGTAAAAGGGGTGCACCAGCGGGAGTTGCGGGAAGATATTGACCCGGACATTATTCTTGGCAATACCTATCACCTTTACCTGCGCCCCGGGATCCCCATCCTGGAAGCAGCCGGCGGGCTTCACCGCTTTATGGGGTGGAACCGGGCCCTGCTGACCGACAGCGGGGGGTACCAGGTATATTCGCTGTCCGCCAACCGGAAGATCCGGGAAGAAGGCGTGAAGTTCAAGTCGCACATAGACGGGTCCCTCCACCTCTTCACCCCGGAGAAGGTGATGGAAGTGCAGCGGAGTATCGGGGCCGATATCATCATGGCTTTTGACGAATGCACCCCGTATCCCTGTGAATACGACTATGCCAAACGTTCCATGGAACTCACCCACCGCTGGCTGGGACGATGCATGGCCCACCTGGAGAAGGAGCCCCCCAAATATGGGTTCGACCAATGCTTTTTTCCCATCGTGCAGGGGTCTGTTTATAAAGACCTGCGGGTGGCCTCGGCCGAGCACATCGCCGGGGTAGGGGCCGGGGGTAATGCCATCGGGGGCTTGTCAGTAGGGGAGCCGGTGGAAGAGATGTACGCCATGGCCGAGGCGGTATGCGATATCCTCCCTGCAGACAAACCCCGCTACCTCATGGGGGTGGGGACCCCGGCGAACATCCTGGAGAACATTGCCCTGGGGGTGGATATGTTCGACTGTGTGATGCCCACCCGCAACGGGCGTAACGGGATGCTATTCACCTCGGAGGGGACCATCAACATCAAAAATAAAAAATGGGAAGACGATTTTTCCCCCATAGACCCGGAAGGCCCTACTTTTGTGGACCGGGAATACAGCCGGGCTTACCTCCGGCACCTGTTCGCCGCGAATGAGTATCTTGGGAAGCAAATCGCCACCATCCACAACCTCGGGTTTTACCTCTGGCTGGTACGGGAAGCGAGGAGGCGTATCGCCGCCGGCGATTTTGCCGTATGGAAACGGATGATGGTCTCCAAACTGGATAACAGGCTATGATAACGATTATAGACCGCTACATATTAAAACAATACCTGGTCACCTTCGCGATGATGCTCCTGCTGTTTATCCCGATCGGGATCATGCTGAACCTGGCGGAACAAATCGGGAAAATGATCGACAATGAGGCACCCCTGAACGCCATCCTCATTTATTACATGAATTTTACCATTTATATCGGGAACCTGCTCTTTCCCATTTTCCTGTTCCTGTCCATCATCTTTTTCACCTCCAAGCTGGCCAACAATACGGAGATCGTGGCCATCCTCAGTTCCGGGGTCTCATTCGGCCGCTTTTTAAGGCCCTACTGGATAGGGGCGGGGATCATCGCCATCCTCATGTTTTTTATGAGCATGTTCATCGTGCCCAATGCGAGCAGGGGGTATAATGAATTCAAATACGAATACCTCAAGAAAGGGAAGCAAGACCGGGTAACCAGCAACATCTTTAACCAGCTGAACGAAAACGATTTTATTTATGTGAGCAGTTTTGACCCGGCCCGGCAGATTGGTTACAACTTTACTATGGAGCACTTCAACGCAGACAACCAGCTTGAGTATAAGATCTCGGCGGCCAATATCCGCTGGGTGCCCAAGGACAGCGTGTACCGCCTTACCTCCTACAAGAAACGCAAACTGGAAAAGGAACGGGAGATCGTGCAGACCAAGAGGCGGCTCGATACCCTGTTCACCTTCCACATAGACGACCTCACCCCGGTTTCCTATATCGCAGAGACCAAAAACCTTTTTGAACTCAATGATTTTATAGCCGTCCAGAAAAAGAAAGGGGCCTCCAACATCAATACCTATATCCTGGTGAAGTACAAGCGGTGGGCCCTGCCGATCACTGCCTTTATCCTGACCATTATTGGTGTGGCCGTGTCGTCTATCAAACGCAGGGGGGGCATGGGGGTTAACCTGGCCTTTGGGATGGGGGTAGCCTTTATTTACATCTTCTTCGACAAGGTTTTTGGAACCCTGGCCGAGCAATCCGGGTTTTCCCCCCTGATGGCCGTGGTGATCCCCAACCTCCTCTTCGGCGCCCTGGGGATCTACCTCCTCCAACAAGCCAAGCGGTAATCCCTTGTTTGCCAGGGTAACCGGTACTTGACAAGGAAGGGAGGGTGATACGGACGGGCTTTTTGAGAATTTTGGCGGGGAAGCAGGCATAAAATTTTATATTTGTGGGCTGTTACAAACGAAATGGAAACACGGATGGAGTATTTGGATTTTGAGCTTCCGATCAAGGAATTGGAGGAACAACTGGAGAAGTGCCAGGTGATCGGGGAGGAGAGCGATGTGGATGTTACGGAGACCTGCAAGCAGATCGAGAAGAAGCTCGAAGAAACCCGCAAAGAGATTTACAAGAACCTCAGCGCCTGGCAGCGGGTACAGCTGTCACGGCATCCCAACCGGCCATACACCCTGGACTACATCCGCGCCATTTGCGGGGAAACTTTCCTGGAACTCCACGGCGACCGTGGAGTGCGGGACGACAAGGCCATGATAGGAGGGCTGGGGAAGATCGGCGACCAGAGCTACATGTTTATAGGCCAGCAGAAAGGGTACAATACCAAAACCCGCCAATACCGCAATTTCGGGATGGCCAACCCGGAAGGCTACCGCAAGGCCCTCCGCCTGATGAAGTCGGCCGAAAAGTTCGGACTGCCGGTAGTCACCCTAATCGACACCCCCGGGGCGTATCCCGGGATCGAGGCCGAGGAACGCGGGCAGGGGGAGGCCATTGCCAGGAACATCCTGGAAATGACCCGGCTGCAGGTACCCATCATCGTGGTGATCATCGGGGAAGGCGCGTCCGGCGGGGCCCTGGGCATCGGGGTGGGCGACCGGGTGCTCATGCTCGAGAACACCTGGTATTCGGTTATCTCCCCGGAATCCTGTTCCTCTATCCTCTGGAGAAGCTGGGAATACAAGGAACAGGCCGCAGAAGCCCTGAAACTCACCGCCTCCGATATGAAGAAACTGAAGCTGATCGACGAGATCGTTCGGGAACCTTCGGGAGGCGCCCATGCCAACAGAGAAAAAGCCTTTGAGATCGTCAAGAATAAAATCGCGAAGACCTACGAGGAATTGAAAAAGTTATCACCAAAAGAACTGGTGGATTCCCGTATGGAAAAATATTCCCATATGGGGGTCTTCAACGACTAGACAGTGAATTTTATACGGTCCGAAATTTTTCGGAACCATTTCCAGCATTCTTTTTAGTTTTATCAACACCTTTTCGTAACTTATTAACAGTATTATTGTTAACCAATGGTGGATATCGTCTGCCGTTTATTTAAAGTTAACTAAAAGTTAATTCTATATTTTTACGCCCATGGAGAAGCCCACCCCTATCCTTGGCCGCGCAATCGGCAAGTCTACCGTTATCAATCTGGAAAAAGGCAAACTACCTCCTCAAGCCGTTGATTTAGAGGAAGTTGTGCTTGGCGCCATGTTGATTGACAAAAAAGGGGTGGACGAAGTAATAGATATCTTACATCCGGACGTATTTTACAAGGAATCCCACCAACATATCTACGAGGCCATCTTCAAGCTCTTCGAGTCTTCCGAACCGGTGGATTTATTAACCGTTTCGGCCCAATTAAAGCGGGAGGGCCGCCTGGAGCTTGTGGGAGGGGATTTTTACCTGATCAAACTCACCCAGAAAGTAGCCTCTTCGGCCCATATCGAGTTCCATGCCCGCATCATCCTGCAGAAATATATCCAGCGCAGCCTGATTAAAATCTCCAACGAGATCATCGAGGAAGCCTATGACGAAGGGACCGATGTTTTTGATTTGCTGGACAATGCGGAAGCCAAACTCTATGAGGTTACCCAGGGGAACCTGAAACGTTCGGCCGAAACCGCCCAGAACCTGGTGATCCAGGCCAAGAAAAAAATTGAGGAGATTTCCAATAAGGACGGCCTTAGCGGCATCCCCTCGGGCTTTGAAAAAGTAGACAAGCTCACCTCCGGCTGGCAACCCAGCGACCTGATCATCATCGCCGCCCGCCCGGGGATGGGGAAAACGGCCCTGACGCTCTCCATGGCCCGGAACATTGCCGTAAACTCCAACATCCCTGTGGCCTTCTTTTCCCTGGAAATGTCATCCGTACAACTCATTACAAGGCTGATTTCCTCCGAGACCGGCCTGTCTTCTGAAAAATTACGCACCGGCCGACTGGAGAAACACGAGTGGGAACAACTCAATGTAAAGGTAAAATCCCTTGAAAAGGCCCCCCTTTTTATCGACGATACACCCTCCCTCTCCATTTTCGACCTTAGGGCCAAAGCCCGGCGCCTGGCCTCCCAGCACAAGATTCAGCTGATCGTGCTGGACTACCTGCAACTGATGACCGCCGGGGGCAGCCAGAAAGGCGGGAACCGGGAACAGGAGATTTCCACCATTTCCAGGAACCTCAAGGCCCTGGCCAAAGAATTAAACGTCCCCGTAATTGCCCTTTCCCAGCTGTCCCGGGCCGTGGAAACCAGGGGGGGCAGCAAGCGCCCCATCCTATCCGATCTCCGGGAATCCGGGGCGATCGAACAGGATGCGGACATTGTTTCCTTTATCTACCGCCCGGAATACTACAAAATAGACGAGTGGGACGACGAGGAACGCACGCCTACACAGGGCCAGGCCGAATTTATAGTGGCCAAACACCGGAATGGCGGGTTGGATAATATAAGGTTAAAGTTCATTGCCCAGCTGGGTAAATTCGATAACTTGGATGACTTTGATTCTCCTTTCGAGTTTCAATCGAAGATGAACAACGATGGGGATAACCCGTTCGCGGGCCGCAACCTCCCGGATGCCGGGCAGGCCTTCGGCAGCGCCATGAACGAGCATCCCGATCCAGACCCGGATGACAATGACGTACCTTTCTAATGCGCTTTCCTTCCTGTTTTCAATCCATCTTTCCTGCCGGCCTGCCATAAAAATCAGGGCTACCGGCCTTTTCAAACCCGTTCTGTTCCTGTTTTTTGCCCTGCTGGGGTTCCGGGCCATGGCTTCCGCCATCCTGATCCCCATGGATGCAGATAGCCAGAAGAACCACCTGAAAGCGTACGGGATCACCTACTGGGTGCTCAGCAAACAGCAGAAAGTGCAGTGGCTGCTTAATTACCGGGGAGGGTCCTTCCTTTTGCCCGACGGGGAAAATATCCGGCAGGAATGCCAGATCCGCGGGGTGTCTTATGAAATCCTAACTGACGGGCAGGCCCAGGCTATCCTCGATGCCATCAGCAGCCCTTCCAGAAACCAGGAAGCCGTCATCCTGGAGAAAGCCCCGAGGATCGCCGTGTACTCCCCCAAGGACAACCCGCCCTGGGACGATGCGGTGACCATGGTGCTTACCTATGCTGAAATCCCCTATGTGACCGTTTACGACCGGGAAGTCCTGGAGGACAAACTGGTATTATACGATTGGCTGCACCTCCACCATGAAGACTTTACCGGACAGTACGGGAAATTCTACGGGGCCTACCGGGCCGCCCCCTGGTATATAGCCGAAAAACAGGAGGCAGAGGCCCTGGCTGCCGAGTTGGGGTACGACAAGGTGTCCCAGGAAAAGCTGGCGGTGGCCCGGAAGATCCGGAATTACGTGATCGGGGGAGGGTTTATGTTTGCCATGTGTTCGGCCACGGACAGCTTTGATATCGCCCTGGCGGCCGATGGGGTGGATATATGCGAACCCATGTTCGACGGCGACCCCTCGGATCCCAACTACCAGAGCCGGCTGGACTTTTCCCGCACCTTTGCCTTTACCAATTTTACCCTGGAGCGGAACCCGCTGCGCTATGAATTTTCATCCATAGATACCACCCCCGTCCGGAATAATATCCCCAAGGAATCCGATTATTTCACGCTGATGGATTTTTCGGCCAAATGGGACCCGGTCCCCACCATGCTCTGCCAGAACCATACCGCCCTGGTGAAGGGTTTTATGGGACAGACGACCGCCTTTAACCGGGATGAGATAAAACCCACCGTCCTGATCCTGGCCGAAAACAAACTCAACGGGGAGGCCCGATACATCCACGGGATTGTGGGAAAGGGCTTTTTTACCTTTTACGGGGGGCACGACCCGGAAGATTACCAGCATAGGGTTGGGGACCCCAAAACAGAACTGGAATTGCACCCGAATTCCCCGGGGTACCGCCTGATCCTGAATAACGTCCTCTTTCCGGCCGCCCAGAAAAAGAAACAGAAAACCTAATCCATCCCTCCCAGCAGCTGCTGCAGAACGCGTTCGACCCCCAGGGCATCATTGCTCAGGGTGTGGTATCGGGCCGCCTCCAACACGTTAGGATGGGCGTTTTCCATGGCGACGCTGTAATCGGACAGGGCCATCATCTCCAGGTCGTTGTTGTAATCCCCGAATACCAGGGTTTCCGCGGGGCCGATGGCAAAGCGCTGCTGTATTTTTTCGAGGGCGAACCCCTTGTGCGCGTCCGGATCGGAAAGGTCTACCCAATTCTCCCCGGAAACCTTCACTTTCAGCTCGCCTTCGAACTGCTTCACCAGGGGGTAGATATAGGTTTCGGAGTCTTCATGGTGGTAAATAGCGATTTTCATGATCTCCCCCCCGAATTCCTTCAGGTCGTCCAGGATCTCGAAATCGGTGTAGTATTCCTTGAGTTTGTTGATGAAGAAAGGGGATCTGGTTTGTATGTAGGCCTTGTTCTTCCCGCATAGGACCGGGTAGATCCCTGGTTTCCCTTCCACAACCCGCAACGCTTTTTTGCGCATCTCCCAGGCCATGGGCGTGGAGACGATCTCCTGGCCCCGGTATCTGGCGAAGCTGCCATTTTCCGCGATAATGATGATGTCGTCCTTGATAGGGCCCAGCTTATCTACTATGCTGTTGAATTGCCTGCCACTGGCCGCGGCAAAGAGGATGTCCCTCCGGCGGAGTTCGCCGAAAAGTTCAAAAAACAGGGGGCTTACCTCATGGCTGGAATTCAGCAGGGTCCCATCCATATCGCTTACCACCAATTTAATTCCTGACAAATCCATAAGGCCTTTTTAAGAAGCCACAAAGGTATTTTATTCTTCCTGAAATTATGGCCGGGCTCCAGGAAGTTTTACATTTACTTAAAATACCTGCCATGAAAGTTTTTCAGAAAGAGATCCGCCTCCGTCCGTATGCCCGGGGCTACCATCTGATTACACCAGAAATTCTCGAAGGGATCCCTGAGATCTCTGAACTTCGGTCCGGGCTGCTTCACATCTTCATCAAGCATACTTCGGCCAGCCTGACGGTGAACGAAAATGCCGACCCTACCGTACGCAGTGATTTTGAAAGCCACCTGAATAAATTGGTGCCCGAAAACGCTCCCTATTACGCACATACCCTCGAAGGGCCAGACGATATGCCGGCCCATATCAAAGCCTCCCTGATGGGTTCTTCGGTGCAGATTCCCCTGAGCGGGGGCAAACCGAATCTCGGGACCTGGCAGGGGATCTACCTCTGCGAGCACCGGAACCATGCCTCGGGCAGGAAGCTGGTCCTGACGGCTTTCGGCACCTGATGTGAACCACCCCGGCCCGCAGCTTGCGGCTAGGTGAGTGTAAATGCTGGAATGCAAACCACCCCGCCCTTCGGGCACCCCTCCTTGGGAAGAAGGGGACCCTCCCAGGTAATACTTTCAGGTATAGGAAAACAAAAACCCCGGTCTGTGACCGGGGTTTTAAAGATGCGAGATACTATAATTTATTTTACTTTCTCCACCACGGCCTTAAAGGCGTCGGGATGGTTCATGGCCAGGTCGGCAAGCACTTTCCGATTCAGGTCAACATGGGAAGCCTTCAGCTTCCCCATAAACTCTGAGTATGACATTCCGTGCTGCCGGGCGCCGGCATTGATACGGGTTATCCACAGAGAACGGAAATTCCGTTTCTTGTTCCTGCGGTCCCGGTAAGAATACAGCATGGCTTTCTCTACCGCGTTCTTGGCGACAGACCATACATTTTTTCGTCTTCCAAAGTAACCTTTGGCCTGCTTCATCACCTTTTTTCTGCGGGCTCTGGAAGCAACTGAATTTACTGATCTTGGCATTTTTTCTGTAGTTTTTTGTAGCAGGCGATCCGTTTTCTGCCCGGGGGCAGATCACGCGGATACTTTGAGGCCCGGCTCCATGGTTAATAATACTTACCTTATCCCGAACCTATTTTAAACGCAATTGTTTCAGGATGTTTTCTCTATCCGCCTGATCCACCAGGGTGGAGTGTGTGAGCTTCAGCTTACGCTTCTTAGACTTCTTCGTTAGAATATGGCTTTTATACGCGTGCTGTCTTTTGATCTTGCCAGACCCTGTGAGCTTGAACCGCTTTTTGGCACTGGCTTTGGTTTTCATTTTAGGCATGTCTTCCTCTTTATTATTTATCTCGCATGGGCGGGGATTGCTGCTTTTGTCGGCAATTCCTCACTTTTTGGTTTTGGGTGCGATGAACATGGTCATCCGTTTCCCTTCCAATTTAGGCATCTGTTCCACCTTCCCTAAATCTTCCAGTTCCTGGGCCAGTCTCAGCAACAATATCTCACCCTGTTCTTTATAAACGATGGAGCGGCCTTTAAAAAACACATACGCCTTCAGCTTGGCGCCATCCTTTAAAAACTTCTCCGCGTGTTTCTTTTTAAATTCGTAGTCATGGTCATCCGTGTTCGGGCCAAACCGGATTTCCTTCACCACCACTTTTGAAGCTTTGGCCTTCATGGCCTTTTCCCGCTTCTTCTGTTCGTACAGAAATTTCTTGTAATCGATGATCTTGCAAACCGGCGGATCGGCATTGGGCGAAATCTCCACCAGGTCGAGGCCCAGTTCCTGGGCTTTGATCAGGGCTTCCCGGATGGAATAAACATCCATCTGTACGTTGTCTCCCACCAGGCGAACTTTAGGCGCCGAAATTTTTTCATTGATATTATGAGGGTTCTTGTTTTCCCTCCTGGGTTGGGGCTTAAATCTTCTCCGTATTGCTATGGCTACTACTTTTTAATTAAACTTTAAACGACTTTAAGGTACTATTAATTTCCTTCTCGACCAAGTTGACGAACTGGGGCACAGACAGCTTGCCCAAATCCTCACCCCCGTGCCTGCGGACGGAAACGGAACCCTGTAATTCCTCCTCCTCCCCAACGATCAGCATGAAAGGGATCTTGTTCATCTCCGCTTCCCGGATTTTTTTGCCGACCGTCTCGTTCCTTGGGTCAAGGAGGGCGCGAATTTCGTGATTTTCCAATGAATTTAAAACTTTTTCCGCATATTTTTCGTGCTTCTCACTGACGGGCAGTAAGATAGCCTGGTCCGGGATCAGCCATAAAGGGAAATTCCCGCCCGTATGTTCCAGCAGGAGGGCTATAAAGCGTTCCATGCTGCCGAAAGGAGCCCGGTGGATCATCACGGGCTGGTGCAATTCATTGTCCTGCCCCTTGTAAGTGAGTTCAAACCGTGCGGGCAGGTTGTAATCCACCTGTATGGTACCCAGTTGCCACTGGCGTCCGAGGGCGTCCCTGACCATAAAGTCCAGTTTGGGGCCGTAGAAGGCCGCTTCCCCCTTAACTACCTCATAATTCAGGCCCTTGGCTTCCGCCGCGTTGATGATCGCCTGTTCCGCCTTCTCCCAGATGGCCGGCTCCCCTATATATTTTTCAGGTTGTTCCGGATCCCTGACGGATACCTGGGAGGTAAAATCCTCAAACCCCAGGGAGCCCAGGACATAGAGCGACAGGTCTATCACCTTCATAAACTCCTCATCAAGTTGTTCGGGCGTGCAGAAGATATGCGCATCGTCTTGCGTAAACCCCCGTACCCTGGTGAGCCCGTGTAATTCGCCGCTTTGTTCGTAACGATACACAGTGCCGAACTCGGCATAGCGCTTCGGCAGGTCGCGATAGCTGAAAGGCTGCGCCTTATAGATTTCAATATGGTGCGGGCAGTTCATGGGTTTCAGCAGGAATTCCTCATCGGCCTTGGGGGTGTGGATGGGCTGAAAGCTATCCTGCCCGTATTTCTCATAATGTCCCGAGGTCACATAGAGCTCCTTCTGCCCAATGTGGGGAGAGATCACCATTTCATACCCGGCTTTTTTCTGGGCCTTTTTCAGGAAATTCTCCAGTCGCTCCCGCAAGGCGGCGCCTTTGGGCAGCCATAGGGGCAATCCCTGCCCCACTTTCTGGGAAAAAGTGAATAACCCGAGTTCCTTGCCCAGTTTGCGATGGTCCCTTTTCTTTGCCTCCTCCAACAATTCGAGGTATTCGGTAAGGTCTTTCTGCTTGGGGAAGGAGATCCCGTATACCCGGGTCAGCTGGGGGTTCTTCTCATCGCCCCGCCAATAGGCGCCGGCAACACTTAAAATTTTGATGGCCTTGATAAAGCCGGTATTCGGGATATGGCCACCCCGGCACAGGTCGGTGAAGGTATCGTGGTCGCAAAACGTGATCTCCCCGTCGGCCAGGTTTTCGATCAACTCCACCTTGTATTCGTTGCCGGAAGCCTGGTAATAGGCCAATGCCTTTTTCTTGGACACTTCCCGCATCCTGAACTCGTGCTTCCCGCGGGCGATTTCCAGGGCCCGTTTTTCTATGGCGGGGAAATCCCTATCGCTTATGGTATGCTCCCCGAAATCCACATCGTAGTAAAAGCCGTTCTCTATGGCCGGGCCAATGGTAAGTTTGATCCCGGGGTACAGTTCTTCCAGGGCCTGGGCTACTACGTGGGAGGTAGAATGCCAGAAGGCCTTTTTCCCTTCCGGGTCCTGCCAGGTATGCAAAACCAGTTTTCCGTCTTCCGTGAGGGGGGTGACGGTTTCCACAACCCGGCCATTGAAGGTGGCGGAAATTACGTTCCTCGCCAGGCCTTCGCTGATGTCCCTGGCTACAGCCATAGGGACGATGCCTTCCGGGTATTCTTTAACACTGCCGTCGGGGAGGGTAATTCGGATCATGCCGGTTTTCGGGTTTCAAATAAGAGCCCAAAGATAATACCTTGACGGCATGCGGGCAATTATCCCGGTGGATTTTAAAGGGTTCAAACGGAAGGCCCGGGCACCCGGCCCAAAATCGCAGGAATACAGCCGCCTCAAATCCTATCTGCGCTTACCGAAGAAGGCGTCCACAATGGTTTTGATGCTGTAGAATCCCATGGCAATAGCCGCCACGGCCAGCACAATCCCCAATATTAGCACAGGGAGGTACAAAGGATGCTCCTGGTTCTTAAAAGCCTCGTAGATGGCAAATGGTGCCGTGAACATCAGGACTACCGTATATGCCAGTCGCTTGGCACCTTTGATAAGGAGGGTCTTGTCTGTTTGCATGTCTGTCCGGGGATGGGCTACAAATGTACCAATTAAAAGCTATATTAGGGGAACGGGGCCGGCCGGGCCCTGCCAGATCAAAGGCCTGATAGATGAAATTCTTGTTGATCCCCGATAAATTCAAAGGCTCCCTCACGGCGGAAGCCGTTGTCCGGGCAATGCAGGAGGGGTTGCAAGCTGCCCTCCCGGATGCCGAGTGTCATTCTGTGCTGGCTTCGGACGGGGGCGACGGTTTTCTTGATGCGGTGGGCCGCTACCGCCGGGTTGAACGTATTGTCCATGATACCTGTGATCCACTGGGCCGGGTGCTGCAGGCCGAATTTTTGCTGGATCGCGAAAAGGGGGAGGCCTATATCGAATTGGCCAGGGCATCCGGACTGGTCCTGCTGGATGATGGAGAACGCCAGCCATTGGATACCTCTACCTACGGTACCGGCCTGCAGATAAAGCATGCCCTAAGCCTGGGCGCCCGGTCCGTTTACATTGGCCTGGGCGGCAGCGCGACCAATGACGGGGGGATGGGGATAGCACACGCCCTGGGCTACCGATTCCTCGACGCAGACGGCCGGGAGCTGAAACCCACCGGGGCAAGCCTCGAACGAGTGCAGGCCATAGACGTCGGTAATAATCCGGGATGGGAAGGCGTCTCCTTTACGGCCATCAATGATGTAAATAACCCGCTTTTCGGACCAAATGGCGCCGCCCGTGTTTATGCCGCCCAGAAAGGGGCTACCCCGGGGCAGATCGACCGGCTGGACGAGGGGTTGCGCAATCTCGATGCCGTGGTGGCACGCGAACTGAAAAAAGGACTGGCCCAAATTGCCGGTACGGGGGCGGCCGGGGGCACTGCATTTGGCCTTAAGGCGTTCCTGGAAGCAGAATTTGTGAGCGGGATACAGTTTGTCATCGACATGGCGGAGGTTCCTCAACTCCTGAAGCGAGAATCCATTGACTATATCCTCACCGGGGAAGGGAAAATCGACCGGCAGACGCTTCATGGCAAGCTCATCCACGGGGTACTGGACCTGGGCCGCAGGCACGGGATCCCCGTAATGGCCGTTTGCGGGAGGTTGGATGCCGCACCTTCCGAGTTACGGGATGCAGGCCTGGCGGAGGTCATTGAGATCCGGGAACCAGGCAGGCCCCTCCAATACAATATGGCCCATGCAGGACGCCTGCTGAGGGATGCTGTTCAAAAAAGGTTTTCCAGCTAAGCCCGGGCTATCTGGGCTGCAGGGTAATCGTTTTTTTATATTCCTGGCAAATCGCAAAATACCCCAAAGCATAATTGTTTGGTTGGTATACATTGTCGAAATAATCGATGTTGTCGATTTCGGTCACATTGATGATGTTGCCGCGTACTGTGGCCGCGGGGGTCTGGAAAGGCCCCATGGGGCCTGTGCTCTGTTCGATGAGCTGGTCCATGTAGTTGTAGAAGGAATGGTCCACGCCCAGGAGACCGATCTCCAGCTGTTGGCCAGGGTCTAAATTCCGGTCATAAAAATAGGAGAAGGTGAAGGGTTGCCCCTGGTAAAATTCGTCCTCGGTTACCAGGTATTCGTCCAGGTCGAAGTCGAGGAGGTAAAAGTCGTCCCGGTCCGGATTGTCGGTAAAGCTGACGATCAATTCCGTCTCATCCCCTTCAATGAGCGATTTATCCCCCTGTCTCAGGGAATCTATGGGAACCGATGGCACAAAGTGGGTTCGCGCCAGGTACCGCTGGTCTTTATGCTCTATCTGTAAAATAACCTCTCCCCCGTCCCTTAACAAGGCCAGGCTCACCATGTTCTCATAATTGCCGCTGCCTGGGGGGTTTTCCAGCAACACCTTAAAAGCCCCCAATTCATTCGAAATGGTGATCTGCTTGAGTCCCGTCACCGGGACCTGCTCAAAAAAACCACTGCTTTCCCGTACCCGTACCTGGACGGGGGTAAAAACCTGGGTGGTGTCTACCCGGATCAGGGCATCTACTATTAGACGGGGCGGTTCGGCCGGCGCTTCCACATCAATCACGTCTTCGCATCCCATACCCATCCATAAGCAAAGAACCAGGAGGATCAGGAGCGGGCCTTGGCAGGATTTACCGGGGAAGAGACAGGGACTTTTCATTGTATGGTATATGGTCTTACAAATTGCTGGACAACGGCAAAATACCCCAGGGCAAAATTATCCGGCTGGTCCACATTGTCAAAAATATCGATATTGTCTATATCGGTTGCGTTGATGATATTCCCGTGAACGGTTGCGCTGGGGGTTTGGAAAGGCCCCTGCAGGTCGCCGCTCTGTTGAATTAGCTGGTCCATATAGGTGTATAACCGCTCGTCTACGCCCATAATGCCAATACTGACCTGTTTCCCGGGTTCTAACCGGTTGTCGTAGAAGTATGAAAAAGTAAAGGGCTGCCCCTGGTAAAATTTATCTTCCGTCACCAGGTACTGGCCGAAATCAAAGTCGAACAGATAATAATCGTCCCGACCGCCGTTATCTGTAAAAGAAACGATTACTTCGGTCTCATCCCCCTGTATGAAAGTTCCATCCCCCTGTGATATCCTGTCAATCGGGACCGTGGGCACGTAGCGGGTCCTGGCCAGGTACAGCTGGTCTTTGTAGGCGATCTGGAGGACCAGTTGGCCCGAAGTAAAGAAATCGGTTTTTGCACTGCGTTCATAAACGCCCGGCGAGGCCTGCAATAGCACAAGGGTGTTTGGGTTCTCGAAAGAATCGGACATGTCCACGTTGGTGATGGTAATTTGTTCGAGCCCGGCAGGTGCGATCTGCCCGAAAAAGGAATCGGTCAGCCCTACGCGTACCCTGGCGAACTGGAAAGACTGGCTGGCGTCAATCCTGATCAGGGCATCCACTATCAGCCTGGGAGGCTCGGCAGGGGCACTGACCTCGATGACATCCTCGCAGCCGGTTAGCAGGAGGAAGCAGGCAATGATGATGCAACGTCCCCTCATCCCTTCAGAATTTAAAATTATAGGTTACGGCGGGTACGATCCCGAATATGGAGGTGCGGATGGCCTCGTTCACCCCCGTATCCTGGTTGCGCCGGAAGTTGATGGAAGCCGCATTGCGGCGGCTGTACAAATTGTATATACTGAAAACCCATTCTGCCTGCCAGTCCCGGCCCTGGTTTTTTTTGGGTCGTAGCGTGGCTGAGACATCCAGACGGTGGTAGTCCGGGAGCCTTTCCTTATTCCGGAGGCCGTAATACGGAATGGTAAGCCCCTGGAATTCAAATTGCCCGATAGGATAATTGGTAGGCTGCCCTGTCTGAAAAACAAAGTTGGCGTTAAAACTCCAGCGGACGTTCAGGTCGAAACTGCCAAAGACAGCAATGTCGTGGGTCTTGTCATAAGGGGTGTTATACCATTTTCCCAGGTTGATACCGGTTTCCCGGTTAGATCGCCCGTTGTCCACCACTGGGATGCGCCCGGGGGTCCGTTGTTCCGACCGGGAAAGGGTATAGGCGAGCCACCCCTGAAAGCGGCCTTCATTTTTTCGAAATAGCAGTTCCAGCCCGTAGGCACGGGCTATCCCGTTAAGGATCACCTGCTCGATTGCGTTATTGGCGATGAGGTTCGCCCCGTCTATATAATCGATACGGTTTCGGATATGCTTATAAAATACCTCCGATTCCAGTGAGTAGAGGCCATCGGAGAGGTCCCGGAAATAACCTGCGGCATACTGGTCGAGCAACTGGGGCTTGACAAACGGGCCACTGGGGGTCCATACATCCAAAGGGGTGGGGGAACTGGTATTGGACAAGAGGTGCAGGTACTGGGCCATACGGGTATAACTGGCCTTGATGGCGTTCGCCTTCCAGGAATAGGCCAGGGAAACCCTTGGCTCAAAATGGTTGAAGGTCGCCAGGCTGCCGCCGCGCCCCGGGTGGATCACATCGATGGGATCGGCTTCCTGGTACACCAGCAGGAAGGGGTCGAAGGTCACCGGATTGTCGTTGGCGTATACGTTGATTTCGTCCTGCCCCAGGCGTTCGAAATAACTCCACCTCAGGCCGTATTCAACCCGAAGGTGGTCTGTGATCTCCTGCTCCAGATCCACATAGGCAGCAAATTCATTGGCGTACTTTTGGATGAGCTGCTCCTCCACTATCCCCGAATCCGGGCCTTTTGGTTGGATCTTTCCCGGATTGAAGCGGTAGTAGATATTGTTGAGGCCGTAGTTAACCTGCAGATGGTCATTCAGGTAGTGCTTCAGATCGTATTTCACATTGAAATTCTGTATGCCCGACTTCCACCGGAAGCCGACGAAATCGAGGTCCAGTCCGTAGTAGTAATCCGAATAGATCAGGGAAAGGTTGGAGAAGAGCTTGTTTGAAAAAAGGTGGTTCCACCGGAAATTGAGCACACTGTTGCCGTAAGTATTTTTGAAACTGTCGGCGATCCCGAAGACATCCCTACCGAAGTAACCCGAGAGGAACAGGCTGTTCCGGGGATTGATCCGATAATTGAATTTGGTATTGAGGTCATAGAAATAGGCGGTATTGTCTATGTTGAAGAGGGGCAGGAAAAGGTGGGCGTAGGAAGACCGCCCGCCAAAGAGGAAAGCGGCCCGGTCCTTGACAATAGGTCCTTCGGCCAGCAGGCGGCTGGCGACGGCACCGATCCCCCCGTTCATTGTGAATTCCTTGCTGTTGCCTTCCTTCTGGAAGATTTCAAGCACTGAGGAGACCCGCCCCCCGTAGCGCGCCGGGATCCCTCCTTTGAATAATTTTACGTCCTTGATGGCATCCGGATTAAAGACCGAGAAAAACCCAAAAAGGTGGGAGGAGTTAAAGATGGTGGCTTCATCAAGGAGGATGAGGTTCTGGTCGGCTGCGCCCCCGCGCACGTTAAAACCGGAGGCCCCTTCGCCTGCGCTCGTAACCCCGGGAAGGAGGAGCAGGGATTTGATGACATCGGCTTCACCCAGAACCACCGGGATTTTTTTGATGGTTTCCGCCGAAATGGTGTTGACGCTCATCTGGGGTTTGCGGATGTTCGGCTTTTCCGCATTCTCGGTAACGATTACCTCTTCCAGTTCCTCAGGTTGTTCCTCCATTTGAAAATTGACCGTCTGGTCCTCATCCAGGCGGATGGTTTGCAAAATGTCGCGATACCCCAGATAGCTCACTTTTACCTCGTATTCCCCTTCCGGGAGGGTAAGGGAGAAAAACCCGTATTCATTGGTTGCCGCCCCGGTTCCCAGCCCGGGTACGGAGATGGTGACACCGATCAGGGTTTCATTGCTGAGAGCCTCCCGGACTGTACCGCTCAGGGTATATCGTTGCTGTGCAAAAAGAAAGGTATGACATAAGAAAAGGGCGCTTAGGAGCAGCTTACCTCTGGTTGGTTCCATTCATGCAATTTTCCTAAAAATAAGAAGAAAATCGAAGTAGTCCACAGGGCCCTAAAATTATAAGGCCCGGACTGAGGTTCTTTCCCTGATGTTCCCGTTCAGATTTGTTCCAGGATGCAGTTAAAAGTATGGCTTGGCCTCATCGCTTTCACTACCAGCTCCTCGTCTGGAAGGTAGTACCCGCCGATATCCTGTGGGCTGCCCTGGGCGCCGTTGAGTTCCTCGAGGATTTTCCCGCTGTTCGCGGAAAGAAGGCCCGAAATCTTTGAAAAGATCTTCTGGATTTCCGGATCGGTATCCTGATTGGCGAGCGCCTCGGCCCAGTACAATGCCAGGTAAAAATGGCTGCCCCGCGTATCCAGTTCCCCAACGACCCGGGAAGGCGACTTGTTGTTTTCGAGGAATTTCTCCGTGGCTTCGTCCAAAGCGGAGGAGAGCACCCCGGCCTTGGCATTCTTGTTTTTCTCCCCGTAAAATGCGAGGGATACGGATAGGGCCAGGAATTCTCCCAGAGAATCCCACCGAAGGTGGCCTTCCTCCAGGAATTGTTCCACATGCTTGGGAGCGGATCCCCCGGCGCCAGTTTCAAACAGGCCGCCCCCGTTCATCAAGGGGACGATTGACAGCATTTTGGCACTCGTCCCCACTTCCAGAATAGGAAACAGGTCGGTGAGGTAATCCCGCAACACATTCCCAGACACAGAAATGGTATCCTTCCCGTCTTTCATCCGCTTCAGGGTAAAGAGGGTGGCTTCCTCGGGCGACATGATCCGGATATCCAAACCGGAGGTATCCGAATCCTTGAGGTAGCGGGTTACTTTCCTGATAAGTTCACGGTCATGGGCGCGTTCCTCGTCCAGCCAGAAAATGGCCGGGATCTTCGAGGCCCTGGCCCGGCTGACTGCCAGGTGGACCCAATTTTGTACAGCAGCATCCCTGGTCTGGCACATCCGCCAGATATCGCCTTGTTCTACCGGGTGTTCCAGGAGGCTGGCGCCCGTATGCACATCCACCACTTTCACTATGCCCGCCGAAGCAATTTCGAATGTCTTGTCGTGGGAGCCGTATTCCTCAGCTTTCTGGGCCATCAGGCCCACATTGGGCACGGTTCCCATCGTCCGGGGGTCGAAGGCCCCGTGTTCCCTGCAAAAGTCAATTGTTGCCTGGTACACCCCCGCATAGCTGCTGTCCGGGATGATCGCTTTTGTATCCCGAGGTTCGCCTTTGGCATTCCACATTTTGCCGGAATTGCGGATCATGGCTGGCATAGAGGCGTCTATGATCACATCCGAGGGCACATGCAGGTTGGTAATGCCTTTGTCTGAATTGACCATGGCCAGGTCCGGGCCTTCTTTCAGGGCCTTCTCAATTGACTTGGTGATCGCCTCGCGCTGATTGGCGGGGAGCTCCCGGATCTTCTGCAGCAGGTATTCCAGCCCGTCGCTACTGCCTACCCCTATTTTTTCCAGGGTGTCCCCGTACTTTTCAAAAAGGTCGGCGAAGAAAACTTCCATGACGTGTCCGAAAATGATAGGGTCTGAAACCTTCATCATGGTGGCTTTAAGGTGTACGGAGAACAGGACGCCTTTTTTCTTTGCGTCGGCATATTGCTTCCGCAGGAATTCCAACAAAGCCTTTTTGCTCAAGGTCGTAGCGTCGATGATTTCCCCCTTCTTAAGGGAGATAAGGGGTTTCAGTACCTGGACGGCTCCGGACTCGGAATGGAGTTCTATCCGAATGTCGGTGGCCTTGGCCATTGTCAGCGACTTTTCATTGGCCTTAAAGTCACCTCCGTGCATACTCGCTACATGGGTTTTGGAATCCGGCTGCCAGGCCCCCATGGAATGGGGGTGTTTTTTGGCGTAATTTTTTACGGGTACAGGTGCCCTACGGTCCGAATTGCCTTCTCGCAATACCGGGTTGACGGCGCTGCCCTTGATCCGGTCATATCGGGATTTGATATCTTTTTCCTCGTCGCTTGCAGGTTCTTCCATATAATCGGGGATGGCGTACCCCTTTTCCTGTAATTCGGCGATGGCTTCCTTCAACTGGGGAACCGAAGCACTGATATTGGGTAGTTTTATGATATTGACATCCGGGGTGGTGGCTAGTTTTCCCAGGGATGCCAGGTCGTCCACTACGCGCTGGTTTTCTTTTAAATATTCCGGGAAAGCAGCCAAGATCCTGCCCGCCAGGGAAATGTCCTTGGTTTCTATGCGGATGCCTGCGGTTTGGCCGAACGCCTCAATGATGGGAAGGAAAGATTGGGTGGCGAGGGCTGGGGCTTCATCCGTTTTGGTATAGTAAATTCTTGGCATAGGTGCTTCCGGTTACGTTTTAGCGGTGCAAATATACGATTTTAAATGGGTTGCGAACAGGGGGGGAATGAATCCGGCCGGCCGGGACTTGCCTGCCAGAGGCCCTTTGCCGGCGGAAAAAAAGGGGTATGTCCGCTCCTGGCCTACAAAACAAAAGCCATATCATTGTCACAAGTACAGTGATATGGCTTTCTAGAAACAGCTTGCAAATTTGACGTCCTGTGCCGAGACACAGAACCGCAACCATTGATTGCGTTTGCCGCGCTGTTTCAACGTTTGAAACATCTTCCTGTTTCCTGGCTTTCGCCCTGGAACCCGAACATGCTCCTTCTCGTTGTTTTAGTTCTTTTATCTTATATATCAAATCGAAATTTAATATGTAACGTATAAGAACCCACTTATCGACCGGAAGGCAACCACCTTCCTCCGATACGCTCGTCCTTATGGAGCTGGTACTGCAATCGCTTGCTTTCCCATTCCTACTGGACTAGACAACAATATAAAGAACGTCAACTTTATAATGGCTTTCCAAACGGACCCTCGACAGATCTATCCTTTAAACCATACAGTAAATATAGGCCAATTATCCCATCCGTGCAAGCTAAAAACGGATTTTAAAATCAACAGTTTTTACACCTTACTTATTAACAATTGTTCATAATCTGGATGAGGCCTGTAAACCCCGGAAGTACCTGTAAAAAGAGGCCTCGGTTAAGGCCTCTTGTTCACATTGGACGTCAGGTTTCGGTCACTGGGCGGCATCCCCTCCCCGGGGTTTGTTGCGTTCCAGTTGGCGCTGGATCTTTCGGATGGCGGATTCGATGGATTTTTCGGGTTCAATAATGTTATAGGCACCCCAGAAGTCGGGATCGGCAAAACCGACAGCCGCATCGCTCAGGATGATGCTGGATCGCAACCGGTCCCTCACCTTGGGCCGGTTCTTCTCGTCATACCGTTGCCAATCGGTGACCGCCATTTCGCAGCTGAGGCTATATACGGAGTTAAAGAGGCGCTTGTCCCAGTTGATCTTGAACTCCAGCAAGACGTTGCTGTAGCCGTAATACCATTTGCCATCCTTTTCGCGGTAATCCACCCGGTAGGCCACTTCCGTAGGGTAAACGCTCGCATTCCAGGGTTTCCGGCGCACGAACATGCGACTGGCCTCCTCCTTGTCAGTGATATTCAGGGAAAAGATGGCACTGGTCAGGATCTTTTTTTCCGCATCAATATACAATTTGCCCATGTATAGCGGTTCGTTTATTTCGTCCCGCTGTTTAAAATTAATCACATAAACAAGCTGGTCATTGATGCGGGTCGAACGGTCAAAAGTAAACCGGTATTTATCCAGGGACTCCTCCGTGAAAATGTATTCCGGGTATTTCATGATGTCTACGAAGAGGGTATTGAACGGCCCTCCCTGCAACTTGAGCGCCAGGGTGTCCAGTTTGTTGTAATCCGTGCTTTTCCGCGCTTTGTAAATGGTAACCGCATCCTGCCTGGCTGAGGTGTAGGGCGCTTTGTAAATGTTGACCACGGCTTCCGAAAGGGAAACATTCCGGCGGCGTTTTTTGATGGTTTCCCTGTAAAAGGCCGTCATAAGGGTAGGGTCGTCAAAATAATTCTCTCCTTTACGCCTCAGGGTCTCCTTGACCAATACCCGGGGATCCCTCGGGATGCTGAGGTTTACTTCGGGCAACTCGGTAACCGAGATCTTCAGGGGTATCCGGTTGTGGGCTTCGGTCAACTGCAACAGAGGGATCCTGCGGGTCTGGTAACCGAGGAAAGAAACGAGGATGGTGCCATCCCTGTTATCCTGGGGGACCTTGAGTAAAAATTCGCCTTCCGTATTGGAAACGGTGCTGATGTTGTTTCCCTCGAGGGTGATGGTGGCAAATACCAGCGGTTTGCCCGTCTCCTCATCCACTATTTCCCCCTTGTAGGGTGTAAAATCCGAATCCTCCTGCAAAAGGTTGTCCTGGAAGTAGATCGCTGCCCTGGCCGTGCCTGCGGTAAAAATCGCAAGCATGACAAGGAAAAGGGTGACGTGTGCACGGAGGGGTTGTAAAGCTTTCATGATCTCTTAATTTTCTGGCTTCAGCAATATATTTTTCTATCTAAGTTACTAATTTTTAGCATACTATGGGTGTTAAAAATGTCACAATAGCTTAAGCCGGCATCTGGCCGGAAGTACAAAAAATAGGAGGGTCCTGTCTGAGGACCAGTTGTAATGAACGGCGGGGAAATGGTGGAGCCTGCCAGGCTGAAATTACCAGGAAATGGGTCCGCTGCCGAGGTATTTCTCAGCAATAGGCGCGTAGTATTCCTTGATGTCTTCCAGGGAATAGGTCCTGGAATTCTTCGTGTAGAGGTCGTAGGTATTAAAATCCTTAATCCATTCCAGGTAGCTTTCGTCTCCGGGCTTCATGAATTGCCTATAACTTCCCCCGGAATGCCAGGGATAGAAGGAGTGGTAGCGGATCATCACCATGCCGGCTTCAGGGATCTTATTGGGCTTGTGGTGGGCCAGCACCTGGAAGAGATACTCATCGTGGCCCCAGGCCAGGGTGAGGGCATCCAGGCCGCAGCCGGGCTCATAAACCCCCAGGGGGGTATTGTAGCGGCTGTCTTTCATATCCGGGTTGAGGGAATTAAATTCGGGGTATACGCAACTGTCGGGCAAAGCGCAGCCGAGCACAAAAACGTCCCCTACCATTCCCCATTGTTCTGCCTGGCTGGTCCCATCCTCGTCACAACCCCAGAGGAACATGACCTTCCCAAGGTCGTGGATCAGGCCCACCAGTTGCATCCAGTCGGGCCGCTTGTCTTCCCGTATGGCTTCAGCGCTTTGTACGAGATGCTGAACATTGGGCAGGTCCAGGTCTGGGTCGCTCACGTCGATCAGCTCATTCAGTTGCGCCATGGCATCCCACAGCCCCAGGGGCTTGTCATAAGTCAGGTATTTACTGCGCATGCGCATCCCATACTCGTAGGTTTGGTTTTTGCGCATTTTTCGATAATGTTCCCGTACGGCAGCCTTCACATCGGGCGCCTCGTAATTGCGAAATACTTTTTCCATATCAGACATTTCCAAGGAAAAGGTACAAAATTATCGTGAATACTATAAGGAAAAGGCTAAAAGCACGCGCATATTTCCAGGGGGTGAGAACTACTTTCCCGGAGTCCTCCATCACAAACCGACTTTTAACCGGGTATGCCAGGGATACCAGATACATGACCAGCAGGTTTAACACGAATTCGATCCCCCAGATATGCACGAAGTGGAGGTCTACCTCCAGGATATAGTAGGTAGCAATGTAAAAGAGCAGCCCGAATGCCAGCCCGGCCTTGGCCCCCGTGGCAGAGATCTGCGGGATCAGGAAACCCGCCAGGATGACGCTGGCAATGGGGATAAAAAAGATGCCGTTCAGTTGCTGCAGCAGCTGGTACAGACCTTCCGGGGCGTCGGCCACGAAGGGCGCGATCCCGATGGCGAAGATGGCGAGCAGGGCGGACGTCCACTTCCCCATGGCCACAAGTTGCTTTTCTGTAGCGCGTTTCCGAAAGAAATGCCGGTAGATATCCAGGCTGAAAACCGTGGCAGCGCTGTTGAGCGCACTGTTGAAAGTGGTGAGGATGGCCCCCATCATTACCGCTACAAAAAAGCCGGTGAGCCAGGCCGGCAGGACCATTTTCACCAGCAGCGGATACACCCGGTCCGGGGTATCATACAATTTTTCCCCGAACATATAAAAACCGATAAGCCCCGGCAACACGATGATGAGGGGTACCAGTATCTTCAGCATCCCGGTGTACAACAGCCCTTTCTGGGCCTCCTTCAGGTTCACCGCGCCCAGCACCCGCTGGATGATAGACTGGTGCATGGTCCAGAAGTAGATCTGGTTCACCATCAGGCCAGTAAACAAGACTTCAAAGGGTAAAATTGCTGTACGGGAGCCCGGCCCTACACCGGATTCGTGACTAATGACGTTGAATTTTTCGGGGCTGTGTTCAAACACCGTCCGCATCCCCGTGAGCGGGTTTCCGTGGCCGATCCCGATCAGGGCCAGGAGAGGTACCAGCAACCCGGCGACCAATAACCCAAACCCGTTGATGGTGTCTGTATATGCCACCATCTTCAGCCCGCCGAAAATGGCATACACCGCGCCAATTCCACCCACGACCAGGATGGTCAGCCAGATGCCTTCCTGCCGGCTGATATGCAGGCGCCCAGAGATCTCGAAAATGGCCTCGATATTCAGCGCTCCGGTATACAGCACAATGGGCAGCAAGGTGGCGACGAAGGAAAGGATCAGCAGCAGGGCCACCAGGGTCCGGGTAAGCCCGTCAAATCGTTTTTCCAGGAATTCCGGGATCGTAGTGAGCCCCATTTTCAGGTAGCGGGGGGCAAAATACAAGGCCGCCACTACCAGGGCCAGGGCAGAAGTTACCTCCCAGGCGATGATAATGGCGCCATTTTTGTATGCAGACCCGTTCATGCCCACCAGGTGCTCGGTGGAAATATTGGTCAGTAAGAGTGATCCGGCAATGATCACCCCGGTCAGGGAGCGACCCCCGAGGAAATAGCCGTCCTGCGTACGCAGGGAATCCTTCCGTAGCTTCCAGGTGGCAATCAGGGCAACCAGGCCGGTGAAAAGCAGGAATGTAATTATGGTCATCCCGCTAAATGTCGGCCATTAAACTCTTCCAGGCAAGCCGGGTCTCATAAAATATTTTTATCCGGTCTCGCAAGCCTTATTCTTCAGGAAATCCGGGATCGGCCATCACTTCCTCAATCTGTTTGGTATGCCTTTCGGTATGGCCAGACATGAAGAGAACCACCTGGTAGGCATCCACGGTCCCGAATGGCAATTTGGCGTAATGGCTCCTCAGCTCATCCTCGGTGGTGTTTAGGTAGTCTATGTGTTCGTTTCGCTTGTTAACAAATTCTTCCAGGGTTTCTTCATAGGAGCCGAATTTGCCGGAAGGTTCGAAAGGCTCGGAGGTTTTTACCTTGTGGCTTCGATCGGTGATCATAGCGAGAAGATCGTCGTCCGAAACAGTACTCTCCATAGGGTTGGCCATGTCGGCCATATCCTGCAGGGAACTGTTCATCATATCGAAGATCAGATTTTCTGAAATGGCGATGTGCTCTACGCATTCGGCTACAGACCAGCTTTCCGGGCTGGTTTTGTAATTGAGCTGTGCATCGCTCAGGCCCGCCACGGTATTGAGCAGGTTATCCCGGGTCTGGGTCAGGTGGTCCACGGCTTTGGTCCGATCTTCATCGGAAATTTTTTCGGGGGATAGTCCAAACCCGAACAGGGTCAGGACCAGCAGGGTGATTCCAAATTTTTTCATAACATACGCATTAAATTGTTGATTATTACTTCTTGGTTCTCATTTTGATCCGGCCCTGTAGTAAAACAGGAGCCAAACAACCTAAGATAGTTAAAATCCCTAAAAAATTTATTTTCAGGACGTTATTTTTTAATGGTGCCCGAAAAAACATCCACCCCGGATGGCATGGGATTCCCGCAGGCCCTGCGGACCATGGCGATCTGCCCGCTGTGCCATACGGCGTCTTCGAGTGGCCCGTTGATCTGGTACCAGAAAGGGTATACGTTTTCGCCCTTCGTGGTCTGGAACCGGAGGGGATGGTCCTTAAGGTCCCGGCTTTGGGCCATGATTCCGGCGGCTTTCCGGATGTTGGCGAGGGTTTTGTTTCGAAGCCGGGCAATTTCTGCCGGGATTTCGGGGGGCCGGATACGGTCTGTGGGCAGCCTTTCCGCCGCGTTTCGTATGGTTATGGACAGGCTGTAAATGTGCTGCATTACTTCGAGCAGGGAGCGGGCATCGGGAGAAATACGGCAGTCACCGTCCGCTTCTGTCAGCCCTTCGGTCACCCACCGGTAACGAAATCCCAGCCCGTCTATCATACGCGCGACCACCGTACCGGGGGTGTAATCTTCAGGGTATTCCGGAATTTGTTCGTAAGGGAGGTTTTTATCCATAGGGCTCTGGGCATTTAGGGCAAGCAAGCCGAAAAGAACGATACTCGCAAAACAGGGATATTGCATCCTTCTAATATTGGTGAAAAGCCTGTGAAACAAAGTGAAGTACTTCCGGGAGGGCGGCCCGCCAGTAGGTCCAGGAATGGCTGCCGTCACGGACCCGGTATTCGTGTGGGATCTCTTTCTTCCTCAGGGCGATGTGCACCAGGCTGTTCCCTTCATACAGGAAGTCGTCATCGCCCACATCGATATACCAGCGTACCGATTTTATACTGTCTGCCGGCATGCCTTCGATCAATGAGAGGGCATTGTGGCGGTCAAAATAGGCTGGCAGGTCTGCTTCCTGGTACGATTCCTCAGAACGGGCGAACCGTTCCCTGAGTTGTTCCTGGGTAAGGGGTCCTATATATGCGCTTAAAGGGCAGGCAGACGAAAACAATTCGGGATGGTGAAGGGCATACATAAAAGTGCCCCCGCCCCCCATGGAAAGGCCGGCAACTGCCCTGTAATGCTTGTCTGCCTTTATACGATAGGTCTTTTCGATATAGGGCATGAATTCTTCAAAAAAGAAATCCTCATACCGCCACTGGCCGTCAATGCTGTTGAAATAACCCCGTCTTCCCGTATTGGCATCGGGCATCACGATGATCATGGGGGTTGCGTACCCTTCGCGGATAGCCTGGTCTGCGATATGGAGCACCTCCCCGAATTGCACCCAACCCGTCTGGTCGTCCCCTGCGCCATGCAACAGATAAAGCACGGGATACCGGCGCTCGGAGGTCTCGTAGTCCGGGGGAAGGTAAAGGGCAAACTTACGCTCGCTCTTTAAAATCCGGCTGGTCATGGACAGCTCGTCAAAAACTTTTCCGGTTTGGGCCATCAGCGGACCGCTCAGGAAGCTGGCAACCACGAAAATAAGGTAGTACTTTGTCATTTGAATGGTATTTAATTTGCAAAAGGTCGTCAAAATAATCGTTTTAAAATTCCACTTCTGGTGCTTAAAGAAAAGCCATTGCAGGCTTAATGACTTTCCAGGTCATCCGGGGATCGGCCCACCGCCGTCCATCCGCCGTCCACCACCAGGGTCTGCCCGGTAATGTGAGAAGCCTGGTCCGAAAGCAGGAAGAGGCATGCGTTCGCCACATCTTCCGGGGTGCCCACCCGGCCCATGGGGGTGAGTTTCCCCCAGGTACCCTCATAGTCGGGTTCTTCTTTTTTGGTGCGTTCGGTAAGCGTGGCCCCTGGGGCTACTGCATTGATAGTGATCTTGTAGGGTGCCAATGCCAGGACCAGGTTGCGGGCCATCATCTGCAGGGCGGCTTTGGTCATGGAATAGGCCGACAGGTCGGGGAAACAGCGGATACCGGTTACGGACGACATCAGCAAGACCCGCCCGCCACGTTGGTGTTCCTTCATGATCTTCGCGGCGCCCTGGGTTAGGAAAAAGGAGCCCTTCATGTTCACATCGAGGATCCTGCGGAAATCCTCCGGGGAGAAATCAAAAAAGTCCCCGAAAACAGTAAGCCCTGCATTGGCTACCAGAAGGTCCAGGGTGCCGAATTGCTCCAGGGTGAAGTCGAGCATATCCCCGATAACCTCAAGGGAGGCCGCGTCCCCCCCAAAGGGAAGGCATTTTCCGGGGTATGCGCCTTCCCAGCTACCGGCTGCATCCCGCGCTTTTTCCGGGTCGAGGTCGTTGAGTACCACATGGCACCCGGCTTCAAGTAACTGGCCCACCACCGCAAAGCCAATGCCGGCGCCCGCCCCCGTGACCAGTGCCACTTTATCTTGCAAACTCGCATACATACTTTTACATATTTAAGTTAAAACTATCCGGGGGTAAACCCCTTGGCCCCGGCACACAGGTAAACAAGCCGCCACTCAGGGGGAATTTTCCAAGCGCCTGCCTGTCCAGTCCGGATCGTGCCGTCGTTATAAATAAAGTGTCCAAATCGGTTCCCCCAAAACAACAGGAGGTGACCTGGGGGGCAGGGACAGGGATTTTGTTCAGAACCTGGCCCGAACCCGGATCCCACCGGCGGACACAGCCGCCTCCCCAATGGGCGATCCAGAGCATGCCATCGCTGTCTATGGTCATCCCGTCCGGGCCGCCATAGGTCCGGGGAATGCGTAAAACCACTTTTTTGTTGGTCAGTACCTTATCTTCAGCACTATAGTTAAATTCCCAGACCTCATAGGTTGGCGTATCGATATAGTAAAAATACTTTCGGTCTGCTGTCCAGGCCATCCCGTTGGATACGGTGGTCCCGGGGATGAGGGTCTGTACCTGCCCCTCCCGGTTTACCCGGTATAACTGCCCGGCGTGGGGTGCCAGTTCCTTGTCCATGGTCCCGATAAGGATATTTCCGTACGGGTCCCATTTCCCGTCGTTGAACCGGAGCCTGGGATCCGAATTGGAAAGCAGGGGCAAAGGTTCCCGGTTCCCATTGGCAGGGTCGAACCGCAAAAAGCCCTTTTCATGGGCCAGCAGCAGGGTACCCCTGGCTTCGGGGAGGATGGCACCCAGCATCCCATCAAATGCCCAGGAGGTATTCTTATTGCTTTCCGGTTCATGCAGGTGCAGGCGGCAGCCTTCTATATCCACCCAAAACAGGTACCCGTTCTTCATATCCCATACGGGGCCTTCCCCCAGGATGGCCCTGGCATTGTTTGCCAATATGGCTGAGAAACTGGCGGGGTCAGACATCTGGGTTCAGATATAGCGTTGTTTCTGAACCCCGAGGCCATCAATGGTCAGTTCCGCAAGATCTCCTTTTTTCAAATAAGCGGGCGGGTTCATTCCCAGGGCCACCCCGGAGGGCGTTCCGGTTGAGATGAGGTCCCCGGCCTCCAGCTTCATGAACTGGGATAGGTAATACAACAGGTATGCCGGCTTAAAGACCATGTGCCTGGTGTTTCCCTTTTGCCGGATCTCGCCGTTTACCCGGAGTTCCATGGAGAGCGCATCCAGGTCGCCCAGGCTGTCTGCGGTGGCCAGGTAGGGGCCTACAGGGCTGAATCCCGGGCAGGACTTCCCCTTGATCCATTGCCCGCCCCTTTCCAGCTGGAAACTCCTTTCCGAAAGGTCGTTTACAATGCAATAGCCGGCGATGGCGGCCTCAGCTTCCTCTTCACTGCCCAGATAGGTGCAATCCTTCCCTACCACGACGCCCAGTTCGATCTCGTAATCGGTTTTATCGCCCTTACGGGGGATTTCTACCTCGTCATTGGGTCCGGTAAGGGTATTGGTAGCTTTGCCGAAAATGATAGGTTCCTCGGGCAGGGTCATATTCGATTCCCTGGCATGGTCCGAGTAGTTTAGCCCGATACACATGATCATCCCCGGACGGGCAATGCAGGAGGCATACCGGGCGGAATCGGGGACATCCGGCAGGCGGTCTCCCCGGGAAGCGAGGTATTTACGAAGCCTGGCCAGGCCGTCGGCCCTGAAAAATTCGGCGTTCCAATCCGCAAATTCCCCGGAACAATCTTTTCTTACCCCATTCAGCAGCACCCCGGGCTTTTCGTTGCCCTTTTCGCCGAAGCGTAGTAGTTTCATAGTCTGTTCTTAGGTTGAGGTTTTAAATATAGTCTAAAAAATATCATTTGCAGCCCCTGGCAGGGCGGTACAAAGCCCAGATTGTGCCCTGCTGGCATACCCCATTGGCCGCGCCTTTCCCCTAGCGTGGGCAATGGCAGGAATGCGGGCTATAGGTGCTCCGGATATTCCGGTCGCAGATTCCTTAGGGGTTGGAAGCCTCCGGGATGGTGAAAGTCTTCAACATGTTATTTTTGACGGGGTCTGGCACCTCCGATATCAGGGCGTAATTACCCGGGACCAGATCGGCTGTAAAGAAACCCACATAGCCTGCCGGCATATCATTAACCCCCCCAAGGAAGGTAACGCCCGCCGGGGGCGGGGTGATGAGCCCCTTGGGATCGATCCAGTTCATCCAGGCGGCCAGTTCATCCAGGTTTGCCCCCTCGCCCAGTTTTACCAGGTTAACATCGTGTCCGGTGAAATTCTCATGCGGGCCCTGGGATACAAAATTCACGGCAAAGACCTGCAGGCCGGGCTCTATGGGACCGGCAACCTCCAGCCCGTTTTCCGTGGAAATATAGACCGAAACCGTAGGCGCGGGCGGGCTGAAATCCACGCTGTCCCGGGTTACCACCAGGTCTTCCAGCATCCCCAGGGCGCTGTGGAAAACTCCTTCGGGCGACTTCACATAGCATTCGATAACATAATACCCCGGTTCCATATGCAGGGTACTCACGGCCGTTTCCCCGGGTGAGATCAGCCCTGTGCCACCCAGAAACACGATTTGAGGAAACCATTCCGGAAGGGTCCCGAACGTTTTCATGGCCGCATCCATATCCCCTTCGTTGATCTGGTTCATACCTTCCTGAAAAGTTGGGATTAACTCGGTTCTGGTATTTTCTATGTTCAGGCTGTCCGGGTATTTTTCCAGTAGCAAAAAATGAGGGTCCTTAGAATGGTTGCTATAGCGAAACGTCTGCCAGCCGGCCTTGATCGTATCGGGAAGCTGAAAATCCATGTTCTCGGTAACTACTGAAATGGCCGTGTCAACCTTCGGTATGGGAACTTCGGCGGACTCCTTTTCTTTTTTTTGTTTGCAACTGAAAATAAGGAGGCTCAATACAACAAGTGACAGCCCCAATCGGGACATTTTTTGAATCGGGTATTTTGATTTCATGATGGGTTGGTGTTTTTGGATTCTATGATAGTATTGTCCTAAAGCGCCCAGAAAATACTAAAAAATGCCTTACCACCCAACCCCGGAAGGGAATGCCTGAACAGAATTCCGGATTTTAGCTTATATTTTATACAAGATCGGATTAAAGGCCTTGGAGGCTACCAGTACACGGTCGCCAACCTTCAGGGCCCGTATGTCGGATTCCCCGGCTATTACCTGTACCACCTGCATCTGGACCCGTATGGTGACAATGTAGACCACCTCCTGCCGCTCGATCCCCAGGACTTCCCCAGTAAACTGAAATTTCCCGGACATTTTTTTGGAAAGGAAGATCTCTTGCGGGCTGCCTTCCCGGAGGATGTTTCCGTCACGGATCTCAAAGACCCGGTCAGACAACTTCATGATCTCCCCGATATCATGGCTGATCAGGAGGGTAGTGAACCCGAATTCGGCATGGAGCTTTGCCAGGTCGTCCTGCAGTTGTAGGCGGGTTTCCAGGTCGAGTGCGGCCAGCGGCTCGTCCAGAAGGAGGATTTCAGGCCGTTGCACCAAAGCCCTGGCCACGGCTACCCGCTGTTGCTGCCCCCCGGAAAGTTCAGCAGGTTTCCGGGTTTGAAGCCCCTCCAGACCCATGATTTCGACCAGGCGCCGGACCATGGCAGGATCCGCTTTTTTGGGCAGGGCGAACATGAGGTTTTTTAGGACGGTCATATGCGGGAAGAGGGCATAATCCTGGAATACAAAACCGATACTCCTTTCCTGTGGGGGCAGTTGCAGCCCCTTTTTGGCATCGAACCAGGGGGAGCCGTTCACGGTGATATGCCCGGATTCCGGACGCATCAGGCCTGCCAGGATCTTTAAAGTTGAGGTCTTGCCAGCTCCGGACGGGCCGTACAGGGTGCCAAACTGCCCCCTTCCAAGTGTAAACCGGACGTGAAGCTGCATAGATCCGTTGGCGGAATGCAGGGTTTTTTGTACATCCAGCTCGATCATTTCCAGAACTTTTTAAGGTAACCGCCATTGGTAAGGTAGACCAGCAGCAGAATGCCGAAGGTAATAAGGAAGAGGATGAGGGAATAGAAATTAGCATTCCCATAGTTCAAAGCTTCCACTTCATCGTAAATAGCTATGGATGCTACCCTGGTTTTGCCCGGGATGCTGCCGCCTATCATAAGCACGACCCCGAATTCCCCCACCGTATGGGCGAAAGCCAGGACAATCCCTGTTAAGAGGGAAGTCCGTATGTTGGGGAGAAGCACCTTTAGTAGGGTTGTGAAACGGGATTTCCCCATAAGGTAGGAGGCTTCCTTAAGGGAATGCGGAAGGGCCGCGAGGCCGGCCTGTATGGGATGTACCATAAAAGGGAGGCTGTATATCACCGAAGCGACCACCAGTCCGCCAAAGGAAAATACCAGCTTGATCCCCAGCCATTCATTCAACCAGCTCCCGAAGGCGTTCCCCGGGCTAAAGGCCAGCAAGAAGTAGAAACCCAGTACAGTAGGAGGCAATACCAGGGGCATCCCTACCAGGGCTTCGATGACGGGCTTGGCCCGTGAGCGGGTGGATGACAACCAGGAGGCCAGGGGAATGGCGATCAGCAGCAGGAGGGCAGTGGTTACGCCGGCCAGTTCGAATGTAAGCAGTAAAGGTTGCCAGGTGGTCATTCTGATAGCATTATTTCATTGAGTTTTACCATGACCGTCACTGGGAGGCCTTCTTTTAAACCCAGGCGGGTGGCAGCCCGGCTGCTGATCACCGCCTGGAGCTCCCCGATCGCCGTTCCTATCAGCAACCTGCAGAGCAAAGCCCCTTCCTCTATGTGTTTCACGCGGCCATTGATTTGGTTTTCAAGGCTGACCCTTGACTCCAGGTCCCCCGTACCAAGAACCACCTCGGTCTCCTTGAACAGCATCCTGACCCGGTGGCCCGTGACGAGATAAGGGGCGGTTTCCGGGGTTTCGATCACTATGGCCTTTAGGTTGATGGCTCCTGGAAATTCTACCGTTACCAATGAAAGGCTGCCGCTTACTTCCAGGCCGCTGATATGTCCTTCCACTTTATTCATCTACCGAATATCCGTAATTTACAAGAATCTCACCAGCTTCCTGGCTTAGCAGGAAATCATAAAACATTGCGGCTCCCTTCCCCGGACCTTTTTCCTTTTTGAGCAGGACGACGCCCTGTTCTATGGGGCTATGCCATTCCCGGGGGATCAGGATCCACCGGCCCTTTCCTTTCATTTGAGGGGATAGGACAACAGCCATGGCTGTAAAGCCCATTTCCGCCGAACCGGAAAGGATGAACTGGTTGGTTTGGGAGATGCTTTCCCCGTACACCAGTTTGTCCGATACTACCGGAAGCAGGTTTTGATGTCGCAGGCATTCCAGGGCTGCTTTCCCATAGGGTGCCGTCCGGGGATTTGCCAGGGCGATATGTGCCACTTCGTCCGAGGCCAGGGCCTCTACGGATGGTTCCACCCCTTCCCGTATGGTCCAGAGCACCAGCTGCCCCTCCGCATAAAGTGCCGGGGGGGCTTCTGCCAGGCCCTGCCGGTCAATTTCCATGGGATATTGCATATTGGCAGCTACAAAAATGTCGTAGGGTGCCCCTTCCCGGATCTGGGCGGTAAGCTTCCCGGAGGAATTTACAATCAGCTCACAGGGGATACCGGTATTGTCGGTAAATCGTTTCGCCAGGGCTTTCATGGCGTACTGCATATTGGCCGAGGTGGCAATGGTCACCTTTCCTTCCGTATTACCGGCATTACGGCAGGTAGCCAGTAGCAGGAAACAACATATCCAAAGCAGGCGGGGGGACAGTTTCATAGGGCTTGTTTTTTATTTCCAAGGTCGATCTGCTGTTTGATTTGCAACCAGAATACCTGCGTGTTGCGGTAGGTGTCGGGGATGGCGGTGGAGGCAAACTGGTTGCTCCAGGTAAAGGCAAACGTAAGGCTTTTGCTCCATTGGAGGGAGGGCCCCAGGACGATACGGTTTTTATCGAAGACGTCGGTGACGATCGCCTTGCCGGCATTGATAAAGATCTCATCCCCAAGTTGCAAGGAAAGCTGGGCCGCAGGCCTTTTTTCGGAAAAATGCAAAAGCGGGATATTGGCAGTCAGGGCATACCGCAACCGGAGATTGAAGTCGTTCGGGCTGCTTATGCGGCCATCCACAACGGGATTGTAAAACCGTTCCTCCATCCTGAACCGCTGGGAAAGGTCAAAATACCGGAAATCGCTTTTTAAGCTTATATCCTGGAATGGCCGGAATTCCACTTCCTCCAACCCTTCATCCCCATAGCTGCCGGAATACGCCATTCCGCCCCCAACCTGGAGCGCCGGGGTGGCGCGGTAGGTGCCCCCAACCCTCAATACATACTGGTTTCGCGCACTGAAGCTTTCTTTCCAACGGTATCCGGCATCGCCCTGTACATTCCATTTTTCGGAAAGCCGCAATTGCAGGTAGTATTGGAGCCATTGCTGGTTCTCGTGGATAATGGTCTTTTCCTGGGCGGTCAGGTTGCCTACCAGGCCTATGAACAGGCATACGGCCGGGAACCGTGCAATGTAATATTTGATTCTCAATAGTTGTGGGTATTGCTCATATGGGTGATGAAAATGGATGTCTATGCCTGATCTTTTTCCCTGTACAGGGCCCAAAGACCCAATAACGGGCCCGGGGCAAGAAAGATATAAATATAATGCGGATTCATTATTTCCCTGAGAAAATTGAGGAGCTGAATGCTGAAGATGGTGATTGAAAACCCAAGGCAATTTACGATGGTCAGGGCCGTGCCTTTGGTTTCGGGCAAAGCGTTCCGGGCCACCATGGTGGAGAAGAGGGGGGAATCCCCTATGACCACCATCCCCCAAAACAAAAGGAACACAAAAAATAAAACAGGCGGGGCTGTCAACAAAAGCAGGGGGGAAAGGAGGCAGCAGGCACAGGAGAGTCCCAGGGCCAGGGCGGCAATCCTCCGGGTTCCGAAGGGTCCGGACAAATAACCACTAAGTATACAGGCAGGCCCGCCTATACCGATGATAGCGAATGCCCAGGCCGAAGTGTGGGGCCCGGACCCGGCGGATGGTCCGGCGTACGTACTTAAAATAAAGGGAATGAAGGCCCAGAATGCGTATAATTCCCACATATGGCCAAAATAGCCGAAGGCGGCTGCCCGGAATCCCGGCTCCCTGAAAACCTTTAGGGAGGCGGAGAGATCGAGAACCGTGCTCCTTCTTCTTAAAGGCCCGTCCGGGACCAGTAGCAGCATTAAGATCCCGCCGGCAAAGGCCAGGCCGGAGGTCACCCAAAGCACCAGGGTCCAGGGAACCGTCGTCATGTATCCCCTTAACAGATGGGGAAAGGCGGTCCCCAATACCAGTGCTCCCACCAGGAAGCCCAGGGATCTCCCCAGGTCTTTCCCGTAATAATCTGCCGCGATCTTCATCCCTACAGGGTAGATCCCGGCCAGGAACAGCCCGGTTAAAAAACGGAACAGTACCAGGGTGTATAGGGTGTTTCCTTCGAGAAATATGCCCAGGTTACAGAGGGCACCCAGCAGGGCGCTGGCGAAGAAAACCCGGGAAGGAGAAAAGCGGTCTGCCACGGTAAACAGGGCAAAGAGAAGCGTCCCGCCTATGAACCCCAGTTGTACTGCCGCGGTTAAATGACCGAGGGCGGTAGGTTCCAGGTTAAAATGGCCAATCAGGTCGGTCATGATCCCGTTCCCCGCAAACCACAGGGAGGTACAACAAAATTGGGCGAGTACTACTACCGGCAGGATGTGTCCCGGGGCTTTCATCGCCGAAATTTTTCATTTGGATTCGGGGAAATGGGCGTGTGGTTCATGGCGGGGAATATACTATTCAATTTGCATTTCAACTTTTAGCTCCTCCCCGGTATAATGCAGTTTGAATTCCCTGCCATGGGCCTCCATCTGCATTTCGAAGGGGGAAGGGAAGGCCGTATCCCCGGTTGGATACCAGGATTTCCGGTTAAAATTCACACAGATCAAAAGGCCATGATCATCTCCTATGGCACAGAAATTGGCCAAATTCCCATCAAAGATGGTAAGCCCCGTGAGCTGCTTTAGCAGTTTATAAATGGGGGGGATCTGGTTTACGGCCAGGCCGATCTCGGAAATTTCCAGCAGGGATCCCGGGCTAAAAGGTTTTGCAGACGCATTCTGGAGGTTTCGCCGCGCGATGAATTCCACAATGTTTTTATCGGCATCGTAAAAATACACCGAGCGGGCATTCCAGCTGCTGAAATCCTGTATTTCCTTTCCCTGGTCAGTTAAGATACCGACCCGCCCCTTTAGCCAGTTCAAAGCTTTTTCTTCATCGTAGGCAGGGATGTTGAATGCAAAATGGTATGGGGTGGCGCCTTCCTCTTCCCTTATCGTAAGGACTGAATTTCCGATCGAGAAGGATGCACTCCCGTCTGCCTCTTGCCCGACAGCCAGGCCTATGACCCGGGTATAGAATGCCTTCTGTGCTTCCAGGCGTGGGGTAGCGATTATGAGTTGCCGGATCTTCATGTCACTTTCCGTGGCTTGCTACGCCGGAGCCATAGAAATCCACTTCCGGAACCACCAGGGTGGTAAGTTCCAGGATATGCCCGTCCGGGTCACGGATATAGAGGGAGTGGAAGGTATGGTGGTCCATGAAATGATATTCGATCCCTTCGGATTCATAAGCCTTTTTGGCTGCTTCAAAGGATTCCTTGCTGACGTTGAATGCGAAATGGTCAATTTTAATGTTCCTGGAATCGGGGTCCAGGACCGGATCTTCCGTCCTGGCCGGAAAGAGGGCAATTCCCGTCTTTCCGGTAAAAAGCAGGATAGGGAAGTCTCCCCATTCCGGTACCTGATAGCGGGTAAGCCCAAACAAATTTTCATACCAGGCTGCGGATGCTTCCAGGTCTTTTACCCGGATGGCTACATGGTCTAAGAAATTAAGCTGGATCTTGGACATTGTCAATAAGGTTTGTGATGCGGGTAAGTTACTCAACTTTTCGCGAATATTCCTGCCTGTTCCATCCCTTGAGTTCAATCCCCGGAAACTAGAACCCTGAATACCAGGGTGGCCTTTTTTGGTAGTATTTCCTTAATCGAGCATAAAAAGGGCATTCGCGAAGAACAATTTCCCATTTTCCCAAAATGCCCGGAACAAGGGGTCATCCACCAGGTAGACCACATGACCCGACCCGTGAGACTCCTCCCCGAAGATTAGGGTATGATCCCTTTTTTTGAGGGCTTCGCTCCCTGCAAAACCCGCCACAGGCACCGGGTTTTCCTCGAGGTAAGCTACGGTTCCATTATCGAGGTATTCATACCGGTTGCTGCCCAGCTTCAGCGTGTAATAGGTATCGCCATACCCGAAGGCCAGGGGGTTTGAATCGTCGACCCTGGCTTTAAAGATCGCGCCTGTAATTTCGTCGCGGATAGAGAGCCTGTCCAGGTCTTCACGTGGCTCAACGGTATTGGGGATGCTATCTTCGGCTATTTCCCTTTTTCGTATCCCGAAACCATCCTCGCCTTCCAGGCCCCTGATCGCCTCTTGCATGACCAGGAGATTGCCTCCGTCTGCAACCCATTTCTTCAGGCGCTCAAGATTCCCGTCTTTATAAAAGTCTGGATAGTTGTACCCTCCTGGTAAGATCAGGACGTCATATGCGGACAGGGATACTTCATCCAGGTAATCGCTCCGGATCACGGTAAGCGGATAGTGTAGCTGCTGTTCGAAAAAGTGCCAGACCTCCCCAAAATCCAGTGAATTGACGGGTTTTCCACTCAGGACGGCTACCTTTGGCGGGCGGATGATTTGCACGCTTTCCGAACCAAAGTCCTTTCCTTCGTCCACAAAGCCCGTTTGCACGGCATCAATTTGCTTGGCGTGCCGTCTGGCGGTTTTGGATAAATTTTTAAGGAATTGAGGATTCAACTGGTTGTCGCCCCTGAGGATAATCAGGCTGCCTCTTTCATACCCCCGGCCTTTCAGTGTAAACGGTTTTGAAGCGCGCCTTACCCGGATGCCCTGCCCGAGGAGGTCAGCCAGGAAACGGGCATCGCGCATGCTGTTCCAGTCGGTAATAAAGGCGTAGGCGCCGGCATCTAGTTCCTGGACCGTTGATTCCTGCCTGCTGTACGCCTGGGTCGGCACCTGGTTTTCTGTAGCCAGGGCATCCAGGCCATAGGCATAGGGGAGGGACCAGGCCGTAATGTCGTAGGTAAGTGAATCACTGAGCTTGGCATTCGGTTCGAACAGCACCTTTACCAGGGTGCCTTTTACCTGTTCGGTACTGACCACCAGGCTTGTCTTATCGGCGGTCATGCTGCCGTTTTGACGGGTACTGTAACGATAGCCTTTAACCGAGGTTCCGGTGCCGGCCCCATAACTGATTTCATGGGCATCCAAAAGCTCGGTAAGGGCATCGAGCATATCGGGGTTACCCTTAAGTACATAATTTTTGTACCGGTAATTCCGGTTTTTATAGAATTTTGCGAATTCCTCGTTCAGGCGGGCCGCGTTCCGGGAAGCCACTTCCACCGTTGAAAGTCCGGTGGTGAGGTGATGGGCGATCCGGTCCTTGAGGGTTAGCGTATCGCCGATTGTAGTGCGTACGCCCAGCCCGGCCCTTCCGCTGCCACCCTGCTCATAGGTAAGGCCAACGGCTCCGTTATATGTGGGATAGGTGTCACCGTAACTCGGGTAGAACAGGTCAAAAACTTCCTTTGTAAAATAAAGCCAGCCCTGCTGGTCGAAGTAGCGGGCATGATTTTTTCCGAGCGTCACCTGAAAATCGCGCTGGAAATCCGTAATCACCTCATGGAAGGGTTCAGCGGCAGGGGCAAAGTAATATGGGTCATTGATCCCCTGCTCATGGAAATCAACATGTATGTGCGGCAGCCATTCATTATATTTTTTAATCCGCTGCCGGCTTTCTGCCTGGGTGAGCCAGGCCCAGTCGCGGTTCAGGTCGAACATATAGTGGTTACTGCGGCCGTTCAGCCATCCTTCGTGGTGCTCCACGCTGTTCGGGTCTGCCTGGTAAGGGCTGTTCCTGAACTGTTTATACCAGTTTACGTACCGGTCCCGCCCGTCGGGGTTGATACAGGGATCCATGATGACCACCGTATGGCTCAAATAGTCCTGGTCGCTGGTAAGCAGGGCATAGGCGGTTTGCATGGAGGCTTCGGTACTGACGCTTTCGTTGCCATGCACGTTATAACTTAGCCATACGATGGCCACGGAGGATTTGCTCGGCCCCATTGTGCTTTTGAGATGTTCCCTGCGGATGGCGTCCAGGTTCCGCATATTTTCCGGGGAGGAAAGGTATGCCAGCAACAGGGGCCGGCCCTCATAAGTAGTGCCGTATTGCTGCAACCTCATGCGGTCTGCGGCTGCGTGGGCCAGGTATTCGTAATAATCCACCACCCGGTGGTGCCTGGTGAACTGGCTGCCCAACGGGTATCCCAGGAATTCAGACGGGGACTGGATGTTCTGTGCAATGCCGCAGAGAGAAAACCCAAACAGGACAGCAAACAGGAATTGCTTCATGGAATGGAGGTATTTTGGAGCCGCCAAATTAACAATTATTAAGGAAATACAGGAGGATTCCCGGATGAGTGGTCCCATTTGTTCTGTCAACCGGATTCCCGCCGGGTACTTAGCTGTGAGCGAGCAAGCAGGGGCTGCCGAGGGGACGTACGGTTAAGAGAGGCGGGAAAAGCTACGGGACATCTTAACGTATTTTTAGGAAATGAAGCGCCAAGGAATTTTATCTTTACCCACATAACACCCAATCGATGGACGTTGCCTGTATCCCTTTTTCCCAAACCGGTTATTTCCCCCGGCTTATTCTGGATTATCTGGAGAAAAAGGAAACCCTGAAACCTTTTTACGAGGCATTCCCTGAAGAGGAGTCATTCAAATCCCGGCTGGCCGCAAGGCAACAGGGATTTACTCCCGAAAAACGGGCCGTACTCCATGCCGCCCTTAGCCGGCAATACGAAGGGATGAAACTGCCGGAGGTAACCCGGTCCCAGATCGACCTCCTCAAAGCCGATAATACCTTTACTGTTGTAACCGGGCACCAGTTAAACCTGTTCACTGGCCCGCTGTTTTTCCTATATAAGATCATTTCGGCCATTAAGCTGAGCACTGCCCTGAAAACCGCCTACCCGGAATACAATTTTATCCCCGTTTACTGGATGGCGACCGAAGACCATGATTTCGACGAGATCAACCACTTCAGGTTCAAAGGGAAGAAGCTGCGGTGGAACCGGAAGTGTACCGGAGCAGTCGGACGGCTGAATACCTCGGGCCTGAAGGCGGTATACGACACCTTTGCCAAGGAAATGGGGGGCGGGGAGAAGGCGGATGCGCTGCAGGCGCTTTTTAAAGAAGCCTACCTGGAGCACGACACCCTGGCTGTAGCCACGCGATATCTGGCCCATCAGTTGTTCGGAGCCCATGGGCTGCTCATCCTGGATGGGGACGACCCTACCCTTAAACGGGAACTGGTCCCCTATATGAAAAAAGACATCCTGGACAATCTGTCTTACCGGGAGGTATCGGAAAGCATCAGCGCATTGGAAAACCTGAGCCCGGACTACGGGATACAGGTTAACCCGCGTGAGATCAATTATTTCTATCTGAAAGACGGCCTCCGGGAACGGATCGAAGCTGAAAAGGGGGAATACCGGGTGTTGAATACGGATATCAAATTTAGCGGGAAAGCGATGACAAAGGAAATGGAGACCCATCCGGAGCGGTTCTCCCCCAATGTGGTGGCACGCCCCTTGTACCAGGAGATCATCATGCCCAACCTGGCCTATATCGGGGGGGGCGGGGAGTTGTCCTACTGGCTGGAGCTGAAAGCCATGTTCAACGCCATGGAAGTGCCTTTCCCTGTATTGATACTCAGGAATTCGGTCCTTGTGATCACAGAAAAACAAAGCCGCAAACTGGCCAGGCTGGGGGTGGAGGTAAAAGACCTTTTTCTGGCGCAAAGCAGCCTGATCAATAAAAAGATCCGGGAGATTTCCAATATCGATATCGATTTCTCACCCCAGCGTGAGCATTTGAAAAAGCAGTTTGAGGGGATGTATGAACTGGCAAAGAAAACGGATAAGTCCTTCCTGGGGGCGGTGAAAGCTCAGGAGGTAAAACAATTAAAGGGGCTGGACCATCTGGAAAAGCGCCTGTTGAAGGCACAGAAACGCAAATTGGCAGACCAGGTAACCCGCCTGGCGGCCCTGCAGGACGATTTGTTTCCCGGGGGGGATTTACAGGAAAGGCAGCAAAATTTTTCCGATTTATACCTGGAGCTGGGTGAAAAGCTCATCCCCATGTTGATGGAGGAGTTGCAGGCCTACCCAAGCGGATTCAAGGTATTAAGGTACTAGGAATACCTGCTTCCATCCACTGGCTTCCCTGGAATAACGGATACGCAGGTGGTCTGGCTTTTTAAGTTTCAGGTATTCGATCTTGAAGGGGTGTACTTCCACCAGGCAGAAAAAATTCTCCTCCCGAAGGTATTCCAGTTGCTGCGGGGTATCCATCGCACTTCCGGGTGCCTGGACGGTGGTATAGTCCTTTTTGGACGATTCGGCCATCCCCTCCCACAGCGGTTTCAGGATGTCGGGATCCTTAATCACCACGGCCACCCCTTCTATTTTTAGTTGCAGCAATTTGCCCGGATGGTAAAAAAGCAAACTGACATTCTTGTTTTCCTTGATATGCAGCACTTTTTTGGACCGCTTGTCGGTATAGAAGGACAGGGTGTAATCTTCTCCCACATGGCGAAGGACCAGCGTCCTTAACCGGGCAATCCGATCCAGGCCTACAGTGCCCATGGTAGCATACCGGAAGGGATGGTCCTTTTCGGAAGTGCCATTCCGGAGTTCCAAACTGAGTTCGTCTAAATAAGAAGTGGCCATGGTTCGTGATGTTGATATAAAGATAAAAAATTAAAAGGGGAGGTAGGGTTTTTTTAGGGTTGATTGTTATATATACAAATTGCTGTGAAAAAGAAAATTCATTCTTTGATTATTGTGTCATAATTAGTTCATGTGTTTAGGTTGGTTTTTGATTTGAAAAGCCTTGACTGTAGGGGTCAGGGCTTTTTGCTTTTAACGATGCCAGCAACTTGTCTACCATCGTCTCCAGACCTGGTCTGCCCGAGTTTACCCCCCCTCTTTTTTAATGCCAGCATTCTAACTGCCTTCGGGCATACTTCCATCGGGTAGCGAAACCGGCTCCTCTTTCTGAAAACCCTCCTGGATTTGGTCAAAAAATAAATTTGTAGGAATAGACTTAAATTACAGTTAACCAGTAAATAATATTTTATTATATAAATAAATACATTAACTATTTAAAATCTTTTGAATTTAAGAGCCCGGGGATTGAAGAGCGGGTAAATTCCATCAAAAAAGGCCGGAAACAAAGGTTTCTTTCTGTGTTAAAACCGGCTTTTGACCCACGGGTATCGCTCGCCTTTCATACCCCCCGACCCCTCCATCGCCGCATCACGACCAGATGGTTATTCGGGGACTTCCCGGGTGATGCTTCCCCGGGTTGTGGTATAACCTCCTTTACGCATTTGGGATTCCGAAGCCCCGGTCACGGATCCGTCCTTAAGGAAGACTTTTTGGGGCAGCACAAGTTGTTTATATTTTCTCACAATTATAGTCAAAAGGGGAACCCGA
>Ga0102953_1000144_pt1 | contig 47997 bp, 29 predicted proteins | sample SalPon2A_C_D2_MG_FD_78509 | JGI IMG/M metagenome (GOLD analysis project Ga0102953, IMG submission 78509) | Soil microbial communities from South San Francisco under conditions of wetland restoration - Salt Pond MetaG R2A_C_D2_MG | ecosystem: Environmental > Terrestrial > Soil > Wetlands | place...
GACAACGCCCTTGCCCGCGCCGCCCACCGCCGCCGGGTCGTCTACGTTGCCCACCCGGAGGATGAGCCGCCGACCGGAGCGGCCCTCTCCGGGGAGCTCGACCTGGCCCCCTACGCCTGCGCTCCCCTGCTGGGGCGCGACCGTTTGCTCGGTGTCCTGGTGGTCGACAACCCGGCCAGCCAAGAAGCGATCAGCCCCGAACGATTGCGGTTTCTGGAGCTCTTTGCCAACCAAGCCGCTGTTGCCATGGAAAACTCGATGCTGGTGCGCCGTCTGGAGAGTGCCCGCGCCGATCTGCAGGAAACCCAGGAGCGTCTGATCCATGGCGAAAAGATGGCGGTGCTCGGGGAGATGTCGGCTTCGGTGGCCCACGAGTTGCGCAATCCCCTCGTTTCCATCGGCGGCTTCGCCCAGCGCCTGGCCCGGATTGCCGAGGCCGGCACCCGAGAGCAGGAATATGGCGCCATCATCGCGCGCGAAGTAAAGCGAATGGAGGAGATGCTTACCAACATCCTGGCTTTTTCCAAAAAGCAGATGTTCTGTTTCTCCGGCTGCCGGATCGCCGCAATGATCGAGGAAGCGCTGCAACTGGAGGAAGATGCCCTGCGTCGGCAGAATATCGAGTTAAAAAAGGAGATCGTGCATAATCTGCCCGCCATTCAGGGAGATGAGAAAAAGCTGCAGCAGGTCCTCATCAACCTTATCGCCAATGCCCGGCAGGCCATGCCGAACGGCGGGCTGCTGTCGATACGGGCCTGCCGTACAACTCTGCGGGGCGACAGGGCGGTGGCGGTGAAAGTGGAGGATACCGGCGGCGGCATCTCCAATGAAGTCATGCGCAATATCTTCAATCCCTTCTTCAGCACCAAGGAGGAGGGAACCGGGCTGGGGCTATCGATCTCCCATCGCATCGTCGAACATCATCGCGGCGAAATCGAAGTGCAGAACCGCGAAAAGGGAGCCCTGTTCATCCTGCGTCTTCCGGTGGACGGCTCACCCAACCTTTCCATTGACAAAAATCGGCGATTTGGTTAAGGTGACGCCAAATTTTCGGGGCTGTAGCTCAGCTGGGAGAGCGACGCGTTCGCAACGCGTAGGTCGGCGGTTCGAGCCCGCTCAGCTCCACCAACAAAAAGGGAAAGAGCCGGATCATCAACGATCCGGCTCTTTCCCTTTTTCGATCCTCCAGGGTTGGTGACAAGGCTCTTCGCGTCCACCCCTCCCATCACCCCCCCCCTTCCGAAAAATCCTCCCCGCCTGCTCGAGCTTCACTGGAAATGTTTTGACAAACCATCGTTCTATTGGCGCTCATAAAAAAATTGAAAATTTTCCGCATCAGATAACCCCTCTGGGCGGAGGAGTGCGGCAGTCAGGCCAATTTGTATACGGAAGAGATTTTGAAGACTTGCGTCGGAAGCCGGCGAGGTCCATGTTTTGAGAAAACCGATTTGCTGGGGAAATATGACCAAAAAAATCAAGATAGCTCATTGGAAAAGTTCGGAATCCCTGCTATAAGTATTGCTACCCCATGCAAAATGCAATTTCGAAACCAGGTAAATTCCACAATAAATCGCAAGCTTACGTGAACGGCAGGGGCCTTTCGGCCGGGCCATCAGTCCGGCCGAAAGTTTAATATAATCGTGTACTTAGAGGTCCGTGTCCCAGCGACTTCTGTATCCTGAAAGAAGCAGGCCAGACCCATTCAGAGCAGCACAAAGAGGAGGCAATTCTCATGGGCCAGAGAATGAAAAACGGTTTTCCAAGTTGGAAGAGGATAGGGGTGTTATTGGCGGTCGCGACTCTCGCGCTGGTGCTGGTTCAGACCCAGGCCTTTGCCTTTACCGTGCAGGTGGTCGACCCTCAGGGGAACCCCATTTCCGGTTTCCGCTACATGGTCGAGGAGGACAATACCAACTGGACGGAGCCGGGGGTTTCCCATATCAATCCGCCGTCCATTGACCTTGACATTCACAAAAGCTATGCTCCGGTGGTGGCCAAGGGGAACGTCAGTGGCAGCTCAACTCCCGTCAACACCGGCCTCAACGGCACTCCCATCGACGCGGGCAAACGCTACTTCGTGTCGGTTCTCCCCTATGACGGCTATGCCAACAGCGGTGCCCCGGTGGCGCCGAACCAGACCTCGGTCACCGTGACCGTCAACCCCCTGCCGCTGCCGACGGCCCAGATCAGCATCCTTGCTTTCGTCGACCACGACAAGATCGACAATATCTTCACCGAGCCCGAGCAGGGGCTCGGCGGCGCTACCGTTCTCGTCTACGACTTTTCCGGCGGCCAACTCTTGTGGGACGCCTTCGGCAATCCCCTCGGCACCATTTACGACGACGGAAGCGTGGATCCCAGCTGCGGCGATCCGACTACTTTTGATCCGGAAAACTGTTTATTGACGAAGGGAGACGCGGGGGCAATCACCACGTTGACCTATAAGGACTACTGTGCCGCCCAGGGATACGATATCGCTCCCCCCCCGGCACCCGGCGCGGAGCCGAATCCCAACCCCTGCGACCTGACTTCGCCAATCCCGGCCGATCCTTCGCTCAATCCCTACAACCTTCAGCCGGGCGAAGCCGCCGTCAAGAACCTCTCTCCCGGCAAGTACGGAATCATCCTGACTCCGCCCGGAGTTGACGACAACGGCAACGCGATGACCTGGGTCCAGACCTCGACCATCGAGGGGTCCGTGACCATCGATGCCTGGGTCCAGGAGAACGAGCCCAAGATCTTCACCGAGGGCTTCGGCCAGGGGGTCCAGCACGCCATCTTCGGCTTCGTCAAGACCTCCCCGCAGGCCCAATCCAACTTCCAGGGGCAGACCATCTACGGTCTTCCCTGGCTCGACGCGGACCATCCCGAGCACGTCGACCGCAGCGGCTACACCGGCACCATCACCGGCACGCTGCGACTCAACCATTTCTCCCGGCCGCCCATAACCCAGGGCTTCTTTGCCGGCGCCCCGGTCGGCGAGGGGTGGATTGGCCTGAACGATCCCACCGCCACGCCGGAAGTGACGCAGGGCGGGATTTATGCTGCTCCCTGCGACCCGGAGACGGGCGAATTCGTAATTAACAATGTGCCGCCCGGTACCTACGAGTTGGTCAGCTGGGATGAGCCTCTGCTCAACCTCTTCAACTTCAACACGGTCACCGTCCCGGTCGGCCCCGGCGGTACCGGCGGCACCGTCGACCTGGGGGACGTGCTGATTCTTCACTGGTGGGGTGATTACTCCGGGAGCGTCTTCAAGGACACCGACGAGAACGGCTTCCCCGATCCCGGCGAACCCGGTTTGAACGGCGTGACGGTGAACATCCGCTTCCGCGACGGGACGATTTACCAGACGACCGCGACCGACCCCAACGGCGAGTTCCAGTTCGCCGAGGTCTTCCCCTTCTTCAAGTGGCTGGTTCCCGAGGTCGACTACGCCCGCCTCAAGCCGACCGGCGCCACTTCCGTGGTTGACTTCGGCGGCGAGGTTACGCCCGATCTCGGCTGGACCTGGCCTTCCCGCGACAAGCTGCGGCCGCAGCCGCAGTGCTCCCCGGGGGCCGTTGCCCGGACCGATCCGCCGACCCCTTATCCGGACAGTTGTCCGGACGGCAGCACGCCGGTCGTCAACATCAACACCGGCAACAACTTCTCCAAGACCGAAACCGGTCCGGTGCTGCTCGAGGCAATGCACCTGTTCCTCAACCAGTTCAACGAGATCAACTGGGGCAAGAACGACTATGCGCCGGGTGAAAACGGCGGCATCGTCGGCATCACCTTCTACGCCCCGACTCGCGCCGAGAACGATCCGCGCTACGCGGTCGGCGAGCCCTGGGAGGCGGGGATCCCGCGGGTCCAGGTCAACCTCTACCAGGATTTCAACAACGACGGGGTGACCGACGATATCAATCCGCCGGCCGGCATCCAGCGCGCGGATGTCGACAACTATCCCCTGGGCTGGGAGGACGGAGGCGCGCCGGGTCCCGAGGACATTGATCGTAATGGCAATGGCAACTTCGACCTGGGTGACGCCGTCCAGGTGACTCACACGGACAGCTGGGACGACAACCCCCCCAGCGACTGTATCCAGACCCTGCCGGTCGTCCATGGCATTACCGCTCCCGAGTGCGCCGACACCTACGGCACCTGGAACCAGATCCGCCCGGGGGTTTTCGACGGCGGCTACGCCTTCGGTCCGGCGGCGGGCGATCCGTCCCTTCCCGCCGGCACCTATATCGTCGAAGCGAACACCCCTCCGGGCTATACCTTGCTTAAGGAGGAGGACAAGAACGTCGACTTCGGCAACAGCTACGTCCCCAGCCAGCAGCTGCTCCCTCCGGCCTGTGTCGGGGCTGCCCACACCGTACCCACGGCGGGCCTCAGCTTTCAGCTTCTCAACCCCACGACTCCGTTGCCGGGCGTGACCCCCGATCCTTCCCTCTCGCCTTTCGCCGGCCAAGTGCGCCCCCTGTGCAACAAGAAGCAGGTCACGGTCACCGACGGCGCCAACGTCAACTGCGACTTCTTTTTCTTCACCGAAACACCCAAGGCGGCCCGTGTGGTCGGTTTTGCGCTCAACGACCTGACCGCGGAATTCAATGTTCTCAGCCCCAACTTCGGTGAAAAGGCCGGAGTGGCGTGGATCCCGGTCGCTTTCAAGGACTGGGCCGGCAACGAGCTGACCCGCGTCTACACTGACGAGTTTGGAACCTACAACGCCATGCTGCCCGGCTCCTATACGGCCAACGTGCCGGCGCCGGCCGGCTTCTCCCCGAACATGCTGACCATGGTTCTCAATGACCCACGCCTTCCCAACGGGAGTCAGGATGCCTTCTATTCCCAGAGTTTCACGGTCACACCGTGGACGTTGAACTACTTCTCCGCCACCACCCTCTATGCCGACACGCCGATCGTGCCGGTGGCGGCGTTTGCCGCGGGCGGCGGCGCGGTCGACACCGCCCAGGTCGACGGCGGTCCGGTGATCGCTTCAGTGGCCGGTCCGGAACCGGAAGGTGGTCCGTTGCTATGCACCGATCGGAGCAATGGGCGGCAGATCACCATTACCTCTCTGGGGAGTTCGGTGACCATACCCAACCCGCTTTACAATCCGGCGGCAGAGACTCCAACACCGATCTTCGTCACCCGTGACTTCGGTTTTGGCAGCACCACGGGGACCGTGACCATCGATGGCGTCGCGCTGACTATCAACAGCTGGGATGCCGATACTATCACCGCCACGGTTCCGGGCAGCGTGACAACCAGCGGAACCCTGATGGTCACCCGTGGCGACAACGGGAACTCAACCGACCTCGGCGTGACCCTCAATATCGTCGACTGCGGTGCGACGAATGTGCTCCAGGTTAACCAGGATACCGGCCCCTATACCTCCATCCAGGACGCGATCGACGCCGCCGACCCCGGCGACCTGATCCTGGTGCCGCCGGGCATCTATCAGGAACTGGTGATCATGAACAAGCCGGTTCATCTGCAGGGGTCGGGCGCCGGTGAGACCGTCATCGATGCCAACCCCAACCCGCTCAGCAAGCTGACGACCTGGCATAACCGCATCAGCGCCCTGAACGGCGACGCCTATGAGGCCTTCCTCCTCAAGCTGCCGTTCCAGGCCGGCGAAGCCCCGGGTATCGTTGTCCTCGGCGAGCTCGAATTCCCCAACGGCACCGTTCTGGCCGAGCTGCCGGGAACCACCACCCTCAACCCGGGCTTCCCGTTCGACACCCCCGGTCAGGCCTCCATCGACGGCTTCACCATCTCCGGCTCGGTGGTTGGCGGCGGCATCTTCGCCGTGGCCGGGGTCAACGACCTGGTGATCAGCAACAATGAGGTCACCAACAACCAGGGCAACATCGCCGGTGGTATCGCTGTCGGCATGGATGACGTCGGCTTCGCCCAGAACAACCACAACATCGTCATCCGCGCCAACAAGATCCACAAGAATGGTGGCGTGCAGGGCCCGGGCGGTATCGCCCTGAACGAGGACTCCAGCGACTACCTCGTCGAGGACAACCTGATCGAGGGGAACTTCTCCACCTTCCTCGGTGCCGGTATCGGCCATCAGGGCATCTCCGGCGGGGTCAACGTCATCCGCCACAACCAGATTCTCTTCAACGAGAACTACCACAACGCCCTGCTGCAGCTGGCCGGTGACGGCGGAGGTATCTACGTCGGCAAGGACCAGGGCGGGGTCACCGGGACCGGGACTGTCATTATCGACGGCAACCTGATCCAGGGCAACCTCTCCGGCTCCGGCCGCGGCGCCGGCATCATGGCCAACGAGGTCAACAACCAGGATGTCGTCGACAATCCGACCGATCCGAGCCAGTGGTACGAACTGCGGATCGTCAACAACATAATCGTCGATAACGTGGCCGCTTACGGTGGCGGCGGCATCTTCCTGCAGGATACCGTCCGGGCGAACATCATCAACAACACCATCGCCAACAACGACAGCACTTCCACCAGCCAGTTGGCATTCCCCGCCGGTTCGCTCAACTCCACGCCTCGGCCGTCCGGGGTGGCCAGCAACGTCAACAGCGCCGGACTGCAGGCCATCGCCTCGCTCGGGGCGGACAGCTTCTCCGATCCGACGCTGGTGAACAACATCATCTGGCACAACCGGTCGTACTTCAACGACGCCAGCCTCAACGGCGGCGCGGGCGGTCTGGCGCAAAACCCGGCCGGACTCTACCAGGATCTCGGGGTCATCAATACCGTCGCCCCGCACCTGCTGGACCCGCAGGACTGCATCCTGACCGACACCACCGGTTATGGTGGCAGCAATGTGGCGGCCGATCCGGCCTTCCTGACCGAATACTTCAACACCCTGACCATCGCTACCGTTACCGACGAAGGTGGCAACTCGATCAACGTTACCTATCCCGAGCTGACCGCCAGCCTTGGCAACTACCACATCTCCGGCGGTTCGCCGGCGGTGGATGCTGGAGCGCCAAATGATCTGGGGACATTCCCGGAGCTCGGTTCCGATTTTGATCAGGAAGCACGACCGTCCGGAGCCGGGGTCGATATGGGAGCCGATGAGCTCAATTCGGCGGTGACCCTGATCACACCCAACGGCGGGGAGACTCTGATCTCCGGGGACAACTACTTCATACAGTGGAGTCCTGTCCAGAACGCGGCGATCTTCCGTATCTGGTACTCGCCGGACAACGGGGCAACCTGGAACTGGGTGGCCCAGGTGGCCGGGACAAGCGGTTACAGCTGGTCGGTGCCTGTCCTTGCCGTACCCAACACCACCAGCCTTATCCGGGTAGTCGCGTTGGATGCCGGAGGCGTGCGGATTGCAAGCGACCGTTCGGACGCAGCTTTCACTATCACTCCGCGGGTGGACGCCCTGGTGGTGTTGCCCAATGGCGGCGAGACGTTGACATCCGGCGACACCTACACCGTGCAATGGAGGTCGCCCACCAACGCGACGCTCGGATATCACAACCTGTGGTACTCGCTCGACAACGGCGCCTCCTGGACCTGGATCCACTCAGTCGGCCCCAACAAGCGGAGCTTCGACTGGACGGTGCCCGCAGTGGCCGATGATAACCCCACGACCCTGTTCCGGGTGGACGTGTACAACGACTCCGGGGTTCAGGTCAGTTCCGACATTTCCGATGCACCCTTTACCGTGGCGGCACGCACCACCGTGCTGCTGACAGCACCCAACGGCGGTGAAGTACTGACTTCGGGCAACAATTTCATCGTTCAGTGGAAGGCCCCGACCACCACACCAGTCGGTTATTTCGGGCTCTGGTATTCCCTCGACAACGGCTCCTCCTGGACCTGGATCGGCACTGTCGGGCCCCAGAGAACCGACTATAGCTGGACGGTCCCAGCGGTCGGTGGAGCTAGTTCCACCAGCCTGTTCCGGGTCAGGGCGTATGCCAGCGGAGGTGCTCCGATCAGTACGGACATTTCGGATGGTAATTTCACCATCCAGCCTTAAACCAGCAAAGTGCGAACCTCCGCCGGGTGACCCCCGGCGGAGGTCAAATCAGAGAGGAGTCAGTCATGATTCGCTTAATCAAACCCTTCAGAATCTTGCCTTTGCTGGTTCTGTTAATCCTGTCAGGGGCTTATTCTGCGGAGGCAAAAGTTTATTTCCAGTGTCCGACACTGCCCGGGGGCTCCTTGAACGCGGACAGTAATGGCGACGGCATGCTTCGCGCCGACGACGGAGAGATTAATTTGCCGGTCAGCGAACACGAGGTCTGCATGCACCTCTCCTCCGGCGACGGCTTCGTCAATATGGCGGACAAGGTCCTCGACCCCGACGGGGATGGGAACGGCCATCTGCAGTACACTTTCGGGTTCAGCAACCTGACGGGCGTGCCCGACAGTTTGGCCATGGAGACCGGGATGGTCGCCGCCAACTTCCCGGCACCGACAATCCGCGTCAGGGAAGGGGACGAATTCTATCTCACCCTGACCAACGTCGGCATGATGTTGCGCCCCGACCTGTTCGACCCGCACACCGTTCACTTCCACGGCTTCCCCAACGCTTCGGCGATCTTCGACGGGGTGCCTGATGATTCCATTGCCATCAACATGGGCTCGAGTTTTACCTACTACTACAAGATCATGGACGCGGGGACCTACATGTACCACTGCCATGTCGAGGCGGCCGAACACATGCAGATGGGAATGCTGGGCAACCTCTATGTCGATCCGGCCCAGGACGGCACCGACTATGAATATCCGGTCGGCTCGGGACGGCACTTCACTCAGTTTGCTTACGACGACGGCGACGGCTCGACCGGTTACAACCATCTCTACCCGCTGCAGATTTCCTCCTTCGATCCGAATTTTCACGACATGCACATTTCGGTACAGCCCCTCCCCTTCGCCTTCATGACCGACCAGTACCCGATGATCAACGGGCGCGGCTACCCCGACACCATGAATCCCGCCGAATTGGCCAATTCCTTCGACGGCAAGACCTCCCAGAAGGTCAACTCAATTATTACCGCTGCCCAGGGAGAACGAATTCTGTTGCGTGTTTCCAGCCTCGTGACCACCAACTTTAATACGCTGACGGTACAGGGGATCCCGATGCTGGTGGTCGGCAACGGGGCTCGCAAGCTCGGGCCGCTGAACGACACCAGCCAGTACTACCTGACTAATTCGATCTCCCTCGGTGGCGGCGAGGCCATGGATATCATCCTCGACACCAATGGCCCGGACGGCATCGCCGGCAACGCCGACGACATTGCCCCGGGGACTTACTTCCTCTATGCCACCAACGCTGACCATCTGGCGAACAACAACGAGGACTACGGCGGCATGATGACCGAGATCCAGATCAGTGCAGCCCCGTAATTTTTTAAGGAACCTGAACCGGAGGAAATAAGATGAATGCATTTGCGAGGTACATTAGAGGACGGGTTACGGTCCTTGCCGCCCTCCTGCTTCTGGTGTCGGCCAGCGGGGCCTGGGCGCAGATCGACGGCCTGACCGGGACGTTCTTCAACTTTACCGCCAAGTCCGGGCACATCATCACTCCCGATGCAGCCAGCATGATGATCTGGGGCTACGCCGACGACAGCACCGGCCAGGTGCAGATTCCCGGGCCCACCCTGATCGTCAACCAGGGGGACACGATCACCATTACCCTGAACAACACCCTGCCCGAGCCGGTCTCCATCGTCTTTCCCGGCCAGCAGGTAACCGCCTCCGGCGGCGCTCCCGGCCTACTGACCCAACAGGTGCCGGGCAACGACAACGGCGCCAACCCGGTGACCTACACCTTCACCGTCAACGAGCCGGGGACCTACACCTACTTCAGCGGGTCCCACTCCGACCTGCAGGTGGAAATGGGCCTTTACGGGGCACTCATTGTCCGCCCTGCCGTGCAGGACCTGGCGGCCTGTTCCCAGTACACCCAATCGGCCTACGGCGACTGCCGTTCGGCCTACGACTACGAGTTCCTGATCCTGCAGTCGGAGATGGATATGGACATCCATCAACAGGTCGAATTGAGCATGATTGCCCACCCCACACTGCCTCCGGCCATCGACACCGCCGCCTACCATCCGACAATCTGGTTTCTCAACGGGCGTCCCGGACCCGACGTGCTGGCCGAAGCCGGGGCCGCCTGGCTGCCGGCCCAGCCCTATAACTGCCTGCCACGGGGTAACCCGGGCAAGCGCGTGCTGGCCCGGATGATCGGCGCCGGTCGGGACAGCCACCCCTTCCACACCCATGGCAACAACTTCGACCTGATCGCCCGGGACGGGCGGTTGCTCGAGAGCGCCCCAGGCGCCTCCAAGGCGGCGACCGAGGTCGGCGTGGTCCCGGACCTGGCGGTCTCCGACTACACCCAGACCACCTCGCCGGGGGCCACCTTTGACACCATCTACACCTGGACGGGTCAGGACCTGGGCTTTGATATCTACGGCACCGCTGACGCCCACACCTGTTCCGATCCAGCCTGCCCGGACGCAAACAACGACGGTTTTAACGACGGCGACCCGACCATTGCCTGCTGGGATGCGGACACCTACGAATACTGCCCCGATCACGGCAAGCCGTTGCCGGTTGTCCTCCCCGACATCAAGGACCTTGCCTTCGGCATGTTCTACAGCGGCAGCGCCTTTCTCGGCGGTACGGGGGTCCTGCCTCCCGGCGAGGGTGGCTTCAACCTGAACAACGGCTATTTTCACATCTGGCATTCCCACAACGAGCGGGAACTGACCAACAACGATATTTTCCCTGGTGGCATGATGACCTTCTTCATCGTTGAGCCGCCCGGCATCGAAATCCAGTAAGGAAAAGGGGAGGCACCAATGACCAATTGGAAGAAGTTCTCAACCATAGCTGCCACGACCTTGCTGGCGTTCCTTTTTGCGGTGTCGGCCTATGCAGCGGATGTGACACTCAACCTGGTCGCCGAGCAGGTCAACGTCACCATGGCCGACGGCGCAGTGGTCCCCATGTGGGGTCTGCGCGATGCCGCTTCTACCCCCGGGACAGCCACCGTGCCGGGCCCGACCATTTCCGCGGTAGCCGGGGACAACCTGATTATCAACCTGACCAACAATCTGTCCGAGCCGACGTCGCTGGTAATCAATGGCCAGAAGGCGTCCGAATCCGGTGCGATGGTTCCGACCTGGACCAACAACAGCACCGGCAACCGGACCAATTTGAACCAGCGGGTGCGCTCCTTCACTCATGAGGCGTCCACCGGCGGAGGAATTGCCACCTATCGCTGGGACGGCCTCAAGCCGGGGACCTATCTGCTCGAAAGCGGCAGCCACCAGGCCGTGCAGATCCCCATGGGCCTGTATGCGGCCGTCAAGGTGGATGTTGCTCCCGGCGCCCAGGCCTACCCCGAAATCGCCTACAACAACGATGTGGTCCTCCTTTTCAGCGAGGTCGACCCCGTATTGAATGCAGCCGTCGCCTCCGGAGAGTACGGCAGCTCACCAGGGAGCGGACTGTATACCACCTCCATGGGGATGGGTTATCTTCCTCGGTACTTCCTGATCAACGGCCAATCCTTCCGCCGCTTTAGCGAAGGAGGAACTGTCCCCCTGCCGGCGGGGTTTGTCAACGGGACCACTCTGGTGCGATTCCTGAATGCCGGTTCGCGCACCCGCAATCCGGTCCTGCAGGGCCCCTACATGACCCTGGTTGCCGAAGACGGAAATCCCCTTCCGTATCCCCTCCAACAGTATTCGGTCTACCTCCCTGCAGCCAAAACCATGGATGTTGTTTTCCAGCCTACTGCCGAGGGCAGGCTTCCCCTTTATGATCGCAGCCTGGGGTTGACCAACGGTACGACCTCACCCGGGGGAATGCTGACCTATCTCGATGTCGGGGCCAGCGGCGGCCAGGTCATTGCCCCCAATGGTGGCGAGATGTTGGTCTCCGGCGACACTTTTACCGTCCAGTGGAATGGCGGATTGGGTGCTGTCCGGTATAACCTGTGGTACTCTCTCGACAACGGTACCACATGGAATTGGGTCGCAGCTGTTGGTGCGGTGACCAGCTACGACTGGACCGTTCCCGCGGCCAATTCCACGACCAGCCTTTTCCGGGTGGTCGGGTTTGACGCGGGGGATGTGAAAGTCAGCATCGACAAGTCGAACGCGCCGTTCACCATTGCTCCGCGGACCAGCGCCCTGCTTGTGACCCCCAACGGCGGGGAAGAACTTACCTCCGGGGATGTCTATACGGTTCAATGGAAATCGCCCACCAACGCCACCATCGGTTATCAAAACCTGTGGTATTCCCTTGACAACGGTGCAACCTGGAACTGGATCCACTCGGTCGGCCCCAACAAGCGAAGCTTCGACTGGACGGTACCTGCGGTTGCCGCAAGTGCCCCCACCAGCCTGTTGCGGGTGGACGTCTTCAATCCCGGCGGGACCCAGATCAGCAGCGACGTTTCCGACGGGAACTTCACCATCTTGCCTCGGGCGAATGTGCTGTTGACAGCTCCCAACGGCGGTGAAACCTTGACCTCCGGCAACAACTTCTCCGTCCAATGGAAAGCCCCGACCACCAACCCGGTTGGATATTACGGGCTCTGGTATTCGCTCGACAACGGGACCGCCTGGAATTGGATCGGCACCGTCGGTGGGCTGCAGACCAGCTATAACTGGACGGTGCCGGCGGTGGGTGGAGTCACCCCCACCAGCCTGTTCCGCGTCAGAACCTATTCCAGTGGGGGCGCTATCCTCAGTACCGACATCTCTGACGGCTCCTTCACCATACAGCCCTGAGAGCTGAGAGCAGGAGTTTTGCTGTAAATCAAGCAGGAGTTGAGCTGTAAATTAATCGATCCGGGCTGGGTTCTACCCAGCCCGGTTTTTTTATGTAATAGAGGACACACGAAATTCCCTTACGCCACCATCTTGAAGGAAATGGGGTATGCATATTTGTGTTGAATTGGGTGTAAGGGTGTGCAGAAAATGACACGGAAAGTGGGTCACTAGCGACACAGTGTGGCCTGTTTTTTTTGCCCGGTTAAATTATTTTGCGTTTTAAGATGCCGAAATTACAGGACAATTCATTTGTGGAGTGGGTGTTGCTCCAGATTGGGTATTTGATTTGCAGAATAGCTCTGACTAAATCGGAACCCACGATGATGCAGGTTAGAAACAGCACGGTCCCGAACATTTATTCGACCGTAGGTTTGCGGTCGGTCGCCGTTAGCAGCAAAACGCATGGCGAAAAAAACAGAGGAGTATAGACATCATGCACAAGTTGAAAAAAACCTTCCTGATTCTCGGCGCTATTACCCTGATCGGCCCATTCCTGTTGGCCGGAACGGCCCTTGCCCACTCCAACCGCCTGAGTTCGTTCAACAGCACCTACGGTACCTCCGGCACCGTTCTCGACACCTGCGACACCTGCCACACTTCCGGTTACGGATTTAATTCCTACGGTTCTGATTACCGCAACAGCAGCCTCAACTTCCAGGCTATTGAAGGCCTCGATTCGGACGGCGACGGCTTTACCAATATCGATGAAATCAATGCCCTGACCTTCCCGGGCGATGCTTCGAGTTTCCCGCAGGTGAGCGATACGACTCCTCCGACGGTTGGCATCACCTCTCCCTCTTCCGGGGTGTACCATATCAATTCCCTGCCCTTGTCCTACACCGTAAGCGACGGGACGATCCAGGTTTCCCTCGACGGGAATGTCATTTCGGAATCCGCGACCGCCCTGAACGGACTTGCAAACGGCTCCCATACTTTGCTTGTTGAGGCTACCGATTCGGCGAATAATGTGGGAAGCTCCCAGGTAACCTTTACCGTCGATGTCGAGCCTATGTCGCTGGCCGGATTGCCGGACATGAACGGCAACGAAGCGGGAGAAGTCGCTGCGTTGCTGAAGGACAATGAGGCCGGTGGATATGTCACTATCGTCAAGGACGCCAGCACCAAGGATTGGATCCGGAAAGTCCCCTTCCCCTCCGTCTATGTGCCCCAAGACCTGGCCGTAGTTCCCAATATCGACGGTGGCAGTGCGGCAGAGCTGGCTGAACTCGGGGTGGACGATTCCGGAAACGTTCGGGTGAACATCAAGGATCCTGGCAGTAATTCCTGGGTCGGTGCCGTCGATTTTCCTGCCGCCTTTGCTCCCCGGTCCCTGGCCGTCGTCCCTGACATTAACGGCAACTCCGCTTCCGAACTTGCAGTTCTGGGCACCGATTCCTCGGACAATGTCCGGGTCAATATCAAGGACGCCGCCTCCGGCGCCTGGATCGGCGCCATCGACTTTCCCTCCACCTTCACCCCCGTGGGCTTGGCTGTCGTCCCCGATGTGAACGGCAATGGCGTCGCGGAACTTGCGGTTCTTGGTGTCGATGCTTCGGGGAATGTCCGGGCCAACATCAAGGACGCCGACACGGGCGCCTGGGTCGGTGCCGTCGATTTTCCCTCCAGCTTTGTTCCCCGGGGTTTTGCCGCCGTCGGCAACGGGACTTCTGCGCTGGCGGTTCTGGGTGTCGATGCCTCGGGAACTGTCCGGGTGAACATCAAGGACGCAGGCGCCGGCACCTGGATTGGCGCCATGGATTTCCCCTCCGATTTCACTCCCCAGGCATTGGCCGCCATTCCTGACGTGAACGGCAGTGGTTCCGTGGGCCTGGCAGTTCTCGGCATGGAAAATACGGGTAATCTGCGGGTGGAAGTCAAGGACTCTGCCACCGGCGACTGGGTGCAGGCTCTGCCCCTTCCTGCTCGGATGGTCAATTAACACCGCTGTTTGACTGAAAACTGAAAAGAAAAGCCCTGGGACTTTGTCTCGGGGCTTTTCTTTTTGCGATTGCAGGTAGGCACGATTTGATAGAGTTTGGGCGGCAATTCGGAGTCCTGGATTGCAAATCGCCTGCGGGTCCGGATGACCGGACCCCACTTGCCGGAGGGCAGAGCTGCTCATCCTGCTGTGGAATCCATGGGATGCTACAGAAGGCACGGCGCTAGATGGTCAACTCCGATGGATCGAATTCACCCTTTTTCGCGCTGTCCTGAAAAAAGAACCTCTTAAGCACTTCTTTGAGCAGTGAAGATGGGGTATAATCCAACCCTGTTCTGGCTTGGCTAAATTGTCTTTCCGGTAGGAGTGAATTTTTGTTTCCCCCATTCGTTGAAAGGGCTTGTGGTCAATGAAATTGCTGGTTGCCATTATTGTTTTGTGTTTTCTGCTGGGCTGTCAATCGACACCCATGCCTAACGGGAAAAGGGAGTTGGGTAAAAATGGGCAGGCTGGAGAAGGAGAGGGGACAAAAAGAATCTTTGAAGATCTCGGTATCGAAATTATTTCCCTCCGCCTTTCGGCTGAGGGTTATATGCTCGATTTTCGCTACAAGGCGATCGACCCGGACAAGGCAGAGGTTCTTTTCAGCAGACAGACCGAGCCCTACCTTCTCCACGAAAAAACGGGAGCCGTTTTTTCCGTTCCGGCAACCAAGGTTGGGCCGATGCGGCAAACCACCAATAAACCCATTGCCGGGAAGGGCTATTTCATGCTTTTCGGCAATCCCGGCAACTACGTCAAGTCCGGGGATAAGGTGACCATTATATTTGGCGATTACCGGATCGAGCACTTGACCGTTCAATAAGTGAATCCGTTTGACATTTGCGGCCGGAGTTGCTAGTCTGCATTGCTTTTAACGGTTTGATTTTTCGCGGTTTTCAGCAATTCTTCCGAGGGTTGAAGTTGAGATTCCGTCTTGTTCCCCTGCTTCTCGCTGGAATTTTGGTCTTTTCCCAAATTTCCTTTGCCACCCCCCCCTCGGCAGCCCTTCCTCTCGACAGTTGGGTTTATTCCGCTCTTGACAAACTCGCCGGGCTGGGCCTGGTCGATTCCGCTCTTCAGGGCACTCGCCCCTATACCCGGCTGGAGGCCGCACGGCAAGTCCGGGAAGCACGGAGCAAGGCCGCGGGAGGCCGATCCCCCCTGGTGGTTTATCGTTTGCTTCGTCGGCTCGAAACCGAACTGCACGAGCAGGTTGCGGAGCTGGCGGGCGGCCCCGACTCAACCACCGGCAGCTATCTGCAACCCCTTCGAAGTCTGCAGCTCGAATATATCTATCAGGACGGCCGCCAGTCCCTCTTCCCCGGTACCGATGCCCGTCAGATCGCCCTGAATTACAACAATTACGGCATCGAATATAGCGATCACCAGAATGGCCAGGTGTCCTTCGAATCTGAAGCACGCCTGAGCCGGTTTTTTCTGGTGAATGTCCGGCCTCTTCTTGAATTTCAGGAAAATGATCGGGATAACGTCCGTTTTGCCTCCCGTCTGCTGGAAGGGAAGGCGGCCCTCGGCCTCGGGTCTTTTGAGTTCTCGGCCGGACGGCAGTCGCTCTGGTGGGGGCAGGGGCGGCACGGGTCGTTGGTGCTGACCAACAACGCCAGGCCCCTCGACATGCTTCGGGTGAACAATCCGCACCCTCTGCTGCTGCCCTGGGTGTTCAGGCACCTCGGCCCGTTCGGCTTCGACCTCTTCCTTGGCCGGCTTGACAGGGACCGCATCGTGCCCGAACCGTATTTCGGCGGAGTGCGCATTGCGTTCAAGCCGCGCCCATGGATTGAACTGGGGGCCTGCCGAACGGTGATATTCGGCGGGGAGGGGCGTCCCCATGTGGGTTTCTCCGATTTTTTGACCATAATTGGCGGTGAAAACCTTTCAGGCAAGGAAGACACCAGCAATTCGGTCGCCGCGATCGATGCCAGGATCAGACTGCCTTTTTTGTGGGGTACCGAGCTTTATGGTGAAATGGGAGGGGAAGATGAGTCCGACCTGCTGGGGTTCATCCCGTTCATCTCGAATAAGGCCTACCTGGGGGGCGTCTATTTCCCGCTCCTGGAACCGTCCGGGCGTCTCAGTTTGCGGATCGAATATGCCGACCTGAGCCACATCGACGACAACTCCTTTCCTTGGTACCGCCATGGAATCTACCGTTCCGGTTATACTTACAAGGGGAACATCATGGGGCACCATGCCGGAGGGAGCGCAAAGGATATTTTCTCGGAATTGAAAATTTTTCTGCCCCACGACATGAATCTGGCGATGAATTTCGATTACGAAGAGCGCGGCTTCGACCGGCCGGTACGGGAAAAGCATTACCAACCAGGTCTGGCCTGGGAGTGGCAATTGCTGGATTATATTGCAATTAACGCCCGATACGCCTTCGACAAGGTCGAAAACCTCGATTTCGAACAGGGGAATGATCGAACTTTCCACCTGGCTGAAATCGAAGCCGGATTTTTATGGTAGTTGTTCCGCTTGGAATTTTTTCCCTCGGTGTGAACTTTCCTCTAGAACATGGATAGCCATGCAGGATATTAACAAGCCGTGCAAACAGGGATGAAGGGGATACAAGGGATAAAGGCAAGGATCCCGAGGCCATTTTTTTTGTTTTGACCTGCCTCATTCATCCCACTTTATCCCTGTTAGACAACTTTCCCTGGTTGCCGTGCAAATTACAGCAAGTGGAGCAAGGTGGAATGGCAGGTTTTTTTCAAATAATTGTTATCCGGAGGCTTTGCATTTGTCCATGAAGATTATCGCCATTCAGATTCTTCTGTGGGTGGTCTTGTTTCCGGCCGCCCTATTCGCGCAGGAGTCCCCGATGCCCGGGACGGGATATCAAGGGATCCTAGATTCCCTCCAACAGTCGAGTGCGGCGACCGAATCGACTAAATCCATTGTGTCCTCAGAGCAGGCGGAAGCCCTCCCAAACGGAGTCGAATCGAAGAGTCCGGCGGAGACGGAGAAAAAGAGAGAAGATGCTTCACCCGGCGAGCCGGAAAGATCGAGAGCGGAGGATTTCTTCTCCCGCATGGATACCTCCGTCGCCGGGTCGGTTTCCGGTCCTGCCGCAAAAAACGTGGAGCTTGAGGAAAGCGAGGCCGCAAGGGACGCCCTGCTGGCCCGCCTCCTTTCCGATGAAGATATTCCCACCCCGAAAAAGGTCGGATTCTACCTTCAACTCGATTCGACTCGGCGCGGAAAATACCTTCGGAGCCTCTCTGTCGAGGAGCGTGATAACTTCCTGAAGGCCATTGGGGAAAAGGAGCGCCGTTATCCCGAAGACCTGAAAACCGCAAAGGTCGACCGCATCCTGGAGCAGTTCGGGTACGAGTTCTTCGAAAACCGGACCCCCGGGTTTACGCCAGAGGGGCTGGCGCCGGTGGGGCCCGATTACGTGGTCGGTCCCGGCGATACCCTGATCATCAGTATCTGGGGAAATGTCGACGCCAATTACGAGGCCACGGTGGACCGCAACGGGGACATCCGGATTCCGCGGGTCGGCGTCGTCCATGTCTGGGGTCAGACCTTTGCCGAAGCCAGGGAGACGGTTCGACAGCAGATCTCCAAGTATTTCAAGAATTTCGAAATGAATTTTTCCATGGGGCCCTTGCGCTCGATTCAGGTCTACCTGGTCGGGGAGGTCAATGCCCCGGGAACCTACACCGTCAGCTCCCTTTCCACGGTTCTCAGCGCCCTCGTTGCCGCGGGTGGGCCGTCCAAGACCGGTAGCCTTCGCGACGTGCAGTTGGTCCGCGACGGCGAAATCGTGGCGTCCATCGATTTTTACGATTTTTTCCTGAATGGGGATCGCAGCCGCGACACGAGGTTGCAGTCGGGGGACACCATTCACGTACCGGTGACCGGTCCGTTGGTTGGAGTGGCCGGCGAAGTCCGGCGGCCAGCCATATACGAGCTGAATGAGGGGGAGACAATTCAGGAGGTGTTGAAGATGGCCGGAGGGGTGGTCTCCACGGCCTACCTGAAACGGGTCCAGGTCGAGCGGGTCGAAGCCCACCGGAAAAAAACCGCCCTCGATCTCGACCTCTCCGACGCGGAGGATGTGGACAAGGCCCAGGCCGTCACCCTCCAGGACCGAGACCTGGTCCTGGTTTCGTCCATTTCTCCGACCAGCGTCTCTTATGTGTCCCTGGAAGGCTACGTGGCCCGCCCCGGCCGGTACCAGTTCAAGGAAGGGATGCGCCTTTCCGACCTGATTACGCCCTACGACAACCTTCTCCCCGACTACTTCCCGGGCATGGCCGAGATCCTTCGTCTCCAGCCCCCCGCCTATCGCCCCGAAAAGCTGACCGTCGACCTGGGCCGGGCCCTGGCCGGCGACCCCACCCAGAACGTCCCGTTGCAGGAATTCGACGAAGTCCATCTCTTCTCCCGCGAGGAAATGGAGGAGTCACCGGAAATCTGGGTCTCAGGTGCGGTTCTGAACCCCGGCTCGTTCCGTTTTTACCAGAACATGACGGTGAAGGACCTCATCGCCGCCGCCGGAAACGTTCGGCGCAGAGCCTTTCTCCAGGATGCCGAGCTCAGCCGCTTCATTCCCGAGGGGGATAGAACGCGCACGGAAAGGATTCACCTGAACCTGGATGAAGCCCTGGCCGGCGATACCTCCCAGAACATTCCCCTTCAACCGGAAGATCATCTTTTCGTCCGATCGATCCCCGATTACGCGGAGCGGCAGACTGTTGAGCTCCGGGGGCAGGTTCTTTTCCCGGGCACCTACACCGTCGTCAGGGGCGAGAAGTTGAGTTCGGTCATCGAGCGGGCCGGCGGCTTCGCCGAAGGGGCTTATCTGCGCGGAGCGGTGTTTACCCGTGAGTCGGTGAAAAGTCTGCAAAGACAACGGTTGGAAAAGCTGGTATTCGAACAGGAGCAGACGATCTCCCGGGTATCGGCCGATATCGCCCTCGGCGCCCTGTCCTCTGAGGAACTTCAATCCGCCCAGGCACTGCTGCAGAGCCGAAAAGCTCTGGTGCAGAAACTGAAGGAGGCCCCGGTGACGGGCCGCATGGTGGTGCACCTGGAGCCACTCGGGGAATTCGAGGGGAGTGATTCCGATCTCGAACTGACCGACGGAGACACCATCACCATCCCGGAAAACCCGAAGTCCGTCACCGTTCTGGGGCAGGTCTACAATTCGGTTACTCTCTCCTACCGGCCGGGGAAAACGGTGGACTACTACCTGGCCAATGTCGGGGGGCCGAAAGAGAATGCCAATACCGATGAGATGTTCGTCGTCCGCGCCAACGGCACGGTCTACAGCAAGCAGCAGGCAGGAGCTGGCATCCGGTGGGATGGGGAGAACCATCGCTGGGTGATGGGAGGCTTCAACGCCACCGAGCTCTATCCGGGCGATACGGTTCTGGTGCCGGAGGAGGTCAAACGGCTCGACATCCTGCGCGAGGTCAAGGATCTGACCACCATTCTTTACCAGATGGCTCTTGGGGCTGCGGCGGTGGCGTCGTTTTAGCCGGCGCGTCCCTCGGGATTCGAAAGGGTCGTGAGCCAAGAACTGCAGGAATTTTATTTATGGAACACGGGAAATACCCAAACACGTCTGTTCATGTCAACGAAACGGGGGAAGAAATTAACCTCCTGGATTATCTTCTCGTGCTGGCGAGAAACAAGAGGATGATCCTCGTTACCTGTATCACGGCATTTCTGCTTTCATGCGGGGTATCGCTTCTTCTGCCGAACATCTTTACCGCCACGGCGCGCATTCTTCCCCCCCCCGGCCCCACATCCAATATTAGCTCTCTTCTCGGCAATGTTGGCGATCTGGCCGCCCTTGCCGGAATTTCCACGGGAGGATCCTCGGGGGACCTTTACGTGGGAATGTTGCAGAGCCGGACCGTTTCCGATGCCATTATCGACCGCTTCGATTTGATGAAAGTCTATGACGAGGATTACCGTGAAAAAGCCTACCAGGCGCTGGCGGATCATGTCACGGTTTCCCTGGGTAAGGAGGATGGCATCATCGCTATCAGCGTAGATGACGAAGACCCCCGGCGGGCCGCCGCCATCGCCAATCGCTACGTAAAAGAAATTATGGACCTCAATGTTCGGCTTAACCTTTCCAGCAGCGGCCGGGAACGGGTTTTCCTGGGGAATCGGCTGGCTCTGGTCAAGGGGGACCTGGCCAATGCCGAAGACGCCATGAAGGATTTTCAGGAAAAAAACAAGGCCATTCGCATCGATGACCAGGCGGCCGCCATTATCGATGCCATTTCGCAGCTGAAGGCCCAGCTCGCCAGCAAGGAAGTGGAACTCGGAGTTCACCTCTCCTACCAGACCGAAAAAAACTACGAAGTCAAGGCACTGCGGGAAGGAATCGCACAAATTAGGGGGCAAATCCGCAAGCTGGAGCAAACGCCCACCGGGAAGAAATATTCGGACGATATTTTCGTCCCGACCTCCGAGGTGCCGGAACTGGGCGTTCAGTATGCCCGCCTGCTTCGGAACTTCAAAATCCAGGAAACTCTCTTCGAGATGCTCACCAAACAGTACGAGGCGGCCAAGATAAGCGAAGCCAGGGACACCTCGACCTTGCAGGTTCTGGACGAGGCCGTCGCACCCGACAGGAAAAGCAGGCCCAAAAGGGGCTTGATCGTGCTATTGGCCACAGCGGCAGCGGGTTTTCTGGCCGTCCTTGCGGCTTTCTTAAGGGAATATTTTGCCCGGATACCCGAGCAGGACCAGGAGCGGATCAGGGAGCTAAAGAACCATCTCCGCCTTGGCCGTCCAAAACTCTTTTCTAGCTTCAGGAAGTAGAAAATGGGACCCTGTTCCCCCAACCAAGTATCGTTTTGCCATATTTCACCGATGGCAGGCAGCCAATCAATTTGAATAAATGGCCATTAGCTTGAATGTAAAAAATACCTTGTGCTCGGTTTTCTCTGATCGGCACATGAAGGACATATTGAGTGGAACGGTTGCTGCTTTCACCCTTAAGGTTCTGGCCGCGGGCTTGGTTTTTGGCTTTAATGTCCTGATCGCGAGGTTTTTCGGTGCCGAGGGAGCAGGACTTTACTACCTCACCCTGTCCGTCGTCACTCTTGGGGTGGTAATCGGAAGGTTCGGACTGGATATTGCGTTGCTGCGTTTCGCCGCGGCGGCTGCAGCCAGGAAGGATTGGGCTGTTGTCAGGGGAGTCTCCAAGAGAGGAATTTCGACTTCCTTAATCATCTCTGTTTTTGTTTCACTGGTTACCCTCTTGGCAGCACCCCTGATCGCTCATTATCTGTTTCACGATGACCGGCTCGTTTCGTTGATCCGGTGGATGAGTCTGGCCATTGTACCCATGGTTTTAACCTTCATTTTCGGACAGTTGCTGCGAAGCCTCCAGTTGATACAGAAATCCCATTTTATTCAGAATGTGTGCGTTCCCGCTATTGGAATAATCGTCCTTCTGCTAATCAGGAGGCGTTGGGCAGTCCAGGGAGCCACGGTTGCTTATGTTGCAGGTGCAGGCATCAGCGCTTTGATCGGGTATTGGCTCTGGCGGAGGGCTGTCCCCCGGGGAGACGAAATTTCGTCTTCCGTTAAAATCAGCGAATTGATTTCCGTAGGGACTCCCTTGTTCTGCATAGCAGGGGTAAACCTCATTTCCAACTGGGCTTCCATCTTTCTGCTTGGCATTTTCGGGCACAAAAGCGATGTCGGTGTTTTTTCGGTTGCCATGCGGACAGCGATGCTCACAAGCTTCATATTGCAAGCGGTAGGAAGCATTGCAGCCCCAAAATTCGCAGCTTTGTATTATCAGGGAGACATTCGGTCTCTTGAGACTATAGCTAAGAAATCAACCCGGCTTATGATTGTTGCTGCCATGCCCATAGCGATTCTCTTTACTTTATTTCCACAATGGATAATGGGTTTTTTTGGTATCCAGTTTTCCGCCGGCGGATATCTTCTCTCGATAATGACCATTGGTCAGTTGGTGAATGTTGCAACAGGAAACGTCATATTACTTCTGATGATGAGTGGTAAGGAAATAATTGCAAGAAATAACAATGCCATGGGAGCCTTTATAAATGTTCTCTTGTGTCTCGCTTTAATCCCATTTTTTGGCCCCCTCGGGGGTGCCATTGCCGTTACAGTTGCGGTAGCCATTCAGAACATTGCGGCATTTTTCGCGGTGAAGCGGAGCTTGGGTATAACTGCGATTTAAGAAGTTAGAAACTAAAAGGAATTTTGAGAAAATCTTATGAATCAAATTTTGGATTTCATGATTATTGGCGCTCAAAAATCAGGCACAACAACACTTTTTGACTTTTTATCAAAGCATCCAGATATATGTGTCCCAGATACAAAAGAGACAAGATTTTTTACTAAAGACGAATTTTATAAAAAGGGCGAAAATTATCTTAAACATTTATTGAAAAACAAATCAAAAATTTCAATAGGTGGTTGCGCATATGCGCATCAACTTTTTTTCACTGAATTTGCGGAGAGAGTTTATAAGCAAAATAATAAAATAAAATTAATTTGTATTTTAAGAAATCCCATAGACAGAGCCTATTCTGCGTATTGGTTTGCTAAAAGAAACATATGGGAGAATAGCTCAACTTTTGAAGAAGCTTTAGAAAAAGAGAATCTTAGAATTAAGGGAAACTACCTGGAATTCGCCGAATTGACTTATTTGAACCATGGTCATTATTATCAGCAATTGCAAGAGTATCTAAAAATTTTCGACAAAGAACAATTTTTCATTCTTTTGACGGAAGACCTTAAAAACGAACCTAAAAAGACATATTCCAGTTTACTGGAATTCCTAGGAGTTAATTCTAAAGAAGAGCTCCTCAATTTTAATGATGAAAGCAATCAATCGGGGTGGCCAAGGTTTCCTTTCCTGCAAAGAGTCCTAGTTTCAGTCGATAGCTGGTATAAAAGGAGTTTTCGTAAAGTTACCACTGCAGAATTTAGATATTTCGTTCGAAAGAACTTTTTAAAGCCCGTTATCCGATTCAACGTGCAACCCTTTAAATATCCTCCGATGCGAGAAGATACCAGAAGTAGGCTGCGGGAATACTTCAGAGATCATAATCGTCGGCTTTCAGATTTGATTGGCAGAGATTTAAGCCATTGGCAATAAGATATGATTTTATATGGCCGAACGTAGCGCTCGCTTTGGGTTAAAAAAGCAACCCCAAGTTAACCAAAGGGAAAGGGCCAGAATGAAAATAAAAAAATTGGGCTGTCGCTTTGTTTGGCTGGCATCCCTTGGAGCTTTTTCAATTCTTATTCTCTGGTGTCCCCTTGTTTTGGGGGCGTCAGGGCAACCGGATGAAACAGCAATTTCTCTGAAATCTGCCGCAGGGCAAATTCGCCAGTTGAATCTGGGTTTTAATGTGGGATTTTTGGAACATCTCGACAATTACGCCCCAGCCCTTGCCCGGATGGAAAAAGATGGTTTTTCCAACGTCAGGGTCTATTACCCCTGGACAAGAACAATCAACGGAGAAAAGCAGATTGTTGCACAGCTTCGGAAAATCGTTGACTCAGGTTTTACTCCCCTGCTAGGGGTTTCTGATTTTCCTTATGGGATTAAAACCGACGAGACGAAAAAGGCCCAGTGGATGGACAACCTTAATCCCAGGCAACGGGATGTAATTTCCCGCCGCCAAAAATTTATGAACCTTTTCCCTCCTGAGGATATGAACCTTTATGCCGAGAGACTTGATATGTTGCTATCAACTCTCGGCGAAGCTTTTGGGAATAAAGCTCTTAAGAAATGGTTTTTCGAGGTGGGCAATGAGCCCAATTCTCCGATTTTCTTCTGGGGTAATTTCTCTGAATTCAGCGAGATGCTGGATGTCTCGCTTGATGTCTTCCAAAAGAAGGATCCGTCTCTTGCCGTGGGCGGTTGCGGGTTTACGGCAAAAATTCTCACCGAGAAAAACAGAAACCAAAACTATCTGAACCTGATCGACAACATGGCTGGGGACGGCCGGGTCGATTTCATATCATTTCATGTATACGAAAACGTGTTTTCCAGTGATCTCGAAATGGCCCAGCAAATGGAAAAATTTGTTAAAAATCTGGGTGATAAAAAAGCTATTGTTTCAGAGTGGAATGTCGATGTCGAGCCCAAAAGAGCCGCCGCGGTCTTGGATTCCCCCGACTTTATGAACCACCTGATAAAAATGGTTTATAACTGTTATCTCAATAATGTTTCGTACATTTATGTCCACAAGCTGATGGACAATCCCAGAGAGGGAAAGCAACAGTTAGGGCTTTTGTCCGCCGATGGCAGGCCAAAGGCCGGGTACGGATATTACAAGACGATGAAGGATCTTCTAAAAGCCGGCTTTTATGGCGAAAGGCGCGATGGTGCTCTAATTCTGTACGGCCAAAACAGTGTTGCTGTGTTGGCTGAACATCGAATAATTTTCGATCTGGCTGGGAGGAAGGTCGTAGAGAGTTCTTTTCCCGTGACTGGGCCGCGTGTTGCCATGGAGCCCGGCATGTGGTTGATTGCCGGCCGTTGACAGGAGAACCCATGGATAAAGCAGCGGCCACCAAGGAAGGTGTTGCCCGTATATGAAGACTCTTCAGTCGCCCTTTGACGTTAACCGTCAATGGCTATTAACGGTTTTTTTGCCTATTTTTGTGGTGGTTTTCCCTGTGGCTGTCGACCTGATTAACGGCTATCTGCTTTTATCCGGACGAGCAAGTTCCTTGACTATTGGGGTTTTGTTCAGGGGTGTTATCATCTTAATAGGATTGTATTCCTTATTAAAAACAAAAAATAAAGTAAGTAGAATTTACATTGTTGGTTTAATTGGAGTTTTTTTGGTAGATAATTTCGTTTGGGCAATATTTTCGAAAAATTATAATGTCTTATTTGAAATAAATAAATTTTCAAAGATTCTATTTATATTTCTAATTATAAGTATATTGACATTCGTCAACCAAGGAAGCTCCCTGAGTAAAGATTTCATTTTTAGGCTAGTGGCATGGGTTGGGTTTTTCACCTCATTATCGATTCTTTTAAGCTTTGAATTAGGCTTTGGCTATAAAACTTATGGGGATTATAGTTATGGAATCAAGGGTTTTTTTAATGCGCAAAATGATACCGGATTAACCTTACTTATTTCTTTGATATCTTCTTTTGCTGTATTTTTGAAAACACAGAAAATACAATATTTAATTTTTTGCTTAACTATTATTTTAGCTAGTTTAATTATTGGAACTCGGGCTGGACTGTTTGGGCCGTTTTTGATAATATTTTCCTTTGTATTTGCTGCAATTGTTAACTATAAAGCCATTTTTCCAAAAAAATTGTCAAATATAACATTGGCAATTTTTGCTATTTTGATATGTTTGTTGATTATTGGAGGGGTGTCTGTGGTCAAAAACTATGAAAAATTCGATTACATGATATATAAGATACAGAAACTGAGCAATCAAACCCCAAGAAGTCGAACTCAGTTGGCAGCCATTACGCAAATAAATAATCGAAATTTAGGTTTTGATATTTTTGGAGAGGGGTCCCTCCAGTTTAGACATGGAATAAGTGATCTGACAGGGAGGCGGTGTTTCAATAAAGAAGACAAGGCTATAGGATGTCCAGTCGAAAATGACTTCTTTGATGTTTTTGGGAATTATGGCCTTCTTCTATTTTCAATAATATATTTATGGTATCTTTTTATAATGATATTTTCAGCTGTGCATTCTATCTTTCATTTTTGTCTTGATAGTTTTGTTATCTTTTTATCAATATTTATTTTTCTTGGTCATTCTTCGCTTGCCGGACACGCAATTGTCAGTCCTCAGGTTGGGAATGTAATGGGGCCCATAATTTTCCTGGCGTGGAGAAATTTCGATTTAGGGAAAGTTTTTAACTTTTCGAAGCAAAGATGGGAAGCGATATGACAAAAAAACTGGTCCTAATTGATTCGCTGGATGAAATTTACCAAAAAATATCTGAATATATTAAGACGCGTTTAAGGGATAAGGGGAATCTTCGTATCCTTGAGGGGGGATGTGGCCAGCGATGGCCGATTGACCTGAAGGGTTTAAATTACCGACTTGTGGGGGTTGACCTGAGCCAGGATGCCTTAGACATCAGGCAAAAATCCGTTGGAGACTTGGATGAGGTTTATTTAGGAGATTTGCGCAATATCGAATTTGAGTGTGGGAGTTTTGATATCATTTATTCTTCTTATGTTTTAGAACATATAAAAAATGCGGAAACTGTTTTGACTAATTTTGTGAAATGGCTTAAGCCCGGTGGGGTTATAGTAATTCAATTCCCTTGCAATAACACTGTTCAAGGTGTTTTAACCAGAAATACTCCATTTTGGTTTCATATTTTCTATAAAAAAATAATTCAAAGGAGACGAATGGCTGGTCGTGCCGGGCATGGCCCATTTCAGACCTATTATAATAAAATATTATCAAGATCTGAATTATTAAAATATTGTGAGATCAACGATATTGTTATTGAAGAAGAAATTGGATGGGGCGGTTATTTAAAGAACATAAAAAGCTTTAAGTTCATTATTGCTTTTGCTGCATATGCCTTCCAGGTTGTTACCTTTGGACGATATTCTGCCTCTTATAATAATTTAACCTATATTTTGAGGCCAAATAAATAATCAAATGGAAACTCCCCGGGCAAAACCTCTGTTTGTGATCGGTACGGCCCGCTCCGGAACCACTTGGCTGGCCAACATGCTTGTCAGTCATCCAGACTTGGCCGGGGTCACTGCCGCCGAACACCAGGGTATTCACGAGAGCCACTTGTGCAGCCACACCCGTTATGTGCTCAAGGGAAGGAGGAGTTGCCGTGAATTTGTCGAGCTGTACCGACGGGAAGATTACTTCAAGCTGCTGCGCTTGGGTCCTCGAGAACTGTGTGAAGGCGAAGGGCGGATGGATGTCTACCTATTTTTCCGGTTGCTGATGGAAAAATACGCCGCTTCCCAAGGGGCGAAATACTGGCTGGAAAAAACCCCTAAACATGCGATCTATTACCAGGAAATCCTTGAGAATTTTCCCGACGCGGCATTTGTAGTTATCGAAAGAAATTTTGAAAAAACCCTGCTGTCCAACTTGAACAAGTTTGCCCGGCCCGGCGCCTCCCGATGGCGCCAGGTCTTTGAAAAAGTTTTCCGTTATGTAAGCGACATGCGGGCCATGGTACGCCTGAAGGAGCGGGCCCCGGGTCAGGTCGTCACTGTCCTCTATGAGGACCTGGTGAAAAACACCGATCAGGAAATGTCCCGGATTCTGGCTTTCCTGGAGCTGCCGCCGATGCCATTGCGGAGTTCCTTCCCGGCCGATTCCAGTTTCAGGGACGGGGCTTCGAACCAGTTTGTCTTTTCCCGCTTCGGGGGGCTGGTGATCCGTGGTATGAAGTTTCTCCTGAGCCTGGTTCCATGGCGACTCATGTACCTAGCCAGAAGCCAAAGGGATCAGGCTGAAGCCCGCATTTTTCCGAAGTTCGAGCTCTTTAAAGACAGTGAAATTAGCGATCGCTAGATTCGCTGCAAGCTGTGGGCGGGAGTGGTACCCGTCCTTGGGCCGCAAGGCAAATCCTGAGGGAAGGGCTCTTCAGGTTGCCGGCTGGCGGCAAACAATTAACCATGCCGTCCTTTCACGGGCCCGGGGCCTGCTTAATTAAGGTTTTGAGGATTTTAAATGGCGAATATCGCGATCAGTGCCTTGCGCGACAGCAAAGAACAGACCGGCATCGGGCATCATATCAGTCACCTGGTTCGGGCGTTGCAGGAGATTGACACCGAAAACAACTATACTCTGTACATTTGCCAGGATGTCTACGACAAATATGAAATTCCCGAAGGCGTTGCCAATTTCAAAAAGGTCAAAATAAATTTCAACGCCAGTAATTCATTATGGAAAATGTTATGGACCCTGTTTTACCTGCCCATTCGGTTGAGAAAAGATAAGATAGATCTCATCCATTTCCCGGCCTTCACATTCTTCCTGTTTATGGGCAAGCCGATTGTTTTAACCCTGCATGATATTGCAGAATTTCGGATGTCCACCAACCGGTACAGTTTGCCCAGAGTCATATTCAGGAAGACGGCCCATCCCATTGTCGTTAAAATTGCCGACCAGATATTGGCGGTTTCTGAATACACCAAAAGCGAAATCATCCGGTATCTGAAGGTCCAGTCAGATAAAATGGGCGTCACCTACAACGGCGTCGGCCGAATGTTCCGGGTCCTGAACAAGAGCGAAAGTGAAAAATATGTACGAGATCGGTATTCAATAAAAAAACCATTTTTGCTTTACGTCAGCAGGCTGCAGCACCCTTCGAAAAATCACGTCAAATTGATTCAGGCCTTCAAACAGCTCAAGGAAGAGCAGGGGATTGAACACCAGTTGGTGTTTATCGGACCGCGGACCCCCAGCGATCGCGAGATATTTGCCGCTATTCATGACCTGCACCTGGAAGACGAGGTTATCTATACCGGTTATGTCCCGGACGGCGACCTGCCGCAGTTTTATAATGCGGCGGATCTGTTTGTCTGTCCCTCGCTTTTCGAGGGTTTCGGGATGCCGATAATCGAAGCAATGGCCTGCGGTACACCCGTCGCCGCTTCCAATCTCTCTTCGCTTCCGGAGGTGGTGGGAAATGCCGGGCTTTTGTTCGATCCATGCAACGTCGAGGAAATGAAGCGACAGATTCATAAAGGCCTGACCGATGCGGGGGAACGCAAAGCCTTGATTGGAAAAGGCCTGGCCCGGGCCAGGGAATTCTCCTGGACCACCACCGCGCAGAAGACTCTGGCGGTCTATCGGGATTTACTGTAGCGGGCGGGCTCGGATAGCGCTGGGAGGAAGCCACGGTCGGGGACTCCCTGACTCCGCCCCATAAACAACTTTTTCTAATATTCGGAGTGACGCAATGTCGGAAAAACAACACATCCTGGTCACCGGCGGCGCCGGAATGATCGGTTCAAGCCTGGTCAAGCGCCTGGTTGCCATGGGGCACCGGGTGGTCGTGGTCGATAATCTGTGGCGGGGGAAAAGGGAATATCTTCAGCTACCGGACGGGACCTTTGCCATCGACATGGAAAAGGATTTCCACGAGGTCGATCTGGCAGTGCCGGGTGCGGCCGATACCCTGTTTCATGAGGTCGATTACGTCTACCACCTGGCGGACATCGTCGCCGGAATCGGGTATGTCTTTAACAACCAGGGGAGCATTTTTCGCCAGAACCTTCTCATCAACTCCAACGTCATCACCGCGGCCCGGCAAAGCGATTTGAAGGGCTTCATCTACGTCGGCACCGCCTGCAGTTTTCCCGCCCACATGCAGGCCAGCGTGGAAGCGTCGCCCCTGCGTGAGGAAGACCAGTTCCCGGCTTCTCCTGAATCGGCCTACGGATGGAGTAAATTGATGGGGGAGTACGAGGCCTTCCTCATGGAAAGGGAAACCGGCCTCCCCGTTTCGGTTCTCATCCTTCACAATGTCTATGGTTCTCCGGCCGACTACGATCCCCGCACATCCCAGGTCATTCCCTCCCTTGTGCGCAAAGCGATCCAATATCCCGACGAGCCTTTCGTGGTCTGGGGAAGCGGAGCCCAGGGCCGCGCCTTTGTTCACGTGGAAGATGTGGTCGATGCGCTGGTGGCAGCCCTCCCCAAAGGGCTCGGAGTCGGGCCGATTCAGATTGGGCCCGACCGGTGCACGACCATCCGGGAGATTGCCGAGACGGTGGCTGAACTTTCAGGGAAAAACATAAAAATCGAATTCGATCGTACCAAGCCCGAAGGCGACCGCGGGCGCTGCGCCGATTACGACAAAGCCCGACGAATTCTGGGCTGGGAGCCGAAGGTTTCCCTCCGGCAGGGTCTCGAGGAACTGTATTCCTGGATAGACGACCAGCTAAACTCAGGGCAGAGCCACCGCAGAAATGTCGCTTGAGGTCGTTGTGCAGAGCAGAAAAGGCAGAGGGAAAGCTATGGGGGGAAGAGAATGAGTGTTGCCAAAAAAAGGAAACGCATGAACTTCCTCGGTATCCACATTGAGGCGGTTACCTACCCCGATATGTTCGCGGCGGTCGACCGCTGGCTCGAGGACAAAAGTTCGAGATCCCACCATATTGCATGCCTCAATGCCTACTGTGTTTCTCTTGCCATGCGGGATCCGCGCTTGGCGAGAATTTACAACGGTGCCGATATCGCCGGCCCAGACGGCATGCCCTTTGTCCGCTGGATCAAAGCGTTTGGGCGAGTTCCCTGCGACCGGTTTGCCGCTCCTGACATCCTGCTTCAACTCGCCGGCCGGGCTAAGGAGACGGGATATACCTTCTACCTTTACGGCGGTGCTCCCGAGGTGGTGGAGAAAATGAAGGCCTTTCTGGAAAAGGAATTCCCCCATATCAGGATCGTCGGGCACATGTCCCCCCCCTTCCGGGCGCTGAGTGAACAGGAGGACGAAGAAATTTGCCGGGAAATCAATCGCTTGAAGCCAGATATTCTTTGCGTTGGTCTGGGTACTCCCAAACAGGATTTCTGGATTGATGAGCATTTGGAAAAAATCCGCGGAGCGGTTTTTGTGGCCAGTGGCGCCACCTTTGACTTTTTCGGGGGACGCATAAAGATGGCCCCGGAGTTCATCCGCCGTTCGGGGTTCGAATGGTTATACCGGTTATGTAGCAGGGATTTTCGCCGGTTATGGCATAGGTATACGGTTTTAAACGTTGTATTCCTATGGAACTTTTTTCTGCAACTGACGGGAATCAGAAAAAGAAATGCAGAGTGGTGGCAGCGTGAAGGTTGATTCCCGAAACCTGGAGAACACTTTCCGTTTCGAATTTGACCAATTAGAATTGGATGGCCAAATGTCAAATGCAGGTGAAAATAGTGCGCCCATTTTCGTGGTGGGAACGCCTCGTTCCGGGACGACTCTGACGGCAAACATTCTCGGCCGGCATTCTCGCATCTTCATGCCTGGTGAAACGCATTTTTTCGATGATGTTTATGCACGGAGAAAGTCACTTGGCAGCCTCCCGGATTGTGGAACTGCTGAGAAGATATTCAGCCGGCTGACTTCCATGTACGGACGCTACAATGAGCCTGATGACCAGAAGAGGATCGATCGGGTGTTCTCCGCGCCGGGAGCAGCGGAAGCATTAATGGGCCAATGGAAGAGCTACAAGGATGTGTTCGTTTCCTTCATGGAGCTTCAATCCCGCCATGTCCAAAAACCCCGTTGGGGCAACAATGTTCCCCGGGACGTATTTAATATCCCGGAAATACTTACCTTTTTCCCCGAGGCGAAGGTCGTGGTCTGTGTCCGGGATGTTCGAGATTTTCTGCTTTCCTATCAGAAAAAATGGGAGGTCAGTCCGCTGGACCATCAAGAGCGGTTACAGAAGCTGTATCACCCCATTCTGACCTCCCTCATGTGGAAATCGAGCATGCGGCAATTGTCTCTGGTTAAAAAGTTGGTGGCGAGCCGGAATCTCGCAATTCTGAAATATGAAGACCTTGTTTCTGACCCGGAGCGCGAGGTGCGAAGACTGTGCAAGACGATCGGAGAAGAATTCGAAAATGGCATGTTGGATGTTCGGACCCATAACAGTTCTTTTGTCAGGGACAGCGAAAATGCCATTTTCTCCGCTTCGGTCGGAAGGTGGAAAGAAAAACTTTCAGTTGAAGAAGCCTGTTGGGCTCACACCATAGCTGGGCGCGAGATGGAGGCCGTCGGCTACGGACGGGAGAAACTCAATCCCAGTGCCTGGCGGATGCTCGGCTGGGCTCTCACTTTTCCGGGAGCCTTGCACCGTGCTGTTTCCGCCAATAAAGAGGTTATCGGAGGTCTTGGGGCTTTTCTCGTAAAGCGTGGTGGAGCGCTCTTCCGGAACACCAGCATGGCGCCATAGTCATTTCGGAAAAGAAGGCCTGGATTGCGGAGCGTGCCTGCTACCCTGAAATCTCGAATCTTTGTTGATTCGTTTCTTCGCCAGACAATATCCGTTTTGAATCCCGTGCCGGCATCTTCAAAACAAAAATGGAATGGCCTTGCCGGTAGTGCTGTACCTGGTGGTAGCTCTGGGGTGACCATGGGTATTGCAGGCTCACCCTGGAAGACGCTTGTCCTGCGGACCAAGGGGAGCAACTCTCTGCCCGGCGGGTGTTAAAGGGGAAATTTCGAGTTTGGCAATCCATGGGCAATTATTTTCCTTCCCTTTCGGCCGGGTATGATCAACTCATCAATTCCAATTTTAAGTCGTTTTTGAAGGACTTTAAATCCCACAGCTGTTCCGAGGTCCCTCGATCATGCTGAAAGAGCAAGCTCAACTGGTCAGGCGTCTCACCATTCTGGCCGATCTTTTTATCCTGATTGTGGCGATGACCCTGGCCTACTTGATTCGTGGGCAATGGGGCGGGCTGGAACCTTTTCATCGCTATCTCTGGATTCTGTTCTTTGCCGGGATTATCTGGTGTTTCCTGCTCTCCCGTTACAACCTCTATGCCTCCATGCGCAGACGGACCCGTTATGAGCTGTTTGCCGCCCTGATCAACGTTCATCTAGTGGGCGGGGCCGTACTGGGGGGCATCATATTCATGGTTGACCCGCGGGGGTTCAGCCGTGGGCTGTTTCTTGCCTTTCTCGGTTTTTCCTTCGTCTTAATGTCCCTGGAACGTCTCGCAGGCCGGGCAGTCCTGGGTTATTTCCGGGCTCTTGGTTACAATTACCGCAACATCCTGATCGTCGGATCCCAGGGGAAAGCCGTGAAGTTCTGCGACCTGTTGACGGATCATGCCGATTGGGGACTCAAGGTGCTCGGCTTCGTGCAGATCCATCACGATCCCGCGGTTACGGAAATGAAGGGGCATCCGGTTCTTGGGAGGGTAGAAGAGCTGGTTGAAATCTGCAAATCCCGGCCGGTGGACGAGGTGATTTTTTGCCCCCCAAAGAGCTTTCTCGCCGAGGCCGAAAGGTATTTCCTGGACCTCGAGGAACTCGGTATTACCTGCCGGGTGGCTCTGGATGTCTATGACCTGCAGCGGTCCAAAAAAGATCTCAGCCTGTTCCACGATGCCATTCCAATGCTCACTTTTCATACCCGGTCTCTGGATTCTCAGCAGTTATTTTTAAAGCAGCTCCTCGACATTGGCGGTGCCCTTGTGGGCCTGACCCTCACCACCCTGCTTCTTCCCTTCATTGCCATGGCCATCAAGCTGGATTCTCCGGGGCCGATCTTTTTCGGACAGGAACGGGTGGGGGTCAGCGGTCGTGTCTTCCGGATATGGAAGTTCCGGACCATGTTCTGCGACGCTGAACACCGGAAGGCCGATCTGCTTTCGAACAACGAGATGAACGGGGCCATTTTCAAAATCAAGGACGATCCCCGCATTACCCGAGTGGGAAAGTTTTTGCGCAAAACGAGCCTCGACGAGCTGCCCCAGTTCTGGAACGTCCTCAGGGGCGAGATGAGTCTGGTTGGGACGCGACCGCCTACTCCCGCCGAAGTGGGACAGTACGAGAACTGGCATCGCCGGAGGATCAGCATCAAGCCCGGAATCACCGGGCTGTGGCAAGTCAGCGGACGCAACCGGATAGACGATTTCGATGAAATTGTCCGGCTGGACCTCAGCTACATCGATAACTGGAGCTTGTGGCTGGATATCCGGATTCTGTTCAGGACCGTTAAAGTGGTATTCAGCGGAGAGGGCAGTTATTGATTTTGGTCCGTTCGGACTCAAATTCTTCCCCGCAGGGAAATGTATCGAGCTCCCTCCCTTTCCCTTCCCGATGCGCTATGCTTTTCTGGTAAACCCCTCTTTTGATTGATCTGAAAAGCCGAGAAAGGACTAGAAGCCGTGAAGACGATTCTGGCGCGCGTGGTGATATTGCTGGCAGCAGGGTGCGCGCTGCTCCATCCGTGTATTAAGTTGGCTGAAGCGGCGCAGCTTTCTCCCCGCCTGGCGGAGACTCTGAAGCAGGGCCCACGGGGGACGACGGTTCCGGTTATCGTCCGCCTGGCAGAACCGTTATCCGTTCGGACCCTGGCGGTTCCGCCGGCGGCGAGGGGGGCGGTGCGTGCGCGGGCCCGTGCCGCCCTGGTCCGGGCGCTGAAGGAGCGGGCCGCGTCCAGCCAGCAGCCGATACGCGACCTGCTGCGGCAGCGGGGGCTGGCCGAACCGAAGGACCTCTGGCTGATCAACGGCCTGGCGTTCAACGCCTCGCCGGATCTGATCGAGGAGTTGGCGCAGCGGCCGGAGGTCGAGGCGATCGCTTTCGACGAGGTGATCCAGCTGCCCCGCGTGGTCAAGGCCGCGGATACCGATCTGAACGGGGTGGAGGACAATATCGACGTGGTCCATGCCCCGGCTTTGTGGGATTTCGGATTTACCGGGCAGGGGGTGACGGTGGCCATCGTCGACTCGGGGGTGGACGTCCAGCACGCAGACCTGGCCCCCGGCTGGCGCGGCGGGACGAACAGCTGGTTCAACGCGGTGGCGGAAAATTGCTCCAACACCCAGGTGACGTGCGTTACCAGCTGCGACACCGAAACCAGCCAGCCCTGCGATGAACTCGATGCCCAGAATGTCGCCCACGGCACCGGCGTGGCCGGCGTCCTGGCCGGAGGGGACGCCACCGGCACCGCCATCGGCGTGGCGCCGGGGGCGGATTGGATCGCGGCGAAGATCTTCGACAGCAACGACAGCGCTCCGGCGAGTCTCATCCACCAGGCCTTTGCCTGGCTGCTCGATCCGGACGCCGATCCGGCCACCGACGACGCGCCGGACGTGGTCAACAATTCCTGGGGCTTCGAGCAGAACCCGGCCCTCTGCATCACCGATTTTCAAACCGATATCCAGATGCTGAAGGATGCCGGCATCGCGGTGGTCTTCTCCGCTGGGAACACCGGTCCCGCCGCCGACTCCAGCGTTTCGCCGGCAAATAACTCCAACGCCTTCGCCGTCGGATCGGTCGGGACGGGCACCCTCGGCAACCCCGATTTCACCCAAGTCAGCGACTTCAGCGCCCGCGGGCCTTCGGCCTGCGACGGCACGACCTATCCTGAAATCGTGGCCCCCGGCCTTTTCATCAAAACGGCCGATACGACCCTCGGCGGGGTGATTCCAAACGCCTCCCGGACGATCAGCGGGACTTCCTTTTCGGCTCCCCATGCATCCGGGGTCATGGCGTTGCTGCTGAGCGCATTCCCCTGCGCCCCGGCGGAGGATCTGGAAGCCGCCCTCCTGGAGTCGGCCGTCGATCTTGGAACTTCCGGCCCGGACAACGATTACGGCTACGGCCGGGTCGATGCCCTCGCCGCCTTCCATTACCTGAATCTCAGACCGCCGAACATCGAGGTAATGGACTCCAGCCTGCCCGCCGCAGACGGCGTTCTTGACTTTGGCCATGTCCCTTTGGGCAACGTGGCGAATGCAACAATACAGATCCGAAACGTCGGCTCCGCGTCACTGTCCCTAGGCAGTCTCGACGGGGTGAGCACGCCCTTCGCCCTGGCCGACGACCCCTGCAGCAACGTCGTATTGTCTGCCTGCCAGAGTTGTACTCTAACCATTAGTCTTACGCCCACCACCCCTGATACATTCAACGACAGCCTGAGCATCCTCTCCAATGATCCCGACCAGCCCGAGGTCATCATTACCCTCAACGGCGTCGGCAACACTCCGCCGGTGGCGCCGCAGCCGGTGGCCCCAGCCAATGGGGCCGTCGTCGCCACCACCGTTACCTTCAGTTGGCTGCCGGCCGCCGATGCCGATGGCGACGGCGTCAGCCAAACGCTGGTAATCTCCGCCTTTGCCGACTTCTCGGAAGCCCAAACCTTTCCTGTCGACCCGGTGGCGCCTCTCGCGCTTGGCGCGGCCGGGCTGCTCGCCGGAGCCCTGGCTGTCCGACGCCGGCGCCGCCTGGCCCTGGCGCTGCTGGCATCCGGCCTCCTGCTGGGCTTGCTCGCCTGCGGGGGCGGCGGGGGTGGAGGCGGGGGAAAAAGTTCGTCGCAGGAAGGGACGCAGTCGTTAACCCATTCCGGCCTCACTCCCGGATCCACCTACTACTGGAAAATGCGGGCCGAGGACAGCCACGGAGCTGTTACGGAGAGCGCCGTGCGAAGTTTCAGGGTGGGAGGGTGAAGTAAATGTTGAAGGATTGATTTACAATTCATGCTTCCCTGACATCTGCCAGACAGCTTTACCATCAGTTCCGGCGTGGAAAAGTGAAGCGGAACCGGCGGATGGTAATGGCCAAGCAAAAAAATACGCGTCGGCCAGGAGGTAACCGACGCGTCAAGAAAGGGGAGGCAAGGAATGAAGTGGGCTTATTCCTTGGTTTTAAATATAACCAAAACAGTCAGGTAATGCAAGCGGCGAGGACTCTTTTTTTGAATTTCGACCAAAATCAGGTCAGGGGTCGCTGGTCATGATGAAGAGGGGCTGGCGCATGAAGGTTTCGTAATTAGGGCGCAGGCGGTCGACGTTGTAATACTTGTTGACATCGACGACCTTTTTGCGGCCGGTGACGACGTCGATCGGCACGGTGTCGTAGCAGCCGTTGTGCAGGCTGACGAGGCGGCCGGAAGTGCCGGAGAGGATCAGGTCGAGGGCCAGGTTGCCGTAGGCCATGGGGACGATGGAGTCGAGGGCGTCGGGGTCGCCGCAACGCACGAGGTAGCCGAGGCGCTGGTTGACGATGTTGATCCGCCTTCCCTGGTTGAAGAGGGCGGAGCGCTCCTTGAGCATGGTCGCCACCTTGTCGCCGATTCCGCCGAGCTTACGGTGGCCGTACTGGTCCTTTTCCGCACTCTCGAAGGACATCTCCTCCTCATGCTTCATTGTCGCCCCCTCTGAGACCAGGACGACGGCGTACTTGCTGGGGTGGTGGTTGCGGTCGTTGACCAGGAGCTCGGTGATGTGGTCGATGTCGAAGGGGTGCTCGGGAATCAGACAGCGGTGCGCCGCTCCGGCCATCGTCGGCAGCAGGGCGGTGAAACCGGCATAACGGCCGAAGACCTCGATCACCAGCAGCCGTTCATGGGAGCCGGCGGTGGTGCGCAGGCGGTGGGTCAGTTCGATGGTGCGGGTGACGCAGGTGGAGAAGCCGATGCAGTAGTCGGTGCCGGGAACGTCGTTGTCCATCGTCTTGGGGATGGCGACGACCTTGATCCCTTCCTCGTGCAGGCGTTCGGCGTAGCTCAGGGTGTCGTCGCCGCCGATGGGGATGAGGTAGTCGATGCCGAGGAATTCGAGGTTTTTGATCACCTGGGCGGTGACGTCGTTGATCTCGTCCGTGTACTGGCCCCTCAGGTGCTCGGGAACAATTCCCTTCGGCAGGTGGCTCGGACGGGTGCGCGAGGTGTGGATGAAGGTGCCGCCGGTTCGGCCGGCGCGGTTGACGACTTCCTTGGTGAGCACCTGGACGTGGTCGCTGTTGTCGGCTTGGGGGTCGGGGACGAGATCGACCAGACCGGCCCATCCCCGCCGGATACCGAGGACGCGGTAGCCCTCGCGCAGGGCGCGAATGGTGACGGCACGGATGGCCGGGTTGAGGCCCGGTACATCGCCGCCGCCGGTGAGAATCCCGATCGTTCCTTTGTAGGGTGCCATGGCGGTACCTCCCTGCGATTTTGTCATCATTCCAATAGTAATGGAACTTCGGCGGATCGCAACGGGAGCTCCCGGTTTTAGGTCGTGGGATGAAAAGGCGGGGAATTGCGGGGAAGACAAACGACTCCCCTCTCCCTGAGGGAGAGAGACAGGGTGAGGGGGAATGGCGGGAATAGAATGCCCCCTCATCCGGTCTTCGGCCACCTTCTCCCTCGGGGAGAAGGACCCTTGGCGTTTGCCCTGGTTTAAAGGGGGCTTTCAGTCATCAGGGGACCTGCGCACTTTCAGTGCAAGGTTCTTCAGTCAAATGGAACCCTTGTCCCACCCCCCGCCGAGGGCCTTGATCAGGAAGGCGCTCGTCTCCAGGCGCTGGCCCAGAATGCGGGCGGCCTGGCGCTGGAAAAGCAGCATGGAGCGTTCGGCGTCGACCACCTCCAGGTAGCTGACCAGACCCGCCCGGTAGCGCTTGCGGCTGAGCCCCGCCGCCTCCTCGGCCGCCTCGACGGCCTTCTCCAACGATTCGGCCTGCCCGCCCAGGTAGCGCAGGCCGGAGAGGCCGTCTTCGACCTCGCCGATGGCGGCGAGGACCGTTCGGCGGTAATCGGCGGCCGTTTCGTTCCAGACGGCCTCGGCGCGACGCAGGCCGGCCCGGTTGCGCCCGCCGTCGAAGACCGGCAGGGAAATGGAGGGCCCCAGGGCCCAGGTGCGACTGTCCCAGGAGAAGAGGTCCGAGGCCTCGCCGCTGTTGAAGCCCGCCGAGCCGAAGAGGCGCACCTCCGGAAAGAAGGCGGCCTTCGCCACGCCGATGCGGGCGTTGGCGGCGGCCATGCGGCGCTCGGCGGCGGCCACGTCGGGACGGCGCTCCAGGAGGGAGGCGGGCAGACCGGGGGCGATGGCGGGTGCCGCAAGTTCAAGGGGGCTCTCCGGGAGAGCAAAGTTGGATGCCGGCTGTCCGGTCAGGACCGCCAGGGCATGGACCAGCGATGCTCGGCCGCGGGCCACCGCCTTCGTCTCGGCTTCGGCCGAGGCGAGTTCCGTTTCGGCGCGGGTGAGGTCGAGCTTCCCGGTCTCGCCGGCCTCGTACCGGCTGCGGACCAGCTTCAGATTTTCCCTCCGAAGATCGATGGCGCGCTGCAGCAGGATCGACTCGCTGTCGGCCGCCCGCAGGGAAAACCAGGTTCGGGCCACCTCCGCCTGCAGGGAAAGGCGGCCGCTGCGGTAGTCGGCCAAGCTGGCCTGCGCCTCGGCGCCGGCCGCTTTCACCGAATTGCGGACCCTCCCCCAGAGATCCAGCTCGTAGTTGAGGTCGAGCGGAAAGTTGAAGTCGTTGAAGGTAATTCCCTCGCTGATGCCGAATTGCTCGAAGGTTATCCGGGAGCGGCTGGCCGAGGGAGCCAGGTCGAGGCGGGGGAGCCATTCCGCCCGGCTGGCTCCGAGGGCCGCCCGGGCCTGCGCCACCCGCGCAGAGGCGATCCGCAGTCCCGGATTGTCTGCCATCGCCTGCTCTTCCAGGCGGTTCAGGTCCGGGTCGCCGAAGACCATCCACCAGGCGCCGCGGGGAACCTCGTCGCGCGGCTCGGCCGGGCGCCAGGGCCCGCTCTCCTGCCAGGCTGCCGGCATGGCAGGCTCCGGTGGATGGTAGGCCGGCCCCACGGTGCAGGCGGTGAGGAGGAGGGCCGAAAAGGCCATTGCAGTCTGTATCTTTCTGATCATTGAAAAAATCCTCAGGTGCGCACCGAAGTGCCGTTCCCGTCTCCAGAAAAAATCCCGCGTCCGGGGGGGCCGGAAGGGAACAGGCCCCCGCCTTTCGGTGCCACGGAGCGCCCAGGCTGTTTGTTTGATCCGAGAACCATTCAGCGGCAGTTCACTTCGCGACAGAAGTGCTCCACGGCTTGCCACGCCATAGCCTTGGCGACGGCGGGCAGCGGCCGCCGTTACTTTCTTTTCGGCGGGATAAAAAGAAAGTAAGGCGGGGTGCGGGGCGCAGCGCCCGCGGTCTTGCTGTCACCCCTCCACCGGCTCCGGAACAAGCTCCTCCCCGTCGCCGGCAACGTCCTCCACCTCCTCCACCCGCTTTCGGGCGAGGAGCAGGTAGACGGTGGGGACGACGAAGAGGGTCAGCACCGTCCCCAGGCTCATCCCGCCGACGATGACCCAGCCGATCGCCTGGCGGCTTTCGGCGCCGGCGCCGTGGGCCAGCGCCAGGGGAACGGCGCCGAGGACCATCGCCCCGGTGGTCATCAGGATGGGGCGCAGACGCAGGGAGGCCGACTCGACTACGGCGTCGAACTTGCACCGCCCTTCTTCTTGCAGCTGGTTGGCGAATTCGACGATGAGGATACCATGCTTGGTGATCAGCCCCACCAGGGTCACCAGGCCGATCTGGCTGTAGACGTTGAGGGTGTTGCCGCTGAGCTTCAAGGCCAGCAGGGCGCCGGCGACGCTCAGGGGAACCGAGAGCATGATGATGAAGGGATCGACGAAGCTCTCGAACTGCGCCGCCAGCACCAGGTAGATGAACCCCAGGGCGAGGAGGAAGGTCACGTAGAGGCTGGCGCTCGATTCCCGGAATTCCCGGGAAGGCCCGTCGTAGTCGATCACCGCGTTGGCGGGCAACACCCGGGCGGCGATCTCCTCCAGGTGGGCCAGGCCGTCGGAGAGGGCGTAGCCCGGCGCCAGGCTGGCGGTGATCTTGGCGGCGCGCAGCTGGTTGAAGTGGTTGAGCTCCTTGGGGGCGACCGTCTCGTCGACCTGCACAAGGTTGGCGAGCTGGACCATCCTTCCGCCGCTGCCGCGAACATAGAGGGCGGAGAGGTCCGAGGGGGTGACCCGCCTGGCATCCTCGACCTGGACGATGACGTCGTACTGCTTACCTTCTTTTTTGAAGCGGGTGACCTGGCGCCCGCCGAGCATCGTCTCGAGGGTACGGCCGACGGTGGCGACGTCGGCGCCGACGTCGACCGTCTTCTCCCGGTCGACCTGGACGGCGAGCTGGGGCTTGTTCAGCTTCAGGTCGGAATCGAGATTCTGGAAGCCGGGCCATTTGCGGGCCTCGGACATGACCGCATCAGTCATCTTTTGCAGTTCGTCATAGGTGGCGTTGGTCTGGATGACGAACTGCACCGGCTTGGCCAGGGCGCTCTGCCCCAGGGAGGGCCGGTTGAGGGGAAAGGCCATGACCCCCGGTATGCCGCCGTAGAGCTTGGGCTGCAGCTCGGTGACGATCTCCTGCTGCTTGCGCTCGCGCTCCTCCCAGGGCTTGAGACCGGAGAAGGAGATGATCTGGGAGACGACCGGGAAGCCGGTGACCACGAAGTAGCGCTCGATATCGGGCGTCTCCGCGTAGACCTTTTCCATCATCCGCGCGTAGCGGTCGGTGTAGGCGACGGTCGAGCCTTCCGGGGCGATGCCGACGCCGATGACGGTGCCCTGGTCCTCGGTCGGCGAAAGCTCGGACTTGAGGGTGCCGAAGAGCAGCCAGGCCGCCGCGGCCGTCCCCAGGGCGAGCAGGACCACCACGACGCTGCCGCGCAGCGATAAGCGCAGCAGGCGGCGGTAGCCGGCGGTCATGGCGTCCATGCCCCGCTCTATGACGTTGTAGACGGCAGAGTGCCGCTGCCGGTGGCGCAGCAGCTTCGAGCACATCATCGGCGAGAGGGTCAGGGCGACGAAACCCGAGACGAGCACGGCTCCGGCCAGGGTCAGGGCGAACTCGGTGAAGAGCCGGCCGGTGCGTCCCTCCATGAAGCCGATGGGGGCGTAGACCGCCGCCAGGGTCAGGGTCATGGCGATGACCGCGAAGGCGATCTCGCGGCTCCCCTTGAAGGCCGCCTGCAGCGGCGGCACTCCCTTCTCGATGTGACGGTGGATGTTCTCAAGCACCACGATGGCGTCGTCCACCACCAGGCCGATGGCCAGCACCATCGCCAGTAAAGTGAGGTTGTTCACCGAGAAGCCGAGGGCGTACATGATGGCGAAGGCGCCGATCAGGGATACCGGGATGGTCACCAGGGGGATCAGGGTCGAGCGCAGGCTGCGCAAAAAGACGAAGATGACCAGGATTACCAGAACCACCGCTTCGCCGATGGTGCGGTAGACGTTGTCGATGGAGCGATCGATGAAGACCGAGCGGTCGTAGGCGACCTTGACCCCCATCCCTTCGGGGAGGTCGGCCTTGATATCGGGCAGCATCTTGCGCACGTCGGTTGAGATGTCGAGCGGATTGGCGGTCGCCTGCTTGACCACGCCGAGGGCGACGGCGGGAGAGCCGTTGAAACGCACGATCTTGCGCTCGTCCTCGGCGCCGAGTTCGGCCCGGCCCACGTCCCGCAGCCGCACCAGGTAGCCGCCCGCATCGCGCAGGATCATCGCCTCGAACTGCTCGGGCGTGCGCAGATCGGTCTCGGAGAGGACGGTGAATTCCCGCTCGGCCGACTCGATGCGCCCCGAGGGGATCTCCACGTTCTGCCGGCGCAGGGCGGCCTCCACGTCCTGGGGCGTCACGTTGTAGGCGGCCAGCCGCGCCGGGTCGAGCCACAGGCGCATGGCGAAACGCCGCTCGCCGAGGATCATCACGTTGGAGACGCCGTTGATGTTCTGCAGCCGGTCCTTGACGTAGCGGTCGGCGTAGTCGGTGATCTCCAGGGGGGAGTGATTGGTCGAGGAGAAGGCCAGGTAGATGGTCGGCTGGGCGTCGGCTTCCACCTTGCTGATCACCGGCTCGCTGATCTCGTCCGGGAGCCGGTCGCGCACCCGCGAGACCCGGTCGCGCACGTCGTTGGCCGCCTCGTCGGGGTTGCGGCTGAGGCGGAACTTGACCGTGATCTGGCTTCTCTCGGAGCGGGAGATGGAGGTCAGCAGATCGACCCCGTCGATGCCGGCGAGGCTCTCCTCCAGCGGCTGGGTGATCTGCGACTCGATGATCTCGGCCGTGGCCCCGGGGTAGCTGGTCTCCACGTTGACCACCGGCTCGTCGATGTTGGGATATTCGCGCACCGTAAGGCGCTGGTAGCTGATCAGCCCGAGAAGGATGATCACCAGGCTCATCACCGTCGCCAGGACGGGACGCTTGATGGAAAGATCGGAAAGGACCATGATATATTCAATCCTTGATGGTTTTGCGAAAAAGCAAACTTGAATCCGTGAGGAGTAAGGAGTTAGAAGTGAGGAGGAAAAACCCAAGGCCCTGTTTTCGCCTGAAGAATTACGCCTCGCCCCTCACCTGCCGGTATCTGCCAAATACCCCTGAATCCGCGGAGGCAAATTAAGCCAACGGATTCAGGGCAAATTTACCGTGGCGAGCATTTAAATTTATCCTTCGTTCTTCACCGGTTGCGTTTCGGCAGCCGCCGTGGTCGGCAGGACGGTCACGGGCATTCCGGGACGCACCTTGAGGTGACCGGCGGTGATGACCGTATCGCCGGCCTCGACCCCTTCGAGGATCTCCACCCGCCCCTTCTCGCGGATGCCCGGTTTCACCGGTGCGGCCTCGACCTTGCCGTCGACCACTTTGTAGACCAGTTGCTGCTCACCCTGGGCGATCAACGCCTCTTCCGGAACCATGAGCGCCTCGGCGTGCTGCTCCAGCACCAGGGAGATGCGGGCGAACATGCCGGGGCTGAGGACCTTCTCCTCGTTGGCCAGGCGGGCGCGCAGCAGCATGCTTCGCCCCTTCGAATCGAGCTGCGGCGCGATCGCGATCACCTGCCCGGAAAAACTGCGGCCGGGGGTGGCGTCGACGTTCACCTGCAGGGTCTGGCCGACCCGCACCTGACGGACGAAGGCTTCCGGCACCCGGAAATCGACCTTGATCGGATCGACGGCATCGAGGGTGACGATGGCGTCGCCGGGGCGCAGGTAGGCGCCGGGGCTGACGTTGCGCAGACCGAGGCGGCCGGCGAAGGGGGCGCGGATGACGGTTTTGTCCAGGCTGGCCCGGGCCAGCCGCAGGGAGGCCTCGTCGAGCTGCCACTTGGCGTAGGCCTCGTCGCGCTCGCGCTGGGAGATGGCGTGGTCCTTCAGGAGGGTCTCGGCCCGCTTGTAGTTGGCCCGGCTGAGCTCCAGACTGGCGGTGGAGCGGTCGAGCTCCGCCTGCTGGACCGAGTCGTCCAGCCGCAGCAGCACCCGGCCTTTCGCCACTTTTTCCCCTTCGTGAAAAGCGACCCCGGCCACCCGGCCGGAGATCTCGGCGCTGACCACCACCGACTCGTCGGATTGCAGGGTTCCCACGGCGCTCACCTCCCGGTTAACCGGTGCCACCGTGACCTGTGCCGCCTCCACCGGCATCCCCGGAGGAGGTCCCGCCGGCGCGGCCGCCTTCTTCTCGGCGACAGCCCGGGAGGGGTCGAGGGAGAAGACCAGCAGGCCGAGGATCAGGATGCTCACGATGCCGGCCGGCCAGAACCACTTCATTGCTGGGGAAAGCCCTTTTTTTCTTTGGGTGGGCGCTTTTTGTCTGCCCATTTCAGCCATGATCTCCACCTTCTGGAGTGAACGTTCACTCCGCGATTGTTTCATTGAAAATGCGATTTGGTCAACTTTTTAGCCTGACTCAAAGTCCCCCTTTAGCAAAGGGGGATTTAGGGGGATTTGCTTGTTGTCGGCCGGCAAATCCCCCCTCGCCCCCCTTTCACAAAGGGGGGGAATGAAAATGCCGCTTGGCGTGGCGGTTAAGAAAATTCGTCTTTGTCTGCGTTACGGGTTTCGTCAGGGACGGAAAGGCACCGGCATACCGTCTTCTCCCGAGTACCCTCAACGCTTGATGGCATCCCAGCTCGCTTCGACGAAGGCGGTGATGCTCTGATCGTCGAGGTCGACGAATCCCTGCAGGTGATCCCGGACCAGGAAAAGGACCGGCCCGAAGGATAGTCCGAGAAGGAACTCGAAGGACAGGTCCTTGATCGCCTGCTGCTGTTTTCCCTGGTCGAAGAAGTCCATCAGGGGCTTGTCGCATTCGACCTCGTCCGCCCGTTTCTTTTCGATTCCGTAAGGCGAGTTGTAGTACTGCTCCATGAACCTGATATCGAAGGGGTTGGCCATGAACAGGCGGGTGAGCCCGGTGAAGATGGCGAGGTAGTTCTCCCGCACCGGCAACCGCGGGTCGTAGTGCTCCGCAAAGCTACGGATGATGATGGTATGTACCCGTTCATGGATTTCCTCGATCAGATCGTCCTTGTTCTCGAAGTAGCGGTAGATGGTCCCCACGCCGACATTGGCCTTCCTGGCGATGAGCGAAGTGGGGGCGCCATGAAATCCGAACTCGGCGAAGGCCTCCAGGGCCGCCCTGAGAACCGCTTCCCGTTTGTCGGTTTTTCCCTTGTCCATTTCGTTCCTCCCGTTGCGGAGTGAATGGTCACTCCGCGAACCGCCTAATCATAGAGAAAGGTGAAGGACCGTGTCAAGGGCATAATCAATTCAGGATGCCTGGTGATGGCGTTGGGTGAGGAGTGAGGAGTGAGGAGTGAGGAGTGAGGAGTGAGGAGTGAGGGTGCCGAGTTCTGTTGCGGGGTGCGGGATTGCCCTCATCCTCATTTCGGTTACTCTTGATGGCGTCGCAAAAAGTCCGCCCTACGGTGTTACGGCGTTTTTTCAGGACCTCGGCATACCACATGTATGCCTTCGCCCCTGAAAAACCACCAAGCCTTGTAGGACGAAATTTTTGCTTAGCCATCCCATGAGTTTTTGTGAGAGCATCACTCTTGATAAAATCGGAAAATCAAACCTGCCACGAAGATACTTGGATCACTAAGTGAATGAAGTCTTTTATGCCTTTTCCGCCTTCATTGATCCCGGAGTCGGAATAGCGGGCGAACCCTGAAGGGAGGCAACGAATGGAACTCTATCTCATGCAGCACGGCCAGGCGGTCACCGAGGAGGAAGATCCGGAACGGCCGCTGAGCAGGGAAGGCGTGGCTCAGGTCCAGGCCTCGGCGGCGGCCATGAAATGGATGGGGATCGCCCTCGATGACCTCATCTGCAGCCCCGGTAAGCGGGCCCATCAGACCGCGGCCCTGGTGGCCGAAGGGGTGAATTATCCTTACAGCGACATCGTCAGGACCGAGAAGGTCAAGGCGACCGTACCGCCCGACGAAACCCTGGCCTTCCTCCGGCAAGTTCAGGAGAGTCGGGCGGTGCTGATCGCGGGTCATCTGCCGTCCCTGGCCAGGGTGGCCGCGCTGTTGCTCGGCGGCGACAAGGCGGTCGCGATCCGTTTCGAAAACGGCGGGCTCTGCCGCATCGACACCGCCGATCTGGCTCCGGGCGAGGCGGAGCTGGTGTTTCATATCCCGGCGAGGCAGATGAAGAGGCTCGGCGGAAAGGGTTGAAGTTGCCCCCCTCCCCTTAATTCCCTCCCACCAGGGGAGGGGAAATATAGAAAGATTGCGGAGGGCTACGGAGCCTTGGGGGGAGCTGTGCCGAAGGGGTCAGCAGATGCGCGGGAGCTGTTCGCCGGAGAGCATTTCGATGGCCCGCAGGCCGCCGATGGCGGTGCGCATGAAGACCTTGCCGCCGGAGGCGCCGGTCACCTCGCCGATGACGGCCGACTGACGACCGGCCGGGCGGCCTTTCATCGCCGCCAGCACCGTTTCGACCGCCTCCTTCGCGACCACGGCCAGCAGCTTGCCTTCGTTGGCGACGAAGAGGGGATCGAGGCCGAGGATGGCGCAGGCGGCGCCGACCGCTTCGCCAACCGGCAGGGCGGCTTCGTCGAGGGTGATGTCGACTTCGGACTGGCGGGCGATCTCCTTCAGGGTGGTGGCCACCCCGCCGCGGGTCGGGTCGCGCAGGGTGTGCACCGCCTCGCCGCCTGCTTTCAGGATGTCGCCCACCAGGCCGTTCAGCGCGGCGCTGTCGGTGCGGATGTCCGATTCGAGGTCGAGTCCCTCGCGACGGGCCAGCACGGCCATGCCGTGGTCGCCGATGGTGCCGTTGATGAGGATCTTGTCCCCCTTGCGGGCTCCGCTGCCGAGGATCTCCAGTGCGTGGTCGAAGACGCCGATTCCCGAGGTGTTGATGAAGATGCGGTCGGCCTTGCCCCGGGGGACGACCTTGGTGTCGCCGGTGACGATCGCAACGCCGGCGGCCTCGGCGGCCGCCTTCATGCTGGCGAGGACCGTTTTCAGGTCGTCCACCGGCAGGCCCTCTTCCAGGATCAGGCCGACGCTGATGGCGAGCGGCCGGGCGCCGCTCATGGCGAGGTCGTTGACCGTGCCGTTGACAGCCAGATCGCCGATATTGCCGCCGGGGAAGAAGATCGGATCGACGACGTAGGAATCGGTGGTGAAGGCGAGGCGACCGCCGCCGTGGGCGAGGACGGCGGCATCGTTCTGGTCCCTGGGGGCGACGCCCGAAAGGGCGGGGATGATGATCTCGTCGAGAAGCTGATGGCTGAGCCTGCCGCCGCTGCCGTGGCCCAGGAGGATGATGTCAGTTGTCATATTTCAATCGTCAATCGTCAATCGTCAATCGTCCGTTGTCCGTTGTCCGTTGTCCGTTGTCCGTTGTCCGTTGTCCGTTGTAAAAACCGCATTTACCAGGCACGATCCTTTCCAATCACCAATCACCAATCACCAATCACCAATCACCAATCACCAATCACCAATCACCAATCACCAATCACCA
>Ga0102953_1000145_pt1 | contig 47890 bp, 42 predicted proteins | sample SalPon2A_C_D2_MG_FD_78509 | JGI IMG/M metagenome (GOLD analysis project Ga0102953, IMG submission 78509) | Soil microbial communities from South San Francisco under conditions of wetland restoration - Salt Pond MetaG R2A_C_D2_MG | ecosystem: Environmental > Terrestrial > Soil > Wetlands | place...
TGATCAGGGAAAGGACCACCGTCAGCAGGGCCCCATGGCCGAGCAGCGGCACCATGGCGGCGACGCTGTCGGCGAAGTCGGGTTTGCGCAGGGTTGCCTGCGCCGGTTCGGAGTCGGCCTTCGGCAGGTGCGCGGCGAGCTCGCCCCAGGCCGCGAAGAGCACCTTCAGGTCGGGGTCGATGCCGACCCATTTGCGGTAGAGGCGCTCGTAGGTGCCATCCTGGATCAGCGCCAGCAGCGCGGCGTTGGCCTCGCGCACCAGCGCCGGGGCGTCCTTGCGGGCGGCGATGCCGATCGATTCGCGGTAGAGCAGCTCGCCGCGGGGAACGATGTTGCCCGCGGCGCCCTGCTTGATATAGAAGCCGCCGACGATGCGGTCGGAGACAAAGGCGTCGATCTTGTCGGTATTGATGGCGGCGACGATCTCGGCCTCGCTGCCGTAGGTGACGATACTCACGCCGGGGAACTGCTCCGGGTGGCTTTCGATATAGCGGGCGTAGGTCGAATCCTCGGTGACCCCGAGGCGCTTGCCGCGTAGCGATTCCGTTCCCTGCCGGGCGAAGACCTGGGCGCCGCTGACGTAGTAGGGCAGGCTGAAGAGCATCTTTTCCAGCCGCGGCGGGGTGATCGCCATGGAACCGCAGATCAGGTCGTACTTGCCGGTCTGCAGACCGGCCTGGATGCTCGCCCAGTCGGTCTGTACGAGGACCGGCCGGTGGTTCATGTGCCGGGCCAGGGCACGGGCGACATCGGCATCGAAGCCGACCAGGTTGCCATCGACATCGGTGGTGGAGAAAGGCTGGAAGGCGCCCGACATGGCGAGTCGCAGGGTCGGCGCAGTGGGGGAGACCTCCCCTTCCTCGGCAGCCGGACCCGGCACGGGGGAGCAGAGCAGAAGCAGGATCAGGACGGGAAAAATGAGGCGGCTGAGGCGAATCATGATGGGCCACCTTAACAAATCCCCGGGAAAAAGCCAAATATGCCAAATTCCTGAATCCGTGAGGGGTGAGGGGTGAGGGGTGAGGGGTGAGGCGAAATCCTTCAGGCGAAAACAAGGCTTAGGTTTTCCTCCTCACGCCTAACTCCTTACTTCTCACGGATTCAGGAAATATGCTTGACACTCCCCGTTTTCTTGAATATAGTCGATTTCATGGGAGATAAAACGATGTTTCGTATCATCTGCAGAAACATACTTCTGCTGGTAGTCGTCGTAGTCGTCGTAATCTGACGGCTCGTCGCTACCAACGTCTGAACCGATAGAGACAGGGAGCGCGGGCAGGAAAACCCGCGCTTTCCTTTTTCATGCAAAGAGAGGCCGCGGGATCGAATCCGCGGCCTTTTTCGTTAACGGAACACACGCAGAGGAGGAGCCTGATCATGAAGAACGGAGCGCGAATTCTTTTGGAGTGCCTGAAACGCGAAGGGGTGGAGACCATCTTCGGCTATCCGGGAGCCCGGACCCTGCTGGTCCACGATGCCCTGATGGACGATCCGGACATCGCCCACATCCTGGTTCGCCACGAGCAGGCGGCCGCCCATGCCGCCGACGGCTTCGCCCGCGCCACCGGCCAGGTGGGCGTCTGCCTGACTACCTCGGGGCCGGGGGCGACCAACCTGGTCACCGGCATCGCCACCGCCTTCATGGATTCGGTGCCGATGGTGGCCCTGACCTGCCAGGTGACGACCGCCGACATTGGCAACGACGCCTTCCAGGAGGCGGACATGACGGGGATCACCCGCCCGATCACCAAGCACAACTACGTGGTCACCGACGTCAAGGACCTCGCCCGGGTCGTTCGCGAGGCCTTTCATGTCGCCCGCACCCGCCGACCCGGGCCGGTGCTGATCGACCTGCCGAGCGACGTGCTGGCGGCGACGGATGCCGGGGAGATTCCCGAGAAGGTCAGGCGCCGCGGCTACCAGGAAACCCCCCTGCTCAACAAGAAGCAGCTCAAGAAGGCGGCCGGGATCATCAATACCGCAGAGCGCCCCCTGATCTACGCCGGCGGCGGGGTGACCCTCTCCGAGGGAGCGGCGGCGCTGCGGGCGGTGGCCGAGAAGGGCAGCATCCCCGTGACCCATACCCTGATGGGCATGGGGGTGATGGATGCCGCCTCGCCCCTGTCGGTCGGCATGCTCGGCATGTACGGCGCCTGGTACGCCAACATGGCGGTGCACGAGTGCGACTGCCTGGTCGCCATCGGCGCCCGCTTCGACGACCGGGTGACGGGACGGCTCGACTCCTTCGCCCCCAACGCCCGCATCATCCACATCGACATCGACCCCTCCAGCATCCGCAAGGTGGTCAACGTGGAGATGCCGATCGTCGGCGACGCCCGCGAGGCGCTGGAGTACCTGGCGACGCTGGTCGAGAGCCGCGACCGCTCCGGCTGGCTGGAGAGCATCGCCGGCTGGCGGCGGGAGGGTCCGCTGCCCCGGCCCGAGCGCGAGGCGCTGGTGCCGCACGAGATCATGGAGGCGATCGCCGCCGTCGGCGGGGAAGAGCCGGTCGTCGCCTCGGACGTCGGCCTTTCCCAGATGTGGACGGCGAACTACCTGCCCTTTGCCAATCCCCGCCGATACCTGACGAGCGGCGGCCTCGGCACCATGGGCTACGCCCTGCCCGCGGCCATGGGGGCGGTCTTCGGCGACCCGCCCGGGGCGGTCTTCGCCATCTGCGGCGACGGCGCCTTCCAGATGAACGTTCAGGAGCTGGCCACCTGCTCCTTCTACGGCCTGCCGGTCAAGACCATCGTCATCAACAACGGCAAGCTCGGCATGGTGCGCCAGTTCCAGAAAGTCTTCCTCAAGGAACGCTTCGCCTCGACCTGCCTCGGTCAGCACGTCGATTTCTGCGCCGTCTCCAAGGGCTTCGGCGTGCCGGCCTTCCGCGTCACCGACAAAAGCCAGCTGCAGGGAACGCTCGCCCAGGCGATGACGGTGCCCGGCCCGGCGGTGGTCGAGGTGGTGGTCGACCCCGACTGCTACTGCTTCCCCATGGTGCCGCCCGGCAAGAAGGCGGTGGAGGCGATCTTCGCCCCGGAGGACTGGGAAGGGTAGGCGCGTAGAAGATCCGCAAGCAAGTCGTTTCACCGCAATGGCGCAAAGTTCGCAAAGAAAAGTCTTGTAAAATTTCCTTGGCTTTCTTTGCGTCCTTTGCTCCATGAGTGAGCGAGGCGAACGGGCGGTGTGTCCGTATCTTTGCTCAGGTATTGGAGGTTATAAATTCCGTCTTTGCAGGATAGGCACGGCTCGTTTGGATCTTGCGGACGTGTTCACCTGGCGAGGGGACGTTTCTTCCGTCCCCTCCGGGCTTGCGGGCGAAAGGGTTTGCGGATAAAATGGCGCCACTTCTTTTCCGGAAAGGCTAGCCATGGACAACAAGATGGTGCTGATCACCATGACCGGGCCCGACCGCCCCGGCATCATCGCCGCCGTCAGCGAGCGGATCGCCGAGGCGGGGGCGCGCATCCGCGACATCGAGCAGACGGTCACCCACACCCTGCTCTCCCTCTCGGTGATCATCGATTTCCCCACCGACCAGAGCAACCAGACCCCCCTGATCAAGGACCTGCTCTTTCTCGCCAAGGAACTCGGCCTCGACCTCGACTTCGAGGTGGTCGACGAGAGCAGATACCGGAGCAAGAGCAGTCGCTTCGCCTACGTCGTCACCATCCTCGGCGGCGCGGTCAACGCCCTCGCCCTGGCCCGGGTTTCGAAGATTCTGGCCGGGCGCGGAGCCAATATCGAACGCATCTCCAAGCTCAACCAGGGACAGCTTCGCTGCGTCGAGCTGCTGATCACAACCCCCCGCCAGCTCGACATGCGCGAGGAAACCCGGGAGCTGCTCCATGCCGGTACCGACCTGGGGGTCGATATCGCGGTGCAGAAGGAGAGCCTCTACCGGCGGGCCAAGCGCCTGGTGGTGATGGACATGGATTCGACCCTGATCCAGATCGAAGTGATCGACGAGCTGGCCCGCCTCGCCGGTGTCGGCGAGCAGGTGGCGAAGATCACCGAAAGGGCGATGAACGGCGAGCTCGACTTCCAGGGCTCCCTGCGCGAGCGGGTGGCGCTGCTCAAGGGGCTCGAGGCCGAGGCGCTGCAGCAGGTCTACCATCGCATCCCCTTCACCCCCGGAGCCAAGACCCTGATCCGCATCCTCAAGCGCCTCGGTTTTCGCACCGCCGTCATCTCGGGCGGTTTCAAGTTCTTCACCGACCGGCTCAAGGACGAACTCGGTCTCGACTACGCCTTCGCCAACCAGTTGGAGATCGTCGACGGCCAGGTCACCGGCGGGTTGGTCGGGCCGATCGTCGACGGGGCCCGCAAGGCCGAGCTGCTCGAAGAGATCGCCGGGCGCGAGGGGATCACCCTCGACCAGGTGATCGCCATCGGCGACGGCGCCAACGACCTGCCGATGCTCGGCCGCGCCGGTCTCGGCATCGCCTTCAATGCCAAGGCGAGGGTGCGCGAGCAGGCCGAGTACAGCATCAACCAGCAGAGCCTCGACTCCATCCTCTACCTGCTTGGCCTTTCCGAGAAGGAGCTGGCCGAGGTCTCCGGGTGAAGCTCCCTGAACCGCTGCTCGAAGGCCGCCTGCTGCGCCGCTACAAGCGCTTCCTGGCCGACGTCGAGCTCGTCGACGGCATCGTGGTCACCGCCCACACCCCCAACACCGGCAGCATGAAGCAGTGCGCCGTGCCGGGTCACCGAGTGCTCATCTCCGAAAGCGACAACCCCGCCCGCAAGCTGCGCTACACCCTGGAGCTGATCGGGGTGAACGGCTACTGGGTCGACACCCACACCCACCGCACCAACCGGGTGGTGGAAGAGGGCCTGCGCGGCGGCGCCATAGCCGAACTGTCCGGTTATGCCGTCACCCCCGAGCATCGTTTCGGCGAAAGCCGCATCGACTTCCTGCTGGAAAAAGACGGCGGCAGGGCCCTGGTCGAGGTGAAGAACGTCACCCTCTGCTGCGACCCGAACGTCGCCTGCTTCCCAGACGCCGTTACCACCCGCGGCCAGAAGCACTTGCGCGAACTGCTCGCGGCCAGGCGGCTGGGCTACCGGGCGGTGATCTTCTTCCTCGTCCAGCGCGGCGAGGCCGAGGCCTTCACCCCCGCCGATGAAATCGACCCCGAATACGGGCGTCTGCTGCGCGAGGTCGTCGCGGAAGGGGTGGAGGTTCTGGCCTACAGGAGCGTGGTGAGTCCGGAGGAGAACCGGGTGGGGGAGAGGTTGGCGGTACTTCTTTAGTTATGAGTTTTGAGTTCTTAGTTATGAATTAAAACCAGGAACTGAGAACTGAGAACTGGATTAATGCGAACCGTCGGCCTGATCACCGAATACAATCCCTTCCACAACGGGCACCTGCATCACCTGCGCGAGAGCAGGCGCGCGGCCGATGCCGAGGTGGCGGTGGCGGTGATGAGCGGGCACTTCCTGCAGCGCGGCGAGCCGGCCCTGGTCGACAAGTGGGTGCGGGCGGAGATGGCGCTTCGCGCCGGGGTCGACGTGGTCATCGAGCTGCCCTTTCCCTTCGCCTGCAACAGCGCTCCCCATTTTGCCCGGGGGGCGGTCGAGGCGCTGGAGGCCCTTGGCGCCGTCGATGCCCTCTGCTTCGGCAGCGAGGCGGGGGAGATCGAACCGCTGCGGCGCTGCGCCGATCTGCTGCTGGAACGGGAGGCCGAGGTGGCGGCGGGGACCGCGGCCCTGTTGCGCGCGGGAGTGAACTATCCGGCGGCGCGGGCGCAGGTTTTGGCGGAACTGGACGGGGGCATGGCGGAGCAGCAGCTCGCCGCACCGAACAACATCCTCGGCATCGAGTATCTCAAGGCGCTGCGGCAGACCGGCAGCGCCTTGCAGCCCCTGACCATCCGGAGGATTGGAGCCGGCTATCACGACGGCTGCGCCCGCGGCGGCATCGCCAGCGCCACCGGCATCCGGCGCATGCTGGCCGCGGGGGAGGATGTTGTGCCGTTCATCCCGGCCCCGGCGAGGGAGGTCTTCTTTCAGGCGGCGGCGGAGGGGCGCCTTCTCGATCCCGAGCGGCTGTTCCCACTTCTGGCCGCTGCCGTGCTCCGCAGCCCCGATGCGCTGAAAGACCTCTACCTGGTCGGGGACGGCCTGGAAAGGCGCCTCGCCGAGGCGGCCCGCAGCGCCTGCTCCCTCGAAAGTCTCGTTGATGCCGTCAAGTCCCGCCACTTCACCCGCACCCGTATCCAGCGCATCCTCTGCTACGTCCTGACCGGCGCCCTGCGCGAGGAGATGGATGCGTTCCTGGAATCCGGTCCCCTCTACCTCCGGCTGCTCGCTGCCAGCGAAAAGGGGCGGGCCTTTCTGGCCGCCGCCCGCAAAACCCGTTCCCTCCCCGTCCTCGACAATCTCTCCCGCGTCCATTCCGTGCTGAAACGCCATTACGGCGCCGGCAGTCCCCGCCATCAGCTGGCCGAAATGATGCTCGATATCGATCTGCGCGCCACGGCGCTCTATACCCTGCTGGTGGAGAACTGGCCCGGCGGCGACCGCAACCGCGACTTTTTCACCGGGGTCATCGGCCCGCGGTAATCCGGCGGATTACCGGAAGGCTGAAAAGGTCTACCTGGCAATGCCCTTCGCTCAAGCTGATGCATTTCCCCTCCCCCTGGTGGGAGGGGAATAAGGGGAGGGGGCATTTTGAGCCCAATCACCCTCTCCCATCAAGGGAGAGGGTGGCGTAACCCAGGCGATTAGCCTGAATCCAGACTGACTGGAGTTTAGTGCATATCCAGAAAGCTCTATTCCCCTGAACCCTTCTCATCCGGGGCCGGCGGAAAGAGCGCATATGGGGTGTTGGGCTCCTGATCCGGAGGGAGGTAGGCCGGAGCCGGCTCGCCGGCCTGGCCAAGATAGCGAATGAACTGATAGATGGCCTTCAAATCTTCCTCATGCATGACATTCAGGCTATACCACGGCATCGGAGGCCGGGCCTTGAGGTTTCGCGCCAACGCCAGCCATTGATCCTCTTCAAGCGTGTTGACCAGGAGCCGCAAATTCACCGGGTAGGTCGTTCCCCACGGCCCGCGCCAGCCGAAACTGTCCCCGGTGAGCCAGAGACTTTCCGGCGTCGCTCCCCCCGAAAGCAGGTAGCCCGGCGTGTGACAGTCGTTGCATCCCGCGATAACCGACAGATAGCGCCCCCGCTCCACCTCTTCCATTTTCGGCCCTTGCGGCTTCTGCGTCTCCGCCAGGACTCCCTTGGCGCAGATGAACCCGGATAAAAGCACAAGTAAAACGGGAAGTGACTTTTTCAGACGGTTCATTTTCAAGTTTCTCCTATGGTGCTTTGCGCACGACGCTTTCTTGCAAAGGAAGTTGATTTATCCACCTGGATTTTCCGGCCGGCGAATCTCCAATCCTTCCCGCATTGTTCGATTCACTTTTCCGTTTCGGAGAACTCCTCGAGGGCTTTCAAGGCCTCGCAGCCGTAGACCATGGAGGGCCCTCCGCCCATGAAAATGGAAAGGCCGATGGCTTCCAGAATTTCCTCTCGCGTGGCCCCGGCCTCCATGGCGTCCCGCACATGATAGGCGAGGCAGCCCCGACAGTGGCTGGTGATTGAAATGGCCAGGGCCATGAGCTCCTTGACTTTGCGGCTCAGGGCCCCGTCGCCCAGGGCCGCCCCGTGCAGTTGGGCGAAAGCGGAGAACGGTCCCTTGATCTCCTTTCCAAGACCGCCGGCCAGTTTCTGCAATTCCCGGTAATACTCGGGGTAGCTTTTTCCTGTCATTTTTTTACCCTCGCTTTCAGGTAGCGGAGAAGGTCATTCAGGCTGATGAGCTTCTCGTAGTCCTCTTCCGGGACTTCCACTCCCAGCTTTTCATTGAGGCCGATAAGAAAGTTCAAAAAGTCGTAGGAGTCGATGTCGAGCTCCTCCCGCATGTTCTGGCCCGGGTCGATCTCGTCAAGGTCCGCCTCGGGCGCGATCCGGGCCAGGGTGGCGGCGATCGTCTCTCTGATTTCTTCTTCGGTCATAGCGTTTCGGGCTCTTCCAGGGCTCGGGTGAGTGCTTCCAGGAACCGCGCGCCGTGGTGACCGTCGGTGGCCCGGTGGTCGGCCGCCAGGGTAGCCGTCAGGACCGGACGTGTCCCGAGCATGCCCTTTTCCGCCCAGGGGCGGTCGGTGATGCGGCCGAAGCCGACCAGCGCCACCTGGGGCGGATAGATGACACCGTAGACTGTCCTTACGCCGAGGTCTCCCAGGCTCGTCACGGTGATGGTGGCGTCGGTCATTTCGGAGGCGCGCAGCTTCCCGGAGCGGGTTCTGGCGATCAGGTCGCCGAGGGCCGCCATCAGTTGATCGGGACTCTTGCGCTCCGCGTGGTGCAGGGCCGGCGTAATCAGTCCGCCCCCGCGCAGGGCGACGGCGAAGCCGATGTGCATCTCCTTCTTGAGCCGGAGGCGATCATCCACCCAGTGGCCGTTGAGCTCCGGCACCTTCTCCAGCGCCTTTGCCACCGCCTTGACGAGGAGCACCGCGGGCAGAAGCCGTTCCCGGATGGGACGTTTGCCGTTCTCCTCCTTCAGCCAGGCGAGCGCCCGGCTCATGTCGATGTCCGTCTCCAGGTAGTAGTGCGGGATCTCGCGGTTGGAGCGGCTCATGGCCGCCGCTATGGCCCGGCGCATGCCGGCCTGGAACTCGGCGGGGGTCTTTTCCGCCTCCGGTTCGGCCGCCGCTTTTTTCTCCTTCTTTCCACCGCCCGCCCGCTCGACATCGGCGAGGCTGACGGCCCCTTGGGGACCGCTTCCCTGGAGGGTTCCCAGGTCGATGCCGAGATCGGCGGCCCGCTTGCGCGCCGCCGGGGAGGCCTTGACCTTCTTGCCCGCGCCCTTTTCCGCCGCGGCGGCCGGGGCCTTCGCCTTCGCCCCCTCGGCCCGGATCGTCGCCAGCACGGTGCCGACCGGGATCTTCTCCCGTCCCGGCTGCGCAAGGATCTGATCGACGACCCCGGTCTCGAAGATCTCCACCTCGAAGAGCCCCTTGTCCGTTTCCACCTCGGCGATAATGTCCCCGTGCTTGACGCGGTCCCCGGCCTTGACCCGCCAGGCGACCAGTATCCCCTCCTTCATGTCGGCGCCCAGGCTGGGCATGGTGAAATCACCCATGGGTCATCCTCCGCACGGTCAACACGATGGTTTCGGTTTTCGGCAGGGCGGCCTCCTCCATGTGTTTGGCGTAGGGCATCGGCACCTCGGCACTGCAGATTCGCTCGACCGGAGCGTCGAGCTCGTAGAAGGCCTGCTCGGTGATGCGCGCGCTGATCTCGGCGGAGATGCTTCCGCTGCGCCACCCCTCGTCGACGATTACCGCGCGGTGGGTCTTCGCGACGGAGGCCAGGAAGGTCGCATCGTCGAGGGGACGCAGGGTGCGCAGGTCGATCACCGCGGCCTCGATCCCCTCCTCGGCGAGGGTCCGTGCGGCATCGAGGGTCTTGAACAGGGAGCTGCCGTAGGTGATGAGGGTCACGTCGGATCCCTCCCGGCGCACCCGCGCCTTCTCGATTTCGACCGGACCGGCGTCGGCCGCAAGCTCCCCCTCCATGGGGTAGAAAACGGAGGGCTCGAAGATCAGCACCGGGTCCGGGTCTTCCAGGGCGCTCCAGAGCATCCCCCTGGCATCTTCGAGGGTTGCCGGGGCGAGGACCTTGATGCCGGGGATGTGTGCGTACCACCCTTCGAGGCTGTGGGAGTGCTGCGCCGCAAGCTGCTTACCGCCGCCTGTTGCCGTGCGAATGACCAGGGGGACGTTGAAGAGCCCCCCCGACATGTGCAGGTAGGACGCGGCGTTGTTGAGGATCTGGTCGAGGGCCAGCAGGCTGAAATTGACCGTCATGATCTCCACGATCGGCCGCATGCCGCCCAACGCGGCGCCGATGCCCGCCCCGACGAAGGCCGACTCCGACAGGGGGGTGTCGCGGATGCGCTCGGGGCCGAACTCCTCCAGCAGCCCCTTGCTGACGGCGAAGCAGCCGCCGTAGCGGCCGACGTCCTCCCCCATCAGGAAGACCCTCTCGTCCCGGCGCATCGCCTCGCGGATCGCCTCGCGCACCGCCTCGCGGTAGGTCGTTTTCACCATCTTCCCCTTCTGCGTCATGGCGCCCTCCGCTCCGAGTAGACAAAACGAGTCAGATCCCCCGTCGGCTCCCAGTCGCACTGCTCGGCGAATTTGACCGCCTCGGCGATTTCTTCGGCCACCTCGGCTTCGAGCTTCTCCAGAGTCGCGTCGTCGAGCCACCCCTTCTCCCGGAGTTTCTTGCTCAGGGTCAGGATGGGGCCGCGCTTCTTCCATTTCTCGACCTCTTCCTTGGGGCGGTAGAGTTCGGGGTCGAACATCGAGTGGGGCCGGAAACGGTAGGTCCGGCACTCCAGCAGGTACGGCCCCCCGTTCTTGCGCACCGCGGTCGCTGCGGTGCGGGCCGCCTCCTCAACCGCCAGAACGTCCATTCCGTTGACGGCCGAGGCGGGCACCGCGTAGGCGGCGGCCTTGCGGGTCAGGTCGGTGACCGATTCGGAGAGTTTCAGGGCGGTGCCCATGGCATAGAGGTTGTTCTCGCAGATGAACAGGACCGGCAGCTTCCACAGGTCGGCCAAATTCATCGATTCGTGGAATTCCCCCTCGGCCACCGCTCCCTCGCCGAAAAGGCAGCAGGTCACTCGCTGTTTGCCCTGCATCTTGTCGGCCAGGGCCAGCCCTACCGCTACGGGCAGCCCGCCGCCGACGATGGCGTTGCCGCCGTAGAAGCGCAGTTTGTCGTCGAAGAGGTGCATTGAGCCGCCGCGTCCGCGGCAGCAGCCGCCGACCTTGCCGTACATCTCGGCCAGGATCGCCTTCATGCTCATACCGCGCACCAGGGCGTGGCCGTGCTCGCGGTAGGTGGCCACCACGGCGTCGTCCGGCTCCAGGGCCTCGCCCACGCCGACGGCCACCGCTTCCTCGCCGATGTAGAGGTGCAGGAAGCCGCGGATCTTCATGGCGCTGTAGAGTTCGGCCGACTTCTCCTCGAGCCGCCGGATGCGCAGCATCTGGCGCAGCAGGTGCAGGGTGTGGTCGCGATCGGCCACTGGCGGCAGGGCTTCGCTCTTGCTCCTTCTCATCGACTATCCTCCAGCGTTGAGGTGTCTCCTTCGGGCAGGCCCAGCTCGCGTGCCTTGAGCAGTCGGCGCATGATCTTTCCGCTGCGGGTCTTGGGAAGGTTTTCGGTGAAAGAGATCTCCTTGGGCGCCACCGCCGAGCCGAGACTCTTGCGGGCGAAGCCGAGCAGTTCCAGGCGAAGCTCTTCGCTCGGCTCGAAGCCCGGCTTCAGGGCGACGAAGGCCTTGACCAACTCGCCGATGGTCGGTTCGGGCTTGCCGATGACCCCCGCCTCGGCCACCGCCGGGTGCTCCATCAGGGCGCTTTCCACCTCGAAGGGGCCGACCATGTGCCCGGCGGTCTTGATGATGTCGTCGGCTCGGCCGACGAACCAGAAGTAGCCGTCGGCATCCCTCCGGGCGAGGTCGCCGGTGATGTACCAGCCACCGACGAAGCACCGTCGGTAGCGTTCCTCGTCATGCAGGTATCCCCGGAACATCGAGGGCCATCCCGGCTTGAGCGCCAGCTCCCCCTCGACGCCGGGCTCTTCCACGGTTTCGATCGACTCCTTGCCGGTGCGGCGGACGATCGCTGCCTCGATGCCCGGTAGGGGCCGGCCCATGGAGCCGGGACGGATCTCCATTGCCGCGAAGTTGGCGATCATGATGCCCCCGGTTTCGGTCTGCCACCAGTTGTCGTGGATGGGCAGCCCGAGCGCCTCCTTCCCCCAGAGAACGGCCTCGGGGTTGAGCGGTTCGCCGACGCTGTGGACCAGGCGCAGGGAGCCCAGGTCGAACTTTTCCCGCGGCTGCAGGCCCGAGCGCATCAGCATGCGAATGGCTGTCGGCGCCGTGTACCAGACGCTCACCTTCTGATCTTCGAGGATGCGGCACCAGCGCTCGGCGTCGAAATCGGCCTCGTCGACGAGGTTGGTCACCCCATGGGTCAAAGGCGCTATGATGCCGTAGGAGGTGCCGGTCACCCAGCCGGGGTCGGCGGTGCACCAGAAGATGTCCTCGTCGTGCAAATCGAGGACGTACTTGCCGGTCATGTAGTGAAAGAGGACGGCCTGGTGCACGTGGACGGCGCCCTTCGGCATGCCGGTGGTGCCGCTGGTGAAGTGCAGGCTCGCCATCTTCTCCGGGTCGGTGGGAGGAATCTCGAAGGCGGGGGAGGCCTTCTCCATGAGTCGCGTCAGGGAGGAGGTCCCCTTTTCCGGATCATCCTCCCCGTCGGTCAGGAGGAGGTGGCGCAGCTGCGGTAGCCGCTCCCGCAGACCTGCCACCTTCCTGCGGTAGAGGCGCTCGGTCGTCACCAGCACCCGGGCATCGCCCCGGCTCAGGCGCTGGAAGATCGGCTCCGGGCCGAAGGCGGAGAAGAGGGGGCAGAAGACAGCCCCGAACTTCCAGGTGCCGAGGGCGGCGATGTAAAGCGGGGGGATGCGTCCGGACAGGACGAAGACCCTCTCGCCCCGCTTCACTTCGAGCTCGCCGAGAAGGTTGGCGAAGCGGTTGCTCTGCTCTTTGAGCTCGGCGTAGGTGAAGTTGAGCTTCGTGCCGTCCTTGCCCAGCCAGCGCAGAGCCGTCCGGTCGCGCAACGGGCCGTTCGCATGGCGGTCGACGGCCTCGTGAGCTATGTTCAGGCCACCCGCTGGCAGCCCTGCCAGTTCAGCCCGGATCGCCTCCCAGGAGAACTCGGCGCAAGTGCGCTCATAGTCCCCCAGGTTGGGAGGGACCTTGAAGGATTCGGGAGACTTGGCGACGGGTTTCCAGTCCATGAGGCGATCGTTTCTCCGGAGTTTCACGGAGGTGAAGGGTTTGTCGGAGATCTGCCTGACGGGAAAGGAGATGTTCTTACTTCCTTATCCCGAACCGGGCCTCAAGGTTTTTCATCTTCTCGGTGATCCCCGTGTATTCCAGTTCGCTCATCGGCAGCATGGCCGCGCCGAAGAATCCCTGGCGGCGCATGTCGACGGACTTGTCGGCCACCTTGTCCTGGATCGATCGCCAGAACGGGTGATCAAAGGCATCCCTCGGTTCGGTCAGCCGACCCTCCCGCATGGCGAAGGCCGCGCAGCTGACGATGGAGGGACCGTCGAAGTAGCTGATGCCGGAGTTCAGGCCGACCGGCATGAGCGGCATCTGGTGGGAGCCTCGCATGCAGCCGGCCACCAGGTGGCCGATGGCATAGGGCGCCAGGATCTCCCCCGTCGCGGGGAAGGTCTTTTGCACCCTGACGAGCATGATCGGGTCGTCCTTGCCCGTGTATCTGCCGGCAATGTTGTGCAGCCGGGTCGTCGAGACCTCCACCGCCTGTTCGCCCGTCTGTCGCGACCAGACCGACTCGACGACAAAGCGTTCGGGATCCCGGAGGAGGGCGGCGATGTCGTAGAGCTCCTCGGGGGCATTGAGCTCGATGATCCGGTCTCCCCCGGTATGGCTGACGTCCATGATGACGAATCTGAACCCCTGGCTCATGCTGGGGGCGAGGATCAGGCCCGGTGTGTTCATAGGGTCGGCGAAGGCCAGGTAGAGGGGCAGGTTATAGGCGCCGGGGTCGGTCTTGTCGGCGGCGAAGAAGAGGAAAGGCTCGTTGGGGCGCTCCTCGAATTCCATCTCGGAGACGGCCGGCCCCATCCCTTTTACGTTGCCGGAAAAGGCATCCTTGAGCAGATCCTGCCCGGCGCCGTAAAGGCCCTGTTCCCGGGCGATCTGGGTGCCGGTCAGGAAGGCGTCCCAGGCCAGCTTGTGGATCTCTTCGTTGCCCACCCCGAGGGTGTGTGTCATCAGGATGGCGATGTCGTCTCCGGTATGGCTGATATAGCTGTCGATGAGCAGCCCTTCGCCCTGCCGGACGACGTGATCGCGGACGCTTTCGAGCAGTTTCCGGGAAGGGGCGATATGGCCGCCGATCGAGCCGATGTCCGCCTTGATTACGCTCAGGGTGACGTTCATTTCGCATCCTCCTGTGATGGCATTGTTTTTTTCAAACCTAGCGACAACACGTGGCTTGTCAAGGAAGCCCGACAAAGATTATTCGCGCCGCCCTGCGGCAGTTATGGCGGAGGGGCGGTTCCTTCCTTGTTATTGCCGGTCGTGAGTGTTTTGTTAAACTGCACGGAAATAATTATCGCTTTTTCCGAAATGACCTCCGGAGTTTATCCATAACTCTAGAGGATTTTTTCACGACAGGCTGTCGGGGAGATTCCCATGAATAAAACCCGTTTCGTCGTTCACGAACACCATGCCTCGCACCTTCACTATGACTTTCGCCTGGAAATAGGAGGCGTCCTCAAGTCCTGGGCGGTGCCGAAGGGCCCCTCGCTGAATCCTGCCGACAAGCGCCTGGCCATCCTTGTAGAGGACCACCCCTTGGTTTATGCCAATTTCGAGGGGATCATCCCGGCGGAAAGCTACGGCGCCGGCCCGGTGGTAATTTGGGACGAAGGGGAATTCGAGGCCCTGGAGGACCCGGAGTCCGGCCTGGCGAAGGGGCGTCTTTCATTCCGTCTGGCTGGAAAGCGACTGCGCGGCGGGTTCGCCCTGGCTCTGATGGAGGGGCGGGGAACGGGAAAGGAGTGGCTGCTGATGAAGAAGAAGGATGATTTTGCCGACCCGTCCTGGAAACTTGAGCAGGCCCTGACGCCGGAGAAGAGGAAGGAACTCAAGGAACGAACCCCTCCCTGTCAGACCTCCTGAACCGGTTAGAGGGCGGTATGAATTCGCTCTGCTCTTATTGACCGGACACCACCGGATGAGAGCGTGAGGAGAGAGCAAAGGGTCGATTTCCTGAGGGAAATCGACCCTTTCATGTGTGACTCACATTGTTGGACGTTATTTGAACTATTTCCCTGCCGCGTGGGAAGAGATGACCTTGAAGCCGGGGCTCCCGGTCCTCGCTATCCCTACCGCTTCTTGACGGCCAGCACCGGCTGGGGGGTCTCGGCGGTTCTTTCCGGGAGCAGGGGATGGCACACCTCGGGCAGGTCCCCGTTCAGGGAAACCAGGAAAGCCTCGATGTCCCGGGTCTCCTGTTCGGTCAAGGTGGCGCCGAGCTGGGCCGAGCCCATCACCGCGACCGCGGTCTCCAGGTTCCAGACCTGGCCGGAATGGAAGTAAGGCGGCGTCCGGGCGATATTGCGCAGGGAGGGGGCTTTGAAGACATATTCATCGCTGGCGGTCTTGGTCACCGCATAGCGGCCCTTGTCCTCCGGCGGCAGTATATCGGCGCCCGGCTTCTTTACCAGCCCGAAGGGAAAGTAGCCCTGTCCGCCGACGTTGATGCCGTTGTGGCAGCCCGCGCACCCCTTGTTCATGAACAGGGACAGCCCCTTTTTCTCCTGGGCCGACAGAACTCCGGCATCTCCCTTGAGATACTTGTCGAAGGGAGCGTTCGGGGTGATCAAAGTGGCCTCGAAAACCTCGATGGCCTTGGCCATGTTGTCGAAGGTCACTGGATCTTCCTTATCGGGAAATGCCGCCGCGAAGGCCTTTTCATAGCCCGGCATGCTCTTGAGGGTTCCCACGGCCAGCTCGGGGGTGCTGTTCATCTCGACCCCCGCCTGTACCGGACCCTTGGCCTGTTCGGCCAGGTCCTTGGCGCGGCCGTCCCAGAATTGAGCGATGTTGTAGACTGCATTGAGGACCGTGGGAGCGTTGCGCGGGCCTCTCTGCCAGCCGTGACCGGTGGAGGTCTCCTGCAGGTCGACTCCGGCCAAGCCCACGTTGTGACAGGTCTGGCAACTGATCAGGTGGGACTCGGAGAGGCGCGGATCGAAGTAGAGCATCCTCCCCAGCTCGACCTTCTCCGGCGATGCCGGATTGCCCTCGATGGCGGGCGGTGTCTGGGGGATGGGCTTGAACAGTCCCTGGGCCTGTTTCATCGGGTCGTCAGCCCCGGATGCCATCGTGACTGCGGCGAATACCAGGGTGATGATCAGAAATAAATGGCGAATCATGATCGGACCTCCTTGTCGGGGTGATTGGTTGGTTTGCCAGCGGATGGCGCCGTTCCTGTAAAAAATAACAGAAATCGCCGGTCAAGAAAGATCTGAAGATTTATTTCTTAAAATTCCCTAAAGACACATTGACTTCTACATAAATCGTCCTATATTGTGCATATACACAAAACAAAGGAGGATAGTTATGAAAATCTGTTTCCCGGTGGAAGAAAACCAAGGTCTGGAAAGCTCAGTCTTCGGGCACTTTGGCTCAGCTCCCGCGTTCGTGGTGGTCGATACCGAAACCCGCGACGTGCGCGAGATCGTCAATCGTGATCTGCATCATGCCCACGGGGCCTGCAGCCCCATCAAGGCCCTCGGCGGCCAGCAGGCCGATGCCATCGTGGTCGGCGGCATCGGCGCCGGGGCCCTGCTGGGCCTGAACCGGGCAGGCCTGAAAGTCTACCGCGCCTTGGGAGACACCATTGCCGAAAACCTGGCCTGCATGGCCCATGCGGAACTGCCGGAACTCACTTCGGAGCAGGTTTGCGGGGGGCACGGCCACGGCTGCGGCCACGGGTAGGGAAGAGCACAATGTCCCCCCGACCGAAAAAACCAAGAAATTGTCTTTGCCCGCATCGACCTCCGGGAAACGAGGTCTTCAAGCCGGCCGGCACTCCCCTCAAGCATCTTGAGCGGACGATTCTCCACCATGACGAGCTGGAGGCCCTGCGACTGTGCGACGGGGAAGGCCTGATCCAGGAAAAAGCCGGAGAGCGGATGGGCATCTCCAGGGGAACAGTGCAACGGCTGGTGGTGAGCGGGCGTAAAAAGGTGATCGATGCCATCACTGCCGGCCGGGCACTGGTAATTGAGTCGGCAGACGACCGGATTGCAGGTGAAAGAAAGGGCATAGAGGTTTAACGATGGAAATTGTTTTTCCGGAAGGCATGGTCGTCGAAGCCCGCTTCGACGGATTCTCCGTCCTCACCGATCAGCCTGAAAAAAATGGAGGCCGGAATTCCGCCCCGGCTCCCTTCGATCTGTTCATGGCCTCGTTGGGTACCTGCGCGGGTTTCTTCGCTCTGCGGTTCTGTCGGGAACGCGAGCTTTCGACCGAAGGTCTCAAGCTTTCCATCGAGACCGAAAGGGATGATGAAAAGCACCCATTGAGCAAGGTCCGGATAGCCATCGAGCTGCCGGCGGGGTTTCCTGAAAAGTATCGCCAGACCATCATTCGCGCCATCGATCAGTGCAGCGTCAAAAGAGCAATGCTCGACCCGCCGGAATTTGATGTTGTGACGGAGCAAAAGGAAGGATCCGAATGACAAACAGGCCGGAAGAGAAGAGCGTCGGGACCATCGAGATAGTCACTATCGGTACCATTCATTCCCCCTTCCGGGAGCCGGAAAATATGCCTATCCAGCCCAACGGAGCCCGGGATGCTGAAGGGGAGGTCATTCTCCACGGATGCTACGCCGACGGCTTGCGGGACCTTGACGGGTTCAGTCACATCCATCTGCTTTATCATTTCCATAAGGCCCTCCGCACGGAACTGCTGGTCGTTCCATTTCTGGATACCCGGAAGCGCGGTGTTTTTGCAACCCGATCGCCGCTACGGCCTTCTCACCTCGGCATGTCTGTCGTCAAGCTTCTGGAGATTGCAGGGAACCGCGTCCGGGTGCAGGGGCTGGATATCCTCGACGGCACCCCTCTTATCGATATAAAGCCGTACATTCCGCATTTCGATAACCGGCCCGGGGCCACTTCCGGGTGGCTGAAAGCCTCCCTCGCAGATGTCGCAAGAAAACGCTCTGACGATCGTTTCATTTAGGGTCGGAAAATTGCAGCCCCTCAATCCGGTGATAGCCTGAAAAGGTCAACCAGCAAGGTCTCCAGGAAAAAGACCCGCGACGCCTCCGGAAAGGATTCATGCTGCATTTCTTTAGGGATATTTTCACCCATGCCCTGATGATCACCGGCTTCGTCTTCGTGATGATGCTGGTGATCGAATACCTGAACGTTCTCACCCGGGGCATATGGCAGCAGGGACTGCGCGGCAGCCGCTGGCGCCAGTACCTGCTGGCCGCCCTGCTGGGAGCGACTCCCGGGTGCATGGGGGCTTTTGCCGTGGTGGCGCTCTATTCCCACCGCGTGGTTTCCTTCGGGGCGGTGGTGGCGGCCATGATCGCCACCAGCGGCGACGAGTCCTTCGTCATGCTTTCCATGGTTCCGGCAACCGCCGGAATCATCTTTCTGGTTTTATTCGTGGTAGGCCTCGGAGCCGGCTGGCTCAGCGACTTCCTGCTCGGAGAAAGAGCGGTAAAGTGGGCAGGGGTGCAGGCAGGCCACAAGATCGAGCTGCACGAAGAGGTCTGCGAGTGTTTTCCCCGGGGGCGCATTCTCCAGCAGTGGAAGGATTGCACCCCGGCTCGCGGGGTTCTCACCCTGACACTGGCGCTGTTCATCTTCGGCCTGCTCTCGGGGCAGATCGGTTCTTCCGCCTGGAACTGGGTCAAGGTGAGCCTGCTGCTCACCTCGGCGGTCGGGTTGTTCATCGTGGCCACGGTTCCCGACCATTTCCTGGAGGAGCATCTCTGGGAGCACGCGGCAAAGGTCCATGTGCCGCGGATTTTTCTCTGGACCTTCGGGGCGCTGCTGGTCATGCACCTGCTGATAGCGCAGTTCCAGCTGGCCGGCTGGATGCGGGAGAATGTCCTGATCATGCTGCTGGCGGCCTGCATCGTGGGACTGGTCCCGGAATCCGGCCCCCACCTGGTCTTTCTCACGCTGTATGCTCAGGGAGCCGTTCCCTTCAGCGTACTGCTGGCCAGCTCCGTGGTTCAGGACGGCCACGGCATGCTGCCCCTGCTGGCCGACTCGCGCCTGGATTTTCTGCGCATCAAGGCGATCAACTTCGGCGTCGGTTTGCTGCTCGGACTGACGGGGTATCTGACCGGCTGGTGAGCGATGGAAGCCTCGGAAAAGACAGCATGGTGGTCCGTTACGGTAAATTCGGCGCTGGTGGGGCTCAAGGCCGTGCTGGCACTTGTATCCGGTAGCTTGGCCATCAAGGCCGACGTCATTCATTCCCTGACCGATGTCTTCTCTTCGGTGATCATCCTGGCGGGCATCAAGATATCCGCTCGGAGGTCCCTGCGATTTCCCTACGGGCTTTACAAAGTGGAAAACCTCGTTGCCCTGTGGGTTTCCCTGGCCATTTTCTACGCCGGCATTGAAATTGTCCGTGAAGTATTCGCGGAAACCTCACGTGAGCTCCCTGTTCACATTCCTCTGGCCGCCGTCGGAATCGGCTTGACGATTCCGACGGCCTGGTTGTTTTCCCGATACGAATTGCGCAAGGGCCGGGAAACCGGTTCGCCCAGTCTGGTGGCCGACGCCCGCCATATCTGGACCGATTCCCTTTCCTCGGTGGTGATCCTGGCCTCCCTGCTCGGAGGTGCCCTGGGGTTTTCCTGGGACCGTTATGCCGCTCTGGTTGTGGTCGCCTTCATCGCCAGGGCCGCCTTCGTGATCTTCCTGGAGGCGGTCCGGGTCCTGCTCGATGCCTCCCTCGATTTCGACAGTATGAGCCGGATTCGGGAGATCGTCCTTGCCGACCACAGGGTAGGAAAGATCAACGATCTCAGAGCCCGGAATGCCGGTCGTTTCAAGTTCGTGGAGCTGGCTTCGGGTCAGGGAACTGGACAGAGGGCACCAGGCAACAGAGGAGATCAAGAAGCGCATTCAGCAAGGTCTGAAGAACGTGGATCATGTTTCGATCCATTACGAACCGGAGCAAAAAGATAGCCTCACCCTGGGAATCCCTCTTTCCAGGGACCGGCGGACAATTTCGGAACACATCGGTAAAGCGCCCTTTTTTCGCCTTCTGGCAATTCGGTTGGAAGATGGAGTGGTCACGGAAGATTCCATTTTGAATAACCCCTATGCGCACGAGGGACAGGGAAAGGGGATCCAGGTGGCCAACTGGCTCCTGGAGCATGGACTGGACCGGATGGTTGTGGCGCGAAACCCGCGGGACAAGGGGCCGGGACTGGCCCTGAGTAATGCCGGTACCGAAATCAGGGTCGTTGCCGAGCAGGATTCAGAGAAGGCTTTGGTTTCGGCAACCATGGATTTGAAAAAGCTGAAGGATTTCCGGGGTGGTGAAATCTCATTGCGAGATTAGAAACAAAACAGGCTTTCTCTTGTGTTCGATATGTCCCCGATTATCTTCTTTTATCCCGGTACCATTTTAACTTCGGGATTTACTCGAGGGTGCGCCGGTAGCGCAGCAGGCCGATGGAGAGGGAGGCGACGAGAAATGCGGCGATGGGCCAGAGTTCGGGGGCGATCTCGGGAAGGCCGTTGCCCTTGAGCAGAATGCCGCGCACGATGCGCAGGAAATGGGTAAGCGGCAGCACCTCGCCGGCGACCTGGGCCCAGCGGGGCATGCCCCGGAAGGGGAACATGAAGCCGGAGAGCAGAATCGAGGGCAGGAAGAAGAAGAAGGCCATCTGCATCGCCTGCAGTTGGTTGCGCGCCAGGGTCGAGAAGGTCACCCCGACGCCGAGGTTGGCGGCGATGAAGGGGAGCGAGACGAGCAGCAGCAGCGGCAGGCTGCCGATAAGCGGCACCTGGAAGAGGTAGCGCGCCGCCACCAGGATCACGCCCACCTGGATGTAGCCGACGAGGATGTAGGGGATGATCTTGCCGACCAGCACCTCGAGCGGCCGCACCGGCGTGGAGAGGAGGTTCTCCATGGTGCCGCGCTCGTGTTCGCGAGTAATGGCGAGGGCGGTGATGATCACCAGGGTCATGGTCAGCACCACCCCCATCAGCCCCGGCACGATGTGGTACTGGGTGATCCCTTCCGGGTTGTAGCGCGGATGGACGATCACTTTGATCGATGCCGGCTCCCGCCGCAGGTCGGCGAGAGGTCCGTCGAGGTCGCGGGACAGGGCCGACTCGGCCAGCACCCGGAAGGCCGAGACCGCGTTGCTGGTGGCTGCCGGATCGGTGGCGTCGGCGGTAAGGAGCAGCGCCGGGCGCTCGCCGCGCAGCAGCCGGCGGGAGAAATCCCGGGGGATGTTGACCACGAACTGCACCTCCCCGCGGGTGATCAGCTCGTCGGCCTGCGCCTCGCTCTCGGGCATGCGCACCACCCTGAAATAGTCGCTGTTCTGCAACGCGGCGACGAGGGTGCGGGAGAAAACGCTCTGGTTCGCGGAGAGAACCGCCGTGGGCAGGTGCTTGGGGTCGGAGTTGATGGCGTAGCCGAAGAGAACCATCTGCAGGATCGGAATTCCGATCATCATGGCGAAGGTCAAGCGGTCGCGGCGCATCTGCACGAACTCCTTGCCGACCACCGCGGCGAACCGCTCGAAGCTGAACCACCCCCGGCTCATCGTTCCCCCTCCCCTGGCGCCTTGCCCATCAGGCTGATGAACGTCTCCTCCAGGTTGACCTCGGTGCGCTCCCATTCGTAGCTCTCGCGAAAGGACGCGATGGCCTCCTCCAGCTTTTGCGCATCGTGGCCACTGACGTGCAGGGTGTTGCCGAAGGGAACGACCTGCTCCACCCCCTCCCTTTCCTGGAGCCGGGCGGCCAGCTCGTGCATCATTTTCCCCGAGACCGACCAGGTGGTCAGCCCCTCTCGCTCGATCACCTCCTTGGCGGTGCCCGCCGTGAGCAGGTCGCCGTAGGCCAGGTAGGCCAGGCGATGGCAGCGTTCGGCCTCGTCCATGTAGTGGGTGCTGATCAGGGTGGTGATCCCCTCGGCCGAGAGGTTGTAGACGTCGTCCCAGAAGTCCCGCCGCGCCTTGGGGTCGACGCCGGCGGTCGGTTCGTCGAGCAGCAGCACCCGCGGCTCGTGCAGCAGGCAGGCTGCCAGCGCCAGTCGCTGCTTCCAGCCGCCCGACAGGGTGCCGGCGAGCTGGTGGGCGAAGCGCGCAAGCCCCATCCGTTCGATCGTCCCGTCGACCACCTCCCGGCGCCCTTTCACCCGGTAGATGCGGGCCATGAACGCGAGATTCTCGCGCACGCTGAGATCCTCGTAAAGGCTGAAGTGCTGGGCCATGTAGCCGATATAGGGGCGGATCCGGTCGGCCTCGTCGACGATATCGTAGCCGAGGCAGCTGCCGCGGCCGCCATCGGGGCGCAGCAGGCCGCAGAGCATGCGGATGAAGGTCGTCTTGCCGCTGCCGTTGGGGCCGAGAAAGCCGAAGATCTCTCCCTGCCCGATCCGGAGCGAGACCTTGTTGACCACCACCTTGCCGCCGAAGGCCTTGGTCAATTCCTCCGCGGTTATGGCCGGCGTCTGCTCATTCATCCGATTTGTCGATGCGCACGTCGACCGGTTGGCCGGGATGGAAGACGGAGGCCTCTTTCTCGTCGGGGTAGGCCTCCACCAGGAAAACGAGCTTGGCGCGGGTCTGCCGGCTGAAGATGACCGGCGGGGTGTATTCCGCCTCGGGGGAGACGAAGTGGATGGTGGCGGAATAGTCGCGGCCCGCCCCGTCGAAGGAGACCCGAACCTGCTGGCCGATCGCCAGGGAACCGACCACCGGCTCGGGGACGAAGAAGCGGATCTTGATATTCTCCGGCGGCAGGAGGCTCACCACCGGCCGTCCCGCCGGTACCTGCTCGCCGACCTCGTAAAGGGTGTCGAAGACCAGCCCGCCCGCCGGGGCGAGACGGCTTTTCTGGGTGAGCTGCCAGCGCGCCTGCTCCAGGGCCTGCCGTGCCGCGTCCGCTTCGGCGGCCGCGGCCTTAACCGCGTCCTCGCGCCCGCCGAGGCGGGCGGTGGCGAGTTCGTTCTCCAGCCGCTCGACCTCGGCCTTGTCGCGGCGCCAGGCGGTGCGTGCCTCGTCGAAGGACTCTTCCGATACGAAGCCCTGGCCGAAGAGCCTCTCGCGACGCTCGAACTCGGCGCGGGAGAGTTCGCGCCGCTCGCGGGCGCTTGTCAGGGCTGCCTTCAGCGCCGCCAGTTCGGTGGGGCGCTTTCCCTTCATCAGGTCCGCCAGGTTCTGCTCGGCGCGGTCCGCCTCGGCCCTGGCCTCGTCCGCCCCGGCCTGTTCAAAGTCGTGCTCCAGGGTGAATAGTTTCTCTCCCGTCTCCACCCGCCTCCCGCGCTCGACGTTCAGGGCGACCAGCTCGCCGGAGAGCGGGGCGGCCACGTAGACGAAATCCCCCTCGACATACCCCTGGTACAGCCCCTCGGGACGACGGTCGCAGGCGGCCATCAGCAGGAGCAGGAGGAGAGCGAGGAGGGGTGTTGTCCGCCGCCCGAGGGTTCTGGCGCAAATAGCAAATAATGTCTTCATGGCATGTCCGGATCAGGAAAATGGTCGGACTTGGAAGAAACCCATCGGGTTCAAGTATAACAGGCAGATAGGGAATGGCGCGGACCGCCTGCAAAGACCTCCGCCGTACGCCCCTGTTTTGCGAAGAGGTTTCCCGATTGTCCGGGCAGGAGGGCAACATTGAAAAAAACCAGGCCGCTGTTAGGCTGAATGATGAGCCCGGGAGGGGTGGGCAAGGATGGACATCGCTGAAACGGAGAAATTGGGGGGGGATCGAACGGGGTCGATTGGAGCTTACAGGGGAGGATCGGACCATGAGCAAACTTTTAGTCGTTGGTTTCGATGATGAATTCAGGGCCGATGAGGCTCTTATCGAGCTTAACCGGAGCGAAAAAGGGTATCGGATCAACCTGGAGGATGCCGCTGTCGTCATCCGAAAGCCCGACGGGCAGATCCTGATCAAGCATGCCCATCCCCTGGTCGCCGCGCTGGGGGCTCACGGCTCTTTCTGGGGGCTGCTGATCGGGACCCTGTTGCTGAATCCGTTGGCCGGGGTGATCGTCGGCGGAGCGGTCGGTGCCGCCGCCGGCTCCCTGCACCATATCGGGATCGATGATTCCTTTATCGAGGCCCTGGGGGAAAAGGCACAGCCGGGCAGCTCGATACTCTTCATCCTGGAACGCGAGGCGAGTCCCTACTCGGCCTATCACGACCTGAAAAAGTTCGATGGCAAGGTGCTGCAGACCACCTTCGGCTACGCGGGCGAACAGAAACTGCGGGAGGCCCTGGAAGCGAAGAAGTGACCGGGGCGGCGGGGTGGCAGCCTTGTAGGGCGGGCCATTCCCATCCTACGGAACTCCTTACGCCTCGCACCTCACGGATTCAGATTCAGGAGAGAGTCTGAATGCCTTGACGCCCCCGCGTTTTCTTCCGACCCCCGGCCTCCGTATTCCGACACCCCGCAGCTTGCTGCGGGGTTTTTCATTCTTGCCGGATAGAGATCGGGAAGGCCGTCGTCCCCGGATCGATCCTCCGGCCGGGGACGCCATTGCCGGATCGCCTCGATCAGTGCCGCTCCCGACCAGTTCTCCCCGGCGGGCGAATAAAGGGCACGATCGAGCCGTTTCATCTCTTCGCGCAAGGGGGCGGGAGCGATCCGGGCCAGCCATTCCAGGTCCGGGCGACCCGTCTCCGGCCGGAGCGTGCCGCTCCAGTCGGAGAGGGCCAGTCGGGTCGCCCGAAGATCGTTGTTGCGCGCGGCCTGCACCAGGGCGCGGCGGGCCTCCTTTTCCCGGGGCTCGGGGGTGCCGTCGACTTTTTTCGACGGGCGTGGAGCACCCTTTGCCTTTTGTCGCCAGAGAAACAGCAGCGTCGCCAGCCACCCCAGGCCGAGGCCGAGACTGAGCCACGGCCAGAAGCCGAATCCTGCGGCGCGGGGAGCACCGACCGGGGCGACGGGAGCTTCGGCCGGGGGCGGAGTTTGGTCGACTTTCGACGGTGGTGCTTCGGGAGGCGGTTGCGGAGATACGGATGGTGCGACAGGTGGTGCGGATGCGGCGGCCCCTGTCGCCGGGGCCACCTGGAGTTCCACCGGGTCGAGATGGGCCCGGCGCCACTTTCGCGCCGAGACGTCCCACCAGTCGATGTCGACCGGAGGCAGGCGGTAGCGGCCGGGGCGGGTCGGGACCAGCGCGATCTTCTGCTGCAGGACGCCCGTGATGCCGGCGGCGCCGGTCTCATCCTTGCGACTCGGTTGGTCGGGATAACTCTTGAACCCGTCCGGGACCCCCAGCTTCAGTTCCGGCAGTTGGGCCGCCTGAAGTCCCTCGGCCGTCAGGGTCAGGGTCCGGGTGGCCGGTTCGCCGGCGGTCAGCTTCCGCACCCCGCCCTGCCAGTCGTCGTCCAGGCGCAGGGATCGGGCTGGAAGCCAGGGGCGGCCGCCGAGATCGGCCGGGGGCGGCTCCACCTCGACCTTCAGGAGCCGGGAGGTTCGGCGGACCCGCTCTCCCCGGCCGCCGAGGAGGTCGAAGTGCGAGTGGCCCCGGCTGATCTCGCCGTCGAACCGAAGCGGCGGAATCTCCAGGGTGCCGCTGGACTGGGGGAAGATGGCGTAGCTGCGCTCGATGACCTGGTAGAGGCGGCCGTCGCGGTGGGTCTCGAAATTCCGGTCCTCGCCGAGCTTCCGCACCACCGCCGCGACTCCCGTCGGCTGCGGTTCGGTCAGCGAACCCTGGAGCAGGTCGACCCGGCGCAGCAGGCGCACCGTGAGCAGGATCTGCCCCTGGCTGACTCCCTTTTCGGGGGCAATCTCCGATTCCAGCATCAGCTTGGCACCCCCGGCGCCGCCGGAGGCGCTGTCGGCGGCCGTCACCCGGATCGGCAGCGGTACGGTGCAGTTCGAACCGAAACAGACGGACGGGATGGTCAGGTTTCCTTCCCGGCGCGGCATCAGGGTCAGGGAATAGACGGTGGAACGGCTGAAGTCGCCGTTGACGATCTGGACCTGGCTGCTCTGCGACCGGCCGAGGATCTCCCAGTCGGCCTCCAGCGGGCTCAGGTCGGGTTCGTCATCGGCGCTGCCCTTGACCCGCAATTCGAGCTGCAGGCTCTCATTCGAACCGAGCCGGTCCCGGTCGGCGACGGCCCGCACCCGGGCGGCCATGAGGCTGAGCGGCAAGGTAAGCAGCAGCATGAGGAAGAGGATAGCGGTTCGTTTTACCATGGTCGATCGGTCTCCAATTGTCGGCCGCGCTGGCGATACTGATAGAGGAATTTGCGCCGCAGCAGGCCGCCGGGGTCGTCGGGGATGCGCTGCAGCCACTGTTTCATTTCCCGCTGCCCGGCATTCTCCGGCGGTTCTGCCGTCGCGGCGGCCTGTGCTTCCTGCTCCGTGGATTCCTTCTTCCCGTCCGTCCGGGTTTCCATCTGCTGTCCCGGGTCGTCGTCCGGTTTTTTCGCCTTCCGCCGATGCGCTTCGTCCAGATCGGCGGCGGACCGGTCGGTCCCTTGCGGCTGCTCTCCGTCCCGCCGTCCGGCCTGCTGGGAACGCTGGCCGTTCCGGTCGGCACTTTCCGATTGATCCGATGCGCCCTTTTCTCCCTGACCATCGGCCTGCCCCCGCCGGTCCTGCTTCTGGCCTTCATCGCCCTTTTGAGGATTCTTTTCGCCCTGTTTTTCTTTCCGGGCGGAGTTTTTCCCCTGCTGCTGGTTTTGTTGCTGTTGCTGCTGTTTCAGGGCCTGTTCGACCAGCGTCCGGTTGGCCCTGGCGTCCTCTTCTTCGGGATTTCGTTTGAGGGCCTCATCGTAGGCCTTGAGCGCCTCGGAGAGCTGGCCGGAGCGGGCCAGGGCGTTGCCGCGGTTGTACCAGTCGTCGGCGTTTTTCGCCTCGGGCAGAACCTTGAGCGCCTCGGCGTATTTCCCAGCGCGATAGAGGGCGCTTGACTTCCAGCGCGGATCCTCGAAGCGGTTACCGGCGGCCTCATACTCTCCGGCCTGAAAGGAGCCGTGCGCCCGCTGATCGGGACGCTGCCACAGATCCTGCCAGCTCATCGCCCTGGCCTGGGGCGGCAACAGCAGCACCAGCAGCAGGGCCATCAGCCAGCCCCGGCGGAAGGCGGCGGCGCCCAGCAGGGCCAGGGGGAGAAGGAGCCAGCCCCCCGCTTCCTTCCAGCGGTCGCCGAGCCGGTCGGTGGCCTGCTGCGCCCGGTCGAGGCGGTGGCTTTCAAGCCCGGAGAGCAAGGCGAGGAAATCGCCGTCATCGATGCTGATGCGCCGGTAGGCGCCTCCTCCGGCCGCGGCCAGATCCCGCAGACCTGATTCTTCCAGGCGGGGGAGCACCAGGTTTCCCTCCCCGTCCTTGAGGAAGCCACCGTCGGGCATCGGGATCGGAGCTCCTTCCGGGGTGCCGACCCCGAGCACCGCCAGTTGCAGACCCTGCCGGCGAAGGGCGCGGGCGGCCTTCTCGATGCGCTGCGGACGGTCCTCGTCGGTTACCAGCAGCAGGGTCCCTTCCTTCAGGCCGGCGCGCCGCAGCAGCTCCTCCCCCAGCTCAAGGGCCCGCTCCGGTTCGCTTCCCTGCACCGGCATCACCTCCGGATCGAGGCTGCCGAGCAGCGCCTCGATGGTATGCCGGTCGTCGGTCAGGGGGGTGACGGCGAAGGCGTCGCCGGCGAAGGCGACCAGCGCGGTCTGTCCTTCGCGCCGCTGGCGCAGGATGTCCTGAATTTTCAGCCGCGCCCGCACAAGTCGGCTCGGTTTCAGGTCGCCGGCGTTCATCGAACGGGAGAGATCGAAAAGGACCACCAGCGCCGACTGTTGCCGGAAGAGGGGCTGTGGCTGCTTCTGCCAGGTCGGTCCGGCCAGGGCGAGAACCGCCAGCAGCATCCCGGTAAGCAGCAGCCAGAGCGGCCAGTTCGCGCGGCGCAGGGAGCGGCCGAGGAGCAGGTGCGGCAGCAGCTCGGGATCGCAGACCTCCTGCCAGCCGCGGCTGCGCAGACGTCGGCGCCAGAGCAGCCAGAGCAGGACGAGCAGGGGCGGCAGGGCCAGGAACCAGGCCGGACGCAGGAAATGGAATGCGTTCATCGCGTCCTCCGCAGTTTCGGCAGGAGCTCAAGGAGCGTCAACAGCGCGCCACCCGCCAGGGCCACGCCCAGCGGCCAGGGATAGAGGGCGGTTACCGGGCGGTAGACGTCGTTCTCCCGCTCGACCGGCTCGAGCCGGTCGAGCAGGGCATAAATCTTGTCCAGTTCGGCGCTGTCGCGGGCGCGAAAGTATCGGCCGCCGGTGGTTTCTGCGATATTCTTCAGGGTTTTTTCGTCGAGATCGGCCGAGGGGTTGACCGTCTGCGAGAAGAAGAGGCGCCGCACCTCCATCGCCTCGGCCCCGATGCCGATGGTGTAGACCTTGAGCCCCTGCCTGGCCGCCAGTTCGGCCGCTTTGAGCGGCTGGACCTGACCGGCGGTGTTGGCGCCGTCGGTGAGCAGGATCAGCACCTGGCGGCGCGCCTCGTCCGGCGTTACTCGTTTAAGGGCCAGGCCGATGGCGTCGCCGATGGCGGTGCGGTCGCCGGCCAGACCGATAGCCGCCTCGTCGAGGAGGGACTCGACCGTCGACCGGTCGAAGGTGAGCGGCGCCTGCACGTAGGCCTGGTCGCCGAAGAGGATCAGGCCGATGCGGTCGCCGACGCGTTTTTCGATGAAGGGCCCGGCGACCGCCTTGAGCGCCGTCAAACGGTCGAGGCGCTCGCCGCCCAGTTCAAAGTCCTTGGTTCGCATGCTGCCGGAGAGATCGACCGCCAGCAGCAGGTCACGGCCGGAGATCGGCAGCTCCACCGGATCGCCGAGCCACTGTGGCCGGGCCGTGGCGATCACCAGCAGCAGCCAGCAGGCAAGCGCCAGCAGCAGCGCAAGGCGCGAGCGGGATCGCCGGCCGCGCTGATGGCGGGCGACGCCGAAGGGGGCAAGTCGCGGCACCCAGAGCGCGGCCTCCTCGGCGGCCAGGGCGGGAGGGACGAAGCGGCGCACCAGGTAGGGAAGCGGCAGCAGAAGGAAGGCCCATGGCCAGGCGAAATGGATCATGGCGTCCTCCGGAGGCGCGGCGTCGGCGGCAGTCGCCGCAGGTAGCGCCGGCAGAGGGCCAGCAGAGCAGCGCGGTCGAAATCGGCGGTCTTCTGGTAGGGGCCGGTCGCCAGGCAGCGTCCGACGCCTTGCGAGAAGGGGCTCTCCTTCAGGGGGCGGTCGAGAAAACGCAGCCAGTCCTCGCCGTTGAGGCCGGCGCAGCTGCCATCCGGATAGGCGCAGAGGGCCGCCCGCCTCAGAAGCGCCGAGAGCTCGGCGAGCAGGGAGATCGCGGCGAGCTCGTTCGCCTGCTCCAGGCCGGCCAGTCGGCGCAGCGCCTGCCGCCGGTAGCGAAGGCGCCGGGAGCGTCGCCAAAGCAGAAGGAGAAGCAGCCCTGCCGCCACCAGCAGACCGGCCAGTATCCACCAGCCCGACGCCGGCGGCCACCAGCCGGGAGGAGCCGGCAGGTGGAGGTCGCGCAGCGGCAGCGTCTGGCCGATTCTGGCGGGATCAGCGACCGGCATGACGGGGCTCCTGGTCGGTAGCGACGGCGGCAAAACGCGCCCGGTAGCGTGTGCAGAACTCTTCCAGTCTCCGCCGATGGTCGAGGAAGCGCTCCCGGTAGACGGCGCGCAGAATGGCCTGGTCGGTGGCGATGGTCAGGTCGGACTCGCCGTCGCTGAGACGGTAGCTGCCGGCGCGGGGCAGTTCGGCTTCGAGGGGGTCGTAGCAGAAGTAGAGGGCGAGTTCGGCCCGGCGGCCGAGCAGGGCCAACTCCTTTTCGACCTCCCGGTCCCACTGGGCGAAATCGCTGAGCAGAAAGACGAGGCTTCCCGGCCTCACCACCCGCCGCAGGCGCCGGAGGGTCCCGGCGAGGCGCTGCCGCGGCTCGAAGGGGGCGTGCATGGGGCGGCTCCAGGCCGGGTCGGCCACCATCTGCCGCAGCAGGCGCAGCACCCCGCGCCGACCGCCAGTGGGGCGCAGCTCGCTGTGCCCCTCGTCGGAGAAGAGAAAGCCGCCGATGCGGTCGCCGCCGGCCTCGGCGCGCCAGGCGAGCAGGGCGGCCAGCTCCGAGGCGAGCACCGCCTTGAAGCGGCCGCGGGTGGCGAAGAACATCGGCCGCCGGTAATCGAGGGCGAAGAGAACCGGCCGCTCTCTCTCTTCCTGAAAGAGCTTGGTGTGCGCCTTGCCGCGGCGCGCCGTCACTCGCCAGTCGATGCTGCGCACATCGTCTCCCGGCTGGTAGGCCCGCACCTCGGCGAACTCCATACCCCGGCCGCGGAAGCGGGAATGGTGGCCGCCGGACTGAACCGCCGTCGCCTGCCGCGACTGCGGCAGCGCCTCGCCGGCGGCGGCCCGCAGGGCGAGCAGTCGGGGCAGGTCGATTCGGATAGGGGAGGAAGGGGAATTAGGCATGAGGAAACTTTCTATACGGCTTTTGAACGAACGACCCATATTCGGTGGAAATCAATCCCCTCTCCCTGAGGGAGGGGTCAGGATGAGGGGGGGGACGTCACGGGTATCGCCGAAGCGACAATAATTTGCAATTCTTTCCCTTGCAGGCTTCCCCCTCATCCCTTCTCCCTCGGGGAGAAGGGATGAGCATGCACATTTCCTCTGCGACTTCCGCGTCCCGAGAAGTGTCTGCATGTTGCTCACGTCTCAGGGCACCGGAACCCGTGCCAGCAGTTCGCCGATCACCCGGTCGGGGGTGACCCCCTCGGCCTCGGCCTCGTAGCTGAGCAGCAGGCGGTGGCGCAGTACGTCGAAGGCGAGATGCTGGATGTCCTCCGGGGTAACGTAGTCCCTTCCGGCCAGCCAGGCCCGGGCCCGGGAGCAGCGGTCGAGGGCGATGCTCGCCCGGGGGCTGGCGCCGTAGGCGAACCAGCCGGCCAGATCCTCCCCCCAGGGGGAGGGGTCGCGGGTCGCCAGTACCAGTTGCAGCAGGTACTCCTGGAGGTTGTCCGCAAGATGCAGTTCGAGAACCTCCTGCCGGGCCCGGCGCAGCTCGCTGCCGCCCAGGGGGATGAAGTGCGGGGCGTTTTCCGTTTTGCCTTCGGTTTCGACCCGAGCCTCCTCGCGCGCCAGCTGCAGGATCTGCCGTTCGGTCTCGATCGCCGGGTAGTCGATGCGCACATGCAGCAGGAAGCGGTCGAGCTGGGCCTCCGGAAGCGGATAGGTTCCTTCCTGCTCGATGGGGTTCTGGGTCGCCATCACCAGGAAGGGGTCGGCGAGGCGGTAGCTGGTCTGCCCGACGGTGATCTGCCGTTCGGCCATCGCTTCGAGCAGCGCCGACTGCACCTTGGCCGGCGCCCGGTTGATCTCGTCGGCGAGGATCAGGCTGTGGAACAGCGGCCCTTTCTGAAAGGCGAAACTGCCGTCCCGAGGGCGAAACACCTCGGTGCCGGTCAGATCGGCCGGGAGCAGGTCGGGGGTGAACTGGACGCGGTGGAAGCTCCCTTCGAGGTGCGCCCCGAGCTGGCGGATCGCCCGGGTCTTGGCCAGCCCCGGCGCCCCTTCGACGAGCAGGTGGCCGTCGGCCAGCAGGGAGATCAGCAGGCGTTCGATCAGTTGCGGCTGGCCGAGCACCTGCCGGCCGAGACGCTCGCCCAGGGCCCGAAAACGTTCTTGTACTGAGTCCATGAAGATGATCCTTAATCGTTGATTTGAACCCACTGATTCATGTGTTGTGAAATCCCGGGCGGGGATGATAACCCCTTTTCGGGGTCTGCACAACCCGTGCGCGGTTGCAAATATCGCCCGCAGACGGTGACAGGCAATGGGCGGGAGATGGCTCCAAAGCCCACTTCCCACGCGAAGCCGCGAAGGACGCGAAGCAATGACGGGGCTCATGGCCCCGGGGGAGGCTGCCAATCCGGTGACGGGCGGCTTGGCATTTGCATTGCTCCGCGACTTCGCGGCTTCGCGCGAGATCGTTATCCGGCGGAAGCCTGCCCGGCATCGGGCCCGGCGGCCGGCTTTGCCTGCGCCAGGTGGGTACGGTCGAATCCCTGCAACTCCTCGATCAGGCCGGCGTTGACTTCGAACAGGCAGGGGGCATCGGAAACCTTCAGCAGGGCATAGTCCGCCTTCTCCCCCCGGGCGAAGTCATATTGCCGCGACGTTCCATCCTTCAACTCCAGACGGATACTCAGCTCCACCGGGTTCGGCAGCGGCTGGTCGGCCTTGCCGTAGATGTCGCGGATTCGCAGACCGGCCAGTCGCTCAACCAATTTGCCAGTCTGTTTCGCGTCGGTCTGTTCGGTTTCGGCCAGCTGTTCCAGTTGCAGTTTTCCCTCGATGCGGACGATACGGCAGTCAGGCAGGTCGATGGCGCTGATTTTTCCGGACGCGACCTGCAACTGCTCCCGGTCGACCCAGTCCTCCGGCTTGAGGCTGGCCCGGTAGGTGCTGAAAGGGATGTCGTAAATTTCCTCTTCTCCGGAGAGCCGGGCGTGGACCTTGCGGAAGCCGGGGGAACTGCCGATAAACAGGGTGGCCAGATCCTTCCCGTTGCCGCGGAGGGCCAGCTTGAGTTCATAGTCCTTCTCGTCCACCTTGAAGCGCCTGCCGGCTTCAGAGGTCCTGGCCACCGGCCAGGGACGGGTCAGTGCGTCCAGCTCGGAGAGCAGGTTCCCGATCTTGCCGGCATCGGCAGCGGCGTCGAAATGTTCCGGCAGCGTCCAGCCGTCGGCGCCTTTTTTCAGGGCCAGGTCCTTGCCCGAAGGGCCGGTCAGCTCGACTTTGTCGACCTGGCCCGCGGTGATGTCGAGCAGCTTTGCGCCCTTATCGGCGGCGGTCGTCCCACGGTTGTCGAGGTGCAGTGCGAATGCCAGGCCCACCTGCAACGCCAGCAGCAGCGTCAAAAGAACAATCGGTCGCTTCATGGATCAGACCCTCCCTTCCAGCAGCCGGAGATAGCGCCTGGAAGTGCGCCGGCTGTTGAGTTTGTAGGTGATGAAGACCAGCAGCAGGCCGAGCAGGGCGAGGCCGTAATTGAGGTATTCGATCGTCATCTGCGACTCGCGGCTCAGCGGAATGAGGGTCCGGGCATAGTGGCCGCGACCGCGGATGGTGAGCAGGCCCGGATCTTCGAGCGCCCAGTCGAGGCTGTTCTCGACCAGTTGCAGGGCGCCAAGGTCGTACTGCCCGCTGGCACTGGCGGCCATCTGCAGGGTCTGGTCGCTGAGGAAGTCACCCGATCCGAACAGGAGAATCCGCGCCGATTCCGGTGACCGGTCGATCACCCCGGTTACGCTGGGGGTTCCCTTTTCCGGCGTACCTTCTTCTCCCTCAGGCTTGTCGGCCTTGTTCAGCAACGGGGATTCCTTCCCGGCGAAGTAGGAATCGAAGCGCCCCTCCACCGCCACCGCGAGGAGTTTTTCGCCCTGGTCGTCGCCCTTGGCGAAACCCTGGCGGCGACCGTCGAGGGCGGGGACCAGGTTGCCGGCGTCGGAGGTCCAGGCATCGGGAGAGCTTTTCAGCAGCCAGGTCGTCTTGCGTTCCTTGTTGACCTCATCGTTGACGCTGATCGGCGAGGCCCAGTTGAACATCACATGTCCCAGCCCGGCGGTTATTGGGACCTTCCGGTTGAGGCCGCTGTCGCGCAGGTCGATGAAATAGGGGTAGGGGACCATGCGCATCTCCTGCAGCGTAAAGCCGGCGACGTTGCGGGTGACCGGGATCGGGAAGGGCTGGTTGCGCTCATCGAGCACCATGCGATCGTCCATGGCGATGCCGTAATGCTTGAGCCAGTCGAGGATCTTGTTCGGCTCTTTCCGCGCGGAGAGGCTGCCCTGGCCCAGGCTGACCTTGAAGGGGGATGAGGCCAGCAGCACCGTTCCGCCCTTCATCAGGAACTGGTCGACGGCGAACAGACCCTTTTCCTCGAGACTCTCCGGGGCGGCAACCACCAGGATGTCGGCCGTCTCGGGGATCGTTCCTTCGTTCAGGTCGACCGGCAGGACATTGTGGTTGGCCGCGAGCTGTTCGCCCAGGGCCTTGAACTGCTTGCCGTCGGCGCCCATGCCCAGGCGGGCCATGTACGGATTGGCCGGTTTCGGAGCCGCCAGGGCGACGGTCTTCAGGTAGCCGGGCGAGAAGCGCTTGAGGGCGGCATCGAGGCTCTTGCGCAGCCCCTCCCGGGTGAAGTCCTCCGGCAGGGGCACCTGCACCGTCTGCTCGCCGTCGTCGAGGGTCAGGTAGAAGTAGAAGCGGTTCGGGTCGAGGAGCCCGGCCTGCATGGGGCGGAAACCGTAATCGGCCTCGATCTTTTCGGCCAGCTTCCCGCCGTCGGCTTCCGGATCGCGCAGCCGCACCGAGAGTGTGTCGCCCGCTTCCTGCTGCAACTCGCCGGCCAGCGTCCGGACTTTCTCCTTAAAGCTGCGCAGAAACTTCGGCAGCCTGGCGTCGGCGGAGATATAGCCGTTGAGGGTCAACGGCCCTTTCAGGCCGGCAAAGAGGTCGCCTCCTCCCTGGAAGCCGTACATCACCTTCCTGATGCCGCGGGTCAGTTCATACTCGGGGTTGCGCAGCTCGACCTCGACACCGGTCTCGCCCCGCTGCTTGACCTCGATCAGATCGCGGAAATCGAGCACCTGATACTGATCGCCGTACTGCACCAGGATCTGGAAGTAGGAGTTGACGAGCGAGGACTGGTAGCGGTCCGCCACCTCGAACGGCACCGGCTTGATGCCGTATTTCCGGTTCGCCTCGGCCTCCAGTTCCGGGTTCTGCTGCGGATCGACGAACTCGGCCCGCACCCGGCCGCCGCCGGCGATCTGGTATTCGCGGATCAGGTCGCGCAGGCGCGGCACCAGCGGGGCCAGCAGGGGATGAGTCTTGGCGCTGAAATAACCACGGATCAGCAGAGGCTCGCGCAACTGGGCCAGGTACCGGTTGGTCGCCGGCGAGATCGTATAGATTTTTCCCTCGGTCAGGTCGAGACGGGCCGAGCCGATCTGCTGCAGCCAGAAGTTGCCGGCAAGGAGGTTGGCGACGAGCAGCACGGTCAAAACGCCCCAGAGGCGGTGGCGATTGCCGGCGGCTCCCCTGTCCCAGCGCAGCCGCTCAAGGCTGTAGAGGGTCAGGGCGAAGAAGACCCCGACCAGGCTGAGGTAATAGTAGAGATCGCGCAGGTCGATGACCCCGCGGGTGATCGAATCGAAGCGCGAGCCGCTGCCGAACAGTTTGAGCAGTTCGGCGCCCCGGTTGCCGAAAAACCCGGTCAGCAGGTCGCTGCCCAGCAGGTAGAAGAGGCCGCAGACCAGCGCCGTCGAGATCAGGCTGACGATCTGGTTGTCGCTGCGGGCGCTGAGAAAGAGGCCGATGGCGATATAGGCGGCGCCGAGAAAGAGCGCCGCCAGGTAGCCGCCCCAGACCGGACCCCAGTCGAGGGGGCCGATGGCTGCCACCGTGAAGGGCAGCGGCAGGGTCAGCAGCAAGGCCAGGGCGACCAGCGCCAGGCAGGCGAGGAATTTGCCGGCCAGGTATTGAAAGGGGCTGACCGGCAATGTGAGCAGGGTTTCGATCGTTCCCATGCGCCGCTCTTCGCTCCACATCCGCATGGTTATCGCCGCCACCAGGAAGATCAGCAGCAGCGGCATCCACTCGAACAGCGGCCGCACGTCGGCGATGTTGCGGGCGAAGAAGGCATCGGCCCAGAAAAAGACGAAGAGGGTGACGACCAGGAAGGCGCCGAGGAATATGTAGGCGACCGGGGAGGAGAAGAATCCGGAGAGTTCCTTGCGGGCGACCCGCATCACGTTACGCAGCATCGGCGACCTCCTCTCCGGCAGCGGACGTTTCATGGAAAACCTTCTCCAGGGTCCGCTCCTCGCGGCGCAGCTCGTACAGTCGCCATCCCTGCTCGACTACCGCGGCGGCGACCCGGGGGGCCAGCTCCTCCGCGGCATCTTCCGCCAGCAGGCGGTAGCTGCTGGCCATGCTTCCTTTGCTGTCCAGCAGCACTTCGTCGATTCCCGCCAGGCTCCGGAGCCTGGGCAGCGCCTCGGACGCCGGGGCGCTGCAGGTCAGCATCAGGGCGCGGCCCCGGGTCAGCTCCTCCAGGCGGGCGTCGAGGGCCAGGCGGCCGTTGCGCAGGATCAACACGCGGTCGCAGACCGCCTCGACTTCCTGCAGGATATGGGTCGAAACGATCACCGTCGCCTGCCGGCCGAGCTCGCGGATCAGGTCGCGCATATGCTCGATCTGGGAGGGATCGAGACCGTTGGTCGGTTCGTCCAGGATGAGGATCTCGGGACGGTGCAGCAGCGCCTGGGCCACGCCGACCCGCTGCCGGTAGCCGCGCGACAATGTGGCGATGGCTGCCGTCGCCTTCGCCTGCAGTTCGGTCTGCTCGACGGCGCGGCGAATCGACCGTGGCCGCTCCTGCTGGTCGAGGCCGCGCAGGGTGGCGGTGTAATCGAGATAATCGACCACGCTCATCTCCGGGTAGACCGGACAATTCTCCGGCAGGTAGCCGATGCGGGCCTGGGCCCCGCTGCGGTCGGTAAGGAGGTCTTCGCCGGCGATGCGGACTACGCCGGCGCTCGGCTCGAGAAAGCCGGTCAGCATCTTCATGATGGTCGATTTTCCCGCGCCGTTGTGGCCGAGCAAGCCGACGATCTCGCCGCGGCCGATCCGGAATGAAACCTGGTCGACGGCGAGCAGGTTTCCGTAACGACGGGACAGATTCGTTCCGTCGATCATTGTACCTTCCTCCATGATTTTGAAATGTTTGTGTAGGGGCGTTGGAACCGCCATATTCGGGTCTGTCACTCCTCGATCCTCAAGGCCAGGTAACGGGTCGCATCGCCGTGGCGGATCAGCAGCAGGTGGGTTTTCCCCTTATCCTTGCCGAGGATGCCTCGCGCCTGCTCGGGGCGGGTCACCGCCTGGCGGTCGATCTCCTGGATCAGGTCGCCCCGTTCGATACCGGCGCGGGCGGCCGGGGAGCCCGGTTCGACGGAGGCGACCAGAACCCCCTGCTGCCCCTGGTAGCCGAGCCGCTGCGCCAGCTCCGGGGACAGCTCCTGCAGGTTCAGGCCGAGCCTGGGCATCTCGCCGGTCTCGTTTCCCGCCACGCCGCCTTCGAGCTTGCCGATGGTGACCGTGAGCTCTTTCTCCTTGCCGTCGCGCAGGATCGTCAGCCCGACCTTGGTGCCGGGAGCGGTGAGAGCGACGCGATTGCGGAATTCGGTGACCTTGCCGACCTTTTCGCCGTTGAGCCGCTGGATGATGTCGCCGCGTTCAAGCCCCGCCTTTTCGGCCGGCGAATCCTCCATTACCTGGGCGACCAGCGCGCCTTCCTCCTTGTCCAGACCGAAAGACTGGGCCAGCTCCGGGGTGAGATCCTGGATGTAGACGCCGAGTCGGCCGCGGGTGACCTCGCCGTGTTCGATCAACTGGTCCCGGATCTGTTTGGCCATGTTGACGGGGATAGCGAAGCCGATACCCATGTAGCCGCCGCTGCGGCTGAAGATGGCGGTATTGATGCCGACTACCTTGCCGTCGAGATCGACCAGAGGGCCGCCGGAGTTGCCCGGGTTAATGGCGGCGTCGGTCTGGATGAAGTTTTCGTAGTCGTTCAGGCCGATGCCGCTGCGCCCCTTGGCGCTGACGATGCCGGCGGTGAGGGTATGGGAGAGACCGAAGGGGTTGCCGACGGCCAGCACCCAGTCGCCGACTTCGAGACGGTCGGAATCGCCGAGGCGCAGAAAGGGCAGGTCGCTCTCGTCGATCTTGATCACCGCCAGGTCGCTGGGCGGGTCGGTGCCGACGATCTTGGCGGTGTAGTCGCGGCCGTCCTGCATCTTGACCTCCACCTTGGCGGCCTTGTCGACCACGTGGTAGTTGGTCAGTATGTAGCCGTCGGGGGAGATGATGAATCCCGAACCCTGGCCGACAGCATGACGCTTATGCGGAGCCTGCCGGTGCTCGGGGGGTTGGGGTGGTTGGCCAAAGAAACGGCGGAAAAACTCGTCGCCGAAGGGGCTGTCGAAGGGAGAACCGAACTGGGCCGGCCCCTGCCCGGATATTTCATGTTCCACCTGGATGAAGACCACGGCCGGAGAAACTTTCTTGGCCACGCTGCGAAAGGCATGCCCCGTCTGCCGCAGGTTTTCCAGACCCTGTTCCTGGGCGCTGGCCTTCACCGGGGAGAATAGGCCGCTCAGGCCGATGGCGACCAGCAGTGCCAGAGCGGCGGCGGTGAACCGTCGTGACTGTTTGTTCATGTTGTTCTCCTTGTTTGGAATTGGCATTCGCCAACGGGGCAGAAAGTTCCGATCAGAGCGATCAATCGATCGAGTTTGAAGGGCTTGTCGATGGTGACCGTCGCCCCGAGCTTTTTGGCGATCGCATGGGTTTCGGCATCGCCGAAGGCGGTCATGCAGATGAAGGGCGGCCGCCGGGGAAGATCGTGCAGGGCTTCGAGCACTTCCAGTCCTGTCAGTGCCGGCATGCGCAGATCCGTCAGTACCAGGTCAAACGGCGCCTCCCCTTGTGAGGGCTGGTGTTCAAGACGTTCCAGCAGTTCCAGGCCATTGCCGCAACTGGCGACGCTGTAGCCGGCACGGAACAGGGAGAAGGCCAGCAGTTCCCTCAGTTCGCCGTCATCCTCGGCCACCAGGATCCTGGGATGGGCGACAGGCATTCGTTTCGCAGTCATCATCGATACTCCCGTAAGAGGTTTGTACGATGGATGAGCAAGCCGCGTGCCAGAAAAAAAATAAGTAATATTAGTTACTTGTGTCGAAATGGGTCTGGGGCAAATTGCCCCGCGGGGGCAGAATGCCCCGGGATCGGCGGGAGTCGTGTCAGGGAAGGAGGGAAGGGTGCTGGGAGACTGGGGGGACAGGAATGGACATGCCTACGGCAAGCTGAAGGGTGTCGGAAATCAGAATGTGGTTAAACATGGGCCTGTAGCCCACCCGAAAACCATGAAACGCATCCCTCGCCCGCTCCTTGCAGTCGCTAGAGACCGCGGAGAGGACCAATTCGGCTTTTCTCTGCGCCTCTAGTGAGCGAAGCGAACGGGCGAGATAAAAGATTGTGATTTCAAGTTTTTCGAAACAGAAGTCAGAACAAGGACTCCTGTATTCCTTCAAGATTTTCTCAACAATTCCAGGATCCCTTGCAGCAGTTGGACCGGAGTCGGCGGGCAGCCGGGGATGACGGCGTCGACGGGGATGACGTTCTCCACCGGGCCGCAGCTCGCGTAGGAGGTGCCGAACTCGCCGCCGCAGCCGGCGCAGTCCCCCATGGCGACCACCAGCTTGGGCGCGGGGGTGGCGGCGAAGGTGCGCTCCAGGGCCTCCTGCATGTGGCGGGAGACGACCCCGGTGACCAGCAGCAGGTCGGCGTGGCGGGGCGAGGCGACGAAATGGATGCCGAACCGCTCGATGTCGTAGAAGGGGTTGTTGAGAGCGTGCATCTCCAGCTCGCAGCCGTTGCAGGAACCGGCATCGACCATGCGGATCGCCAGCGAGCCGCCGAAGCGCGCGGCGACCTCCTTTTGGCAAGCGGCGCCTAGTTTGGCGACCTTGTCCCCGGCGGGCGGCAGTGCCTCGGTCAGACGCCCCGTGCGGCGGATCTTGTCGTAGATGCGGAACATGGATAACCTCGGTCCGTTGTCCGTTGATTAAATACTTAAAACTTAAAACTAATAACTGCCTTAAAGATCGTGCCCCGAGTAGGAGCCGTTCACCGACTTGTTGCAGACCGGGAAGTCGGGGACGATGACATCGCCCAGCAGCACTTCGAGGGCCGGCCAGGTGAGCCAGCTCGGATCGCGGGGGAAGTAGCGCAGCACCCGTCCCTCGGCATCGAGCCGCAGGTAGGCCACCGTTTCGCCGCGCCAGCCCTCGACAAGGCCAAGCCCCTCGACCTCGCGTCCCGGCGCCGGGCAGTCGGCGCGCTGGGGGCCCTCCGGCAGCTGCTGGAGAAGCTTTTCGAGCAGCCCCAGGGAGACCAGCACCTCCTCGCCGCGCACCCGTACCCGGCCGGCGACGTCGCCGTCGAGGCAGTCGGGGACCTCGATCGCGAGCCGGTCGTAGGGGGCGTAGGGGGCGTCGCGGCGCAGATCGTCCCGCAGGCCGCTGGCGCGGCCGACGCAGCCGAGGGCGCCGAGGCGGCGGGCCTCCTTCGGCGGCAGTACCCCGGTGCCGCGCAGGCGGTCCTGCAGGCTCGGATATTCGAGCAACAGGGGAAGCAGTTCCTCCATTTCGCCGCGCAGGAAGGCGATCTCCTCCCGGAAAGCGGGGAGCTGTCCGGTCTCTAGATCGCAGGCGACGCCGCCGGGGACCACCCGGTCCATCAGCAGCCGGTGCCCGAAGAGTTCCAGGTTCCGGCGCTGCCAGAGCTCGCGCAGGCGGGTCATCTGGACCTGGGCGAAGGCGAAGCCGACATCGTTGCAGATGGCGCCGATGTCGCCGAGGTGGTTGGCTATTCGCTCGCGCTCGGCGAGGATCGCCCGTAGCGCCAGGGCGCGCGGCGGGGGTTCGACGCCGAGGGCCCTCTCGGCGGCCTGGCAGGCGGCCCAGCCGTGGGCCACGGTGCTGTCGCCCGAAACTCTTGCCGCCAGGCGGGAGAGCCGGTCGAGGTCGCGGCCGACGGCGATCTTCTCGATTCCCTTGTGCACGTAGCCGAGGTGCTCCTCCATGCGCAGGATGGTTTCGCCGACCGCCTGGAAGCGGAAGTGCCCCGGCTCGATGATGCCGGCATGCACCGGGCCGACGGGAATTTCGTAGACCCCCTCGCCGGCGACGGCGGCAAAGGGGTAGCCGGCATCGGGCGGGGTCTTCGCGGCGGGAGTGCCGGCGGCGGGAAAGTCCCCGCGCAGGGGGAAAACCCCTTCGTCCCAGCCCTGGTGACGCGTCCAGCGCCGTGCGTCCGGGGCGTCGAAGCGGACGCCGAGCATGTCGCGCAGGTGGCGCTCGGGCCGCCCGGCGGCGACGAAGAAGGGAGCCTGGGAAGGCAGCTCCGGGGACTCTTCGGCGACCTCGGTGCGCAGCAGCAGGTGACCGTCGGCACCGAAGAGAAGCGCCATGACGGCGATCGCCGGCGGCCGGTGATCGCCCCAGAGCGCCGACCAGCGCAGCGCCGATTCGGCCGCGACCCGGGCGGCCCCTCCCCAGTCGGCCGGCTGCAGCACCAGTTCGGCGGCCAGGCCCGGCAAGGGCGTTTCGCTACGGGCGGTGATCCCGGCGGCGGCGAGTTGGCCGGCAAATCCGGCCACCTTGCCCGGGGTGACCCGCTGCGGCTGAGTTTCGCTCACGACAACATCGCTCATAGCAATCCCTTTCCGACCACCATGATCGTCGCCTGATCGAGCCAGCGTGCCAGGACGTCGGGAATGGCGATCCCCAGCCAGAGAACCAGCACCAGATGCAGCAGCACCGGTAGCATGTTGGCCTTGACCGGCGCCTGCCCCTCCGGCGGCTCTCCGAAGACCATCGGCTGCAGGTGGCGAAAGAGCCCGGCGAAGGCGACGGTCAGCCCGACCAGCAGCGGTATCACCAGCCACGGCATGCTCTTCATGGTGGCGGAGAAGAGCAGGAACTCGCTGGTGAAGACGCCGAAGGGAGGGAACCCGGCGATCGCCACGGTGCCGAGGAGAAAGGTCCAGCCGACCGCCGGCTGGGTGCGGATCAGACCGCGAATCTTCTCGATGCTCTGGGTGCCGGCGACATGGGCGGCGTGGCCGACGGTGACGAAGATCGCCGACTTGGTCAGGGAGTGGACGATCATGTGCAGCAGGGCGCCGAAGGTGGCCAGGGGACCGCCGAGGCCGAAGGCGAAGGTCATCAGCCCCATGTGCTCGATCGACGAGTAGGAGAACATCCGCTTCACGTCGCGCTGGCGGTGCAGCAGGATCGCGGCGACGCTGAAGGAGAGCATGCCGAAGCCCATCATCAGGTAGCCCGGTAGTTGATTGCCGAGAGCCGGCTCCATGAGCATTTTGTAGCGTACCACGGCGTAGAGGGCGATGTTGAGCAGCAGTCCGGATAGGATGGCCGACATCGGGGTCGGCCCCTCCGAGTGGGCGTCGGGCAGCCAGTTGTGCAGCGGCACGAGGCCGATCTTGGTGCCGTAGCCGACCAGCAAAAAGACGAAGGCCAGGGTCAGCACCGCCGGCTCCAGCTGTCCTGCGTGCTCCTTGAGCACGCTCCAGAGCAGCACGTTTTCGGCGCCGGGCAGGGCGCGCTCGGCAGCGAAGTAGATCAGCACCGTGCCGAAGAGGGCCTGGGCGATTCCGACCCCGCAGATGATGAAGTATTTCCACCCCGCCTCGATCGATTCCGGCGTCCGGTAGAGCGAGACCAGCAGTACCGTCGCCAGGGTCGCTCCCTCGACCGCCACCCAGAGCAGGCCGAGGTTGTTGGTGGAAAGCGCCACCAGCATGGTGAGCAGAAAGCCCTGGTACATGGAGTGGTAGAGCCGCATGCGGACATCGTCCACCCGGCCGATCGCCACCTCGTGGGCCATGTAGGGGCGGCTGAAGATGGCGGTGGTCAGCCCGACAAGGGCATTGACCAGGATCAGGTAGACGTTGAAGGCATCGATGTAGAAGAGCTTGCCGGGGCTCATCAGCGGCCCTCCGGCAAAGACCTCGAGGGCGAGCTGCAGCGAGGTGACGAAGGTGGCGACGCAGATCAGCAGGTTGAGCGTGCCGGCATGGCGCCAGTGGCCGATCACGGCGAAGGCCAGGGTTGCCGCCAGGGGGATCAGCAGGGTCAGGTAGAGGGCGGTCATCGGTCCACCTCGTGCAGGCGGTTGAGGTGATCGACGTTGAGAGAGCCGATCCCGGAGCGGAGCTGGAAGAAGAAGATGCCGAAGAGGATCGCCGCCACCAGCACGTCGAAGGCGATTCCCAGCTCGACCACCATCGGCATGCCGTAGGTCGCCGAAACCGCGGCGAAGAAGAGGCCGTTCTCCATCGACATGAAGCCGATTACCTGGGCTACGGCCTTGCGCCGGGTGATGATCATCAGCATCCCGACCAGCACCACCGCCAGGGAGATGGCGATGGTGTTGCGGGTGGCGAGAAAGGAGAGTTCGCGGATCGGCAGGGCGACGTAGTAGCTGAAGAGCACGAGGGCGCCGCCACCGATCATCACCAGCGACGATCCTCCGACCGTCTCCACCTCGCGGCGTATATCGAGCCTGACCACCAGACGGCGCAGCATCCAGGGGATGAAGAAGACCTTCAGCGCCAGGGTCAGGGCGGCGGAGATGAAGAGGTGGTGGCGGCCGGAGGCGACGGCCATCAGGCAGGTGACGGCGAAGAGCAGGGCCCCCTGCCAGGCGAAGGTGTGGATCAGGCTGACGATGCGGGACTGGGCCAGCAGCAGGAAGGAGGAGAAGAGGATCAGCGCTGCCAGGGTAAGCACCACCTGTTCGGTCAGCGGCAGTTGCGTCAGGGCCATCTCAGCTCACCTCCAGGATCACGTGGCTCAGCATGCCGAGCAGGCAGAGGATAAAGGCCAGCGCCAGGTACTGCGGCACGCGGAAGAGGCGCATCTTGGCCAGGCCGCTCTCGGCCACCGCCAGGGCGGTGCCGAGCACCAACAGCTTGCCGGTGATGGCGGCCAGGCCGATCAGCAGCGTCCAGGGGGCGTAGTCGACCGCCACCCCCCAGGGGCAGAAGAGGTTGGACAGCAGCACGCCGTAGACCATCAGCTTGAGCATCGCCCCCCACTCCATCAGGGCCAGGTGCCGGCCGCTGTACTCGAGGATCATCGCCTCGTGGACCATGGTCAGCTCCAGGTGGGTGGCCGGGTTGTCGATGGGAATCCTTCCGGTCTCCGCCACCGCCACCAGCATCAGGCCCATGGCGGCGAAGACGAAGGAGGGGTAGAGCTGGAAGGGATGGGTCAGCAGGTAGCCGATCATGCCCGCCAGGTTGGTGCTGTGCACCGTCATGGCAAGGGTGAACACCCCCATGAGCATGGCCGGTTCGGCGAGCGAGGCGATGGTCACCTCGCGCGAGGAGCCCATGCCGCCGAAGGCGGTGCCGACATCCATCCCGGCCAGGGCGAGAAAGAAGCGCCCCAGGGCGAGGAAGCCGACCAGCACGATAACGTCGGCGATCGCCGAGGTCGGCAGGCCGGTGGCTACCATCGGCACCACCGAACCTGCCAGGACGGTGATACTGAAGAGGATGTAGGGGGCGATGCGGAAGATCGGGCTGGCCGATTCAGCCACCACCACCTCCTTGTTGAACAGCCGCAGCAGATCCCGGTAAGGCTGCCAGGGGGGAGGTCCCTGGCGCGACTGGAGCTTGCACTTGACCCACTTGACCCAGCCGGCGAGGAAGGGCGCGCCGAAAACGAGCAGACCGGCCTGAACGAAGGCGAGAATCCAGCCTTTCATAACGACACCACCAGCAGCAGGAAGAGAAGGGTGAAAAAGGAATAGGCCAGGTAGGCGCGGATGTTGCCGCCCTGGATGAGGGCAAGCCTGCGGGCGGTGGCGAGCACCAGGCGGCCGAGCGGCTGGTAGAGCTTGAGCCAGGCCCAGTCGCCGACCCGCAGCTCGTAGCGTCCGCCCGGCTCCGCGGCCGAGGCCGGCCGGCACTCCTCGCGGATCGGCCAGACCGGCCGGAAGATCCGGCGGATCGGCATGCTGAAGGCCGTGGCGGTATACTGCATGCGGGCATTGAGCGGGCCGAAGCCGCAATCCCAGGCCGGACCGATCCGCACCGGCATTTTCCGGCGGCGAGGATGGAGCCAGAGCCAGGCGAGCAGCCAGGCCAGGCCGATGCCGAAGAGCACCAGCGGCGCGCCGTAGGAGGCGACCCGGGGGGAGATCGGGGTCAGCCAGAGCCAGCCATGGGCGGTCGCCTCCGGCATACCGCCGGGAAAGAACTGCCGGGCCACGGTCTCCAGGTGCCCCACCGTCCAGGTCGGCAGCACCCCGAAGAGCAGGCAGAGCACCGCCAGCAGCGCCTGGCCAAGCTGCGGGCCGCGGGATGTCTCCGTCGCCGCCGCGCTGCGTCCGCTGCGCGCCAGGCCGAGGAAGCCTACCCCGAATACCTTGACGAAACAGGCCGCCGCCAGGGCGCCGGTCAGGGCCAGGACCGCTGCCGCCACCGGGATCAGCGCGGCGAGGACCCCGCTCTTCAACACCGTTCCCTGCAGGGCCGCCTGGAAGGTCAGCCACTCGGAGACGAAGCCGTTGAACGGCGGCAGGGCCGAGATACTGATGCAACCGATCAGGAAGCAGGTCGCGGTGACCGGCATGCGCCGGATAAGCCCGCCCATCTTCTCCAGGTCGTGCTCGCCGCTTTGCTGCAGGACGACTCCGGCGCCGAAGAAGAGCAGGCTCTTGAACAGGGCGTGATTGAGGCAGTGGTAGAGGGCGGCGATCAGGCCCAGGGCCGCCAACTGCGGATGGCCGGTGCCGGCGAAGATCATGGAGAGGCCGAGGCCCATGTAGATGATGCCGATGTTCTCCACGCTGTGGTAGGCGAGCAGTCGCTTCAGGTCGTGCTGCATCAGGGCGTAGAGGACGCCGAGGATCGCCGAGGCGCTGCCGACGAAGAGGGCCAGCCCGCCCCACTGCCAGTGGGGACCGCCGAGCAGGTCGTAGACGAAGCGGATGAAGCCATAGACCGCGACCTTGAGCATGACCCCGGACATCAGCGCCGAGACGTGCGACGGGGCCACCGGGTGCGCCTGCGGCAGCCAGGCGTGCAACGGCACCACCCCGGCCTTCATCCCGAAGCCGACGAAGGCGAGCAGAAAAGCGACCGTTGCCCAGCCCGAAGAAAGCTTCGCCGCCGCCATCGAGGCGAAATCGAAGCTTCCGCCGAAGCCGGCCAGCACGCCGAAGCCGAGCAGGATGAAGAGGCCGCCGGCCTGGGCCATCAGCAGGTAGAGGAAGGCGGCCCGGCGGTGGCTTTCGTGCTGGTGCTGGTAGGCGACCAGAAAATAGCTGGTCACCGACATCAGTTCCCAGGCGATCATGAAGGAGAAGGCGTCGGCCGCCAGCATCACCAGCTCCATCCCGGCGACGAACAGGCCGGTAAAGAGGGTCAGCGGCAGCAGCGGCTGGGGCCCCTTCTCATATTCGCGCACATAGGCCGGGCCGTAGACGGCTGCCACCAGCGTCACCAGACCGACCACCAGCAGGAAGAACCCGGAGAGGGGATCGATGCGCAGGTGACTGTGCAGCCAGGGCAGGCCCACCGGCAGCACCCGGGTGACGGTCACGCCGCCGAGCAGGGCTCCGCCCCCGCCGAGTACGCCGGAGAGGCCGGAGAGGCCGAGCAGGCCGAAGGCGACGGTGCGAACCGCTGCCGTGCTGCGGCCGAAGAGGGCCGGCAAGAGGCCCGATGCGAGGGCCGCGGCCACGGCCAGACAGGCCAGATTCAGGGACATGACTTCTTTATCTCCTTCAATCTCGTTGGGTCGAGGTCCCCCCTCACTCCTCACCCCTCACCGACTTACGCGGCATCCCATCTTCGGCCCGGGTCAGGGCGGAGAATATCGCCTCGCGACTTTCCTGCCGCTTCAGAACGTCCCTGAATCCGGCATCCTTCAGCAGAAAACCGAGACGGGATAGGAGATGCAGGTGAAGCCTCAGGGTGGGGGAGATCAGGGTGAAGAGGATATCGACCGACCGGCCGTCGAGGGCCTTGAAGTCGACCGGCTTCTCGAGAAAGCAGAGGGTGACCGTCGGACGGGTGACATGGAGCAGGCCGGGATTGCGCGGGTGGGGGATGGCGATGCCGTCGCCGACGGCTGTGGAGGCGAGCTTTTCCCGGGCCACCAGGACCCGACGGAGATACTCGCGATCGACTTCCTCGGGCAACCGCAGGTGGGAGACCACATCGGCCAGGACCTCTTCGCGGCTGTTGCCCTCGATCCGGTAGAAGACCCCGCCGTCCCCCAGGGCCTCCCGGAACAGGGGCAGCGGCAACGCGTCGCTCTCCGGTTCGGAGAAGGCTTCCGGCGAAACGCCCAGCCGCCGCGAGGTCGCCCACTCGATGAGCTCCGCCCGGTTGAAGCGGTAGCTCTCGTGGACCTTGTAGGCCGGTACGACCTCCTGCTTGATCCAGCGGTAGATGGTCTTTTCCGACACCGAGAGGAGTTTGGCGGCATCTTTTACCGAAAGGTTCATTTTTTACCCTATGTGAGACATGGTCCCATGGCCTTGGACATTTGTGGACATTACATAACGGAAGGGGGAAATGTCAACGGGAATTTCTGGAAGATCCTTTCCATAAACCGGCGGGTCGCGCTTGTCCCGCCAAAGCCTTCGGCGGCGGCGGACCGCGCCGGGCGTCCTGCTTTTTGTCAAAATGGCAACAAAAAGTAGGCAGTATCCGGTTAGGTTGATGCACCAGGGCAAAATCGCCCCTCATCCGCCCCTTCGGGGCACCTTCTCCCTGATGGAGAAGGGAATATGCCTCCCCCCTCCCACGGGGAGAGGGTGGCCGCGGGCCGGGTGAGGGGATATATGGGTTTTCGGGGCAACGGAGGGAATGGAAAGAGGTCGAAAGGCCTTCAGTCTTCCTTCAACTTGCGATAGAGGGTCTTGCGGTCGACGCCGAGGATGCGCGCCGCCAGGGTGCGGTTGCCGTCCACCTGGTTGAGAACCTTTTCGATGTAGCGGGCCTCCATCTCGGCCAGCGGGGGGAGGTAGAGCGGGTCGTCGGAGGCGGCGGCAAGGGGAATTTCCCCGCCGGATCTCTGCAAATGGTCGGGCAGGTCCTGCACGGTGATACGGTCGTGGACGGTGAGGGCGAGGGCCCGCTCGATGACGTTGCGCAACTCGCGGACGTTTCCCGGCCAGTGGTAGGCGAGCAGGCGGCGGGCCGCCGGTTCGGCCAGACCGGTCACCGATTTATCGAGCCGGCCGGCAATCTCGGCGATGAAATTCCGGGCCAGCAGCAGGATGTCGTTGCCGCGGGCGCGCAGCGGCGGCAGTTCGAGCTGGATGACGTTGAGGCGATAGTAGAGATCGTCGCGGAA
>Ga0102953_1000146_pt1 | contig 47877 bp, 37 predicted proteins | sample SalPon2A_C_D2_MG_FD_78509 | JGI IMG/M metagenome (GOLD analysis project Ga0102953, IMG submission 78509) | Soil microbial communities from South San Francisco under conditions of wetland restoration - Salt Pond MetaG R2A_C_D2_MG | ecosystem: Environmental > Terrestrial > Soil > Wetlands | place...
GCTCCGACTCTGGGCCGCCCTTCTTCATCATTCACAATTCATAATTCTCTTTCCCGCGCGATTATAACCCCGCTCAGCTTCGCTGAACGCAGACATCAAAAATCGATATCTGCGCCACCCGCCAAATCCTACTCGATTCGAGCCGCCCCCTTCATGACATCAGACGCTTGCCTTGTAGTGTCTGCGATCTCGCGGAGCGAGACGCCTTTGTTTTTTCATTCCAGCCTGTGCATTGCGATGCCAGAAAAGCGCCATGGCCCGGAAGTATACGCCTCGCGCCCCATCAAGGCCAGCCCCTTCGGGAATCGCAGAGCCCAAAGTTCAGGCTCTGCGCCAGCGCAGGACTTTTGCGCTATCCAGGGGGGATCGCAGAGATAGAAACCGCCACAGCGCCAGACCGGTTTGTTTCATAAAAATAAAAACCGCAGAGTTAAAGAACAACTCTTCGCTACCGTCTCTTCATCCTTCGCCAAACAGAATTCAGAATTCATAATTTCGTTCCGCGCCATTCGAACCCCTCTCAGCTTCACTGACCGGCCCAATCGATCGTCGCGCCACCTGCGGGAGTGTGAAATCATCCTGTGATGCAGGTCACGGAAAGGCTTTGCCGGGCTCAGTAACATTTCTGCCAGAAACACGCAAAACGCCAACTTGTGATACCCCATTCGTGGCGTGTTTGGCGAGGAGGACAATGAACTACCCGGTTTGGGATGTTGCCTTCGGGGCCGGGCTCCTGATTGCCATCGTTGCGATCCTTCACGTCTTTGTCTCTCATTTTGCGGTTGGCGGCGGCTTGTTTCTGGCGCTGACGGAGAGAAAAGCCCGGCGCAGTGGCGACACGGAACTTCTGGGATGGTTGAAGCGCCACAGCAAGTTCTTCGTGCTGGTCACGGTTGTCTTCGGCGTGGTGTCGGGCGTGGGAATCTGGTTCACCATCGGATTGATCAGTCCAACAGCCACCAGCAACCTCATCCACATTTACGTCTGGGGATGGGCTATCGAGTGGGTTTTCTTCTTCACGGAGATCAGCGCGGCGCTCTTTTACCTGTACGGCTGGGAGAAGCTCGACGCGCGAGTGCATCAGTGGTTCGCATGGGTCTACTTCGGTGCGGCATTCGCCAGCCTGGTGATTATCAACGGAATCATCACCTTCATGTTGACCTCGGGAAACTGGGTTGAGACCCACCGGTTCTGGGTCGGCTTTTTCAACCCCACCTACTTCCCGTCGCTGGCGCTTCGCACTGCGATTTGCCTGGCCCTGGCGGGTGTCTACGCCCTCATCACGGCAAGCGTGCAGAAAGACACGGCGCTGAAAACGCGCATCGTGAAATGGAGCGCCCTGTGGATTGTACCAACTCTGGCCATGATGCCGGCGCTCGGTTGGTGGTACATCCACCAGGTTCCCTCGAATGTATGGGCACGCAGTCACGGGCCGATGCCCACCGCGACGCAATTTGCAGGTTACGCAGCAATCCTATTGGCCCTGACTTTTTCACTGGCCCTGATCGCTCGCATCCGGCCCGCCCGCATGCACCTCAGTTTCAGTCTGTTGATCGCGCTGGTGGCGCTGGGCACAATGGGTTCCTTCGAATTCGTACGTGAAAGCGTTCGATTGCCCTACGTCATCAGTGATTATTTGTACGCCAACTCGGTTTACGCTGCTTCGATGCCGGGCGATGGCGGCTTCAACGTCGAGAACATCAACCAGAAGGGAGTGCTAAAGGTTGCAAAGTGGGTCAAGGACCGTGACATGACCCCGGCAAACCAGGTGGCGATAGGACGCGAGGTGTTCCGTGTGGAATGCGAGAGCTGCCACACAACAAACGGGTACAGAGGGATGAAGAATATTCTGATATCGCACGGGTGGGACCGCAATGAGACCCAGGCACTGCTGGGCAGCCTTTATCTGATGCATGACGGCGTGATGCCTCCTTTCGCCGGGACCCATGGCGAGCAAGCGGCGCTGGCGGCGTTTCTTGTTTCACTCCAGCCCGCAAGGGCCACGGAAGACCGAGCCCCGGACGGGCATGCCGTCTTTGTGCACAACTGCGCGATGTGCCACCAGCCTCGAAATGACGACCCGCTGTTCAAGCTGCTGCCCAGCGATCCTGCCGCTGCCACCGAGGCGCTCGAACACTTGCCCAACCTGTTTCCCCTGATGCCGGATTTGAAGCTTACCCCCGCAGAGCGCACGGCCCTGGTTCGATGGATCAACACTCGCCGAGGGAATGCAACTCGCAGCGCCGGCCAAGGAGGGAATTGACATGACCGCTCCCAACCTGATTCCAACTTTGGACCCGAATCCTCTGCCGGCGCCCTATTGGGTTTTTGAGGTGCTTCTCCTCGTGACCTTTTTTCTGCACATTCTCGCCATGAACTTCATGCTGGGTGGGGCGGTCATGGCACTGGTGGCCCGGTGGGGCCCGGCAAAGCGCAAGAACGGCAACCGCATGTTTTCCGATGTGGCGAAGAAGTTGCCGGTTCTGCTGCCGGCAGTCATCACGCTGGGGGTTGCCCCATTGCTGTTTGTGCAAGTTCTCTACGGACAGTTTTTCTACACCTCATCCATTGTCATGGCCTGGCCGTGGTTCTTTGTGCTGGTCCTCCTGGCCGCAGCCTATTACGGTTTCTATTTCGTCTCATACCGCAGGGAGCAGAATCCCGGCAAGGCCGGCCTGGTGCTACTGCTGAGCGTTCTATTCATTTTCGTCATTGCCTTCATGTTCAGCAACAACCTCACCCTGAGCCAGAATCCTGCAAGCTGGGGAGCAAAGTACTTCGCAGACCCGGCGGGATGGAATCTTAATCTTTCAGAGCCCACGCTGGTTCCGCGTTACCTGCATTTCATGATTGCGGCGGTGGCCGTTGGAGGGCTTCTGCTGGTTCTGATGGCCTGGGCTCGATGGAAAAACGACCCTGGTTATGCGCGCGATGTCCTTCACCTGGGCGGAAAGGCTTTCATGTACGCCACGATGGCCGAATTTGTTGTGGGCATCTGGTTTCTGCTCGCCCTTCCACGGCGGATGAGTTATTTGTTTCTGGGAGGCAGCCCTTTGGCGACCCTGCTTCTCGCGATTGGGATCGCAGGCGCAATCGCAGCCATCGTCCTCATGGCGAGAGCGCTTCGAACCGAAAACGTCCGCCTCGCGGGTTACTCAGGAGCAGGCATCATGGCTGTCGTCATTCTCAGCATGGTCTCCATGCGAGAGATCCTGCGGCTTGCTTATCTGGAGCCTTATTTCCATCCTGAACAATTTGCCGTAAAGACGCAGTGGTCGGTGTTTCCCCTCTTCCTGGTCATCTTTATAGCCGGGGTCGTCCTCTGGTTCGTGATGTTGAAACGCTACGGCTTGTTTGCCCGCCGCAATCTGCCTGATCAGTCCGGTCTTTGAGTGCCCCCGGTGGGACGCAGACGCTTGCCTTGCAGTGACTGCGACCCCGCAGAACAGGACGTTCTGATGGAGATTCATATCGGCCGTCCCGGTTTGTGCCCGCACAATATAGCGCCGGAAAAATCAATTGAACTTGCGCTCCGCCGGCGCCCCCCAAATGCGGAACGGATGCGCCAGCCTCCCCAGCGATTGCACCACCCGCACCGCCTCTCGCTTCCCTTGTCAGATGCGCAGGCAATCATCACTTGAAGCAGTGATATCAGTCACGGATGGGGGCTCGGGAACGATGTAATTTTTGAATCGGGAGAAAAGGAGGCGAGCATGATTTGTCCAAAATGCGGCAAGGAAGGCCTCGAATCCGGTGATGCTTACTGTCGTCACTGCGGATCCTCTCTAGCAACTCCAACCTCGGTACCCGAACGCGCCGTCGGCGTCGCTCAAAAAGAGCCTGTCACGGTGAAGACATCAGACGGCGGCAAAGGGTTACAATTTCTCGGCGGAGTGATATTTGTCGTCGCCGCGTTGCTCGCACCCGCCATCGCTGTTTGGATGGGATTGCCCAACTTTGGTGCGAGTGTTTTACCCTGGCTGTCGGGCGCCATAATGGTGGTCGGTTTGGTCATGATCTTCATCGGATTTAAGCTGCGCCACGCCCATTAGAGCAGCCCGAAAGGGCCCCTGGATATTGGGGCCGCTGCTTCGTCGCTAACGGGCCAGGCTGCCGACACACCGCGCCATTCCAGTCGCACTCCGTTTTACTGATCAGAGAGACTAACACTCCAGTGTCCGCGCCACCTGCCCGGATGATTCAGCGCGATGAGTGCACACCGTCGGCGGGGCGTGCAAGCGCAGGAAGCAGCGGGCTGCCGGCGAGCCTGCGGCTATAGCTCCAGTAGGTGTCTCCACACCGTAAAAGATCGAATTCATGGATCATGAACCGGGCTGTCCCGGCTGCGACAGGGTTCAAATAAAACGCGCCCCACTCGCCAATCAACATAGGATCGTTCAATCTGCGCGACTCTTTTTCGTGGCGCGAAAGCACAATCTTCAGGCGCACTTTGGTAGCCTGATCCGGCGGGCCATTGTCGGTGGTAATGTCGTAGGCGTGCGGAGCGTATGCCTGCTCCGGGTCACGCCTGCCCTGCGCATCCGTCAACGGCGGCAGGGCGCTTGGAACGCCGATGCCGGCCATAATCTCCGGCTCGACAAAGATAATGTGGTGGTGATCCACCTGGCGTATGGCCCGGGCCACCTTCGTGTAGAACGCCGCCAGTTGTGTGCGTTCAAAGTTCTGCGTGACTGTCGCCATTCCGTCTTCCATTGCCCTGAAGACCTGTGGATCATTCAACCACACCATCATCTGCTTCTGGCCTTCCGGAGTGGCCATGAGCTTACGGGATTGTTCCGGCCCCAGGGTCTTGCCGCCGCGGCGCTTTGCCTCCGCACGCATCACGGCCAGCATTCCGGCCTTGCGGGCTGTGGCGTAAGCCGTACCGGGCGAAGGCTCATTCATCAGGTCGTACCCGATCACGGCGGGGTCATCCGCGAAGCGCCTGGCAACGGCCTGCCAGACCTTTGCGTAATGGTCCTGCAATCCAACCCCATCGGGCCCCGGTTTATTTGCCCAGAAGTTATCAAACGCCGTCTGCACAGCCGCACTCTTCGCATAGGCCTCGCTCCAGACTTTTCCAGTTGTGTTGGGCTTGCCTTCGTCAAGCGTTGCCCACGCGGGCGCGCCGTCGCCGGACTTGAACTTGCCGCTATAGAGGTCCTGATGCATGTCAAGGAGGACGTAGATTCCGCGGTTCCCGGCCAGCTTCACAACCTTCGCAATGCGATTGAGATACGCTTTGTTGATCTTTCCGGGCTGGGGCTCCAGGCCATCCCAGAAAATTGTCAGCCTGATGCAGTTCATCCCCCAGGCGTGGATCGAGTCCAGATCGGAAGCCCCGAAGTCGCCCATGTAGCCTTCCTTCGGATTCTTGTTCGCAACATTGATGCCGTGGAGCACGAGGGTCTTTCCGGATGCGCCGAGGAATCGCGTGCCGGATGCCCTGACAAACCGGGGCGGCTGCGCTGTGACCGTGGAGCAAATCAGCAGCACCGCAAATGCCGATAATATTTTTATTGCCTGTACCTTTGGTTTGAAAGGGCTCATGCTGTCTCCTCATTCGTCGCTGGCGCAGATGCGCGTCTTGCAGACTCTGCGTTGTTGCGAAGCGAGCGCGACTTACTTGTTTTCATTCCAGCCGGTCCATCGCTGTCGTTGCGGCGGCTTGGGACTATCTCTTTCAACCTTTATCATTCAGAATTCACAATTTTCTTTCCCCGCCATTCTAACCCCTCTCAGCTTCGCTGACGTCAGACATTAAAAATCAATGTCTGCGCCACCGGCGGCCCGGTTTTTGCCTGTGGCGCGGGCGTCCCGCCCGTGTTGGCTTCAGAGAACACGGCGAGGATGGCCGTGCCACAAAACATTAACCAAACTCTCCCGCCATCAATTGATACCGGGCGATCGCCGCCAGGTAAGGGTAAAATAGAAGAACGCTCGCGGCCAAAACAAAACATCCCGTTGCGCCGCACGTCAGCGATACTCTTGAAGGAGGAAAGATTGAGGGAACATCCAGATCATCATGACGCTGAATTGCTGTTGCGGCTTTATGAATTGCGCCGCGAAGAAAAGTTGCGCAAGGCACGAGCCTGGCTTAGCCGCGAATTCCACGCGAAATCCACAGACGACTATCTCAAAAACTATCCCCCAGGCTCCGATGAGGACGCATTCTTTCGAATGGTGGTGACCTATTGGGAAATGGTCGGGTCCATTGTGAACAGCGGCCTCATCAAGCAGGATTTCTTTTTTCAGAATACCGGCGAGTTTTTTGGCGTTTGGGAAAAGATCAAGGACCTGATTCCGGCCGTCCGCGAGGCCTATGGAAATCCGCACTTGTGGGAAAACCTGGAAATCATGGCCGGAAGTTACGAAGAGTGGATGGGCAAGCGATCTCCTGCAGCGATTGAAGCTTACCGGCAGCGGATGCAGGCGCTGCAGAAGAATTAGCCGCAGGCACCCTTCAGCACACCGGCAGGCAAAGTTGAACGTTCCCAGTTGCTTTCGTGAAAGCTGTTCAATTATCAGTGTGCGCCGGTGTGTTTCCGTTTTATCGTTTCAAAGCTTTTTGAGACTGCGGGCAGACTTTCCGAGCACCGGATGTGTCACGCGAAAATCCCAATCGACGTCAACGGCCGCTGGGGCGAAGACGATGTCGAGCCACGCATGCTGATGGTGCACGGGCTGCCAGCACATCGTCAAAGCCATTGAGTGGGCTGCGGAACATTCCGCCCGCCAGCCGACAGATGGTCACCCGGTTTTCGAGGCATTCGCAAAGCAGTTCCACAGGAGTCCAGCTTTGCAGGCAAGATGCCCTGCCCTCCAGGCGGTCACAGGGCCGCAACGTAACGCTCTGATTCCCTCCCCATTCCAGCCTGCCGCCACCAGCCGCCTCCCCGGCGCCGGGGAGTATAATATAAGTAGAAGAGGAGTACGAAACGGTCACAGGGAGTCCACCATGGCAACGAAGACACTTCGCGACATACTCGAAGAATCGGTGCGAGAGGGCGAACTTTACGAGAAAATGGACAACGGGTTCGTTCGCTGCGTTGCCTGCGGCCACGCCTGCCCTATTCCCGATGGCCACGTAGGTGTTTGCAAGGTGCGATTCAACCGCGGCGGAAAGCTTTACGTGCCGTGGGGTTATGTGGGCGGAGTGCAGTGCGATCCCATTGAGAAGAAGCCTTTCTACCACGCTTATCCCGGAGCGCTGGCATACAGTTTCGGCATGCTCGGATGCGACCTCCATTGCTCCTACTGCCAGAACTGGGTCACATCACAGGCCCTTCGCGATCCTCGGGCCGTTTCGGCGCCGCTGCGGGCCACACCGGAATTACTGGTGCAGGACGCCCTGAAGCAAGGCGCCAGAGTGATGGTCAGCACCTACAACGAGCCTCTCATCACCAGCGAGTGGGCCGTGGCCATCTTCAAGGAAGCACGTGCCGCAGGATTGAAAACCGGTTACGTCTCAAACGGTAACGGAACGCCGCAGGTGATGGAATATCTGCGGCCCTGGATCGACCTCTACAAAATTGACCTGAAGAGTTTCGACGACCGCCATTACCGCCAGCTCGGCGGACGACTCCAGCCCATCCTGGACACGATTCGCCGGACGCACGAAATGGGTTTCTGGGTTGAGATCGTGACGTTGCTGATCAAGGGCTTCAACGATTCCGATGACGAACTCAAACGGCTGGCCGAATTTGTTGCCGGCGTTTCACCTGACATCCCGTGGCACGTCACAGCCTTCCACAAGGATTACAAGATGACCGACCCTGCGGATACCACCCCGGAAATGCTGAAGCGGGCGGCCGCTATCGGCAAGGCTGCGGGATTGCGGTTTGTTTACGCCGGCAACATGCCGGGCCGGGTGGGCGACCTGGAAAACACGCATTGCCCCGACTGCGGCGAGATGCTCATCGAACGATACGGCTACCACATCTCAAATTATTCGGTAACAACTGAAGGCCATTGCCCGTCCTGCGATGCACCCATTCCCGGCCGATGGGCTGATAAGTTTGAGGGCCAGATTGCCAGCTCCCCTTATCTGCCCTGGTTTCGCCAGCGCGGCGCGCAATTGACCACGCTCGACTGATTCCCCATCCAGACAGCAACAACCCGACCCGTTAATGAATGTGAAAGAACAAATATCCGGGGCCGACCCGCATGCCGTGGATAATCCAGTCAGGCGAAAGCGCCCCGATCAGGATTCCGGCCACGGCCTGCACAAACGCAAGGGGCCAGATGTTAGGGTGCCGGGTGAAGATTTCCGCAAAAACCACCCCGCCCGCGAAGGTTGCCGCCATCAGTATGGGATTGGGGATGTGCGCGCCCGCAAACAGCAGACCGATTGCCAACGCCCGCAGGTGCGGTGACTTCATCACCCTCATCAAGCGCCGGTGGAAATAAGACTGCGTGAGAAATTGCTGAAACGAGCACCAGACCAGATAACCGGCGAACATCAACCAGACATGAGGAGAAGCAAGCCGGGCAGCGCTGTCACGGGCCCACAGGCCGTAAGCGACACCTGCCACAATCACCACGGCGAGGAGCGGCAGGCTGGCCCGGGCACACGGACCAAACTCCCGGCCCGTCAATCCCATCCCCGCCAGAGTGTCGCCATAAAACCACTGGCTGAAGAGAACGGCGGCCAGCATCGCAAGCCAGAGAAAAGGGTATGGCTTCTGCCAGCGCCAGATAAAAAGCAAAATGGCCGCGTAAACAGCCAGGATCTCACTTGTCGTGATCAACGGGCTGATGTCCCGCGACGCAACAGCAGACCGGCTGGCAACCTCGCGATTTGCCCCGGGCATCGATTCCTCCGCTCTTATTCTACGGCACACTTCAGCGCCGCATGCAAAGCCGGAGACTACTTGCCAGCAACCATTTGCCGGACTGTGGCGATGGCTTCGTCTCCCGAAAGCGAAGGCGGAGAAAAGATTTCCTCCCATTCAACGTCGGGGAAACCCATGCGAGTCAGCTTTGCAGGAAGCAATCGGCGAAGAACTTCCGTGTCGATTGAAGGAGCGGCAAAGATGGCGTCGAAGATTGCCTGGTGCAGTGTGCTTTGCCACGCGTAGCCACGCAGGAGAGAGATGGCAACGCCGTGCACGCCACCTTCCAGAGTTCCGGCGCATAACAGGCGCAGGACGAGTTTTTCGAGAATAAGGTCCGTTCCCATAGGCCCGTTGAGCGGTCAGGCTACAACTCGCCTGGCTGGCAGACTGAGCGCTATTTTAGCGAACCGGCGCCGCCAGGGACAAAACAATCGCTTAAATCATCCTAATCTGAGAAAGCCCGAAACTGAAGGAGGCTTTCTGTATCTAATCAAGTTAAGCTCCGGCACCTCCAGGCGCAGGCTATGCAATATGGAACGCGTCCAGCTATACTGAGGGTTTATGCTTGCTAAGTCATTGCGCACAAAGCTCCAGCAGGCCCAGCGGATGAGTCCGCCAGAGAAATCCGGCGCGCGTAAAATTCACGGCAGGAAGGGCAGGTACGGTTTTTTGCAGACTGACGCACCACTCTACAAACAGGCCAGGCTGTTAATCTTTTTGACTCTTGCGGGAATACTTGGGCTCGCTGTCATTTGCGGTCCCGCATCGTATGCTGCAGCCCCCCAGCAAACCCGGGAGTTAAAGGGCCAGGCCGTTGACCAGAACAAGACCCCTATCCCCGGGGTTCAATGCGTTCTCCAGGGCGGACTGCTTCCCAGCGAGGGAATCACCGTTACGACCGGTTCCAATGGAGACTTCGGCATTCGAGGGCTTCTTCCCGGCACCTATGTCCTGACGTGCACTGCGCTTGGCTACGAACCCTATGTGGCGACCGGGATAGCGGTCACTTCCAGCGGGGCCCCCTTTATGCATGCGGTCATGCCATCCCAAAAGAAGCTTGTCCAGAAAGTTGAGGTCACTGCCCAGGCGGGCACCGTGGCACAGCAGACTTCCACAACTGCATCCACGCTGGGCTCGCAGGAACTCACCACGCTGCCGATTGCCGAGCAGAAATTCAAGGCATTCCTGCCCCTGACTCCCGGGGTCATTCAGACACCCAATGGAACCGTTAACATCAAAGGGACCGCGGAAAACCAGGGCATGCTTCTCATTGACGGCGCACAGGCAGTTGATCCCATTACGGGCAGTTATGACATTGATCTTTCCATCGACGCCATTCAATCACTCAATGTATACAAGGCGCCTTTGGGTGCCCAATACGGAGGCTTTTCCGGTGGATTAACCACGATTGAGACCAAGGCTCCGGCAAACCAATGGGGATGGGACCTGAACGATTTCTTCCCTGGCTTCCGCGGACGCAGCGGGCACCTGGTAGGCATCAATGACTGGGAACCGCGGCTCAGTTTTTCAGGTCCGCTGTCGAAAAATCTGAGTTTCTCCGAATATTTCATTTACTCCCTCATGAAGATTCCCATCCGGGGGCTTGCCTGGCCTCACAATGAGACCAAGAAGGAAAGTTGGAATTCACTGACCACGCTGCAATACGTTTTTTCACCTCACCATCTTGCGTCCCTTGAATTCCATCTTTTTCCTGCAAAGCAGGAATATGCAGACATCAGCGCCCTGGTGGCCCAGCCGAACTCATCCAACTATTCGGAGCGGGGATATTCGCTTCAAGGCAACGATAGCTACCAGTTTCAGTCGGGCGCCATCCTGACCAGCCTGTTCAAGTACATGAGATTTAACGCAGATGCACATGGGCAGGGCCCGGAAACGATGTTGCTGACTCCGAATGGATACGGCGGAAATTATTTCAACGCCTGGGCAAGGAAAAGCGATCAGGAAGAGGCAAACCTGAATTACCGCTTCCCCGATTGGAGCCTGCTGGGGAAACACCAGTCGGAAATCGGCGGGGACCTTATTTACCATTCTTATACGGGAGACAGCCGTTCCCACATGGTGCTCATCACCCGGCAGGATGGGAGCGTGGCGCAACGGATTGATTTCCTGGGCCCGGGCGGGCTTCCTTCCACCCAGTCTCCGGCGCTGTTTTCCTCAAAAAATGCCGAGGGTGCGGCGTATGTCGGCGACCACTGGATGATGAACGACCATGCTGCTATGGACCTGGGATTCCGATACTACGGCCAGGCGGTGGGCGCTATTGCCAGTTTTGCTCCGCGAATGGGTATTGTGTATTCCCCTGGTTCCGGCGGTCGAAACATTCTGCGGGCAGGAGTGGGCATCTTCAAGTCGCGTGTGCCCTTGCTGGCCACTGACTTTACCAACAACCCGACGCGGGTAACGACACTCTACGATCCACAAGGCAACATCCTGGGCCCTTCCACCGTTTATGTGAACCGCTGCGCCACAAGAGGCCAGACAACTTTGGCCCTCGTGCCTGATTGCTCTGATCTCGATGCCACGCCGTATGACCTGACGTGGAATATCCAATTTGAACGGCAACTCACTCCTCACTTCGCGGTACGAGGAAGTTATCTCCAAAGCAACATCTACAGGGAATTCGTCATCAGCCCGGAGCAAACCTCTCCCACGCAGGCCATGATGCTGCTCTCAAACCGCGGAGCATCGAGATATCACGAACTCGAAGCAATGATGAGTTATCGCGACGAAAAAGGAAACAAGTTGAGCGCCGCATATGTGCGCAGCAGTACTATTGGCAATTTGAACACAGTCGCCAATATTTCTGTTCCCTTCGAGCAGCCGGTTATCCGTCCGGACCGATACGCAAATCTCAAAGCAGATGTTCCAGACCGTTTTATTGCCTGGGGAGTCTTCCACCTTCCGTTCAAAGTTACGTTCGCTCCGGTCATTGACTGGCGAACCGGCTTTCCATGGTCAAAAATCAATGACCTTCAGCAATACGTCGGGACGCCCAACAGTAATCGATTTCCACCCTTTTTCTCGTTTGATTTTAAAGTCTGGAAGTGGCTTCCGATGCCGGGATTTCTCCCATTCGGATTCGCCAAACAAAAGCTGCGCTGGGGCATTGGCTTCCACAACGCAACCAATGCTTTGGACCCGCTTGCCGTTTACAACAACATTGCCTCGCCGAACTTTGGGCATTTTGTGGGATATCAGCACCGCGTGATCGACATCAACGTCGATGCCGGGCAGTAGCCGCAGCCCGTTAAAATGCGCTGCCCGGACACAACTTCTCTATCGCGTTAGAGTTTGCGGTTGAGAGTTTCAAAACGCCAGGTGGCGTAAGAATTGTCTGGATGCGTCCTGGCAAAGCAGAGATTTCCGGAAGGGCTGTTTCCAGCCATCAACGCTGAGGTCTGCTAGACGGCGCATCCTGCGCGGTCTCTCGGAACCATCCGGCCGCCGGAAACCAGCCGGTACCGCTCGCCGCGCCAGATGATCTCCGAACCTGAGAAGCTTCCACACCACAGCATGAATCCCAGCAGGTCACGAAACGGGTAGAGCCAGCAGTAAAGAGCCGAATAACGGTCCCGCGTGACACCCCAGCCCACCACCAGCGCCTGGACGACGCGGTTGGCAAACGCCACACCCAGCAGGCTCAGGCCAAGCATCCAGTTGCCCGATATCCAGCCTGCCATGAGTCCCAGCAGGCCGAAGGGCATGGCAAAGGTCAACCCGGTGCCCACATGGCCCAGGCGGCGCGAAAAACGAGAACTCTTCATCCAGCGAAGCTGATGCAGCAACGACGGGCGCGCGGTACGGTTCAAAACAATATGGTCAATGACATGGTGTGACAGAACGACCTTGTTGCCTGACTCGGCTGTCAGCGCTCCCATGACGAAATCGTCGGCGCAGTAATCGCGAAGCACTCCGAACCCGCCCCAGCCCTCCAGAACATCTTTGCGGATGACCATCGTGGGCCCAAGCGCAAACTTCATTCCTTCCAATAGATTGGCCACCAGAACACCCGACGACATCTCGATGGACATGCCCAGGGCCTCCAGCCGCGACCAAAGTCCTCCGGTTGAAACTCCCCGGTAGAGACAGGTCACCATGCCGACGTTCGGGTCCTGCATCGGGCTGACCACCTGCTGGAGATAGTCCGGCATCACTCGGACGTCGCTGTCACTAATCACCAGCGTCGAATATGCGGCCACGGGCGCCATTTTTTCCATCAGGTGGACCTTCGCGTTCGGATAGGCCGGCTCACCCGACAGGACAATCTGGGCGGGAATGTGCGGATATTTCCGCTTGAGTGTTTCCACCACGGCCAGCGCCGGGTCCGACGCGGTTCGGGCGCCGAAGATCAGCTCGTAAACCGGGTAGTCCTGGCGAAAAAAGCTTTCCAGGCATTCTTCCAGCAAGGGTTCCTCGCCATGCAACGGCTTCAGGACAGTCACCGGCGGCAGGTCAGGCTTCCCTTCCCTAAAGGCCGAGTGCGAGTGGGCAGAAACCCGGAAACGCACAGAGGCCACCACCACCAGCGCGAGGTAAACACTGGCGGCCAGCAGGCCTGTCCCGGCGACGATAAATAAGACGTGTTCAAGCATGAGGTACACAAAGAAGCCGCGCGCCCAATATCATAAGGCAGTCAGCAGCACCCAGGCCAGAATATAAGGGTTGATCGCTCCGCAAAAAAGGAAGGCAGCACTCAATCCTTGGTGGGAACAGGACTCAGGCGGCCTTTGCGGACGTAGAATTCAGTTCCGCGCCATTCGATGCGCCGTTTGGGAAAACTGACGGCGAGGATGAAAAATGCAAGGGCATCCCAGGCAGGAACCAGCCACAGTCTCTTTTTGAGCAGCGGGTCCTTGAGGCCCCACACGCCCACGGTCCATGCCACGGCGAAGCGAAGCGCGAGGTAGGCTCCCAGAAAGCCCGCTGCGCCTTCCCAGGTGTGCTGCACCAGGGTTGCGGCCACCACCCACGGCAGGGCCTGTGTCAGCAGCCTGCCCAACTGCCCCCAGGGGCGCGAATTCCTAACGCCGACGGCCCAGCGAAGCTGGTGTTTCACAGCCTCCAGCGCCCCCTGTGAGGGGGAAAGAGTCGCTACGGTGTAGGGGATCAGTTCAACATTGTGGCCTTTCTCGGCAATCCGCCGCCCGAGTTCAAAATCGTCGGAAAAGCAGTCCGCAATGGCCTCGAATCCGCCGATTCCTTTCAGCCGCTCGGCAGTTACAGCAGTAGTGGCACCCAGGGCAAATTTTACGCCTTCAAATTGCCGTGCCACGATAACCCCGGCCAGGAAGTCAGAGGTCAAACCAACGGCCTCAATTTCAGAACCCAGCCTGGCTTCCGGCTGCATGTGGTACATGCAGGTGACGGCGCCCACCTTTGGGTTCCGAAACGGCCCGACAACGGCCCGCAGGTAATCGGGCCGAACCCGGATGTCGCTGTCACTGATCACCAGAATGGGGTATTGGGCTTCGCGGGACAAGTGGCACAGTTTGCGCACCTTACTGTTCCAGCCCTTGCACGGCGAACCGACAAAGAGGCGGATGGCACGCTTCGGGTAGTCCTCTATCAGCTTTTGAATGACAGGAATGACGGGATCATCATCGTCCGTGACACCAAACAGTATTTCATATTCGGGGTAATCAAGATTGCAGAAGCTGGCAAAGTTGTCGTAGGCTTCGCGGTCAACCCCCCGGACGGGCTTCAGAATGCTGACCGGCGGCGTGAAATCCAGGTTGCGGTGGAGACGTCGGCGGAAATAACGCCAGGCACTGAACAGCACCGCCAGGTAATAAAGCAGCGAAATGAGGGCGCCGACTGAAACGAACCACTCGATCAGGTGCAGATGCGTATGCATTGGCTTCGTCCTTTGTAGTCAGACGCAGACCAGAGCCACTCCGATGCAAACGATGATGACGCCGATCCACCTCTCTCGGTTCACTTGTTCACCCAGCAGGAATTGAGCGCCCAGGGCGCCAACCGCATAACTCACAGCGGTGGCGGGAACCACCATGCTCACGTTCGCCCAGGAAAGAAGCACCAGCAGGGAAAAGAACGCGACGGTCATCAGGCCGACCCCGATCCACAGCCACTTAACACGCAGGCCCCGACCCAGGAACCGCAAAATATTCAGTGGCGTAAAGCGTTTGATCTCGCCAACCGTCTTCATGGCAAGAGACAAAGAAAGATCGCCGAGCTGTCCTGCCACGACAACAATCGAAATAAACAGAGCCGTCCGACCCGTCATGGGTTCTGCTTTGTACTGGGATGCGTCCCGCCCACCACGAAAACTCCCACGCAGATGAGGCTCACGCCAATCCAGCGTGTGGTTGGAACATGCTCTCCCAGAAAGAAGTATCCCATCAGGGCCACCAGCACATAACCAATGGCCGAGGCGGGTGAAACGTAGCTGAAGTCCGCCCAGGAAAGCACGAGCATGGAGCTTACCAGGAAGAGCACCAGCAGCGCGATGGCGAGCCAAATGGTCCCGCTGTGAAACGCCCTTGCAAAAAAAGCGACAGCAGCCTCCGGGTCCCAGCTGCGGAGTTCACCGATTTGCTTCATGCCCTGGCTCAGCAGGACGTCACCGCATGACCCAAAGGTAACCATAAACGCCAGCAGGGTGAAGGTCTTGCCACGCTGGCTTTTCAGTTCAGACATGGACTTCCATAGCCCGACAACTCAAGAATTGGATTGCGGCCCGGAAGCCACGTCAATGGCCGGAACGCTGATCGACACCGTCTTTTGCGGACCTTTCTGAGCGAACTTGAGCCGCTCGCTCCTCAGCCGGAGAAATTCCACGGCTTCCTGGTAGAGCCGCTTGCGCTCGTCGTTGTTCCACAGCGCCTTCCGCAAGATGCGCCACACAACGCGCGGGCGAAAGTAATATTCATCGTAAAAGCGATTGACCCCTTCCATCATCTGGGCGGTTGAAAGACCTGGATACTGGATGTGCGGCAACTGATGGCCGTTCGTGTCCGACATGGGATGATTGACCAGGTATCCCGCCTGGGCCAACTGGTTGTACATCTCAGTGCCCGGATAGCCATGTGCGATGGACACCTGGATAGTTTCCGTATCCAGCTCCTTGGCGAAATCGATGGTGCGCTGGATGGTTTCCGGAGTTTCGCCCGGCAACCCGATGATAAAGTCACCGTGGATAGCGATTCCCACCTTTTTGCAGTTCTTTGCAAACTTACGGGCCATTTCAGTGGTGGCGCCCTTCTTGATGTTCTTCAGGATCTGGTCGTCGCCCGATTCAAAGCCCACAATAAAAAGCCGCGCGCCGCCATCGGCCATGGCCTTTAGCGTTTCGTAGTCCGTGTGGTCACGCGCCGTGCAACTCCAGCGGAACCCCAGCGGCTTGAACTTCTTTGAAAGCTCGATGACGCGGTCCTTCCGAATGTTGAAAGTGTCATCGTCGAAAAAGAATTCTTTCGCCTGCGGAAACAGTTTCAGCGCCTGCCGGATTTCGCTGACTACGTTATCCACAGAACGAGTGCGCCAGGCATGCCCGGAAAGGGTCTGCGGCCACAGGCAGAAAGTGCAAAGCGCAGGACATCCGCGGGAGGTGTAGAAAGAAACGAAGGGGTGAAGGAGAAAAGGAACGTTGTAGTTCTCAATCTTCACGTTGTGCTTGTAAACCTCTGTCGCAAACGGCAGGCGGTCCAGATCTTCCGTCTGCAACTGCTCGCGCGGCGGGTTGTGGACGATTTTGCCGTCCTTCCGGTAGCTGGCCCCGAGAATTTCGCTGAGCGGTTTCCCCTGCGCAAACTCCACCACGGCATAGTCAAATTCGCCGCGCACGATGAAATCAATGTCCTCGCTGGCCATCAAACTTTCGTTGGGCTGGATCTGAACCGGCGGCCCCACAAAAGCAACCTTCAGGCTGGGCTTTGCCTCTTTCATCTTGCGCACCAGCTTCAGGTCATTCTCAAAGCCCACGGCGGAGGTAAAAAGAACCAGGAATTCGTAGTCCTTGGCTATTTCCACGGTCTGCTGCGGAGTGACCCTGTGTGGTGGAGCATCCAACAGTCGACTGCCGGGCAACATCCCCGCAGGATAGGTGAGCCACACCGGATACCAATACGACTCAATCTCGCGCGTGGCCGGCCATCTTGAACTGGCGCCACCGTCAAATTTCTCGAAACTTGGAGGATTCAGCAAAAGCGTCTTCAAAACAGACCCCATACTCACTCGCTTCGCTCCCTTCTATTATGATCCAAACTAATAGCCCTTTGGTTCGATGTCGTTTTTCTCCCGCACGTTGCGGCTATTGTACCCGAAAGATATAACTTTTTTCGAAATTACTTGCTACGAAACCGGCGACCGACCTTCAAGCGTCCAACAAACGATTCTAGCGTCTTGCCCCCGAACGGGCTACCCTCTTCCGCTGGCCTTGTTCTCTCCCGGCATTTTCCTGCCCGGCTAATTGGAGTCCAGTCGGTCGAGAGCGTTCTTAGCCAATTGATCGTCTGGGTTCAGATCGAGAGCCGTGCGGTATTGTTTCATCGCCTGCTGCTTCTTCCCCCAGATCTCGTAAATCCGCCCCAGCCAGGCGTGCGCCGCCGCATGCGGCGGAAAATCATCACGGCGCGGAGTTCCGGACAGGTAGGCATTCAATTCCTTCTCAGCCTTTGGGAGGTCCTGCCGCTTCATGATGCTGGCCACTGCGCTGTAATACTTCAGGCGCGGATCATTGGGCACAATCGATGACGCCTCCCGCACAGCGGCCTCCACTTCCGCCGGCTTCCGCTGAACCTCATAGAAGTCCGCAATTTCAAAATAGGGTCCGGACCGCTTCGGCTTTGCTTCCAGGACTTTACGATATTCCCTGGAGGCAAGCTCGGGTTTATTCAAATCGCGCCAATAGATGCCACGGGCCAGATCACCTTCGGTCGAATCACGCGATGCAATGGCTTGCACCTGGCTCAAGGCCTTATCCTTGCTCCCGCCCAAGACCCAGGGAGCCTGAAGATAAAACTCCATCAAGTCGAGACGGGCGTCAAGGTTGTCCGGATCCAGTTGAACCGCCTTCTGGTATTCCAACCTTGCTTTTCGTGCCAGCCAGAAGCTGCGGGCTGTATCAGCCTTCATGGCGTAAGCACGCGCCAGCCAGAAGTGTGATTCCGTACAGTCGGGCGACAAATGGGCTGCACGCTGAGCGTAGGTAAGCGCCTGGTCATAATCGCCAAGGTCGATGAAGGAACGTGCCAGCCACAACGTGGCCTGGACATCATTAGGGTTCCTCGCAACCTGCTGCTTGAGAGCGGACGCCGCCTCGGAATACTTTCCTGCATCTAAGTCATTGGCGATCGTGGGGCGTGCAGGGCATGGGCTGGGTGCCGCATGGCCTGAGGCCCATCCCTGGACACCCATGACGAAAACAGAAATTAGCGCTGCGAAGAACTGAATTTTTAAAGATTTCATAAGCTAAGAAAAGAATCGGCAAGTCCTAGGAAATTGCTTGAGGCAGGCCTCCGTTGTGGGCACAATCCATAAACTGTAGATTTTAGCAAATATCATTGCACAACGTATAGAGGGTATTTCCCGGAGACGAGACAACCCCCAAGTAAATATGATGCATCGTTTCAGGAGATGGCTACATCAATTCAATAATGCGCAGGGACCAGGTTGGGCAACGGGATGCCGCTTCCGTTCCATGGCAACCAACGCCTAAGCCTCCACTTATCTTGACGGTGCGGAAAGACCATGAGAGGATTATCTTTACAGGTATGTAGCAGGAAAGGATGATGACAAAACAATGAACGTGGCTCCTCACGTTGAGAACTCTGTTTGCACCGAACCGGGAACGCTGCTGCTTCTGCGACCCCGGGGCTTTTGCGCCGGTGTGATCCGTGCCATTGATGTGGTCCGGATGGTTCTGGAAAAGCTGGGACCTCCGGTCTATGTTCGACGGGAGATTGTCCACAACCGTTACGTTGTGGACGAACTGGCCAGCCAGGGCGCGGTGTTTGTTGAAAACCTGGAAGAAGTGCCAACCGGAGCCGCGGTCATTTTCAGCGCTCATGGCGTTTCCCCGGCCGTCCGCGAGGAAGCCCGGGCACGGCAACTCCGAATTATCGATGCCACCTGCCCGCTGGTGACCAAGGTCCACCTGGAGGTCATCCGGTACGCCCGCGAAAACTACACGATTGTGCTGATCGGCCATCGCGATCATGATGAGATGATTGGCACGCTGGGAGAAGCCCCGGAATCCATCCACCTGATTTCTTCCGTCGAGGACGTGGAGGCAATGGACCCGGCCGATCCCAACCGCATCGTTTACCTCACCCAGACCACTTTAAGCCTTGATGACACGGCAGAAATCGTGGAACGGCTGAAGGAACGATTCCCTGCCATCGTCGGGCCTCCGGGACAGGACATTTGTTATGCCACCCAGAATCGACAGATGGCCGTGAAGGCCATTGCCCCCAAGGCTGATGGAATCCTGGTTGTGGGGGCCCAGAACAGTTCAAATTCAAACCGGTTGGTGGAAGTTGCCCGCCGAGGGGGGACGGCAGCCTACCTGATCGGCAACGCCGACGACATCCTACCTGAATGGGTCAAGGGCCACCGCCGCATCGGTGTCACCGCAGGAGCGTCAACGCCCGAGGTTCTGGTCCGGCAGGTTGTGGATCGCCTGAAGGAGTGGGGCTTTACGCGAGTGGAGGAAGTTGAGTGGATCGAAGAAGACGTCCGCTTTGCCCTTCCTGCGGAATTGAAAGTCTAAGAGGCGCATAGCGAGTACGCGGGGTGTTCATGACACAGGAAGCGGGAATTGAGCTCGAACCGTTCGAAAACGGGCGTGCGGTTGGAGCAGTGGATGCTGACCTTGATCAGCGTGTTCAGCAGGCAATCGCGCGCGCCACAGAGCATCTACTTTCTCTACAATCTCCGGAAGGCTACTGGATCGGCGAATTGCAGGCGGATTCCACTCTGGAGTCCGACTATATCTTTTTTCTCCATGTGGCCGGCCAATTTGATCCCCAGCGCATAGCGAAACTGGCCAATTACGTCCGACGCAGGCAGTTGCCGGACGGAGGGTGGAATATCTATCAGGGCGGCCCTTCGGAGCTGAATGCCACCGTCAAGGCCTATGTGGCCCTGAAGCTGGCCGGAGATTCTGCTGAAGACCCCCACATGACGGCCGCCCGCCTCAGAATCCACCAACTTGGCGGCCTTGAACAAACCAATTCCTACACGCGATTTTATCTGGCGCTGGGCGGCGCCGTGAAATGGAAGCACGTACCGGCCATCCCTCCGGAGCTCATGCTTCCTCCGTCCTGGTTTTTCTTCAACGTTTACTCGCTCTCATCGTGGACGCGCGCCATCGTGGTGCCGCTCACCATCCTTTATGCCCTGCGGCCGCAATGGCCGGTGCCCGAGCATGCGCGCGTGGACGAGCTTTTCCGCGATCCTTCAGGGCACATTCCAGCCTTCGACTGGGACCGCAAGATCATCAGTTGGCGGAACCTGTTTCTGGCCATCGATCGGTTATTTAAATTGCACGAATCCCTGTCCTGGAAGCCCTTGCGCAAGATTGCTTTTCAGCGTGCCCGGAAGTGGCTGCTGGACCACCTGGAGAGAAGCGAGGGGCTGGGAGCCATTTATCCGGCGATGGTCAATTCCGTCTTTGCCCTGCTGGCAATGGGATATCCCGCGGACGATCCTCTGACGGCGCGAGAGCTGAAGCACCTTCGCAGTTTTGAGATTGAAAAGGGCGACACGATTTGCCTGCAACCCTGCCTTTCACCCGTGTGGGACACGGCCATCGTGATGTATTCGCTTGAAGAAGCGGGGCTTCCGCCGGACCACCCGGCGCTGGTCAAGGCCGCCCGCTGGCTTCTTGACCGCCAGATTGTCGGTGCTGGCGACTGGCAGGTGAAAAACAAGGACGCCGCACCCGCGGGCTGGGCGTTCGAATTCCAGAATGATTTCTATCCTGACGTGGACGACGCCTCATTTGTGATGATGGCCCTCCACCGGGTTGCCTACCCGGAAAAAGCCCGACTCGAACTTTCCCTCCAGCGCGGACTTGAGTGGCTGGTGAGCATGCAGAACAAGGACGGCGGCTGGGGCGCTTTTGACCGCGACAACGACTGTGCCATCCTCACCCGGGTGCCGTTTGCTGACCACAATGCCATGATCGACCCGTCCACCGCAGACGTCACCGCTCGGGTGCTGGAGTGCCTGGGGCGCCTTGGCTGGCCGGCCTCTCATCCGGTGGTGCAGCGCGCGCTGAACTTCCTGCGAAAAGAGCAGACGCAGGAAGGCGCCTGGTACGGCCGGTGGGGAGTGAATTACGTTTACGGAACCAGCGGCGTGCTCAGGATGCTGGAAGCCTATGGTCTGGGCAAGGTGCCGGAAGCACGTAAGGGCTCCGACTGGCTTTCCTCTGTCCAGAATCAGAGGGGCGGGTTTGGAGAATCGTGCGCTTCCTACGACGATCCTTCACTGAAAGGGCACGGAGCCAGCACAGCCTCGCAGACAGCGTGGGGGCTAATCGGCTTGCTGGCAACCCGTAGCGTTCAAGATCCCGCCGTCGTGAACGCCGTGCAATACCTGCTGGACAAGCAGACGGAAGAAGGGTTCTGGACGGAAACCGAGTTTACGGGAACGGGCTTTCCCCGCGTCTTCTATCTTTGCTACACCCTGTACCGTAACAGCTTCCCACTCTACGCGCTGGCACACTACAGGAACCTGTTAAACAAACAGGGGCAGGCGGAATCCATTCGCCTTTCACCCCATGACTTCAAGCCTCATAACGGAAACGGCAACGGCAACGGCAACGGAAAAAAGAACGGGAGGAATTAATGAGATTTCCGCTCAGCTTGACGGCGAATCTGAGTACCTATATTGCAGGAAAGCGGTTTCATAGAATTGAAAAATTTCCCTTGGTCATGATGCTGGAACCGTTGCACGCGTGCAACCTGACCTGCACGGGCTGCGGACGCATTCGGGAGTACAAGGACACTATCCGTGACAAGCTCACTGTTGAGCAGTGTCTGAATGCCGTGGACGAATGCGGCGCACCGATCATTTCCATTTGCGGCGGCGAACCGATGATCTATCCGGAGCTGCCGCGGCTGGTGAGCGAAATCCTGGACCGCAAAAGGAACATCTATCTGTGCACCAACGGGATGTTCCTTCGTAAGACGCTGAAGAACTACCGGCCCACGTCGCGCATGTTTTTTAATGTTCACCTCGACGGCATGGAAGAGACCCATGATATGTGCGTGGAACGCAAAGGCGTGTTCAAGGAGGCCGTTGAAGGAATCAAATACGCCAAGGCCAATGGCTTCCAGGTGTGTACCAACACCACTATTTACAAACAGACTGACCTGAATGAAATTGCGGAACTGTTTGAGTTTCTGCGAGGCTTGGGTGTGGACGGACACATGCTGTCGCCTGCCTATTCGTATCTTGCCGTGCAGACCAAGGAAATCTTTATGTCGCGGCAGGAAATCCATGAAAAGTTCCGTCTTGCCAGCAAGCTGCTGGAAAAGTACGCCGTGATGACCTCGCCGATCTACTTGGAATACCTGCGGGGCGAGCGTGAACTGGAATGCACGGCCTGGGGAAATCCCACCTACAATCCGCGGGGCTGGAAGGGTCCATGCTATCTGATCACCGATGGGCACTATGCCACGTTTAAAGAGCTGATGGACAAAACTCCGTGGAAGAAGTACGGACCGGGCAACGACCCCAGGTGTGAGCACTGTATGGTCCACGTAGGGTTTGAAGCCTCAGCGGTACTGGGTGCCAATCGCAATTTTCCGGATTCCTGGAAGATGCTGAAGTGGCAGTTCACAAATCCGAAGAATAGTGTTGGGGCCGGGCAGTACGGGACTGGATACGCAGGATGAAATCACTGGTGACAGGAGCTAGCGGCTTTGTGGGAAGCCACGTTGCGCGAATGCTGCTGGATCGTGGTGAGCAGGTTCGCGTCCTCGTCCGCCCACAGAGCAGGCTTGCGGCGCTCGACGGATTCCCGTTCGAAAAGGCATACGGCGACCTGAGAAAGCCCGAATCCCTCGGACCGGCGGTCGAAGGCGTTGACCGAATCTTCCACGTCGCAGCCGATTACCGCCTTGGCGCATCGAACCCGCAGGAAATCTATGACGCTAATGTCGCGGGCACTCAAAACCTGCTTGAAGCCGCAAAGCAGGCGGGTGTCCAGCGCGTCGTGGTGACCAGCAGCGTGGCCACCATCGCGGTAGAGCATGGCAACTCCCTTCCCAATGAGGCAACCGACACCCGACTTGAAGAAATGATCGGCCATTACAAGCGCTCGAAGTACATGGCTGAGAAAGAAGCCCTGAAGGCGGCAGATGCCGGAATGCCGGTTGTGGTGGTGAACCCCACCACCCCGGTCGGACCAGGAGACTGGAAGCCAACTCCTACCGGGCGCATCATCGTGGACTTCCTGAATGGCAGGATGCCGGCTTATGTTGAAACAGGCCTCAACTGGGTGCCCGTTGAAGACGTCGCGCGGGGACACTGGATCGCCGCTGAAAAGGGCCGTGTGGGCGAACGGTACATCCTGGGCGGCCGCAATATGCTGCTGAAAGAAATTCTGGATCTTCTGGCGAAACTAAGCGGACGCCCAAGCCCGAGGGTTCGCCTCCCTCATTCCGTGGCGATGGCTGCCGGATACGCCGACCAGCTTTTTTCGCGGGTGCTGAACCGCCCGCCTCGAATCCCACTGGAAGGGGTTCGGATGGCCAGGCACAAAATGTTTGTGGATTGCTCAAAAGCTTCCGATGAACTTGGTTTTAAGGCCGGCCCCATCGAATCAGCTCTGGAACGCGCAGTGGCCTGGTATGAACAGCACGGTTACGCGCGTCTTAACGGTGCGGCCACAGCGAATTTTGGACAGGCTGCGTAGGGACCCATACAAGAAGCCCGATGAGAATACTGGTGACATTTGCGGTCGATTGGGAATTCAAGCCGTGGCTTCGGCTCGGGGGATTTCAGCCGGCCTCTGCGAACGGCCGCACCTTCCGGGCAGAGATCGGCGGCAACGACGTCAGCGTCGTCCTCACCGGAATCGGCCTTGTCAACGCGGTGCGGTGTATCCGCACCTCTGTGGACGAGGTTCCGGATATATGCGTCACTTCAGGCCTGGCAGGCGGCCTGAAAAATGAGTACCGCCCGGGTGAAATACTGGCCGCCCGCTCAGTCTGCACAGAAAGCAGCAGCGCCACTTTCGAAAGCGATCAAAGGCTTTTTGCAGCCGCCGTTGAGTGCGGAGCAAAGCCGGTAGAGCGGTTTATTTCCAGCGAGCGAGTGGTTCGTACCGTAGAGGAAAAATCGCGTCTCAGCGCATCAGCCGATGCGGTGGACATGGAATCTTTTGCTATCATGAAAGAAATGAGCGGTTTGGGCGTGCCATGCCTTGCAGTTCGCAGCGTGTCCGATTCCGCTGAAATGGACTTGCCGTGCGACTTTGACAGCGCGCTTGACCCTTCGGGACGTATCAAGATGGCCCGGATTCTGGGACAGGTTGCCGCAAATCCCCGGCAGGTATGGCCGCTGGCACGATTGGGGATGCGCAGCTCGCGTGCCGCCGCATCACTCGCGCGGTATTTGAACGGCTATGTCGCCTGCTGTGCCGGAGATAAGGAGAAAATGGACCTGGTGGTCCATCACGTCAGCCCATGACAACTGTCAGAGCAGAAGCCGGAACTCGTGAGGAACTCCAGCAGCAGGAAAAGCGCATGTGGGCTGGAGTCTACCGCGGCCAAGGCCGGGTAACTGCGGAGGAAGTACCTGTGCCGGTGATTTCCGCCGGAGAAGTGCTGGTGCGCGTGGCTGCCTGCGGCATCTGCGGGACTGATATCAAGAAGATCAAGCACGGCTTCCTGCCTCCGCCACAGATTTTCGGACACGAAATTGCCGGAACCATTGAGGCGGTGGGCGAAGGGGTTCGCAAATGGCGGCCCGGCGACCGGGTGCTCACTTTCCATCATGTTCCCTGCGGCAATTGTTTCTATTGCGATAAGAAACTCTACTCGCAGTGCCCGACTTACAAGAGGGTCGGCGTAACCAGCGGGTTCCGCCCCAGCGGAGGCGGCTTTGCTGAATACGTCCGGGTGATGGACTGGATCGCTGAGCGCGGAGTGGTTCGTATTCCGCCTGATGTCAGCTTTGAGGAAGCCTCGTTTGTTGAACCGGTGAACACCTGCCTGAAAGCCATCTACAAAGCGCGCGTCGAGGCACACGACACTGTCCTGGTAATCGGACAGGGGCCAATCGGCATGCTGCTCATGCTGCTGGCCCGCATCCACGCCGAGGCCCGGGTGATGACAACCGATCCCATGGCCGCGCGCCGGAGAAAGAGCGTCGAACTCGGCGCCGAAGAATCATTTGATCCTCTCAGCGGAGACCTTGTGGCCGCCCTCCGCGAACGGACCTCGGGCCGCGGCGCTGATGTTGTTCTGGTTGCCGCTCCTCATCGGGAGCTTCTTGAGCAGGCCCTCGCGCTGGTGCGCCCGGGAGGGCGCGTTCTGCTGTTTGCTTATAATGACCCGCTATTGCGCGTGGAGTTTCCCGCCGCGACAGTGGGTATTGACGAAAAAGAAATTCTAGGCAGTTATAGCGCTTCATTTGATCTGCAGGATGAATCTGCCCGGCTGATTTTTGAACGCATCCTGCCGGTTCGGGAATTGATTTCCCACCGGTTTCCACTGTCTCAAATTGAACAAGCTTTGAGCCTGGCAGCCCATCCTTCCGAGGAGTCTCTGAAAATCATACTGGTGCCCTAATGGAAACTCATCAAAACGGCGATATGAACGCTGCCGTGTTGTATGGTCGTGAAGACCTTAAAATTGAACGGGTCCCCATACCGGATATTGCCCCAGACGAAGTGCTGGTCCGCGTGAAAGTGGCCCTGACCTGCGGAACAGACCTGAAAGTCTGGCGGCAAGGCTACCACGCCAGGATGATTGTCCCTCCGGCCGTATTTGGGCATGAACTCGCAGGGGTCGTGGAAGCTGCGGGGAGCGAAGTCAACAACGGGCTGAAGTTGGGCACCTGGGTGGTTCCGGCGAATTCCGCGCCGTGCAACAATTGCATGTTCTGCCGGAAAGGCCAGTCCAACCTGTGCACATCGCTGCTCTTCAACAATGGGGCCTACGCTGAGTACATCCGGATTCCGGGCCGCATTGTCCGGGAAAATACGCTGGAAATACCGGCCCACGTGCCCTTTCGCGACGCCGCCCTGGTTGAGCCGCTGGCATGTATCCTTCGCGGCATTGAGGAAACGGGAATTCGTGCCGGCGACACCACCGTGGTTGTGGGTTGCGGACCCATCGGACTGAAGTTCATTCGTATTCTTTCCGTCCGTGGCGTGCGTGTGATCGCACTCGGCAAGAGGAAGAGCCAGGTTCGCGCGGCGGAGCAGATGGGCGCTCATGCCGCATTTGAAGTTTCCGCGCTGTCCAATCCCGTTACTGCTGTGCGCCAGCTGACTGAAAACGGCCAGGGGGCCGATTCCGTCATCGAGGCGGTCGGAGTCCCCGAGACGTGGCAATGGGCCGTACAGATGGTCCGTCGCGGTGGAACCGTCAACCTGTTTGGAGGTTGTCCGCGTGGTAGCCACGTGCAGTTTGATCCTTCGGTGCTGCACTACTCCGAAGTCACTATACGCTCCACCTTCCACCATACCCCGGAATTCATTCGCAAGGCTTTGGACGCGGTGGCAAAAGGCGAAGTCCGCGCTTCTGACTTTGTGACAGGTGAGATTCCACTCAACGATTTGCCGCGCTTCTTCCAGAAGATGAAGCACCGCAACGGCGAATTAAAGGTCGCCGTCATTCCCTGACCGCCCTCAGAACTGTGCCCCAATAGCATGGACTCGACCGGCGGACCGAGCCGGATGGGCCTCGGTGCAGGCTATTTATACTCCCAGCGTGCCGCAGGGGAACATCGCTGCCAAAATGGACCCATTTGATCTATATGCCTTATCGCATTGATAATAAAGGCTATGCTAGATTTTCCACAGAGCACAGGTTGCAAATTCTTGCACATCTGCCTTGGCAGAAATTGTATTGACCATCTGGAACTTGCCGAAAACGAATTCAGGATATATCCTAGGACGTAAGTTTGGAACGGCACAGTTGCGGAAACGCGCGCGGGAGGGGGTTCCGCGCAAACCAATTGAAAGGCTTCTTGTCTAGAAACTTATGTCTGGCCGCGCCTTCAGAGCCAGAGAGTTCCCCCACCGCCGGAAAGGAATGTAAACATGACCTCAATCCGCAGGAAAGTTGAACATGCCACGCAAGTGCAGATGAACACCTGGCAGTCCGTTTCTGTGCTGCTTCGTAGCGCAGCCGAAATCACACTTCTCTTCATCCTGGCCAGCAGTTTTGCCTACGCACAAGCTGCAGCCGAATATGGAGGGGCAACTTCAGGGATTGCCGGCAGTGTCGCCGGGACAAATATCATGAAGAACGTCAAATTCCCTGGCACCAGCAGCGGAAAATCCTCCGTTCTGATGACGAAAGCCACAAACGCCGCCGGAGTCAACAAGAACTATATCTTCGATTCCATGAAGCAAGGCTCAGTGGCCCAAAACCGGAAAGACCTTGAGGCTCACGCCGGCAAGAATGCAGCCAAACTGATGCTCAGGTCAACGCCTAGTAAGGCCGATGTGAAAATAGACGGAAAGCCAGTAGGCAAAACTCCATTGCTGCTGGTTCTGCCCCCAGGCCAGTATGACGTGGCTATGGACGGGAAAAGGATGGACCACGCGGAGCAAAAGGTTGACCTCCTGCCCAAGGAAACGCGCGAGTTCCTGATTCCACTCAAACAACTTTACCCAACTTCAGTCCAGATTCACCTGCACTAGCAAGTGGTGCAGGTTGCAGGGAGTTTATTATGGGCGGTCCAGTATTTGACAGGCAGGTTTTCGTAAAGAAGCAGCAGGCAGAAAAGCCTCCTTCAAGGTCTCCATTGCCTGGAGGGCTTATCCTTGTGCTGGTTGCTGCTCTATCGGCCTTTGCAACCTACCGGTATGTAAAGGCGGGCGGAAAGCAACCGTCAGATCCAGCGGATAAGGCTCGAATTGCAGAACTCCAGACCAAGCTGAAGGCCATGCAGGGTCGAGTGAAGGAACTTGAAAAGCGGCGCCACACAGCGGCCCCCAGACATGTTTCTGAGAAAACCAAACCCAGCGACGCAAAACCTGCCCCCACCACCAAAGCCGTTGCTGAAGGCACTCCAGATCCCAATAGTCCGCAGAAGCCGGAACCGAAACCTTTGGCAAAGGCCGCTGATAGTAATCCAAGCCAGAGCCACATGGCCGCCAGCAGTGCGGCGTCCGTGCCTCCGGCCAAAACCTCTTCTCCGAAGGCTAGGTCCTCTGCCACAGGCAGTCAGGCACTATCCAATAAAGAGTTGAGCCACTTGCAGGGAAGTCTGGCTGCTAATCATGACGAATGGGAGGCCACAACAAACCGTCTGGGCAATGTCGTCGGCCAATTGGATTCACAGCGCTCAGCGATCCAACAGACACAGAGCGGCGTCAACTACCTTCTGGAAAGGGCGCAGAGATCTGATGTCTCCTTTTCTCTCAAGAAGAGGTCAGGCCTCCAGCGAGTCGGTCCCATCGAAATGGAGCTGGAATCCACCAGCGTCAAAGGTCAGCATTACAACATTCGCATGGTGGTGGATGACAAGTCCATTGAGTTGAAGGATCGAGCATTGAACGAAATCGTACAGTTCTATACTTCGCGGAGCAAGTATCCCCTTCGGCTCATCGTCTCGCAAATCAGACGCGGTGAAGTTTCCGGCACTCTGGCTGTTCCATCAGGCCTGAGTGAGGAAATGAAAAATGCTCATCTGCGGGAAAGATAAGGAGTGCGGACAGCTGCGCCGGCCAGTCTTCCCAAAACGCTTCTGAGTTCCCCTGCCTGGCTTCTTCTCGACACCTTTTACAGATTGCCGTAACCGCCCCACCCCTCAGATCCTCCTGAACTTTCACACCTGCAGATTCTCGTCTCCTGCTTTTGAACGTGAATGTCCGCCCGTTCTCAGCAGTCATCTTTGACTTCCGCGCAGGAAATAGCGATAATCGCCGCCTTGGTGCCTTGCAGGCCTCGTCATAAAGCAGACGGCCGCTAATGCATATCCAGACCTTTGGGAGAATCCGGTCATGAGATTTCGCCGTACCGCCGTGATGGTATTTCTCGCACTCTTTCTGTGCGCATTTCCTGCAAAGAATTCCCTCTCCGGGGAGGCAAACCCCGCGATCCGCGATCAAAACTGGACAGCCCAGTGGATTGCGTGTCCCGGCAGCCAGCTTCGGGAATTCGGGGTCTATTATTTCCGCAAGGACTTCACGCTTTCGAAAGCGCCGCAGGACTTTAGGATCCACGTGAGTGCCGACAACCACTATCAGCTTTTTGTGAACGGCGCGCGAGTATCCGAAGGTCCCGCGCGAGGCGACCTTTTCCATTGGCGCTACGAAACGCTCGACATCGCCCGCCACCTCCGGCCCGGCCATAATGTTGTTGCTGCCGTCGTCTGGAACTATGCCGCGCTCGCTCCCATGGCCCAAATGAGCCACGAGACAGGTTTGATTGTCCAGGGAGACACGGCGCGCGAGTCTGCAGTCAATACCAACGCAAGCTGGAAGGTAATGGAAAGCCATGCCGTCAAAATGATCCCCATCAATCGCAGGGCAATTCCCTACTACATGGTGGTTGGCCCCGGCATTCGCGTAGATGCTTCCAGAGTTCCGTGGGGATGGCAGAACCCGGGCTTCGACGATTCAGGCTGGAAGCCCGCAGAGACACTTGGCGAGGGCGGGCCGCGCGGAATCCGTGACAGTCACTCTCGCTGGATGCTGGTGCCGCGAAATATTCCCATGATGGAAGAGAAACCCCAGCGACTGGTCAGTGTCCGAAGGTCGCTGGGAGTCAAGGTCGGCGACAACTTTTTGCAGGGTCATGCTCCTGTCACAATTCCGCCTCACACAAGCGCCACGATGCTTTTCGACCAGACCTTCGAAACCACAGCCTATCCGGAACTCGTGGTCAGCGGCGGCAAAGGGTCAGTCATTACCCTGACGTACGCCGAGGCGTTGTGGAAGGGGCGCGAGAAAGGCAACCGGAACATCATTCAGGGGAAGAAGATGGTGGGTATGGAAGACCAGTTCCTTCCCGACGGAGGGCAGCGGAGAATGTTCCGGCCGCTCTGGTGGCGAACCTATCGCTACCTGCAGGTTGCGGTGAAGACCGGCGCGGAACCGTTAACTCTCGACGACCTTCTCGGAATCTTTACAGCCTATCCATTTAAAATCCGCGCGAGCTTTAATAGCGACGATCCGACGCTGCAGAAAATGTGGCGGGTGGGCTGGCGCACTGCGCGCCTCTGCGCCCACACAACCTACATGGACTGCCCTTATTACGAGCGCTTGCAATACGCCGGTGACACTCGCATCCAGATATTGATTTCGCTCTACATGACGGGTGACGACCGCCTGGCGAAAAATGCGATCGAGTTGTTGAACGAGTCTCGCATTCCCGAGGGAATTACGCAGAGCCGCTACCCTTCTCATCTGCCGCAGTTTATTCCGCCGTTTTCGCTCTTCTGGATTGGCATGATGCACGACCTCTGGTGGTATCACGGCGATACGGCATTTCTCCGGCAGTACCTTCCGGGCATGCGTGACGTGCTCGGATGGTTTGAACGCCGCATTTCACCTTCCGGCCTGCTGGGACGATTGAAGTGGTGGAATTTTGTTGACTGGACACCGCAATTCAAAAATGGGGTGCCGCCTGAGGAGGCGAATGGCCAGTCCTCCATCCTGACCCTGCAATTTGTGGCAGCGCTCCGGAACGCCGCCGATCTGGAATCGAGTTTTGGCAATAGCTCTTTCGCCCGGCAGGACCGCGCACTGGCGGAAAAGATTGCCCACGCCGTCTATCAAAAATGCTGGGATGCCTCACGCGGTTTGCTGGCCGATACGCCTGCGCGCAAAAGCTTCAGCCAGCACGCCAACATCCTGGGGGTACTGACCGATGCCATCCCCGCCCAGGACCAGAAGCGCGTGATGGAAAAAGTTCTGACGGATTCCACGCTGACGCAGTGCTCTTACTACTTCCGCTTTTACCTTTTCCGGGCCATCAAAAAAGCTGGGCTGGGTGACGATTACCTCAGACTGCTTGGCCCGTGGAAGCACATGCTGGCTCTTGGCCTCACAACCTGGGCGGAAAAACCTGAACCGGCGCGCTCTGATTGCCACGCCTGGAGCGCCCATCCGAACTTCGACTTCCTCAACACGGTTGCCGGCGTCGAACCGGCCGCGTCGGCTTTTCGCAAGGTTTTGATCCAGCCAAATCTGGGAAATCTGCACCACCTTGCGGCCAGGGTTCCTGTACCGCAGGGCGAAATCAGCGTGAAGTATTCACGGCACAATGGCCAACTGACCGCTGACGTTACGCTCCCCCAAGGCGTCACAGGCTGGCTCGACTGGGGTGGGCAAAAGCTGGAACTTCACAGTGGCGCGCAGCACCTGCAGGTTTCGAAAAAGTAGCCTGAATTTCTGAGCCCGCAAACAGATCGCGACCCACGACGCCACGGCCTTGTGCGCTTGTGCCCTACGCGAAATATCAACACGTTGCCCGCGTTATCCCCGATTGACGTCGTGGGAGATTTTCAGGCTGGAAATATGCGGCCTATTCCGAGGAAGCTTTAACCGCCACGGCCCTGGGACCCTTGGGGCCGTCCTCGACCTCAAACTCCACCTTATCCCCTTCTTTGAGACTGTCAAAGTTGAGGTCCTGAAGGCTGCTGCGGTGGAAAAAAATCTCGCGCCCTTCCCCCGAGCTGATGAACCCAAATCCCCGGTCGCGAACAACACGTTTAACTGTTCCTTGCATAGACACCTCGCATGACGATAGAAGGGTAGTTGCCACAGGAGCAGGCAGCCGGTCGGTTTTTCCATGGGAGATACCGGTCGGAGAGAAGTTCCCTTCGTCGCATTGGCTTGAATGTACCAGCGCCCTTTGCGTTTGTCAAACAACTCTACTCCTGCCCACATTGTATAAGAAGGAAACCGGGCAGAACGCTTTTCGATAGTCCGCTTAAATAACTTGACCACCACAGTTTGAGAGACCCGCCGCGCGGCTACTGGGGGCCTGTCGGCGCAAGAATCCAGCGGTTCTGATGAAGGAACTGGCCCACCAGCGTGACGTCATCACTGCCGCACACAATCTGCCTGCAGAAAACGACGGCAGAGAGGATGTCAGGGTGGGCGCGCGCCACCTCACGAAGTACCCGCCGGGCCTCCTTCCGGCGCCGGGTCTGCCACAGCACGAAAGCCTGAAGGGCCAGCATCGACGTGGAATGCGGGTCAATGGCCAGTGCCTGGGCGCACTCCGCCAGCGAGTTGTCCGCCTGGCGCTGTCGCCAGTACGCAAGCGCCAGCACCCGATGCCCTTCCACCGACTGAGGGTCGCGCACCAGAAGTTGCTGCGCCTGGTCCACGGCGCCCTGCGCATCGCCCTGGCGAAGGCGCAACAGCGCCAGTTGCTCCCCTGCCTTAACAAAGTCAGGCCGCGCAGCAAGAATCTTTGTAAAAATTGCTTTTGCGCTGGCCGTTTTGCCCGACTCCATCAGGAGCTTTCCCAACTCGTACTGGCTTTGCCAGTCATCCGGGTCCAGCGCCACCGCCTTTCGCAGCATTCCAAGGGCTTCCGCCCGCTGGTGAGACTGGAGATAGAGCTGCCCAAGAGCAGCGTAGCCCGGCCCAAATTCAGGCGAATGCTGAACAGCCTGATTGAAATATCGCTCGGCCTGCGCGCTGTCCCGTTGATACAGGGCGATTTCTCCCAAACCCACATAGCCTGCACCGCTCGAAGGATCTTCCTGAATGGCCTTCTTGTATTCGGCTTCCGCGCGCATTTGGTCGCCGGTTGCAGTGTACGCGCGAGCGAGCGCCTCATGCGCCAGACTGCGTTCCGCTGCGGTTGAGGCGAGCGGGATTGCGCCCAGCGCGTCGGCCTGCGCGTCCTTCTTCTGCCCAGCATTGAGCTCCATTTGCGAAAGCTCCAGCCGCATATTGAAGTCGTGTGGCGCAAGCGACGTTGCCTTTTGTACCTCGCTCAAAGCCATCGCACTCAGATCGCCGGATGAGAGGCCGGTTGCCGAAGCGGCGCTGTTTCCAGGTCCGCTGGCGATTTGCTGTGCCAGCCGGCCAAGCTCATAGTGCGCCCGGGCGCTCTGCGGCTCAAGGCGAGAAACCCTGTTCATTTCCTGCCAGGCCGCGCTGAGTTTCCCCTGCCGCCACAACGCGATGCCAAGACCGCGGTGAGCAGCCGCAAATGTGGGATCCACCTGAATGGCTTTCTGGAATGCGGCTACCGCCCCTGCAAAATTGTTGTTGTTCAACAACCCGCTTCCCTGGTTGACCAGCACAATGGCCTGCTGCGGCGGCGCAGGCTTCGCCGCAGGAGTTGATGGCTTTGCGGGTACCGAGGGCTGCTGACCCGTGCCGAAACTCAATCGCGGGAACCACAGACAGGCCAACATCAACGTGACACACATGCCCGCGTGAAAAATGTGTGGCCAGCAGCCCCGCGAAGTTCCGCAAGCGGCCTTACTGCGGCACTCGAATCTGTTTCGGGTCGCGAATAATGATTTCAGCACGGCCATTGTAAGTGGTGATCTCCCCCGAGACCTGCACCGTTCTGCCTTCCAGCGAACCCAGGTTTCCAAACTTCGACCGGTCCGTTGCAAAGATGACGCTGCCAAACGGGCAGTTGCGATAGTCCTGGCAAAAATCCAGGAATGTGGAACCGGAGCGCGACGTGAAAACCCGCAGAACGCGCCCCTCAACACAGGTATTCTCACCCGTGTGAAGTGCGGCGTTGCGGATGGCGACGCATCCTCCCTGCGGAACCTGGATGCCGTTCGTGCTTTTGTCACGATTCGCTCCATGGCGCTGGCCCAGACGATAGGCCACCATGGAGCTCAGAACAACGGCTGCGATTCCGGCCAGGGTCAGGGTTGCGGTTTTCTTTCGAATCATGGCAACGGTCAATGACGTGTGGAGCGGAGAAGCTCTGGTCCCTGCCAGGGAACGCAGCCGCCTTCAGTGCCTTCTCCGCAGTTGAGTATAACAAAAGACGCCTGCCGGCGAGGGACGCCGGAGGTGGTTTCGGACCGCTACGCGCGAGAGGGCCGGAACACTCTGTGGGGATCGTGCTCAAAGTGGTAGACCTTGGCCACCTCGACTTCAAAGCGTCGCAGCCATGATATCTGTGAAAGACCTAACGCCACAAACGTTCCCAGCACGGGACCAACCCAATAGACCCACCAGCCGTGCCAGCTGCTTGCCATAAGCGAAGGCCCGATGCTGCGGGCCGGGTTGGTGCTGGTGCCCGAAACCGGCGCTTCAAGATAAACCATTACGGCATACAGGAAAGGAAACAGCAGAGGCGTGAAAGGACGGAGGGGTTTATGCCCGAGAAACAGGAACAGCCCGGCAATCAATCCAAACGTGGTGACCACCTCCCCCAGCGTGGCCTGGAGGACCGTAAAGCCAGGCCCGGGATAAGTGCCGCCGAAATTGATGCTAGCGCCCATGTGTCCCCAGGCCAGCAGCGGCAAGGCTCCCGCGATTCCGCCAGAGAGCTGGGCGACAATGTAACCCAGCGCATTAGGCGCAGTCATTTTCCCTTTCAACCAGAAGGCCACGGTCACAACAGGATTGATGTGAGCGCCACTGGTCTTGCCTACAGGTGAAACCGCAATGGACGCTCCTGTGGCGCCAAAAAGGAACCCGGTGATGAGCCTGCGCAATCCCGGGTCGGGGAGCACCGCCACAACGGGACTTCCCTTTCCGAAATCGAGGATGACAAACGAAACGCCCACGCCCACCAGCAGCGCCGTGCCGATGAACTCAGACAAAAAGAGTGTCCATAAACGTTTCATGATTGCTGCAGTACGGCCCGGCCCGCCGGGAGGGAATCACTCCGGTTCGAGCCACGTGCTAAAAAAGTCTTCGCCTAGCCTTTCTGCCTGGAAGAAATGTCAACTCTGTGTCCGGTTGGTTTCCGGTTTGTTTTTTCAGCGCTAATTTATTTTCAACAACATGGCCCGGTTTGTTTTTAGCTTTGTTTTTTCCACAGGTACGTATTTTCAACAACTTCTCCGCTTTGTTTTCCGGTTTGTTCCGCTTTGTTTCTAGTGGCCAAACCTTTGTTATCAGTAACTTCTCCGCTTTGTTTTTTAAAATAACATCTTTTCTGTCCCACAATTTTAATGCCAAAACTCGCTGGCTTTATTTTTCAATGACTTACGGCATTGTTAAGAGTCTAACCAGACTATTTATTTCTAATGCCGCAGGCATTCAACACTCACTGAAGGCTACCATACTAGCCCACGTTTGTCAAGGTCAATGTGTGGACAATTCCCCTCCCCGCGAGTTTTAGCCTGAGGTTTTTGGGCAGCAAAAATTGCGGTTCCCGTGGAGAGTCGATTACCTCTCCCCACGGGAATTCGCTGAGCATAAAAACAACATTCTGTGCCAACCGCAAATGCCAGGCATCAACGGCCTCGGGCAGTAAAGGCCCGCGCTACTTTGGCGCGGGGCCTTCGGTCACCTGGACCAGATCGCCGGGGCGGATCCATTTGGCGAAGGCCTTCTGGATTTCAGGCGCCGTCATTTTGACGTAGTGCTGCGCCGCGATCGTCGGGTCATCCATAGGCAGTCCCATCGTGGCGCGGTAGATAATTCCGCCTGCAATCCTGCCGACGCTTGATTCCGAAAGCGGAATGCCGCGCAGCAGCATGGTTTTTGCCTGTCGCAGTTCATCGGCGGTTACCGGCTGGCTTTGCATCTGCTTCAGGTCGCGAATGATGATCGCACGGGCCTTGGAAACGTTCCTGGGCTTGCAGCCGTAACTCACCTGGTAAGTCGCCCGCGTTCTCTCAAAGTCAAAAGAGGAGGAAACGAAATAGACCAGACCGCTATTCTCCCGCAGGTCCTGATAAAGGCGTGTGGCGTAAAAGCCTCCGCCGAGGACGTGATTACCCACTTCAAGCGGGTAGAAATAGGGGCTGTACCGGTTGAGCTTGAGCGTTTCCGCCAGCGACACGCGATCCTGGATGCGGCTTTTGTCGGGAACGGCGGTGGTGGCCGGCAAATTGTTCGGGATTGGCTTGAGGACGGTAGGCGGTTTGGGGCCGGTGGCTTTCCAGCTTCCAAAATACTTTTCAACCACGGCCTTGGCCTCGGCCGGAGTCACTTTGCCGATCACCACGATGGTGGTCAAATCCGGCCTGAAGACTTTGTTGTAATAAGCCTTGACGTCCTGAAGGGTGAGCGATTCGACCGTGTGCGGAGTGGCCTGCCTCAACGTGGGATCGTGCTTGGGCACCAGCGCAATCTGGAGCGCGCGGCCGGTCAGATAGTCAGGACTTTGCAGTTGTCCCGCCACGGTTGCGGCCAGTTGCCTTTGCGTAATTTTGAACGCTCGCTCGGGCAATGCCGGATGCAGCTCATTCTGCGCCAGCAGTTCCACGCCACGATCCAGATCATTAGCCAGAACGCTGAGTGAAAAATCTGTTCCGGCAGACTCATCAGCACCGATGTCATCCAGCGCTTTCTGGAAAGCGATGCGGTTGAGGGTAGTGCTGCCGTAGGAAAACAACTGGCCCAGCTCATCGTCGGCGCCTTCCTGGCCTTTGGGAGTTTCGAGGTCGGGATTGTTCCTGATGTGGCCGTAAATGCTGACCGTGTTACTGATGGATTCCGGCTGCACAATCAGCTTCAGGCCGTTCGGCAGAGTGCTTACCACGGGGTGAATGGTCAGTTTGGGAATGGTGAGCTTTTTCAACGCCGCCTCCGCCCAGGGGGGCAGCTTGACTTTCTTGGTGTGTTTGGGGGCAAAAGATTCTTTGCCGCCAAACCCTTTTGACGATATCGGATTGCCGGAAACCTGCGGCGTCAGCACAGCGGTAATCCCCTTTGACTCCACCAGGTACTTGCGGGCAACGCGATTGACGTCAGCCACGGTCACCTTCTCAATAGCTGCGACGTCATCTTCGGGCGACTGGCGGCCCTCCACGGCCAGAGCATTCGACCAGGCCATTGCGAGGCCGGAAACCGAGTTCTTCTGGAATTCCGCGCCTGCCAGTTCGTGCCGCTTGGAAGCCCTCACAAGCGTGGCGGGCACTCCGTTCTTAAGGTCATTCGCCAGGATCGTCTGCATTTCACTCACCAGCTTGGCGCCGTCTGCGCCCTTGGGAAATGCGCCGATGGCATAACCGAGTCCTGCGTTGGGCAAAGAATCCAAAGCAAAACCCGTATAGAGCGCCTTCCCTTCGGGCACCAGGGAATAGAGGCTGCTTCGCTGGTTGCTCAAAACGTCGGACAACACCTCGGAAGCTGCGTAATCGGGGCTGCTCGAGCCCGGCATGCGGAACGCAATCACGGACAGCCCGTAGGGCAGATCGGTCTTGAGATTAAGGGTCTCACCCTTCACAGAATGAAATTTGAATTCAGGCCGGGGCGGAAGCTTTTTGGAGGGAATCTTGCCAAAAAGCGTCTTAACTTCAGCCAGCGTCTTCTGAGGGTTCACATCGCCAACAATCACGAAGATGGCATTGTTGGGCGCGTACCACTTGCTATAGAACTGGTGAAGCATGTCGCCCGTGGTCTTGTTGAACGAGGGAACAGTGCCGAGGGCGTCGTGCGCGTAAGGGGTGCCGCGAAACATGGCAGCCAGCAGCTTGGTGTAAAACATGTATTCGGGATCAGAATGGTCCCGCATCACTTCCTGCTCAATCGCCTTTCGCTCCTTGCTCCAAAGTTGCTCACTGTCAAGAACTCCACGCATGCGAACCGCTGCAACGTGAAGGGCCACGTTAAGATCGGCAAGAGGGACGGTGAAAAAATATTGCGTCACGGTCTGCTGCGTGTCGGCGTCAAACTCACCACCCATGGCAGCCGCAATGTCCGCCAATTGACTGGCCGAAAGGCCTGGCGCTCCGCGGAACATCATGTGCTCCTGCGCGTGAGCCATGCCGGGGAAACCTTTCGGAGCTTCGTCTGAACCCACTTTGTAGTTCATCACTGTGGTGACCACCGGCGCCAGGTTGTTACGAACAATCACCACGCGCAGCCCGTTCGGCAAGGTCGCCCGCAGAACATTATTACTGTTGGCGGCCTTTGCAGGCGCAAGTCCAGCCGTGAGAAACAAGATGGGCAGCAATGCTGCGATCAGGATAAACGGGATGCGGGCTTTACGGCTTCGGTCCGCAGTCACGGTGCCTCGTTGCCCGCCTTCAGAAATCCCCACAAAATCAGCTTGAATCATTTCCATTGTTATCATTCCTTCAATTCGATGTTTGCTTCGTATGTTATGGCCCTGGGAGGTTAACGCTTTTCATAAGAGGCGAGAAAATCGCCATCCTTTTATTAGATGCAACAACACGCGCTCACGTTGGCATCCGTGGACCAACGCGCGTTCCCGTTTCCCCGGCCGGCGCGAGCCGGAGAACGAACCAACAGAAAAACCTTCCGCTTCCACTGCAATCTCTGATAAATTGAGCGGCGCTCTAACTCAGTTCCGGTGCCGGGAATTTCCCGTGTGTTCGGGGAGCGAATCCCTGTGAAGGAATAGCATGAATGTCTAAGTTAATAAACCTCATCACCACTACCCGAAATCAAAATACCCATCATACGAAGACGCGGAGAGTATTTCAAATTGCAATGCTGCTGTTCGCTGCGGCGTTTCTCACCCAATGCGCAAAGCAGACGAATGAAACAGCCCGCGGTGGGAGCTACAACACTTGGCGTGTCGCCGGCGGCACTCCGGACAACATCCACTACTCCACGCTTAAGCAGATCAACCGAAGTAACGTCAGCCACCTGAAGGTCGCGTGGGAATACGACACGGGTGACGCCTATAAAGGGTCTCACATGGAGTGCAACCCCATCATCGTCAATGGCGTCCTTTATGCCACCACGCCCAAACTGCGGCTGATCGCTCTCAATGCCGCCACCGGCAAGCTGCTTTGGAGCTTTACTCCGCCGGAAGACAAAAAGCTTTTCGCGCACTTGCAGTCGCTTGCGCTCACGCCCAATCGCGGCGTCACTTACTGGAGCAACGGTAGTGATCGCCGCGTCTTCTTTGTATCCGGGCATAATCTCTACGGGGTCAACGCGGCAACGGGCAAGCTGATTACCACCTTCGGCGATGGCGGGCACGTTGATCTGCGCGACGGGCTGGGACGTGATCCTAAAACTCTCACCGTCACGGACACCAGTCCCGGGGTCATCTATAAGGACCTCATCATCATGGGCAGTTCCCTGCCCGAGGATCTCCCCTGCCCTCCGGGCGACATCCGCGCCTACGACGTCCGCACCGGCAAGATGCGGTGGATCTTCCACACCATTCCTCATCCAGGCGAACCCGGTTACAATACCTGGCCGAAAAATGCCTGGAAATACTCCGGTGCGGCCAACAACTGGGGCGGCATGAGCGTCGACGTCAAGCGCGGCCTGGTGTTTGTCCCTACGGGCTCCGCGGCGTTTGATTTCTACGGCGCGGACCGCATTGGGAACGATCTTTATGCCGACACTCTGCTGGCGTTGAACGCCTCGACAGGCAAGCTGGTGTGGCATTTCCAGGCAGTGAGGCATGACCTCTGGGACCGCGATTTTCCGGCGGCCCCGGCGCTGGTAACCGTGGAGCACGATGGAAAGAAAGTTCCTGCGGTGGCACAGATCACCAAGTCCGGCTTCGTATTTCTCTTCAATCGCATAACCGGCAAACCGCTGTTTCCAATTGTCTATCGGAAAGTACCCCAATCAGACGTTGTGGGCGAAAAGACGGCGGCCACACAGCCTTTCCCGTTGCTGCCTCCGCCGTTTGCACGGCAGAAATTCACGAAAGCGATTGTGACCGACCGGACGCCGGCAGCGCACAAGGCGGTGCTCGCGCACCTGCGCAAGCTTCGCTATGGAGGGCAATTCATTCCTCCCAGCCTGCAGGGAACGGTCTATTTTCCGGGCACAATGGGCGGCGGCGAATGGGGCGGTCCGGCGTTCGATCCCACTACGGGACTGCTTTACGTCAATTCCAACGAATTGGCCAAAATCTTTCGCCTGGTGCCAAGGCCCAGAACAAAGGGCGTTGTGAACGGGCGCCAGCTTTATCTCAACAATTGTTCCACTTGCCACAAATCCAACCTGGCCGGGAGCCCGCCGGAATTTCCTTCCCTAAAGAACATTGGCAAGAAATTCAGCGAATCCCAGCTTGCCGACTTTATCAAAAAGGGTGGAGGCCGCATGCCGTCGTTTGCGCAGCTTGGTGATGCGCCAATCCACGCCATTGCCACCTACCTGGCAACAGGAAAGGAAACCACGGCGCGGGTCACTTGGAACAAGGCGGAAAATGGGCCGTGGCTGAGGTACAGAATCGACGGCTATAACAAGTTTCTCGACCCGGACGGCTACCCGGCGGAGAAACCGCCCTGGGGCACGCTGAATGCGATCGATCTGAACACCGGCAAGTTTGTCTGGAAGATTCCTTTCGGGCAATATCCGGCCCTCGTCAGCAAGGGTCATCCGCATACCGGCTGCATGAATTTTGGAGGGCCCGTGGTCACCGCCGGCGGGCTTCTGTTTATTGCCGCCACTGACTACGACCGCAAGATCCGCGCATTTGATACGGCCACGGGAAAACTTCTCTGGGAAGCCACTCTGCCCGCAGCCGGAAACGCCACACCAGCGACCTATGAAGTCGACGGACGGCAGTACGTGGTGATCGGCGCCGGTGGAGGTGAATGGGGAGCGCCTTCCGGCGGCACCTATGTAGCCTTTGCGCTTCCACAGTGAGTTTTCATCCATGCGTGCACAACATTTTGGGGCCAGGTTTGCCCGTCGCCCGAACAATCAAGGGGGAGTTTTTTTAAATGAAGCATTCTAAATCTATTATTACTTTACAACTTATCATTGCCTTCACCATTACACTTGTTTTTTCGCAGTGCGCAACCAAGACGCCTCCATCTGCCAAGCCCTATACCACGTGGCAGTCTTATGGCGGCGGGCCCGGCGACACGCATTATTCCGCGCTCGACCAGATCAATCGCAGCAACGTGAGCCGGCTGAAAGTGGCCTGGACATATAACACAGGCGACGCATTCAAGAACTCTGAGATGGAATGCAATCCCATCATCATCCACGGCGTCCTCTATGCCACATCGCCCAAACTTCGGGTGTTCGCGCTGAACGCCGCTACGGGCAAGCAGATCTGGAGTTTCAGCCCGCCCCACCAGGGTCCCATCCTGCATGCGATACACTATCGCGGCGTCACGTACTGGAGCGACAGCGACGGCAAGGACGCGCGCATTTTTTATGTTTTCGGGCACAATCTATACGCACTCGATGCCAAAACCGGCAAGCCCGTTCCGTCGTTTGGCGACAGCGGCCACATTGATTTGCGTAAAGGGCTGGGACGTAATCCCAAGGACCTATCCGTTAAGGTCACCAGCCCCGGCATCATCTACAAGAACCTCATCATCATGGGGGATTCCCTGCCCGAGGATCTCCCCTGCCCTCCGGGCGACATCCGCGCCTACGACGTCCGCACCGGCAAGATGCGGTGGATATTCCACACCATTCCCCATCCCGGCGAACCCGGCTACAACACCTGGCCCCCAAATGCCTGGAAATACACAGGTGGCGCCAACAACTGGGCTGGCATGGCACTGGACGCAAAGCGCGGCCTGGTGTTTGTGCCTACCGGGTCGGCCGCATTCGACTTCTACGGCGCGGACCGCATCGGCAACGATCTTTATGCCGACTGCATGCTCGCCTTGAACGCCTCGACGGGCAAACTGGTTTGGTATTTCCAGGAGGTGAGGCACGACCTCTGGGACCGCGACTTCCCCGCCGCTCCTGTGCTGGTGACTGTTGAGCACGACGGGAAGACAGTGGATGCGGTGGCCCAGACCACCAAATCGGGATACGTGTTTGTTTTTAATCGCGAGACCGGCAAGCCGCTGTTCCCAATTGTCTATCGGAAAGTGCCTGCATCTGACGTGCCCGGCGAAAAGGCGGCCACAGAGCAGCCTTTTCCGCTGCTGCCTCCCCCCTTCGCGAAGCAGCAGTTCTCACCGGCCATGGTGACCAACAGGACGCCGGCCGCGCACAAGGCGGTGCTGGCGCGGCTGCGCAAGCTTCGCTATGGAGGGCAATTCATTCCTCCCAGCTTTCAGGGCACCGTCATTTTTCCGGGGTTTGACGGCGGAGGTGAATGGGGCGGCCCGGCCTTCGATCCCACCACAGGAATGCTTTACGTCAACGCCAACGTCATGGCCTGGATACTACGCCTGGTTCCCAGGCCGAGAACACAGGGGCTTGTGAATGCCCGCAAACTTTATCTCAGTAACTGCTCCAGTTGCCACAAAGCCAACATGGCGGGCAGCCCGCCGGAGTTTCCCTCCCTCAGAAACATTGGCAAGAAATACAGCGAGTCACAGCTTGCCGATTTTATCAAGAAAGGCGGAGGCCGCATGCCGTCGTTCGCGCAGCTTGGGAACGCGCCCGTCCGGGCCATTGCAACCTATCTGGCAACGGGAAAAGAAACCATGGCCAAAGGTACGTGGAACACGGCGAAAATGGGGCCATGGCTGAAGTACATGAGCGATGGGTACAACAAGTTTCTCGATCCGGACGGATATCCGGCGGTGAAACGACCCTGGGGCACGCTGACCGCCATCAACCTGAACACCGGCAAATTCGCCTGGCGCATTCCATTCGGCGAGTATCCGAAACTGGTGAAGAAAGGGATTCGCAACACGGGAAGCGAAAATTACGGCGGCCCGCTGGTAACAAAGGGAGGGCTGCTTTTTATCGCGGCAACAGACCACGACAACAAGATTCATGCCTTCGACAAAACCACAGGGAAACTGCTTTGGGAAGCCACGCTGCCCGCTGCAGGGAACGCAACGCCGGCAACCTACGAAGTCAACGGGCGGCAATACGTGGTGATTGCTGCAGGCGGTGGAAAATGGGGCGCGCCTTCCGGCGGCAGCTACGTGGCTTATGCGTTGCCCCGGTAGAGCGTGCCGTGCAGATTCCGCTCCGGCTCTAACAGCATCATCAGGGGAAAGTCATTCAAAAATAAGAGGACTTTCCCTTTCGGGCCCCTCTTGGTGAGCAACATCACAATCTCTTGTGACCCCCCTCACTGCCTTCGGTTCGATTTCAGCGTACAAGTTGTTGTATAATAATGGGTTTTATGGGAGCAATGAAATGGGCAAATTACATGATCGGCTGGCCCAACAGGCGCCAGCACTAAGAGAAAAAGTTCACAAAATTGTGGCTGAGCACGGGGCGACGGTTGTCTCTGAGGTGACCGTCACTCAGGTTTATGGGGGCATGCGAGGGGTGAAAGGCCTGGTGTGTGACACCTCCGTCGTTGAACCCAACCGCGGATTAGTGGTGCGGGGAATCCCTATCGGCGACCTGAAGAAAAAGCTCCCCGAGGAAATCTTCTACCTGCTCTGTACCGGCGAACTTCCCGATGCAGAAGCGTTGGCCAGCCTGCAACAGGAACTGCGGCAGCGCGCTGAAGTCCCCTCTTACGTCTGGGACGTTCTGAAAGCGTTGCCTGCGGATACCCACCCGATGGCCATGTTCAGCACGGCCATTCTCTCCATGGAGCGCGAGTCTGTTTTCCGAAAGCGCTATTCCGAAGGCATGCACAAGACGGATTACTGGGAGCCTGCCCTGGAGGACTCGCTCAGCCTGCTTGCCCGGCTACCCGGGGTGGCAGCAGGCATCTATCGCATCCATACCGGCAAGGGAGAACCCTTGCCGCCCAATCCGGATCTGGATTGGGGAGCGGACTTCGCCGCCATGCTGGGCCTGCCGGACCCCACAGGAGAGTTCCGCAACCTGATCCGGCTCTATCTGACCCTGCACTGCGACCATGAGGGCGGAAACGTCAGCGCCTTCACCTGCCATACTGTGGGTTCAGCTCTTTCCGACCCCTTCTATGCCGTATCGGCGGGCATGAACGGACTGGCAGGTCCGCTCCACGGCCTGGCCAACCAGGAGTGCCTCCATTTCGTGCTGGGAATCCGCGAGAAATACAACGGCGTGCCCACCGATGACCAGCTACGGGAATACGTCTGGCAAACGTTGAAAGACGGGCGGGTGATTCCCGGATACGGCCACGCCGTGCTGCGCGTTACCGATCCTCGGTTTACCGCTTTTCATGAATTTGGAGATCAGGTCTGTCCCGATGACGTCATGTTCAGGATTGTGGACCGGCTGTTCCACGTCACGCCGCAGGTTCTCAAGGAACAGGGCAAAGTGAAAGACCCGTGGCCCAACGTGGATGCGGGCTCCGGTTCACTGCTCTACTTGTTTGGCCTGACCGAATTCGAATATTATACGGTCCTTTTTGGAGTCTCGCGCGCGCTGGGGATGACCTCACAACTGGTTCTCAACCGTCTGCTGGCCATGCCGATCACGCGTCCCAAATCCGTCAGCACCGACTGGGTCGTCAAAACAGCGAGCAGCGCAAAGGTTACTACCACCCACAGCAACGGGGAGTAAGCCCGGCGTCAGAGCTGCCCGCCTTTACGGCAGGATGTTGCTCATCCCAAAGGAAACAGCCGATGCTCCAGGCAAAACTGCATCTTACAACTGTAGAAGAAGGCCGCCAGTTTGTCGGCCAATCAGGGTCCGGCCATAACGTGGTGATGGATGATGCCCACGGCAACACCGGGGCCAAGCCCATCGAACTCGCCCTTTTGGCGCTCGGTGGTTGCACAGCCTTCGATGTGGTTGGAATTCTGAGAAAAATGCGACAGCGCGTTACCGGCTATGACATTGAGCTGGTGGCTGAGCAGTGCGAGGAACCTCCGACGGTCTTCACGCGGGTGACCATCAAACACAAGCTGCAGGGTTGCATTCAACCTGAGGCAGTCCAGAAAGCGATTCATCTTTCGGAAACAAAGTATTGTTCGGTCAGCGCCATGATCTCAAAGACAGCGAAGATCGAAACTACCTTTGAGATCGTTCCCGAAACTGAATCTGTGCTGGAGAATTTGCCGGCCGCGCGCTGAGCCGTCAGCCTTTCCAGAGAGCAGCCGGATGACCCGCCTGCCTCGCACCCGCTTTTGTATTGCAAATGACTGAAGGATTCCTCACCCACCTGTTTCCAGGGGCAGAGAAATCACAGCCGGAAGGCATTATCCGACCCGCGGGACCTTTACATCAAACCGAATTTCCTTTATAAAGCGCTCTTTCATGTCACCAAGCCACGGATCGGTGTACCGATGATTCAGGTCGATAGTGGCAATGGCGGGCGTGCCAAGTGCCGTAGATTCCGCCACCATTTCGCCGGCCGGGTCAATAATGTGCGCGTGGTGGCTGCTGTGTACCGATGATGCCAGGAAAACGTGATTCTCAAAGGCGCGGGCTCTTTCAATCAGGGTATACGCTCCGGACGCCGGCAGGAAAATGATGTCGGCCCCTTGCACCGCCATCGCCCTGGCGGGATTGGTGTAGTAATGGTCCCAGCAGATCATGATTCCGACAGTGCCGAAATCCGTTCGGAAAACCGGGTAGCTACTTCCCGGAGTCATGCCGGCTTCGACATCTTCCCTGGGCAGATACACTTTGCGGTACTTGCCGATGATCGTTCCCCGGCGGTCAATCAGCACCGCCACGTTGTAAAGGGTGTTCGCCTCGCGCTCAAACAGGCCGGCAATGATGTAAGTTCGCCGTCGCTTTGCAAGCTTCGCCAGACGGGACGTGGTGGGACCGGGGATCGGCTCCGCAACATCAATGGGGTCCTTTCCATTTCCGACGGCGGTCATTCCCTCGGTTAATAGAATGACGTCGGTGGGCTGCTTGACCGATTGCTCGATGTTTTGCAGGAAAAGTCCGACAGTTTCCTGGGAGGAGTCGGTGCTCCCGGGCTGACAGTTAATTGAGGCAACGGTGATGCGGCGCGGACCGGGTGCAGGAATTTCATCGAGAGTGATGTCGTCCCAGTAAACAGTTCCCTGTGGAGAATTTGCCAGATAAAACTGTAACTTGACTCCTGTGGCTTTTGCCGGCGCCGGAGCGTCCAGGGTCACCTGTTTCCAATCGCCCGCAGGCGTCACGCGGTAGGCGTAGTCCGGCTGCCCGGCGCGATTGCCATCGGCAGCCAGCCAGTCGAGGCGGGAAACGATTTGCCATGATTCGCATTGGACGCCGTCTGCGCAGTAATAGGCTGTGAACCGGTACCATTTCCCCGGCTCAACGCCGCTCACCTTGAACTCCCAGCCACCATACGCGGAGGCGTTGGTATCACCGTAGATTCCAAGCGAACCTGGCCCGGACCGGTGGTGGACAGGGTCAATGAACATCTTCGGTGAGATCTCAGGCCGCGCTGACCATGTGGACCAACCGGCAGCCCGGCCCTCCCGTTCGGCGCTGAATCCAGACTGATGCACGTGGAGCCCGGCTTCACTGTCTTGTTTCGCGCCGTTGGCCAGAGCAAACGGAACTCCGTTCATAAGTGCGCCTGCCCCAATTGCGGTAGTACTCCCAATCTTCTTCATGAACGATCTGCGCGTTTGCTTCACCCCAAATTACCTCTACGAAAAAATATCGCGGCACGACCATCGACTCAACAACTCCGAATGAGCAAATCCCATGCGCGGCCCAACCGTATCACACCCATGGGCTTTCCTCAAGTCTCCCTCTCGGGGTGGTTGCAGTTAGGATTGTTTAGTTGCGTAGGTCCGGAAATGAAGGCCCGTGCGCTTAAACCTAAGGGGTAACGCCAGAGCCTCGCCACACAAGAAGGGTCTGACCGTGGATATCAGATACGGCGTCTCACGCGAAAAGCGCTTCGGTGCAGGCGCCTTTTACATTGATTGAATGGAGTGGAGGAGTTCCACGTGGGCTGGCGCCACTCTCTGATGAACGGTCCACGGGCGCCGGAAACAAACACTGTTTACGCGGCCGCCTTTATCTGAAGGTGGGTATCCACAGAGCGCATGAAATCCCGCGGAGCAGCACAACGCTCCAGGTAGTCCACCGCGCCCAGCTCCATAGCTTCCAGGTAGCAATCAATGTCCAGCGTCCGCGCCACCACAAGAACAGGCAGGCCCGGATTAATTTCCAGTGCCTTCGCAACAACTGGCCGGCCTTCAAACGCAGGGGTGCCCTGCGACACGACCGCCATATCAAAATTTTCCTGCTCCAGAAGTGACAGCGCGTCCGGGTAAGAAGCCGAAACCACGACATCATGGCCGAGCGCACGCAAAACCCCGTAGTAGTAGCGGATATCGCTTGGGTCCTCGTCCACAAGGAGCGTCCTGAGTCTGGGCCGTTCAAGGGCCGAGCCAAAGTGCTTCAAAGCTGATTTGATGGAAATCGCCATTACTTCCTCCCCGCACAGGCGCTTGCTTACTTACACTTCCGCCTTCTGGCCCTATGGAGAACCGCCTGTTTGCTTTCTACATTATTCTTAACACTTAAAAGATTTGGTGGAAAAGTAGAAAAATTCAATCTAAACCACTCTTATTTTCTAATATTGTATTGTCCCGCCGCTCGTCCCGCAGCTGATCCGTTGTGCCAGCCTGCTGTCGTTCTGTTCGGAATTTGCCCCCTCCATGCGCTGAAAACGCCGCTGGCGGCCCTACTGGATTTGCAGTTAAAAATCCCCCAGGCTTATAATCACCGTTTTAAACCAGAGAGGCGGAAAAACGATCATGACTGCAGACAACGAAGCTCCGGTGCAAAACGCTACCCTTGCGGCCTTTAACCAGCGCATTGAGCAAAAGACAATCCAGGTTGGCATTGTGGGGCTCGGATACGTTGGCTTGCCCATTGCCCTGCTCTTCTCAAGCAAGGGAATTTCAGCCACAGGCTTTGACATTGACGCCGCCAAAGTCACGCGCCTTCAGCAGGGTCAGAGTTACATCAAACATATCCCCGAAGCCGAAATCGCTGACGCGCTCAGCCGGGGACACTTCAAAGCCACAA